>Ga0114922_10002534_pt1 | contig 17093 bp, 10 predicted proteins | sample AartaG_FD_100975 | JGI IMG/M metagenome (GOLD analysis project Ga0114922, IMG submission 100975) | Deep subsurface microbial communities from Aarhus Bay to uncover new lineages of life (NeLLi) - Aarhus_00045 metaG | ecosystem: Environmental > Aquatic > Marine > Oceanic > Sediment | place...
AAAAGGAAAGAAGTGGTTGTATATAGCTGCCGGGGGCGTGGCAGCGCTCACGTTAGTCTTTGGGGCTGCTTTCGTGTTCATCAACACGGGAGCTGCCTCGGCTGGCAGTGCTGTTAAGTCTGTCATCAGGACCGAGTACACACGTATGGGTTCGAGAGCTCTCATGCTGAACGGCATGGAGAAGGGTTGGCTTGGGAGCGGAGATTCACCTCTCAGCAACTACGATGAAGCGCTTGCAACGGCACTGGATATCACTGTTGAGGAACTCCAGGCAGCCTACGAGAAAGCCTTTGCTGCCGCCATTGAGCAAGCGCTTAATGAGGGTTTGCTCACGAAAGAACAAGCCGATGACTTGTTGAGCGGTGATCGGTTTGGTTTTCGAGGGCGGCGTGGTTTCCGGGGATTCGGCGGGGACATGAATGAGCACCTCGCTGAGGCTCTTGAGATCTCCGTAACCAAACTCGAGGCGGCTCAGGCACAGGCTCAGGATACAATGATTACCGAAGCCGTGGAAGCGGGCACCATTACCCAGGAACAAGCCGATCTAATGAAAGCTCGGGGTGCCATTTCGGTCTATGTCGAAGACGCGATGACTAGAGCGTATGGCGAGGCAATCGAGCAGGCCGTTACCGATGGTGTCATCACCCAAGCACAGGTCGACCTACTGCTTGAGAACGGGCCAGCGGGATTCCGCGGCCCAGATGGTTTCTCTGGTTTGGGTGGTCAAGGGATGCGTGGCGGTCGTGGAGCCTTCGGGCCAGGTTGCCTCAGCGACTGAAATCCCATCATCCTTTCACTCGACATGAGATAGTGCTGGCGAAGGTGCCACAAAGAGGGGGCTGCCCTTTTGGGACAGCCCCCGCGGTATAACCTGAAGGTCCTCAGTTTGAATCTGAACCCAGCTACCTCTTGAGGAAGCGCCCGAAAGGGCGGTTTCTTCTTTTTTTTAAAGTAGTGTTTAGGGGTGCATTTTGGGATTCGAACTAAGGACCCCGAGGATATTGGTCCGTAGAGTCGAATTCGTTTAGGTTTCCCAGATTTACAGAAAAAGGAAGGAGTAGGGTGCTCATTTCGGATTCGGGCTTGTAACCTCCAGGTCCTTGGTTCGAATCCGAAACTGACATTCACATCATTTGTTCCTGCACGTTGGAGCAAGCGTAGATAAATTGGGATCTACCGTCAACTACTCAATTCTTGATTCTCCATTATCACATGCGGTTGGGAATCGCACAGTAACGATACTACTCTTGCCCAATATGCTCTCAACGGTGATTGTTCCACCCATGCTTTCAACGAGGCCTTTTGCGATCGGCAGTCCTAGGCCACCCGGGATGAGGTTACTGGAATCGCCTCGGTAGAAGCGATCGAAAATGTGCTCGAGTTCATCGGTGGGAATCCCTGGCCCATGATCTTCCACGCGGATTTCTACCTGCGCTTCAGTCAGATTGACCTGGACGTCAATCGCACCATCAGAATGTTTCAATGCGTTATCTAACAAAATGAGCATAACTTGCTTGAACGCGTCCCGGTCTCCCAGAATGGCACTATCTTCCGGACTTTTGAGGGTTATTTGCCGTTTCGCATCAAGCAGTTGCGCCTGGCGAATCGTTTCCTCCAGGAGTGGCTGGATCACGAACCGCTCCTTGACCAAGCTCCGCCTCGCATCGGCAGTGGCGAGCAGTAGTAGATCGTTGATTAATCGGATCAGACGATCACTCTCGTCCACCATATCTGCCAGAATGTCTGCCTGTTCTTCGGATGATGCAGGCGGACTACGCTGCAGAAGGCCTAAATTCCCGCGTAATGTCGTTATCGGAGTCCGCAACTCGTGTGATACATCAGCGACAAAGTTCCGTTGCAACTCTAAAGAATATTCCAGTTTTTGATATGCGTTCTGCAATCGAGTCAACATCTCGTTGAAGGTGTTGGCTAATTGCCCTACTTCATCCGTCGGACCAATATACTCAACACGGCGCGAGAAGTTTCGTTCATCACCAATCGCCTGCGCAGTTTGGGTGATGCGATGGATAGGTCGCAAGGTTAGTCCCGAAAGCATCCAGCCTGCAGCAAAAGCGACCACAACGGTAAACCCACCAGCCACCCCCAGTGTTGTTGCCAGTGAATTCAAGGTGCGGTCGCGTTCGGTTAGTGAGCGTGCAACCTGGATGATGCTGATCGTCTGCCCGTCTCGCAGTATCGGTCGGCTGTAAATGAGCATGTTTTCCCCAGAAACGATGCTGCTTTCCCACCAATCTTGCTGGTTTTGTAAGGCGACCAATCCCTCCTCGCTGAGGGGAAGAGTGTCTTCAACTCTCCCAAATGGACTGGCAATCAGGTTTCCATTTTCGTCCAGAACCCGCACGATCTCTCTCTCACGCAGCTCACGAAAAGCCTGCTCATTTGAAAACTCATCGAAAGGTTTGGGTGGAGGTGGTTCACGGCCAGGTATGCTTTGTGACGGTGGTGCAGATTCGGCTCTCAGAGTAGCTTCAACCAATTTATCACTGCTGCGGATCAAATCCTGCTTGAGTGCGTTAATCGTGTCCTGGTTTTGTATCGAATACAGGGCCACGCCAAAGATAATCAGGGTAATAGTCAAGATCGAACTGTACAACAAGGTCAGACGGAGTCGGATGGACATCACTCTTCACGCAGCACATAGCCCACGCCGCGTACGGTGTGGATCAAGCGCGGTGCTCCTCCCGCTTCGAGTTTCTTACGTAAGTAGCCAATATAGATCTCCAAGACGTTATCATCTCCTCCAAAGTCATAGCCCCAGACGTCATTCATGATTTGGCTGCGTTCCAACACCTGACGGGGATGCCGTAGCAGGAGGTGAAGCAAGTTGAATTCCGTCACCGTTAGGGTTAGGGGCATATCGTCACGTTGTGCTTCACGCGTGGATGGGTCGAGCGTCACACCGGCATAAGCGACCTTTTGATTTTCGGGTTTAGCCTGAACGCGTCGTAGCATAGCGTGAACGCGCGCCACCAATTCGGCGGGTGCAAATGGCTTTACGAGATAATCGTCTGCACCACTTTCCAAACCCTCCACCCGGTTCTCAATGGCATCGCGCGCGGTGAGCATTAGGATCATAGTCTGATTGTCTTCATCTCGCAGCTTCTGGATGAAAGTCAGACCATCCATTTTGGGCATCATCCAGTCCAGGATGATGAGGTCGGGTTGATGAGCATGAACAAGCGGCAATGCCTCAAGACCACTATTTGCCGTAAGAACATTAAGGTTCTCATAGGTCAGCGTGCGTTGGAGCATCTTCAATAGCTTCGGATCGTCATCTACGATCAAAACGGCGGGCATCATTCTTCCTTATTACCAGATTATCACTCCTCCAACCATAACCAATTTAGCTGTGAAATTCCTGTGAAGAGGGAGAATTTTGGCTTTTTCTCAACAATTCTACAGAATTATCTTGGGTTTCTCACGGGTGATAATCCTAAAACTCCACCTGAGAATTCAATACACATCATTTATCGTTGGGAGGCACTAAAACCTGTCCTCGAAAACCGACCTGAGCCTCAACATCACGATTTTAGTCGCTTTCCCCGTTATCGTGTACTCCGACCTGACGAAAGGAAGAACACTGCAATCTATAAATTAGCTGCCCAAGCACCCTGCTTCCTCCAGCTTCTACCCTCTAGAGTTGAAAGGAAGAGATCCGCATAATCTAATTCATCAACAAATCACTGAAAAGCACCTCCAGTATATGTCCCCAGGAGGTGCTTTCTTGTCACCAAGACCTGACGGTCTTTGCCGATAAGCCTAGGCAAGTTGAATTTATTTTTCCATTTCATCGGGTGATCACTCAGCCTTTTCACAGGATTTTCATAGCTTTCTCACAGGATCAGCTCCTAACATTCTGTCGTGAAGGAGATCAACCTTTATGAACAAGCTAAGCCACACCATTCGCAAGTTCAACCGCTTCGAACTCAAATATCTCATCACTCTGCAAAAGGCTGAGGAGTTCAAATCCGCGCTGCGTGCTTATCTGATCCCCGATGAGTACGGCAACAATGATGGAAGCTACGCATTGACCAGCCTGTATTATGACTCACCTAATCTGCGCTGTTACTGGGAGAAAGAACATGGGATCAAGTTTCGCCGTAAACTCCGCATCCGCCGATACGAAATCGGCAATGTGTTTACAGAAGAAACTCCCGTTTTCTTGGAAATCAAACAACGCGTGGATCGAGTCACCCAGAAACGTCGTGCTCTCCTGTCATATGGTGAAGCCCTACGCCTGTGCAACGACCGCCAAATCCCTGAGCATGCACCCGAAGATCAGGCTGTCATAGAAGAGATTTACGCGTTCTTGTGGCAGCACAATCTGCGCCCGATAAGCATTGTACGTTACGATCGCCAGGCCTTTATCGGAACGAAATATGATCTTGGATTGCGGGTGACATTCGATACTTCCTTGTCATTCCAATCTTACCCACTCCATTTGCACGAACAGCCAACTAGCCTGCCAATGCTGCCTGCTAATCAGGTGGTGATGGAGATCAAAGTAAACGAGCGCATGCCCTATTGGCTCACCGAAATGATTGCAGCCCATAATCTGCAAATGGTGCGATTCAGTAAATACTGTCGCAGCATCGAGGCTGCCCAGAATATGCCATCGCTCCGGTGGCGTAACCTGCCGGCTGAATCCTCCCAAACGGTGCTTTCTTCATCCTTTTCTATTTTCAACACGTTGGAACAGAAGATGAGCATGACAAGGCAATAAGACGAAGAGGTATTTTTAATGGATATTTTCGACATTCAAGGTTTGACCAGTGAATTTACAGTCCTGGACGTGGTTTTGGTGTTGGTTCTCAGCTTCTTGTTGAGCGCCTTAATTGGCTGGATTTACAAAATTACGCACAGGGGCACATCCTACACGCAGAGTTTTGTCTTTACCCTGGTGCTGAACGGCATGATTGTCGCCTTGGTGATGCTGATCGTCGGCTCGGATATCGCCCGCGCTTTCTCTCTAGTAGGTGCACTGTCGATCATCCGCTTTCGCAATGCCTTGAAGGAAACCCGGGATGTAGGTTTTATCTTTTTCACGATGGCGATCGGCATGGCCATCGGTACCCGCTTCTACTTATTGGGTGTGATCGCCGCTTTCGCTATTAGCCTGGTAATTCTCCTGATGACGCGCTTCAACTGGTACGCTCGCGAGATGTCAAGCCAGATATTGCGTATTCAAATACCCGATGGGGTGCCCTTTGACACCACGTTCGATACAACCTTCATCAAATACACCAACTCATCGGAACTTATCAGCGTTACATCTGTCCACAGCGGTATGTTGACCGAATTGACTTACAGCATCGGTATGAAGAAATCCAATCAGATCCAAGCTTTCATCGCCGAGATCAAAGAATCGAATGGCGGCAATATGGTCTCGCTGATCGCCGGATATAACAGCACCGATTTATGACAAATATCCCTGCCTTCTCCCTCGGCAATGGAAGAGGATGCATACTGGAGAATCGTATGAGTCTAAAATACAAACGAAACATTTCAATCGTACTGTTTTCAATCACCGTTCTAACCTTTTTAGTTCTTGCCTTGGGCGACCAGCCCATCATAGCTTACTTCGTGAACTAGGAGAAAGATCTCATGAAAAAACTAATCACTCTATGCCTGTTGATAACGCTTGTCGTTGCAAGCAATGCTTGTTCTGGTAACGCAGCTGATTCTACCGAGATCGTACCGGCATCCCAATCGACAACCATAATGGATGATGCCGCAGTCACAACCGATCAAGCACAACCAAATTCGGAGAATATTTCCGGTGTCATCTCAGTAGAGTATGACCCCGAAGATCTAAATTCCGACTTTGAGGACAAAGATATATCCTACATATCATTAGAAGGCGATGCAATTATCTTCGAAGGCAGCGGAGCAACAGTAATTGGCACTGTCGTCACGATCACATCTGCTGGAACGTACAGTATCAGCGGTTCCCTGAACGATGGGCAAATCATTGTGGATACGCAAGATGCCGAATCAGTGGTCCTCGTGCTGAATGGTATGGATATAACCTCTGCAGCAAGTGCTCCTCTATACATAAGAAACGCTGAAAAAACTGTGATTTCCTTAGCCGATGGCACTGAAAATTATGTGACCGATGGTGCTGCCTATATCTTTGAGAATGCAGAAATAGATGAACCTAACGCCGCAGTTTTCAGCAAGGATGATCTCACGATCAACGGTGACGGTTCACTGATCGTCACTGCCAACTACAACAATGGCATAGCCGGCAAAGATGACCTCAAGATTACCGGTGGCAACATTACCGTCAATGCCGTGAACGATGGGATCAAGGGCTGGGATTCTATTGCTGTCAAAGCCGGAACGATTACCGTAAATGCGGGTGGAGACGGGATGCAGTCCAATAATGCTGAGGACACTGAAAAGGGCTATATTGCCATCGAAGGAGGCACCTTCAATATCACGGCTGGCCTGGACGGGATTCAAGCAGAAACCGGAGTTTCAATCAACGATGGCGATTTCACAATAAATTCCGGCGGCGGGAGCATCAACACCACCCACACCGCTGCTGAAGCGAACATGGGACCAGGCAACAGACAACAAAATACAGCCACGGAAGAAGGTGCTGCCATCAGCATGAAAGGTATCAAAGCTGGGACCAATCTCAGCATTAGCGGCGGCATTTTCAAGATCGACGCAGCCGATGATGCCCTGCATTCAAATAACATCCTGACAATAGATGGAGGGAGCTTTTTGCTCAAATCTGGTGACGACGGCATCCACGCTGAATACGCCCTGACTGTCAACGACGGAGAAGTGAACGTCCAACAAGCGTTTGAAGGTTTCGAGAGTGCAGTTATCACGATCAATGACGGTGATGTCCACCTTGTAACCAGCGATGACGGGCTTAATGCCACCACCGGTGCAGGCGGCGAGCAAGTTGATGGCAGTTATTTCTATATTAACGGTGGATACGTTCTAATAGATGCATTTGGTGATGGTCTGGATTCGAACGGCACAGCCATTATCTCCGGCGGTGTTGTGATTGTGCATGGAGCACCGTCCCAGGGCCAAGGTCCACTGGATGTCAATGGGGATATTGAAATTAATAGCGGTATCTTGATCGCGGCAGGTAATTCTTTCATGCCTGAGGTGCCCAGTATGAATTCAACTCAGAATTCGATTGCCATAATGCTTGATTCGGTGCAGGTAGGTGGAACGATTGTTCATGTCGAATCAGAAAATGGACAAGAAATACTGACTTACGCATCTCCCAAGGAATTTCAATTATTCGTGTTCTCTTCACCAGAACTACAGGCCAACACAACCTATAGTGTTTACATCGGGGGTGATTCAACCGGTACTGTCACCGATGGTCTGTATACAGATGGGACCTATACAAGTGGAACTCTGGTTACCAGCTTTGAAATTTCAAGCAATGTAACGACTGTGGGTTCCTTCGACCAAGGATTTGGTGGTGGTAAGGGTCCAAGAGGTGGAAATTAAAAGTAAGCATTGCCATGTAGATGTAGAAAAAACTCATGATGATTTGTAAGAACGCCTAGCTCGGCAGAACATTGATGGAGTAGACCGATGAAGACAAAAACCTACTTGTTTGTTGGACTGATTCTCCTTGCTGCCCAATTGTTACCGACCTGCGCAATGAATACAGCCTTGGGCGCCGACGATGATTCATCAATCGGGCTTGTCGGTGAACAGGTCAGCATCGATGATGTCCAACCAACCCTGCTACACTCGGAACCAGAAAGAGCGAATGCAAGCGAAGAAGACGAATCGACTGACGAAACCAGCCGACATGAATGGTGGGGCGAAGAGACCCACAGCAAGGAAACCGAACCTAATTATGAAGTCGTCTTTCCCCAGGATGAAGTCAATCGTCTCGATATCACAATCCCCACTGAAACCTGGCAAACTATGCTGGCGGATATGACTTCCCTGTACGGGGAGTTCGGCTCTAACCCGAGTCGGGTGCAAGATAATAAGGCCCCGGCGCGCGGTGGCCGACCCCCGGGTGGCGGTGGATTGTTGGAGGGTGACGAATCCAACCCAATCTGGGCGCCTGTCACAATCGACTTTGAAGGTGATACCTGGACAGATGTTGGTTTGCGCTTCAAGGGGAACTCATCACTGTCTTCTTCCTGGAGCAGCGGCATCCTCAAATTGCCCTTCAAGCTTGATTTCGACGAGTTCGAAGATGAATACCCTGAGATCGACGACCAGCGCTTTTACGGGTTCAAGCAGCTGTCCCTCTCCAGCAATTTCAAGGATAGCTCCTACCTGCATGAGAAAGTGGCTGCTGACATTTTCCGTGAGGCTGGAGTACCCGCTGCTCAGACTGCCTTTTATCAAGTCTTCGTCGATTACGGCGAAGGGCCAGTGTACTTTGGACTGTACACGATGGTGGAAGTTGTAGATGATACGGTTATCAAGACCCAATTTGACGAGGACAGCGGCAATGTTTACAAACCCAGTGGGAGCGGGGCTACTTTCGCTGCCAATTCATTTTCTGAGGCTGCCTTTGATAAAGAAACCAACCAAGACGAATCTGACTATGCCGATATTCTGGCACTCTTTCAGGCGCTGCACGCCGAAAACCGCACCACCAATCCCGAAACGTGGCGCGTAGGATTGGAAGCCGTTTTCGACGTATCTGGCTTCCTGCAATATTTAGCCGTCAACACCGTGATTCAAAACTGGGATACCTATGGCGTAATGTCCCACAATTATTATCTCTACAATAATCCCGAAACAGGATTACTGACCTGGATCCCCTGGGACAACAACGAAGCGTTTAATACCGGGAATATGCGCGGTGCGCTCTCGGTAAGCCTGGAAGAAGTTAGCGTAGATTGGCCCCTGATCCGCTATTTAATGGATGACTCAATTTACCAAGCTAAATACGTGGAGAATGTGGAAGCTATCATCGACGGTCCTTTCAACCCGGAGACGATCAGCGTCCGTTTCCAGGCACTTCATGAATTGATCCGCCCTTACGTAGTTGGACCGAATGGTGAAGTTGAAGGCTACACCAATCTAGCATCGGTTGAAGCCTTCGATGCCGCCCTGGATGACTTGATCCTACATGCTGAAAGCCGTTATGAGGCTGCCAACGAGTATCTTGAAAGCGTGCAATAACTCCAAGGAGACAGCGGTTAAAAGGCTCAAATCGTATAAACACTTTCTAATCATCTTGCCGAAATCTAATAAATCTAAGTAATTGGAACCCTGACCCAATGCACAAAAAAGCGGAGAATAACAATGTTCAAAAAAAATACAACACTATTTATCTTATTAGCTATCCTGGTGATCAGCCTGACCGCCTGCAGCAGCCCAGAGAATTCGGTCCAGGAGACTGCAGCTGAAGCAGAAGTCTCAGCAGCAGAAGCTCCAGCGGAAGAAGCCGCGCTTGACGATGTGATCATAACTGATAATTCCTACCCCGTGGTCGACACCGATCAGACCTGGTGCTTTTCCGATTCTCAAGCGATTTCCTGCGGTGAAGCTTACCTGGGGCAAGATGCCCAGTATGAAGGTCTACAGCCCGCATATCAGGATAACGGAGACGGCACTATTACCGACCTTAATACCGGTTTGATGTGGATCCAGGATGCAGGTGAGAAGAAGTATTACGCGGATGCCATGGAAGAGCTGGAAACTTACACTTTTGCCGGCTACGATGACTGGCGTTTGCCGACAATCAAGGAACTCTACTCGCTGGCTCTGTTCAGCGGCGTGGATGCCAGCATGGCCTCCAGCAGCGATGTGGAGGGGCTCTGGCCCCTGATCGATGAGGATTATTTTGTCTTCCTTTATGGCGACGAGACCAACAGCAGCCGGGTCATTGACGCCCAGTGGCTATCCAGCACGATCTACAACTCAACCGTTATGGGCAACCAAAGCTGCTTCTTTGGTTTCAACTTCTCCGATGGACGCATCAAATGTTACGGCTTGACCTTTTCTCCCACCGGGGGGTACTTCGCGCAGTATGTGCGCGGGGGCGATGATTACGGCGTCAATGATTTTGAAGATAACGGCGACGGAACCATCACTGACAACGCCACCGGTTTGATCTGGACCCAGAACGATAACGGCGAAGGGCTGCAGTGGGGTGACGCCCTGGATTACTGCGAAGCCCTCAGCCTGGGTGGAAGCGATGACTGGAGGCTGCCGAACATCAAGGAGCTGCACAGTATCGTCGATTACAGCCGATCTCCTGATATCACTAACAGCGCAGCCATTGACCCGCTCTTTAACCTTACCCCTATCACCAATGAAGCCGGCCAGGCTGATTATGGGTTCTACTGGAGCAGCACAACCCTGATCAGCTACCCCGACGATGTCGGGGCAGCGACTTATATCTCTTTTGGCCGCGCACTTGGTTATATGAATAAAATGGACGGCTGGGTGGACGTGCACGGCGCCGGCGCCCAGCGCAGCGATCCCAAGGTTGATAGTGGAGAAACCTATGAATATGGATTGGGCCCGCAAGGAGATGCAGTACGAATGTACAACTACACCTTCTGTGTGAGTGGTGGTGTTGCTGAACCATCCAGCGGGGATGATCCATCAACCCTAGAATTGTCGAGCGTGTTTGTTGAAATGTCGGCCGATGGTGAAGTACCAACCAGTGGGGAGGGGAGGGATACGCAGCAGGCTCCGGATCTTGCTGCAGCAGCCGTTGTCCTAGGCATCACCGAACAGGAACTGATGGATGCCCTTGGCCCACCTCCGCCGGACCTGCAAGCAGCGGCAGAAACACTGGGTATTACAGTTGAAGAGTTGCGAAACGCATTGGAAAACTAAGAATCTGACTATAGGTCAAATCCTCCCGGAAGCGGTTTAAATTAAGCAGTACTAACTCCGGGGGAGTTTTGATCAAGTTACCAAGAATATAATTAAAAAAATCAAGGAATAGTAAAGACAATTTGTCAACAGAAGAAAGAATAATGAACAAGTGTAATACTTGGTTTCAACTCATAAGTGCAACGCAGAAGAATGAAAGTGAGGTTAGTTGGATTGCTGTTCTAGACCCTAGCGCACTTGCTAGGTTGACTCTCCGCGTATAGGATAATTGAAACTGATGCTCGCTGGGTTCCGAGTAGTCGAAAATCGCAAGGCCACCCTTGGGAACCTAGCCTGACGGTCCAAGGCCCCCATTTTGGGAGCACAACTCATAACCTGAAGGTCCTCAGTTCGAATCTGAGCCCCGCTACCTGAGCACCAACTTGGATCGTCAGGCTTCCGGAAAAGGGATGGCCTGACGATCTTAGGTAATAGGTGCGTGGCCTGCCAAGATCCTTATCTATGAGTAATAGACCGTCAGGCTAATGCCTCAATGAGTTCCTTCCTGTGAGGGCATTAGCAGGGATGGTTCTCGATTATCGTCAGGTCATTTCCCAGATCCTCCGTCAATTCCCGCGCTAAGGTGAACACATACGAGTCAGGGTGTGAGCACGATCACCTCGCACGGATTCTTATGTCTGCCAGTTTGAGTTCTGAGCATTCTTCCTCAATTCCTAACATCCTCACTCTGGGATAATCCCTTCATCGTGGTAGGCTTGCGGATCACTTTCGAAAAGACTCCGTGGCAGCCACCTCAGTCACGCTGATGATTACGTATCTACTGTACTGGGATTCGTGATGGTTGTGTGTGACGAGAGCGTGATTTCGCCGTTAGACAAGTAATAGGCTTTACTAGCCGTTGTTCTTCCTAGCCACAATCGCATCTTCAGTGTGCCAGTGTGTTAGTAACAGAGAACTCACTGTCGTTTTACCCATTTATCTGGCATAATATGTTCAAGGAGATACCCAAAATGACAGCAAGAAGCGTCCCAAGCAGCCTGGCTCCTATCATAGAGGAGCTTGAACTGCGTCAGCCAAAATTAGTGACGAAAGCATATTTGGAAACTCTCATCGCGGAGCGCAGCTTAGAACTGCGGCCGGAAGATGTCTCTCACCGCTTGCAACAGCAAGGATGGTTGCTCTCACTTAAGACGAAGGATGCGTGGGAATTTGCTCCGGCATCACGTGCTGGCAGAATAGGATCGGGTGATCCATTCATCGAGTTGCGGGCTACTCTTCATCACCGCCCAGATTTTCCGGTTGCTGTTGCTTATGAATCCGCGGCATGGCTGCATGGTTTTACAAGACGTCCTGCGGAAAAAGATGTGCTCTCCATTCCAATTCACATCAATCCACCACAGGCATTGCAGGGGTTCAGGATTACTCACATACTCGGACAAATCGACCCGACCCAAATCGACGAATTGCCCGTATGGTCATTGGAAAGCCTCCTGGTTCTCATGGCTGAACGCCCGATGTCCTGCCGAGCGTGGCCCACCGTCATGGAATGGCTTGAAGCAGCCACCTCCAAGATCCACTACGAGCTTGTATTGGAAGAGCTCTCGGGTCGCGGGATTGCCACATGGGCGAGAACGGGATACATCCTCGAAGCAGGAGGTCGGGATGATCTCGGAGAGAAGATCCACCAGCAGATTGACCTGTCCAGGAAAGGACCCTTCTACCTCGGACCAAGGCGCGTTCCAGGCAGGATGGATCGACGCTGGGATGTGCGAGACTCCGTTCTTCTGTACCGTGAAACTTCAACATCCAATCTGAAATAGGCACCGTTTGAAGATGATCACCGAAGGCTATCTAGCCAGGCACTACCAGGGACGTCGCGGGGGAAGAGATCCAGCACTTCTGGATGTCGCACAGGATTATGCATTAAAGGTCATATCGGATACCGGGTTGTTCAAGATGGGTTTGACTTTTAAGGGGGGTACCGCCCTGCGAAAGTATCGAGTAGGTGCTTCGGGACGGTTCTCGACCGACTTGGACTTTGCTGCAAATGAGGAAGGTTTGGGAGAACTCCTCTTTGAGGCTATTAATGGTGCTGAACTCTTCGGTGTACGATTTACCATCGAAGTAGATACACCGGGCCGCAGAGGAATTCTCGCCGTTCAAACGCCCCTGGGTGTCCCTCGCATCCCAGCAAAGATCGATGTGAGCATGCACAAACCCTGGATCGGTCCCGAATGGCTTGATCCGGTGCCGATCCCAGTGCATCAGGCCTATGAGTTTGTACCTGTGAAAGTCCCCGTGATGGTGTTGGAGGAGAGCCTTGCCGAGAAGCTTGCAGCCTTCAGAAGGCGAGCCTTGCTCCGCGATCTCTATGATCTTGCCTTGTTTCACACGGGCGCATTCGATGAGACTCTCGTCAGGCGACTTACCTATCTTAAGGTGTTTATAGATGTTGTTGAGGATGGATTAGGGTCCGGTCCATTCGAGCCAGAAAAGGACATCCTTCGTCCAAGAAGTGAAGCAGATTTTCTACCAGAAGACATTGGGTTCCTTGCGGGTAAGGTTGATGTTCACCTTTGGCTTGAAAAAGCGCAAACTCGCTTTTCATTTCTTTCCCAACCAACTGAAGATGAAGTTCGGTGGGCTCAGTGCAATCCGAGGGATGCTTATAAAGTCCGACAGATCATTGGAAATTTTGGGGAATAATCACATCTAATTCTTGTCGCCGTCTTGGATCGATAATAATATTGGACTCACCAGTCCAGTAGCCCAAAATACCTTTGAATTAATCACCTCAAGCATTGGGATGAAGGTCCATCAATGAATGTTGCCGAATCGCAAATGGTTTCTTGAATGTTTGCGTTCGGGTCATAACCTGGCACTGTCCATGGTTCGAATCCATTTTCCTTCCAAGCCCCCTTGTTTAGGATTAGAACTCACGATCTGGCGGTTACGAGCCTATCCCCCAGAGCTCTCAAATTCAGCCATCCTCATGAAACGTAGACCGTCAGGCTTTTCCGAATCTTTGAATTCATTTTCCTGGGCCAAAAGGGATTGGGTAACCCCTAACATCTGAGAAGACATATTCACATTCACTGGTAGCCCTTGCTAAATCAGTGTGATTCTCAAAGACCCCCTTCTTCGGATTCGAAACCGAGAACTCTAGATCCTTGGTTCTAATGCAGAGTTTCACTTTGTAGTTGAATCCCGGATATTCCGCCCAATGTCGAGGAAGTAGAAGATCGGGCAGTATGGTATCCAATTCGGATGAAGTCAACAGGTTCGCATACGTACAGAAAGATTGGACGGATGAGTTAAGTAGCCAGTACAACAGGGAATCCCCCCAATAGTTAAGAGACCAAAAGAAAGATGATGTCTAATTATGACGTTCGTTCCGCCTTGCTGGGAGATAGGTCAGTTGGGTAAAAATGAAGTTCCATGCTACATTATGATTCGATTGTCATATTGTCTGATAACCTTGAGTGATCGCTCACGATACGTTTTTTTGTGGACTCGTGAGGCGAATATGCTTGTTGAATAGAGAGTCATGGCAATGTGCTCCTGATCCGGCTACTCGCAAAACGGGCTTATCGATCCAATGGCAGGTCATGAGGAAGTTAGGCTTCCAAAGTTATTAATCGAATAGAATTGCAAGCGTCGAGATATAAAATTGGTTGATGCCGCCTTCTTAGGTCAGACCGAAGAGGGTGTACGCTCGGCAGCAGGGCTATTAGCAAACGAAACAGAATGCTTGTGATTAGTCAAGACATACCACCTAACTTAGGGATCCATAGAAGAGGGTGGGCGGGAACCTTTAAATAAGCCCAGATCTTACACAAGAGATATGAAATTTGGGGGTCTCGACGAAAGGTTGGAAGGGATGCTAAAAAAAGTACAGCGAGTTCGGGTATTCGATCAGGCTGTTGAGCAATTGCGTGATGCAATCTTGGAAGGCCAGTATCCGCCCAGTAGCCGACTTCCGACGGAGCAGGAACTCTGCGATGTCATGGATGTAAGCCGCTCAACGATTCGTGAGGCGCTTCGGGTACTCGAGGCGGAGGGGCTAATCGATGTCCGACGGGGATCGGGGGCGTATGTCACCGAGAGGATGAGCCATTTAGCCACACGGGGAGAGATTTTGGGGTGGCTGTCTCAGCGCCAAGAATCGATGAGCCAAATCCTGGAGGTCCGTGAGGGAATCGAATGGCTGACAGCTTCTCTGGCGGCGGGGTCACATACGAAAGCTTTTACCGAGAATCTACAGGGGATTATAGACAAGCAGTGGGCGGAGTCGAACAAAACGGAGGGTGAGCCGGACATCATCACACTTGCTGATCTGGATGTCCGCTTTCACATCGCCATCAGCGAAGCGAGCGGAAACGATATCGCCCATGAAATCGTCGCCCACATCCTGCCGGCATTTTCAGAAGCCAACCGCGCAGTCCTATGGGTCGGAAAGAGGATCGATGTCGGCATCCAGGAGCACCAGGCCATCGTTGACGCCATCGCTGCGGGCGATCGTGTGGCGGCCGAGAATGCTATGCGCTCACACATCACGCGAGTCCGGACCGATCTTTGTGAGTATGTGGGCGAGGTTTCTGGGGAGTGAAATCGGCTATATTTTAACAATGGACGGCGACGTTTTCAAACCCGACATTAGCGGTGCTGGTTCCCTCTCCTCCAATCTGCCCTTTGATCGCTCGTGTGTTTGATTTCTAGTATTCAAGACGTAGGATATCCTCTTCGCCGACAATCTCCGGGAGTAAGCTATACTAAAAGGGACACGCGCAGCAACTGATCTGTTCCCATTGTCCGTGCCATCTATCCTGCCCCGCAATGAATTCTCAGTCGCGCGCAGTTAACACGGCAACATTGATGACCTCTTCGAATCGGGACGATCTTTCCCCTCAATAATTGACAGAGAGATTGACTGTCCGGGACTCATAAAAACAGCCCCCCCAATCAACATAGCGATATGTGACATTTGTAACAAACAACAAAGAACTTGGTCATTTTGGATCAGGTTCTGAAAGTGTTATAGTTATTTCGCTTTACTTGTCTAGTTATCAGACAATCTTATTGCCAAATTGTCATATCGCACGTCGTAACCACCAATGGGTTTCTTTGGTCTCGTTTTATGAGTATCTTACTTAGATGAATCTCGAAAAACGCGATCATCAACCACTCAAGGAAACCGTTATATCAGAACGAGTGTGGGGGCTCATTCTCGTACCCAGGGGTTGATCCATTTTTGAGAGGAGAGCGGTTGGGTGAGACTCGTCATTGATCAAACATCCCAAAGCGCTCACCGAAAGAGATCGTTAGAAAATCTTGTACCTGCAATGGTATGAGAACTTTGATACGAAAAACCACTAGATGACCTGTTGAATGGACGCAGGCATAAATATCCAGATTCGATGTAGATTTGGTTTTTTAGGATCTGGCGGTTGCATACGTGACACTTGGTGTTTATACAGAGCCAGAGAGGAGGGAAGAGAAGATAAAATCGTTGTTTTACCTGGAAGGTAAATTCGTTTGAATCTAACCGATGTTTTTATGGAGGATCGAAAATGAATAAGAGAAGTATATGGCGCATCGTTGCTTTACTGGCCATTCTCGCCCTGACGCTGACAGCATGTGGGGGTGGAGGAGAAGAGGCCGGACCAGAAGGTGAAGTCATCAAGGTCGGTGCGCTCTACCCGTTAACAGGCAATGACGCAGGCTGGGCTGGCGATCCGTATATCAAATCGCACCAGATGGCGATCGATGAGATCAACGCAGCCGGTGGTATTGCTTGTTTAGGCGGCGCGAAGCTCGAGATGGTTAAGGGCGACACGCAGAGCAGAGCGGAGACGGGCAATGCCGAGATGGAGCGCTTGATCACTCAGGAAGGCGTCGTGACGGTGTTCGGTTCCGCGCTCGCTGGCACAACTGTACCCGCTTCCGAAGTTGCAGAAAAATACGAAGTCCCCTATATCGTTCCCAACTCACTGGACGGGACCATCACTGCACGTGGCTTGAAGTACGCGTTCCAGACCGTGTCATTGATGCAGAACTGGGGTGTGGATGATGCGAACTGGGTTAAGGAGCATGGCGCAGAAACGACCGTAATCGCGGTACCCAACATCACCTTCGGTGATGAAGTTCAGGATATCTGGGAGGGTGCCATTCCCGCTGCGGGTCTTGAACTCTTGGACTCCTTTACATACGAGGCCAACTCCAACGACTTCACGGACACGATATTACGCGTGAAACAACTTGATCCTGAT
>Ga0114922_10002535_pt1 | contig 17093 bp, 13 predicted proteins | sample AartaG_FD_100975 | JGI IMG/M metagenome (GOLD analysis project Ga0114922, IMG submission 100975) | Deep subsurface microbial communities from Aarhus Bay to uncover new lineages of life (NeLLi) - Aarhus_00045 metaG | ecosystem: Environmental > Aquatic > Marine > Oceanic > Sediment | place...
AGGTTCTACCGCCACGGACCCAGAATGTAGCCACGAGAAAAAAGCTGCCCCCGCGCCGCAAAAAGCGTTGAAACACCAGCACTTAGGCAAGGTGGTTGGTGGCGAAAGAAAATGGAACATCCGCTCAAGACACCCACTCACCGCAAGGCTCAAGTATTGCTGTGAAGTACTATGTGGATTCTTCTGCAAGCGGCGGAAGTGACCGCAGTATCGCGTCCCGCACCGATCGAGCCAGACGCAGCGCTTCTTCGGCTTGGGCACGTGTCGGTTCAGGAATGTCACCGGGATACCTGGCGTCAACTCCATAAGGATTGAGCGCTGTGGCGTCGCTTATGCTCGCGGCCAAGTCATGTTCCACCCGGCTGATCAGGTCGAGCAGTTCACCAAGGACATGCGTTTTGGGAAACTCCACCTGGTACCAGGTCAGGAAGCCTTCATGTATTTCTCGGCGGCCCGCTGCGAATGGAAACACGAGGGATACAGCGACGGTCGCTCGTCCGAAAGCAACACTTCGGCTGCGTCCATGTCGGCGTCAGCTTTCCGTAGCCACAGACGGACGATCTCTGCCTTGACCTCCTCAGGCGGCCTCATAGATGATCCTCCCGTATTTGCTCGCCGGGTACGCGATGCCCCCAATGACGCTCTTGCTCTCCTCAAACCACTCAGTGGAGATCACGATGACATCGAACGGATACCCGAGCCCGCGGAGGACGTCGTGAATACGGACGCTCTCCTCGCGACTGTCGCCCTGAACGGGTTCGACAATGAGCAGGTCGATATCGCTGTCGCGGGTCATCGCGTCCGTGGAGGCAGAGCCGAAGAGGATGACCATGTCCGGCTTGGCAACGGCCAGGATGCGCCGGACTATCTCCTGGATAAGCGTTTCGTCGATTGCCATAACGCCGATCTCCCGCAGGCGGCAGTTCGACACGGTTGCTATCGGGCCGCGGTGCATACACGGTTGTTAACCCAGAGAGGGTTGTTAAACAGAGATTCTGAGAGTTTTGGCGAGATTGTTTGGGTTCCGGTCGCAACCGTGATGGTAGCGAACACGGCCCAGAGAGCGGCTCTCGAACCAGAGAAAACGGCCCGACGCTCCGAGCCTTGCCATAAGCCTTTGACCACAGAAGGTTACGAAAAGGCGCCTGGAACTCTCACTCTCGGGGCTTTGCGTTGACTAGTATGCCGCCTCAAGTTCCCAACTTTCGGCCTGGCTCCCCGGGCTGGATTCGAACCAGCAACCTAGCGGTTAACAGCCGCTCACTCTACCGTTGAGCTACCGGGGATCGGGTTTTGGCGTACTGTTTAATATAGCAATATTGCCTTGAAAGATCAAGCTCTTTTTGCGTTCGTGTTCTTGCCTTCGTGCGGTTGTGAGGTCGGGAGGGAGAAGGGGTCCGGGTAGGAAGCGCAGCGGGCCGCGGGAAGACCCGCGGCCCAACTGCAGGGGCTGTAAGGGCTACGCTGCCCTTCATATGGGACACTATGTCTGACTTTCGTCGCTGCCTGAAAGGAGTTGCCGGATGGTTTCGTCGAAGTCGCACTGCTCAATGTCGTTGCCGGAGATGGGGGGCATTTTCTGAAATTTTTTGAGCTCTTCGTAGCTGCTGAATTCTACGAAGTGGCCAAAGCCGTAGTTGACGAAGTATTCGTCTTGCCCCTGGTCTGTTTCGTTGTCGGGGCCGAGGTCCACGGACCGGCACATGTCGTAACTGTCTTCACCTTCTATGGATATTCCGCGTCTGGTGCTTCGCCGGAGTATGTCTTCAGCAAGTGCTATGAGCTGGTTGAGCCGCTCGATCTGCCGTCTGCCGTGGTCGGCTGCGCCCGCCAGACGCTCCGTGGCTGAGAGCAGTTTGTCTATGTTCTTGCCGAGCTTCTCAAGCATTTCGCTTTCTGTGACTTGCTTGCGTTTCATGGCGACAAAAGCTCCTGCGAGTGCCGTTGTGGTGAATTCTCCCTCGCTTGCGGACAGTATAACGGAAGCACAGGGAGAAACTTTAGCAGAATTGCATGGGTTTTTTGAGCTTTGGCCTACGCGGGGAGAATTCAGGTTGCCTCGGTGAGCCCGGTTTTGCGCCGCTGTACTGTTGAGAACCGGCCACCACCCGGACGATGTGCCACAAGCGGCCGTAGGCGGGGAGCGAAGGCCGACAAAACTGGCACAGGCAGTGCCGTTTTGGCACTGGTCCGGTGTAGGTCGGGGGGGACCCGCTTCGGAGATTTCAGAGCCTAACCTGGCCGCAGGCTTGCACTTACGCCATCGTGCGCGTTTGGCCGACACCGCTCGGCACGGTTTTTGCAGACAAATCCAACAGAGCCTGGGCAATTGAAGGAAAGTCTGTACATCGAACGGGGAGTATCGAGATGACCGTCAAGGAAGCCAATGCACAGAAGAAGTGGCTGCTTTGCCTGCGGTGCGGCAGGAAGATATGGACTGATCGCTGCCATCGCTTTTGTCGGCGCTGTCGAATCGCCATCCAACGTTATAATTATCGGGCTCCGAGGGAGTATTCCGGGGGGCGACAATTGCCTTCTGAAGCTGTGATGGTTGACGGATTCGACTGAGTTGTGGCTCAACACGTTGGGCGTGCCCGGCGTGTGGGCCTGGAGGAAGGATGGTCCGATGGCGTCCCGCGGCGGGGCTTCGCTGCCGGACTGCTGATCCGTCGGCGCTTAGCCGATAGAAACCGGGAGGTGGGGAATGAAAGCCACTCGAGGGAAGGAGAGGGCCGCTTATATGCCGGGGGCAAGCGGCATCACAATCGGCAGGGTTTTGTCGGCAACAATTCTTATTATCGCCTTTCTTCTGCCGCCGGGCGCCGTATGGGGGCACGAGAGGGAATCACCGCGCGTAGACCCAGCCACTTTGCGGCGGTTCGCCGAGCTGCTCAACGCTACCCTTGTGGAGACCGTAAGGACTTCCAGCCCGGCGGTCGTAAGCATAATCACAACGAAGTTCGACTTCGATCCAGCCCATCCGGGGGGGGCCACGCTGCCGAGCGGCGGAGGGAGCAGCTCGCCGCGGCGCCCGCCCAAGGACCCCGAAAACTACAATCCGATGAGAAAAACGGGTATCGGCTCGGGCACGCTCGTGAGGCTTTCGGGCGGTACTTACGTGCTGACTAACCACCACGTTGTTCACGGTGTGGATCGCATTCTTATTCAATTGGAAGACAAGCGTGAGTACGAAGCATTTGTGAAGGGATGGGACTCGAAGGTTGATATCGCGGTGCTGGAGCTGCCTTATGCCGAAAGCTTGCCGGCGGTGCCGGTGGGCGATTCCGACGAGGTCCTCGTGGGGGAGCTTGTGCTTGCGGTCGGCAGCCCGTTTGGCCTGCCTCACACGGTAACCGTGGGGATCGTTTCGGCGGTGGGGCGTTACGCGCAGGGCATAGAAGAATATGAGGATTTCATCCAGACCGACGCGTCGATCAACCGCGGCAACAGCGGCGGCCCGCTGCTCAACCTCAAGGGCGAAGTGGTGGGGCTCAACACCGCCATCCGGACAACGCACATGGGCGGCAATGTGGGTATCGGTTTTGCGATCCCGATGAATATGATCGTGCCCGTGGCGGAGCAGCTCGTAAAGGGCGGCCTTGTTGTCAGGGGATGGCTTGGCACTTCAGTTCAAAACATAACGCCCGATCTGGCCCGGGCGTTTGACCTGCCACAGGCCACCGGTGTGGTCGTCACAAAGATCATCCCCGGGAGCCCGGCCGAAAAAGCGGGGCTGACCCGGGGCGACATAATCCTTCAGGTGGGCGACACGCAGGTGACAAACGCAAACAAGCTGCGGAATTTCATCGCCTCCGCCAGGCCCGGCAGCAGGGTCAGGCTTGTTGCGGTCAGAGACCACAGGGATATTGCGCTGGATGTGATCGTGGGTCAGGGGCCATATTCTGAGGACGAATTCCGCCCTCCGCCGAGGAAGAAATGGGATGGCCTGGGTGTGACAGTTCAGGACGTGACGGGTGATATAGCGGCGGCCATCGGCCTGCCCGGCCCTGGTGGGGCGTTAGTCACTGAGGTGGAGTCGGGCAGTCCGGCCGGCAACGCAAGGCCCGTGCCGCTCACACGCGGCGACGTGATACTCGAAAGCAAAGGAAAAGCCGTGACCAGCGCCCATGATCTGCAGGCTATGATAAAAAGCAGCGCCCCTGGGGAGAGGGTGTTGCTGTTTGTGTATCGCAGGGGAAGCACGCTTTTTACGGTCGTGAAAATGCCCGGGAAGCACCGGGAGGTGTCGGATCGGAAATGATCGCTGCACGGAGGGCCGGGCCAGGGCCGCAAGTTACTGCGTACCGGGGTGCGATCAAATATTCTGGTCTTTCTTAAGCTTTGACGGTTCAGCAGCTGTGCGTACATGGCGTCACAGCGGCGGTATGAGCCGTTTTTAAGCCACGATGGTGGGAGGGAAACTCTTTGAAAAGAGTTTCCCCCCACACCCCTCTTCAGAAACTTTTCACGGCCGGGCCGGCAGCCGGCTCGGCCTTGTGTAAGAGTCCAAGAGTTGAGGGAGGGCGACGACCTTCAGAAGCCCTCAGGCTGTTGAAGCAAGCCGGCCCGGCCACCGGGACGGCTGTGAAAAGTCTTTGGAAGGGGGTCTGGGGGGAAGCCTTTCTTCAGAAAGGTTCCCCCCAGGACAGGCGACCAGACAAAGGCTTGAACCAAGATCTCTAATCACACCCGCGTGCCCCGGCCTTTGCGTTATCTTACATGTCCGCGTCCATATCGCGGCTGTCTATCTGCTCGGCGGCGTCTTCCAGCCTCTGCTGGGCGTCGCTGACCGGGACATCAGGGCGCGGGTCGGGAGTGTCTTCCCGCCCGGTGAGTTCGCCGGCATCCTGGCGGGTTTGCATGGTTTTCTGCTCTTCCTTCGCCTCGGGGCCGGTGGCAACGTCCTTGTAAATGCCCCAGATTGTCTGTACGAAGGCGCGTTCCATGTCGAACATGCGGTGAAACTTCTTGAAGCCCGCCAGACCCATCTCTTTGCAGAGGTGGGGGTCTTTGGTTAGCTTCACGATGGCTTCTGCGATCTCGCCGGGTCTGCCGGGTTCGATGAGTAAGCCGGTTTTGCCATGCTCGACCATCTCGGGGATCGCCCCGATGGTGGTTGATATTACCGGCAGCTTGGCGGCCATCGCCTCGATGATGGCTACGGGCGAGTTTTCGGCGTAGGAGGGCAGAAGAAAACAGTCGGCCGCCGCGTAATAGAGATGCCGGGCTTTCTCGTCGGCTTCGCCTCGCATGTCGACGACGTCTTCGACATCCCGCTCCCTGCGCAGCTCGATCAGTTCGTCGGTGGCGCCCCTGGCCACGTCTTCATCGGGGCCTACGAGCACCATCAGCGCCGACTTGTCCATTCGCTTGATCAGGGGGGCGGCCTCAACGATGTCGTAGGCTCCCTTTCGCTTGCCTTTCACGCCCATCAGCAAGAACATGACCTTGTCTCTGGGGATGCCCAGCATGTGGCGGGCCCTGCTGCGATGCATCTTGCGCTCGTAGGGCACGGCGTTCACGCCGTTGTAGAGGATGCTGATACGATCGGACGAGATCAGCTTCGAGTGAAAATCCTTCCACCACTGGGATAATACCATCACCCTGCTGCAGCGGCGCAGGACGAACTTAACGTACATGCGGCCGAGGAAGCTTCGGTTCTCGACGAATAAGTTGAAATCGCCGCCCTTGTTGTGAAAAACAACCTTCGTGCGCAGCAGCCTTGCCAGGAGCACGTCGATCGATTTCCGGTAAAAATCGAGCGTGCCGCCGCTGTGTATGTGAACGAGGTCGGGTTTTTCCTTGCGGATCATCGCGATGAATTCGCGGATGATGCCCCACTGCGACTTTATGCCCTGCATCAGGGTGCGGTCGATGGATGTGCGCTTGCTGTTGTCGAGCAGCACTACGTCGATCTTGTTTCTGAGGGAGCTTGCGAGCATGTCGTTGAGGACGGTTGAGATCCCGCCGCTGGGCGGCTTGGTGGGGCCGACTACCATCACCTTTATTCGCTTGCCCTCTGCGGCCCTGGGAAATGCTACGAAGGGCTCTTTCCGGTGCCTATGCCCCCTGCCACCGCGGCGGCCTCTTCTCCTTCGCGGGTCGGCGGCGTTTTCTTTTTCGGAATCCCTTGCCGGTGAAGGTGGTCGTGAACCGTCTGTGCGATCTCCCTGCTGATCCCTTTGGCCTGCCGGATTTCTTCGACGGCCGCGTCGCGAATTCTTCCGACGTGGCCGAAATGGTCCAGGAGGGCCGTCCTGCGCGCCGCGCCCACGCCCGGGATCCCTTCCAGAGGATCCACTATCAGCCTTTTCTTTCTGAGGTCCCTGTGGTACGCTATCGCGAACCGGTGGGCTTCGTCTCTCACCCTCTGCAGGAGGTGAAGCTCCGGGCTGTCTTGGGGAAGGACTATGGGGTCGGGCCTGCCGGGAACGAAAATCCTCTCGCCGATTTTCATCTTTTCCCGTTTTCCGGGTCTTGCCGTCAGGCGGGTCTTGGCGAGTGCGATCACGTCTACCGTCGTGATCGCGAGCTCGCTCAGAACGCTCACCGCCTGGCTGAGCTGACCCTTGCCCCCGTCCACTATCACCAGCTCCGGAAGCCGATCCTCCGCCGGTGCTTTGGAAAGACGCCGCAGCAGCACTTCCCTCATCATTGCGAAGTCGTCGCTCTGGGTTACCGTTCGTATTTTGAATCGGCGGTATCTGGTCTTGTTGGGGGCGGCCTTGTCGAACGTCACCATCGCCCCCACCGCCAGTCTGCCCTGAATGTTTGAAATGTCGAAGCATTCTATCCTCTCAGGTAGAGTTTGTAATTGCAGTTTTTGTTTCAGGAGTTCGAGGAGGCGCTCGTTGGACTCCTGTTTGGATACTTTTGCGCGGAATGAGTTTTCAGCGTTTCGCGCGGCCAGTTCGATCAAGCGCTTTTTCTCGCCTCTCTTGGGGCTTATCACGTCGGCCTTTTGGCCTTTGATCTCGGAAAGATAGCTCGCGAGGGGCTCTGCTTCCTCGGTTTCGATGGGTATGAGCACCTCTTTGGGAATGTAGCGCTGCTGGCCGTAGAATTGCTTGAGGAATGAGGCAAATGCCTCTTCCGCGCTCATGTGCGAGAGGCCGAACGTGAAGGAGGCAAAGTCGCCCAGCTTGCCGTTCCTTACGAACATCACCACTATCTCAACGGCCCCGGGGCCCCGGTAGAGCCCGAAGATATCGCGATCCGGCGAGTGGATAGAGGTGATCACCTGCTTCTCAAATGTCCGCCGAATCGCGCCGATGCGGTCGCGAATCTGGGCCGCCCGCTCGAAGTGCTGCTCTGTGGCCTCTCGCTTCATCTGTTTGGTCAGGATTTCCAGCACTTCGTCGTACTTGCCGTTGAGAACCAGGATAACTTGGTCGAGCATTTTGCGGTAAGATTCCTCATCCATTCCCGCGCAGTAGCCGCACCGGGCCCCCATCTGGTGGTGAAGGCAGCGCCGTTTGCGGTGTGCGTCGATCTTGCACTTGCGCAGCGGGAATATCTTGTTGAGCAGGCGAATGGTCGCCCGCGCCCCCCTGCTCGACGTGTAAGGCCCGAAGTAGATTATGCCATTTTTCTTTATCCTTTCTTTTTGAAGCCTGCTGATCTGCGCCCGCTGCCTTCCTGTTGGAAGCTGAACCCGCGGGTACGGCTCGTTTCTATCAATCGCCAGGCATATGTAGCTCTTGTCGTCTGTGAGGCGGATGTTGTACTTGGGCTTGAATTGCTTGATGAAGTTGTTTTCGAGGATGAGGGCTTCTTTTTCGGTGTTGGTTACGACGTGATCGAAGTCGACGATCTTGCTGACCAGCGCCGCATATAGCACCCGGCCGTCTTCACCCGCCTGGAAATACGACCGCACCCTGGTGCGCAGATTCACCGCCTTGCCCACGTAAATGACGTGCCCTGCATTGTCTTTCATCAGGTACACGCCCGGCGACGGCGGCAGTGCCCCCAGCTTGCGCCGCAGTTTCGGCGACAGCTCAAATTCTCTCTCCGGTTTATCTTTATCGGGCTCGCCCATTGATTTCATTCTAACCCGAAGCGACTGTCGTTTCCAACGAGAAAACGAGGCAATATCCGCGGTGATGCCCGGCGCTGCGGATGCATGTACAGCAAGAATGCGATGGCCCAGAAAGGCAAACGGTGCGGTAAGTGAAGAGGAAGCTTCTAGCGCGTGTCAATCGTTTGAACCCGCAGCAGGAATCTTCTTTTCTATTGTCGATTTCAGACTTGGCTGGAGCTTGTCTAGCTCAATCTGCTTCAGGGCCACCGACTCTACTATGAGCTGGACAACATCCTTCCTCCAACACCTGTTCGTACCATTGCTATCGAAAATGACTTTCGCTAGCGCCATAACCTTGGATGCGGACAGTTCCACCAAGTCGCGGTGCCAGAGCCTGTTGGCTTCATCGTCTTCTGAGTCGCCAAGACTCTTCTCGATTCTAGTCCCAATCTCAGCCACCAGCCGGTCACGAAAAAGAGCATAATCAAAGGGACAGGCGCTTTTACGGTGTGCAGCCATAGCAGCGATCACGCGGGGCAAGTTCGAACTATCTTCATCTATGAGCCAAACGGAAAGCTTGTTGTCATCGGTCTCCAGGTCGACAAGCGCGTCGGCCTGGAACTCACCTTCTTCGAGCCATCTTGGCGTTTCATCTGGAAACCACCTGGAGTTGCGAACCATCCTTAAGAGGAGCGGCACTGCCGAGTTTCCTCCAGTTGCAATAGGACCTCTTGCATAAACTTGCGAAGTTGACCGATCCTCTCTTCTTGGATGGCCCGCTCCAACGCTTGAATAGCAGCGGGGTCGTCCATGGAGGCTATGCCAAGTAGAGCACCATCCCGGACGCTGGATGATTGAGACTCAAGAGCCTTCTCCAGCAGCCATAAGCGACTGCACCTAGTCTCCTGATCTTCGAGCTCACCCAACCAGCGCAAAGCCTCAGATGCTACGGCAGCGTTGACTTTTTCATTGATGATGAGGTCCGCGATTACTTTGACTGCCGGGTTGCCGTACGTTCTCACCGTGCTGACGAGTTTGTTTGAAAAATCGCTCTCCATGCCGTCTTCGAACTCCTGCTCTCTGCCTGATGCGAACAAACACTCAAGGGGCTCCGCAAGCCATTCCTCGATGTCTTCTTGGCTCTGGTGGGTCGAGCTTTGGCGCGTTTCAAGACTGTGGTGGGGCCACAGCTCTTCCCGATCTGCCCAGGTCCGCCATGCTTCAAGCGTGCCAAAGGGCTCCTCCTGGACAGAGACCTGATCTTCGTCGGACGCAAGTATCGCAGGCCATTCCCCTACACCTTCCTGATGGCGCACTGTTAGCCATTCGCTGAGGGCTTGGCAGAGCACGCTCAAACTTCCGAATGGCCGAAGACATGGGAGGCGCGCCTTTTCCTGGTCTGTCCACAGTCGCTTTGTCGAAGACAGGGATGCCACGGCGTAGCACCCGGGCCGCCCGATGCGAGATTCTGTCCTTGCGAACACGGAAATGCGGTCCTGTTTTGAGTGAGCTCTCGACCAAGAAGGAATATCGTAGGCTTGGACTCGTCCAGCCCCGAGTGGAAGACGTCTCGTTGACGAACTCTGAGGTTCGACTGATCTCATGGCTTGTCACCTTCTGCCGCGACCTGTTTCCCAAGTTCAACGAGTTCTGTGAAGACCTGAGAGAGGCTGTCTGTCGGCAGTTCTTCCGGGGAGCCCGCCACAGTGTTAATGTCTAAGTCGAGCACGCACGCCCAGTAATTGTGTTTGCGCTCGAATCTCGCTGAATCTGGCCCCAGCTTAACGAAACCGCCGACGCGATTGACCACAGCCCACTTGCAGAGACGATTAATGCGCAAACCGTTCACTGGCGATTCCGCGCTTCTCGGGCGGTTGATCTGGTAGACAAGGTCGGACAAGTCCTCCAGACCCAGGCTGACCGATGGCAAGTACTTGGCAATCCATTCAATACCTTGAGTCTGATCTTCCACCCGATGCTCAAGTGTGGCCCCGAACGCCAAACGTTGAAGGGGAGGCAAGTCGTCAAAGTCGAGCCAGGAAAGCATCAGATCGAGGAACCCGTCTATGGCGCCTGGCAGCGCCCCAACGGTTGGCACCGTTTCTTGATCTTCCTCATCCGCCCCGGTCAGCGCCCAGTCAATTCGGTCGGGCTGCACCTGCAAGGTGAGTAGGCTATTCTTGAACTGGCCCTGCTCCCGATGCTCTCCACGTTTGCGTAGCGAGCGCTTGTAGTCCGGCTCTTCGCCAGTTAATTTTCCCCACCAGCCTACCTGATCTGCTCGGACAGGGTGACTAGGAAAGGCGGTAAGTCTCAGTCCGGCTGTTCTCCACGCTTCGAGCGAGGAGAGTGTGCTTTCGGCTTGCTCCACGATTTTCTCCTCAAGAAGGCAAAAACCATTCCAAAAGAGCGGCCCGCCATCTCTTTAATTATGCTCGGCTGTCCCGGAATGTCAAGACCCATTCCACCAGCGAGAGGCCCAGGCGCACCGTGTATTAGGTCCAACTAATGTATTATTGTCTCAATAGCCTTGTCGATGAACGGAAAAATGGCGCATTCAGAGCCCCTACGTATTCCTCACTTCACCGGATCATGCCCTCCCGGATTGAACGGGTGGCAGCGCAGAATGCGCCAGAGGCCCAGGGCGCTGCCCGCTACTACGCCTTTCTTCCGCACGGCCTCGATGAAGTAACTGGAGCAGCTCGGGTGAAACCGACACCTCGGGCCGATCAGCCGGGAAAGCGTGAACTGGTAAAACCTGATGGGGAGAATGATCAGCTTCTTAATCATCGATTGTCCCCCGTGCCGGGTGCCCCTCCGAAAGCTTCTCAGCGATCCGGACCATGCACTTCTCCAGGTCGCACAGCGGCGGATTGTCCCAAGCGTGCCCCGGCAGAAAAACAATGTCCATACCCGCGGGCATCGCGTGTTTGTGCAGGCGGAAGGCCTCCTTCAGCAGGCGCCGGGCCCGGTTGCGTTTGACCGCCTTGCCGAACTTCGTGGGAACGGCCACCCCCACCCGCGCGAAGGCCAGCCCGTTGGGCACGTAGCGGGCATAGATCGGGCCTTCGCTGATCCTGCGGCCGTCCTTGAAAACGCGGTCGAAATCTTTTCGTTTACGGACACGTTCTTCCCTGGGCAGTCCAAAGCGTTTTTCCGCCATTCGACGCAATCTTCCCGGACGGCTATTCTTCTCGGCCCTCATGTAGTATTGTATCCGAAACAGGCCCCTGATACAACATTTTAAGCAAGAAACGGAGAAAACGGGTATGACCGATTCCGAGGTGGAACTAAAGGCGGACCCACAGAAACCCCACGCCTCGCCGACGCGGTGAATGTGAAATACTGCGGGTCCTCAAACTTTTCTGGAACAGGAGGTCTTTGCGGGGGATGCGCTGTGGCGGCGCCGTTTTTTGCCGGGATCATGGCGCAAAAGGGCGATGTGCTTTGTTTAATTATAGGGAGGGCTTCGCCCTCGCAGCTACTTCTTCATTTCGCACCCTACCTCACGCCTTGGGACAGGGCGGAGAGGGCAATTCGACGGCCGGGGAAAAAACTAAGGAATTCACTTGACTTTCCCCAGATTTGTGTTATAATAATAGGTGCGGAATGACAAAGGCGGGTGCGAGAGTACCTGCCTGCGATTTTCTTTAGCTCTTTGAAAACTGAACAGCCGAGAAGCGGTGAGGATGCGAGCGTGCGTCGCCCTGCGGCGTGCGTTGAGGTTAAACGACTCAAACATTCTCACGGCTTCAGCCTGAGTATGTTTGAGTTTCAACTTTTCAATTGAAGAGTATGATACTGGCTCAGAACGAACGCTGGCGGCGTGGATCAGGCATTGCAAGTCGCACGGCAAACCAGTAGTAATATTGGGATTAAGTGGCGAACGGGTGAGTAATGCGTGGACAATCTGCCCTTGAGACGGGGACAGCAATTCGAAAGGATTGGTAATACCCGACGATGCCGTATGGTACTTCCATACGGTTAAAGGTGGGGACCGAAAGGCCTATCGCTCGAGGAGGAGTTCACGTCCTATCAGTTTGTTGGTGGGGTAACGGCCTACCAAGACTACGACGGGTAGCGGGCCTGAGAGGGTGGCCCGCCACACTGGGACTGAGACACTGCCCAGACTCCTACGGGAGGCTGCAGTCGAGAATCGTTGACAATGACCGCAAGGTGGATCACGCAACGCCGCGTGGAGGATGAAGGCCTTCGGGTTGTAAACTCCTGTCACCCGTGAAGAAATGGTTGGGCGCTAATATCGCCCTTCCTTGACGTTAGCGGGAGAGGAAGCTACGGCTAACTTCGTGCCAGCAGCCGCGGTAAGACGAAGGTAGCAAGCGTTGTTCGGAATCACTGGGCATAAAGGGCGCGTAGGCGGCGCGGCATGTCGGGTGTGAAATCCCCTGGCTCAACCAGGGAACTGCGCCCGAAACTACCATGCTAGAGTACAGAAGGGGAGAGCGGAATTCCTGGTGGAGCGGTGAAATGCTTAGATATCAGGAGGAACACCGGTGGCGAAGGCGGCTCTCTAGCCTGTAACTGACGCTGAGGCGCGAAAGCCAGGGGAGCGAACGGGATTAGATACCCCGGTAGTCCTGGCCGTAAACGATGGGTACTACGTAGAGGGAAGACCGATCTTGTCTCTGCCGGAGCTAATGTATTAAGTACCCCGCCTGGGGAGTACGACCGCAAGGTTGAAACTCAAAGTAATTGACGGGTGCTCGCACAAGCGGTGGAGCATGCTGCTTAATTCGATGGTACGCGAGAAACCTTACCCGGGCTTGACATGCACGGATTAGTCCGTCGAAAGGCGGATAACGCTCGCAAGAGTGGAACGTGCACAGGTGTTGCATGGCTGTCGTCAGCTCGTGTCGTGAGATGTTGGGTTAAGTCCCTCAACGAGCGGAACCCTTGTCCTTAGTTACCAGCGGTTAGGCCGGGGACTCTAAGGAGACTGCCGGTGTCAAACCGGAGGAAGGTGGGGACGACGTCAAGTCATCATGGCCCTTATGCCCGGGGCTGCAAGCGTGCTACAATGGTCGGTACAGAGGGAAGCAAGACCGTAAGGTGGAGCCAATCTCACAAAACCGGCCCCAGTTCGGATTGAGGGCTGCAACTCGCCCTCATGAACGTCGGAATCGCTAGTAATCGCGCATCAGCACGGCGCGGTGAATATGTTCCCGAGCATTGTACACACCGCCCGTCAAGCCACCCGAGCAGGAAATACCCGAAGTCAGGGAATCAAACCCCTGCCGAAGGTGAGTCCAGTAAGGGGGACTAAGTCGTAACAAGGTAGCCGTATCGGAAGGTGCGGCTGGATCACCTCCTTTCTAAGGATGATTAGAAGCCGGCCGGCCGCAAGGCAAGCCGGCAACTCAATCGGCCATCCTCACCGCTCCTCGGCTGTTCATTTCACTATACGAGCAAGCGGAAGCCTTGCTGACAGCGCGGCAAACGCTGCAAAACTCCCGATTGTAGATTATCGGAAAGTGCGACGGGCCGGGTGGCAGAGCTCCGGTCCAGACGCTAAAAACGCTTGGGCCTATAGCTCAGTCGGCTAGAGCGCACCCCTGATAAGGGTGAGGTCGTTGGTTCGAATCCAACTAGGCCCACCACTCAATCAGGGGATATAGCTCAATTGGGAGAGCGCTGCTTTTGCAAGGCAGAGGTTACCGGTTCGAGCCCGGTTATCTCCACCAGCTCCAGGCCGGAGAAATCCGGCCTGATTTCAACTGGAAAATGCTCTTTGACAATGGAATAAGGGAAAGCGAGCTAGATCTCTCCAAAGGTGAACCGGCTGGTTCTCGAGAACGAGAATTAGTGCGGTCAAGCTACTAAGGGTATATGGCGGATGCCTAGGCGCCAAGAGACGATGAAGGACGTGAAGGCTGCGATAAGCCACGGTGAGCTGCCTAAAAGCTTTGACCCGTGGATTTCCGAATGGGGCAACCCACCGGGAGAAAAGGCCCGGTAACCCCACCTGAATACATAGGGTGGGGTGGTCAACGCGGGGAACTGAAACATCTCAGTACTCGCAGGAAAAGAAAGAAAACCTCGACTCCCCCAGTAGCGGCGAGCGAAACGGGATTAGCCCAAACCGGATGTGTGTTAAAGCGCAGGGCGTTGCGCATCCGGGGTTGCGGGACGTATTTTCCCGGATCCTGTAATCCGGGCAGGAGTTACAAAAGCAGACCCAACAAAACGGCATGGAAAGGCCGGCCATAGAAGGTGACAGCCCTGTATGTGAAAGGAAAGCTCTCCTGGATACGTTCCCAAGTAGCGCCGGACACGTGAAACCCGGTGTGAATCTGGGAGGACCACCTCCCAAGGCTAAGTACTCCTTGGCGACCGATAGCGTAAAAGTAGCGCGAGTGAAAGGTGAAAAGTACGGCTGTTAGCCGGGTTAAAAGAACCTGAAACCATATACCTACAAGCGGTCGGAGCACGGTGGTTCTTGCCTTCGGGCAAGAGCCTGTGTGACGGCGTGCCTTTTGCATAATGAACCGGCGAGTTGTCGTGTACTGCACGGTTAAGCGTTTACGGCGCGAAGCCATAGCGAAAGCGAGTGCGAAATGTGCGTCCCTCTTTATTGAGGGGAGTAGTGCATGGCAGACCCGAAGCTGAGGCGATCTATCCATGGCCAGGAGGAAGCGAATGTAAGAGTTCGTGGACGTCCGAACACACCGGCGTTGAAAAGCCGGGTGATGAGCTGTGGATAGGAGTAAAAGTCTAATCAAGCCCAGAGATATCTGGTTCTCCCCGAAATGCATTTAGGTGCAGCCTCGTGTTAATTTGCGGCGGGGGTAGAGCACTGATAGAGTCTAGGGGGCTACCCGCCTACCTTGCTCAGTCAAACTCCGAATACCGCCGTTATGTATCACGGGAGTGAGACCGCGGGGGATAAGCCCCGTGGTCGAAAGGGAAACAGCCCAGACCGCCGACTAAGGCCCCTAAATCAAGCTAAGTGCTAAAGGATGTGGAGACGCAAAGACACCCAGGATGTTGGCTTAGAAGCAGCCACCATTTAAAAAGTGCTTAACCGCTTACTGGCCGAGCGTTTCTGCGCCGAAAATAATCGGGACTAAGCATGATGCCGAAGTCGCGGATTGTCCGAGCCTGTGCGCTCGGGCAGTGGTAGGGGAGCGTTCCATGGCAGATACAAGCCGGACCGTAAGGACCGGTGCCGGGCCATGGAAGTGATTATGCCGGTACGAGTAGCGATAAGACGGGTTAGAATCCCGTCCGCCGAAAGCCCAAGGTTTCCTGTGCAATGTAAGTCAGCGCAGGGTTAGCCGGGGCCTAAGCCGAGGCCGATAGGCGTAGGTGATGGACAGGAGGTTAATATTCCTCCGCCACCCTTCGAACGTTACGGCTGCAGGAGGACGCAATGAGCCACGCTTGTGGAAGCCGTTAGCTGGCCCACTCTGTATTGTGGGACCTTCGGGTCTGAGGATACAGACAAAAGCTTTTGCTGATAAGAAGCTGGCGCTTGTTGCCAAGAAAAGCCCTGCAGACAGTTCTGGGGTGCCCGTACCGTAAACCGACACAGGTGGGCGAGGAGAGTATCCACAGGCGCGCGAGAGAACCCTCGTTAAGGAACTCGGCAAATTGGACCCGTAACTTCGGGATAAGGGTCGCCTCTCACGGTGAAGCCTCTTGCAGGCCTAGCCCAGAGAGGCCGCAGTGAAATGGCTCAAGTGACTGTTTACTAAAAACACAGCTCTGTGCGAAGGCCAAAAGCCAATGTATACAGAGTGACACGTGCCCGGTGCCGGTAAGTCAAGAGGATGGGTTATCCCTTCGGGGAGAAGCTCTGAATCCAAGCTCCGGTAAACGGCGGCTCTAACTATGAGAGTCCTATGGTAGCGAAATTCCTTGTCGGGTAACTTCCGACCTGCACGAATCGTGTAACAACTTGAGCGCTGTCTCAACGAGGGACTCGGCGAAACTGTAGTAGCGGTGAAGATGCCGCTTTCCCGCAGCGGGACGGAAAGACCCCGTGAACCTTTACTGTAGCATGATATTGGTTTTCTACATAGCATGTGTAGCATAAGTGGGAGACATTGAAAGAGGGGCGTCAGCCTCTCCGGAGTCACCAGTGAAATACCACTCTTGTTATGTGGGGAATCTAACCCGGTACCGTGAATCCGGTCCGGGAACAGTGTTATGTGGGCAGTTTGGCTGGGGCGGTCTCCTCCTAAAAGGTAACGGAGGAGCCCAATGGCTTCCTCAGGGTGGTCGGCAATCACCCATAGAGCGTAAAGGTATAAGGAAGCTTGACTGCGAGACCAATAAGTCGAGCAGATGTGAAAGCAGGGCTTAGTGACCCGGCGGTTCCGAGTGGAAGGGCCGTCGCTCATCAGACAAAAGGTACTCCGGGGATAACAGGCTAATCTCTCCCGGGCGTTCGCAGCTACGGAGAGGTTTGGCACCTCGATGTCGGCTCATCGCATCCTGGGGCTGAAGAAGGTCCCAAGGGTTCGGCTGTCCGCCGATTAAAGCGGTACGCGAGCTGGGTTTAGACCGTCGTGAGACAGGTCGGTCCCTATCTGCTGCGGGTGTGGGATATTTGAGGAGAGCTTCCCCTAGTACGAGAGGACTGGGGAGGACGGACCAATGGTGTACCAGTTGTCGCGCTAGCGGCATAGCTGGGTAGCTATGTCTGGAAAGGATAAACGCTGAAAGCATCTAAGCGTGAAGCCCCCTCCAAAACTAGATATCCATGTCCTTCGGGACGAGAGGCACCTTGAAGATCACAAGGTTGATAGGCCGGAGGTGTAAGCACAGCAATGTGTTCAGCTGACCGGTACTAATATGCCGAAAAGCTTGACCGCTTCAACTCACGTTTCCGGATCCGACATGTCAGAGAGAGAGATCCGCACGTTCCCTTATTCTATTGTAAATATTTCCGGTGACCATAGCGGGGTGGAAACACCTGTTCCCATTCCGAACACAGCAGTTAAGCGCCCCGCGCCGATGATACTGGCCGACGCCGGGAAAGTAGGTCATCGCCGGAATAACCAGAAAAGCCCGCCGACCAAAAGTCGGCGGGCTTTTTTTATAGCCGTCA
>Ga0114922_10002536_pt1 | contig 17092 bp, 12 predicted proteins | sample AartaG_FD_100975 | JGI IMG/M metagenome (GOLD analysis project Ga0114922, IMG submission 100975) | Deep subsurface microbial communities from Aarhus Bay to uncover new lineages of life (NeLLi) - Aarhus_00045 metaG | ecosystem: Environmental > Aquatic > Marine > Oceanic > Sediment | place...
GATTGTCAACAATGTAATAGATAGTAAAAGTTTTTTCATGATTATTAAGTTTAGGTTAATAAAGTTATATATATTATAAAAATAATACTTTTTATTATAAAAATTCAGCGATACTGTAATTTAAAATTTACCAAATGATGGTAGTTCTTGAAAAACAATTACAATCCAGTTATAGCTGCTGCAATTAAGGTTATTATAGTCCTGTTTTCAATAATAAAAAAGGGACAGTCCCTTTTAAGGGGGCTGTCCCTTTTTATAGGTGTCTGTCCCCTATTTGGATATTGGTTGTGCAAAATCTATAACATGTTTGCCTGTTATTTCTTTATCGCATAGGATAACAAGACGCTCCAGCACATTTCGGAATTCACGTATATTACCGGTCCACTTGATTTTTTGAAGTTCACCAATTGCATCTTCCCGGATTACAACTTTTTGACGTCCATACTCACTGCAAATTTGTTCATTAAAGAAATCGGTTAATAAAGGAATATCTTCCAGCCTTTCATTCAATGCGGGAACATGAATTAAAATCACACTTATCCTGTGATATAAATCTTCCCTGAAAGTTTTTTTATCTATTTCTTCCTTCAGATTTTTATTTGTGGCAGCAATAATTCTCACATCAACATTAATATCTTTATCACTCCCTACCCTGGTAATTTTACTTTCTTGCAACGCTCTTAAAACTTTGGCCTGAGCAGCGAGACTCATATCGCCTATTTCGTCAAGAAAAATTGTCCCTCCGTTTGCCTGTTCAAATTTACCTTTTCTTTGTTTATGGGCAGAAGTGAATGCTCCCTTTTCATGACCAAAAAGTTCACTTTCAATCAGCTCAGAGGGAATAGCAGCACAATTGACTTCTATAAATGGCTGGGAGGCCCTCTCGCTTTTTTCATGCAGCCATCTTGCAACAAGTTCCTTACCTGTTCCGTTACTACCTGTTATTAAAATCCTGGCATCTGTTGGAGCCACTTTTTCAATCATCTCTTTTACCTTTCTTATAGCCGGTGATTCTCCAATTATATCATAAGTTTTACTTACTTTCCTTTTTAATACTTTGGTTTGTGTTACTAAATCTATCCTTTCCATAGCATTGCGTATTGAAACAAGAAGTCTGTTCAGGTCCAGGGGTTTTTCAATAAAGTCATATGCCCCTTTTTTAATTGCTTCAACCGCTGTATCTATATTACCATGACCAGATATCATTATAACCGGAATATCAGGAGACAATTCAACTAAATTTGCCAACACTTCAATTCCGTCCATCTTAGGCATTTTTATATCGCAAAGAACAACATCGAATTCATTTTTTTCAAATATATCTATTCCTTCAGGTCCATTTGTTGCTAATTTAACCTTATGATTTTCGTATTCTAGTATTTCCTGTAATGTACTCCTTATACTTTTTTCATCATCAATAACTAATATATTAGCCATGGCTTAAATGATTTATCATTAATAAGTTGTGTTTTATCGTTCCTTATGCCATACATCATGTGTTAATAATTCCGTAATCACAATAAGAAAAAAATTTTAACTTTTACGAATTACCCATTTCCAAATCTCTCTGTAATTTGTTTTCTTTCCATACATTAAAATACCCGTTCTGTAAACTTTAGCTGCAAGCCAGGTAGAACCCAGAAAAGAAAGAATTAACACAATCATTGAAGCGACAACTTCCGGCCACGGAACACCAAACGGCATTCTGGCCATCATAACAATAGGTGAAGTTAATGGAATAATTGAACACCATACTGCAATTTTTCCGCTCGGATTCATAAAAGTATTAATCATTATAAATATGCTGAATATAAGTGGTATTGTAACCGGCAACATAAACTGGTGTGTATCGGTCTCACTATCAACTGCCGCACCAATAGCTGCAAACAGGGATCCGTACAATAAATAACCACCAAGAAAATAGAAAATAAAAGCACTAATCATCACTATAAAATCAATTCCTCTTATATTATCCAGAACTCCTTCAAATTTGGCGATTTTATCGTCGGCCAACAGTTGCTTTTCATTTACAGGATTAGCACTTATGATATTCTCAGGAGTAATTTGCTTAGTATCATGTATTTCTTTTTTATTTAATAATGACTCCTGGGCAATGCTAACAATAGTAAAAGTTAATATTACCCAGACAAAAAACTGGGTAAGTCCTAATAAGCCTATCCCAATAATTTTACCCATCATTAGCTGAAAGGGCCGTACTGAAGATACAATTATTTCAATTATCCTGCTGGTTTTTTCCTCAATTACACCTCTCATAACCTGGGCTCCGAAAAAGAAAATAAAGAAGTAAATCAGGAAACCACTTATATAGCCAACTGCTCTTCTTAAATCTTTCAATCCTTTTTCTTCATATTTTCCTTTTTCCAGCTTAATTGTCTTTAATTTTATATTGGTTTTAATTGAATTCAGGACTTCAACAGGAATATTCATCTTCCTGAGTTTAATATCATGTATATATTTCTCAAGCGATTTGGTTATATGTATCTCCATACCTAAACTTGGCTCTTTCTTGGTATATAACTCAACTACTCCTGTATTAATTATATTATGAGGGATATGTAAGATTCCAAAATAATTCGAATGCTCAAGAGCTGTTTTTAATACTCTTAATGTTGTATAACCTGTATACTCAAATTTAAGATTCTTTTTATCTGAAATAACATCAAATTGCCTTAATGAATCAGGCACCGGAGTATTTTCATCACTATACTCAATAACAGCAATTATTTTCTCTTCATTATCTTCAACGGTTGCAAGCCAGGCAGGGATAATCATAAAGGCTGCAAACAGAACCGGCCCAAGAATTGTCATAATAAGAAATGCCCTTTTTCTCACCCGGGTTAAATACTCGCGTTTTATTATAAGTGCTATTTTATTCATTTGACATTATAAATCTTTATTGTAAAGAACCGCGTGATTTTTCTACAACATGAATAAAAATATCGTTCATTGTTGGCAATACCTCATTAAATGAGATTATTTGAATTTCAGAAATTAATAAAGACAGTAATTTATTATTCTCAGATAACTTATCAACTTTTATTTTAGCGTAATTAATATCCTTTTCAGTGGTATGTTCAATTAATTTATAGTTTCCATTCAAAATCTTTCTGAATTTTTCCAGGCTCCCTTTATAACCGATCTTAAAAATATTAGATTTATATGTATTCCGGATATCATTTATGTTTCCTTCAAGTATTGTTCTTGATTTATTAATCAATGTAATATGATCACACAGTTCTTCAACTGAACCCATATCATGCGTCGATACTATTATTGTAGTACCATTGTCTCTTAATGTTAGTACTTCCTTTTTAAGCAGATTTGTATTGATCGGATCAAAACCACTGAAAGGTTCGTCAAAAATCAGAAGTTTTGGTTCATGTAATATAGTAACGATAAACTGTATTTTTTGCTGCATTCCTTTGGAAAGTTCTTCAATCTTCTTATTCCACCATGACTGAATCTCAAATTTTTCAAACCAGTAGTTCAGTTTTTTTAAAGCGTCCTTCTTCGGAAATCCTTTCAGCTGTGCAAGGTATAAAGATTGCTCACCAACTTTCATTTTTTTATATAATCCTCTTTCCTCAGGCAGATAGCCGATTTGATATACATCCTTTAACTTGAGCTTATTATCGTTAAAATATAATTCTCCTTTATCAGGCGCCAGTATTTGATTTATTATTCTTAATAATGTGGTTTTTCCAGCTCCGTTTGGTCCTAATAATCCATAAATACTACCTTCCGGTATTTTTATTGATACATCATCAAGTGCTATATTATTGCCAAAACGCTTCTCTATGTTTAGTGCCTTGAAGATATCCATTTAAACAAAATAGTTTCTCATTCTTTCAAAAAAGTTTGTATCTGATCCATTAGGGTCAGGTTTGAAATTTGGCGATTCATCTAGCTTTTCCAGTAGTTTTTTTTCTTCATGTGAAAGTGACTTTGGTATCCACACATTTATACTAACAAGCAAGTCGCCATGGCGATAATTCTCCACTTCAGGTAATCCCTTGCCTTTTAATCTCAGGATTTTCCCAGGTTGTGTTCCAGGATCAATTTTTATTTTAACTTTCCCATTGACAGTTGGTATTTCAACTGCGGAACCAACTGCAGCTTGTTTAATACTTACATTTAAACTGTACAGTAAATCATTACTATCACGTATTAAATCCGGATGTTTTTCCTCTTCAATCAGTACCATTAAATCTCCATTATAACCTCCTCTCCTTGCAGCATTACCTTTCCCTGAAACAGTCATCTGCATACCTTCTGCGACTCCTGCAGGAATTTTAATGTTTATTACCTCATCTTCCTTTACAATACCTTCGCCGTGGCAATTTGTACATCTTTGCGTAATTGATTTTCCTTCTCCGTTACATGAAGGACAAACATGTGATGTTTGCATGTGCCCAAGGAGCGTCTGCGATACTTTTGTAACTTGTCCTGCCCCTCCGCAGGTTGAACATGTACTGAAAGAATTACTATCCCTTGCTCCTGTCCCACCGCATACTTTACAGGTTACATATTTATTAACCTTAAGTTTTTTCTGTACACCGGTAGATATTTCTTTAAGATTAAGTTTAACTTTTACTCTAAGGTTTGCTCCTTTGTTTATCCTCCTTGAACTTCTTCTGCTGCTTCCAAAACCACCGAATCCGCCAAAACCCAAATCGCTGAAAATATCTCCAAACTGGCTAAAAATATCATCAATGGTCATACTATATCCCTGACCTGAAGATCCTCCTAATCCGGCATGCCCAAATTGATCATATCTTGATCTTTTATTAGCATCACTTAAAACCTCATAAGCTTCAGCTGCCTCTTTAAAATTCTCCTCAGCCTGTTTATTTCCAGGATTCTTATCAGGATGATATTTTAATGCCTGCTTTCTATAAGCCTTTTTTATTTCCTCCTGAGAAGCATTATTTGATACTCCCAAAACCTCATAGTAGTCTCTTTTAGCCATTTTAATATATTATTTGCAGCTGAATTTATATTTTATATTTCAATTATCTTAAGATAATGATCTAAAATTACGATTTATTCCCCGATTACCACCTTGGAATATCTAATTACCTTCTCATTGAGAGTATAACCCTTCTCAATAACATCAACCACTTTACCTTTCAAATCTTTTTTTGGCGCTGGAATTTTAGTAATAGCCTCATGAAAGTCTATATTAAACTCCTTTTTTATTGCATTGATTTCCTTAACTCCATTTTGATTTAAAAAGTCGCTGAATTTATTATAAATTAGATTAATTCCTTCTTTAATTGCCTTAATATCTTCAGCATTACTAATTGTCTGCATACCTCTTTCAAAATCATCCATCACCGGCAAAATACTTATTAATAAGCTTTCTCCGGCAGATTTTGATAATTCCATTTTCTCTTTAAGTGTACGCTTTCTATAATTATCGAATTCTGCGGATAATCTAAGATATTTATCCTGCAAATCCCGAATTTTTTCTTCATAGGATTTTACTTTGGATTTAAAATCAGCTTTTTTAGCCGTTCCTTTATTCTTTGTTGTTTCAGATGTTTTTGCAGTTTTTGTTTTATTTGTTGTTTTACCGGACTGAGCAGCTTTGCCGGCACTTTGCTTCTTTTCCTCATTAACAGGTATTACTTTTCTAACCATCTTAAACTAGTTTATATTTATTAATTATCCTTGTCAATAGCAATTCTTGCTGACAAAATACTTGCCATTTATGCTATCCAGACAAATTGACAGTGTATTGAATTTCAATTTGCAAAAATAGCAAAGAAATATAATTATAAATTAAGAATTAATGAAAAGGACTATTAATTCTGTTTAAATAATTAATCTAAAATAATTTAGATAAATATTTAAATTTCGATAAAGGATTATGCCGGCAATTATTTTAATCAATCCTTTTAATGTCAGCTCCAATATTGTTTAAACGTTTATCAATATATTGATATCCACGGTCAATTTGATTTACGTTATGAATAATGCTAACACCATTGGCTGAAAGGGCAGCTATAAGGAGGGCTACGCCAGCACGGATATCCGGAGATGTCATAACAGTAGCACGTAACTGAATTTGATGATCTAATCCTATAACTGTTGCTCTATGGGGATCACATAGTATAATCTGAGCACCCATATCTATCAGTTTATCCACAAAAAACAGTCTGCTCTCAAACATTTTCTGATGAATCAAAACACTACCTTTAGCTTGTGTGGCCACAACAAGAATTATACTTAATAGATCCGGAGTTAATCCTGGCCATGGGGCATCATCAATGGTCATTATCGATCCGTCAATAAAAGTTTCTATTTCATAGTGATTTTGCTGAGGAATAAATATGTCGTCATTTACCTTTTCAATCTTAATACCCAACCGGTTGAACGAACCCGGTATTATTCCCAGGTTATCGTATGATACATCCTTTATTGTTAATTCACTCCGTGTCATTGCGGCCAATCCAATAAAACTTCCTACTTCAATCATATCAGGTAAAAGCGTATGTTCACATCCTTCTAAACAAGAGACTCCTTCGATAGTCAATAAATTTGAACCAATACCTGTTATTTTTGCGCCCATCGTATTAAGCATCTTGCATAATTGCTGTATATAAGGCTCACATGCTGCATGATAAATTGTTGACTTACCCTTAGCCAATACTGCCGCCATTATAATATTTGCTGTTCCTGTAACTGAAGCTTCTTCCAGTAACATATAACATCCTTTCAGGTTTTCTGCCACTACTTTATAAAAATCTCCCTTAAAATCGTAGTTGAACCTGGCTCCCAGTTTAATAAATCCATTAATATGGGTATCTAGTCTTCTCCTTCCAATTTTATCGCCGCCTGGTTTTGGTATGTATCCTTTCCCAAATCTGGCTATCAAGGGGCCAATAATCATTAATGATCCGCGCAGGCTGGCACTTTTATTAATAAATTCATCTGTAAGAAGGTAATTTATATTAATATCATTTGCACAAAATGAATAATCGGAAGAATTCATTTTGTTTACTACAACACCTAACGATTCAAGCAAATCAATAAGATTATTAATATCTAATATATCAGGAATATTTCTAATAGTGACTTTCCCGGAGGTTAACAGTGTAGCACAAATTACCTGTAAGGCTTCATTTTTTGACCCTTGTGGTTTTATTTCACCATTAAGTCTTTTTCCTCCATTAATTTGAAAAGAACTCATTTATTATTTGTAGGCAAATAGTAAATATCTATTTTTTTCTAACAAAACGTTTTCTCTTATTTTTAGAGAGAATTTCTTTAGTATCATTAAGTTTTAAACCATCCTTTATATCAATCTTACCGCCTGAAAGCACTCTTAAATCTTTAAATATTTCTTCATCGGTAACAACTTCCCTATTCCATGTCAGGTATGATTTCTTCATATGATTAGCTATGATTTTAATCAGTTGTTCTTTTTCATCGCCTTCAGGATAGTTTGAAGCAGCATCAATCAGCAGTTCAAGTGTTCGGCCGTAATGTTTATATTTGATTTCACCTGTCTTATATCCTACCCTTCTTGGTTTTTGATTCAATAATTTATATTCAGGCTTAGCATAAGGAGAGTCTATATCGAGTTTAAAATCTGACATAATAGCCAGATGATCCCATAATTTATGTTTGAAATCGCTTATATCTCTTAAATGAGGATTCATATTTCCCATAATGGAGATAACTGCAAATGCTAATTTATTTCTCTCTTCCCGGTCGTTAATAGTCATTAAAAACTCGACCAGGTTTTGGATATTTCTCCCATATTCCGGTAATACGAGCCTACTTCTGCTTGTGTTGTAATCGTAACTCATAACTTATTTTCCTACAAATCTAATTGAAAATTATTTATCTATCAATGTTTCCGCTAATTATTATTTTTGAATTGGTCCCCAATCATGGAATAAATTCTACCCCGACTTGTAAGATGAAAATTATTTTAATATATCGTGATCTGACATTGTCGTGCTTGCTAAGCCCCGTTAAAAATTACAAACTACAATGAGTTAATAATTTTTAGTTTCGCAAATTTTAGTAATAATTGTTTTTCCTGTCTTAATTCCTGAAAAAACACACTTGCTTTTCTGTTAGTTGAATTGCCTTCAATATGTAAGATTTTACCAATCCCAAAGCGTTGATGTTCAACTTTCATGCCTACCTGAATATCATCGGGATTATCAGACTTGAAATTTATTTGCGGACTTTTTAATTTCTCATTAGTAATAATATTTACTGAATTTCTCAACTTACTGTACTTTTTCCCGCCAACAGATATCTGGCTTTTATCCGAAGTTTTGTCAACGTTTTTAGATAAATAGCTTTTTTGACTGTCCCAACTAAAATCTTTATCAGACTGTAAAATTCCTTCTGTATCTCTTTCTTCATGTGGCCAATCAAGGTATTCATCGTCAATGTCTTTTATAAATCTACTGGGACTAACATCAGTTGGTAATCCCCATTTAAACCTTGACTGTGCATAGGTTATTATAACTCTTTTTCTGGCTCGTGTCAGAGCAACATAAAATAATCTTCTTTCTTCTTCCAAATTCTTCTGAGAATCCAGCGACAATCTTGAGGGCAAAAGTTCTTCTTCAACTCCGGCAATATAAATTTGATTAAACTCTAATCCTTTAGCTGAATGTATAGTCATCACCACAACTTTGTTTTTATCTTCATCTTTCTCATTATCCATATTTGTAAGTAATGAAATATTTTGAAGGTAACCGTCCAGTGTGCCAAATTCTTCTTCATCATTTTCTTCGACAAATTCCCTAATACCATTTAGTAATTCTTCAATATTTTCATATTTGCTTATTTCTTCAGGAGTATTACCATTATATAAATCTTTTAAAATTCCTGCGGATGAAAATATATACTGAGCCAAATCATAAGCATTCAGGCTATCCAGTTTAGAAAGGTTACCTGAAATAATATCTGCAAATAGCTTAAGTTTAGTAATAGTTCCTTTATTAAATCCCGGATTCTGAGTATCAAGTTCAAGAATTACCTGCCAAATACTCCTGCCTGTATTATTTGCATACTCTTCAAGTTTACCAACTGTTGTTTTTCCGATCCCGCGTAAGGGATAATTAATAATTCTTTTTAATGCCTCGTTATCTTCCAGGTTAACCGTTAAACGCAAATAAGCCAATGCATCCTTAATTTCCTTTCTCTCATAGAAAGAAATGCTGCCATATATTTTATAAGGTATATTTCTTTTCCTAAGTGATTCTTCAAATATTCTTGATTGTGCATTTGTTCTATATAAAATAGCAAATTCACTGTACTTTTCCTGCTGACTTAATGCAGTATCAAGTATTGAGTTTGATACAAAGAAACCCTCCTCGGTATCAGTTAATGTTTTTACTACTTTAATTTTTTCGCCAATTTCATTATCCGACCAGACTTTTTTGTGAATCTGTCCTTTATTTTTTATTATCAAACTGTTAGCTGCTTCAACAATGGTTTTAGTTGAGCGGTAATTTTGCTCAAGTTTAAAAAGTTGATAATCAGTATAGTCATTTCTAAAGTTTAAAATGTTTTCGATCTTAGCCCCTCTGAATGAATATATACTCTGAGAATCATCACCTACTACACAAATATTTTTGTGGACTGCTGCAAGCTTATTAACTATCAGATATTGTGAATAATTAGTATCCTGGTATTCATCTACAAGGATATAATGAAAATGTTGCTGGTATTTTTGAAGAATGTCAGTAAAATCTCTGAAGAGAATATTTGTATTTAGCAATAAATCATCAAAATCCATTGCATTTGACTTTTTACAGCGAGAACTATAAATTCTGAAAATGTCCGCAATTTTGGGCCTCCTGGTAATTCTGTCATGTTCAATAATTTCTGAATTATTATTGTATGCTTGTGCAGTTATAAGATTATTCTTGGCTGAAGATATTCTCCCCAGTATTTCGCCTGGCTTATACACTTTTTCATCCAGATTAAGTTCCCTGATAATCGATTTTATAAGACTTTTCGAGTCCGTTGTATCATAAATTGAATAGTTTGAATTATATCCCAGAACATTGGATTCAGATCTGAGTATTCTTGCAAAAACAGAATGAAAAGTGCCCATCCAGAGATACCGTGCAATATCATTCCCTGCAATATTATCAATTCGTTCTTTCATCTCATTGGCAGCTTTATTTGTGAAAGTAAGTGCGATTATATTACCTGGTTTAATACCCTTACTTAACAGGTAGGCTATCCGGTACATCAGAACCCTTGTTTTACCGGAACCCGCCCCGGCAACAACAAGTGAAGGGCCTTCCATATTTACTACTGCCTCGTATTGAGCCTTATTTAAATCTTTTAAAAACCTGTTCAATTTTTTCTCTGTTTAAAAGCGGCAAAAATAACATTTGTATTTAGTTAAATTTAATCATTGAATTTATATTTTAAAAATTAATTAACATTGAGAATATTTTTTTATCATTGTAAATTGCTTAATAAGTTTGGTCCGTTATAATATTTTAATAATATTTAAGTTATAAACAAGACAATTGTAATACTTTATAGAATGCATATGTCAAAATATGTTATCAGATTACTCCTTATTTTTGTTATTTCATATCCGGCCTTTATAAAAGCACAATTATATGCACCAGGAGCTGCTTTTTCTGAAGATGCTGATTACATTTCACAAAATACTACCGATTCGATTTATATATTTAATGTCCCTGAATACGGAGGATCAATAAATTGTAACCTTGAGGCTTTATCACCTGATAGTACGGATAACTGGCAATTTATCTGGTCATTGTATGATACTTTATCAGGAAATTTCAATCTGTTAGGAACGATCACAGGATCGTCATCCGCTATTGACACCATTGATATGTCCGGCTGTTATCAGGTTATTATCAGTAAAGGGGCTATTACTGATACTTTCAGGGCATGGGTTTTCATCAATGATTTTAATGTTGAAATTATCGACAAAGATGATTCCGGTAAAATTCCGTTTAAGTATTTATCATGTGAATACCTGGACATTGAGGCTGAAATAACTCAGGCAACATTAAGATATTATATTCCGGGAAGAACTGATACTATTTTGTATGTTTTTAATAGTTATGAAGATATTGACTGGACAACAGAAAATGAAGAAGGATCGGGATCAAAACCGGGTAGCAGGCTTGATCCCAGAATTGGTGACCCTCCTTATGAAGATACTGAATATATTATTACTGTTACTGACAGATTTGGCTTAGAGCGATCGGATAATGTCTTTTATGAATCAATTATATCAAAAGCTCAATTTGACAATACTTATATCAGTTTAGCGGATGAAAAATATTACCCTGAAGATTACGAACTTTTTTATGGCGGAAAATATGAACAAGAACAAAAAAGAACGGCTCCTGCAAAATATAAATTTTTTGACAACGATTCTAAAAATGCAGTTATCTATTCTATTAATTTTGGCAATGAGGAAGACACGACCTTTTATAACAAAGAAGACACAATTATATATGAGTTTTTATATCCCGGTGAATATACAGTAACATATTTTACAAAATCGGCTGAACCTCAAGGATGCCCCGATTCGGTAACCATGGAAGTTGTAATTGAACCTCCGGGCATGGGAGATTATAGGTCCGGGAGCCCGGAAGCTGAGCCTCCCATACTCCCGAATGTTTTTACTCCAAATCTGGATGGTTATGGGGATGTATTAAGTTTATATAAGGAAGGAAATAGTAATGATGCTATAGCAAATGATCTTTTCAGGCCTGTGGATGTATCGATATATAATATAGATATTGTTATTTTCAACAGGTATGGAAGAAAAGTCCATGAATACTATGGCAATATCCGCGACTGGAAAGGCTGGGATGGTAAAATAATGAACTCTGACAGAAATGCTTCCGAAGGAGTATATTTCTATGTTGTAAAAAGAATTGTAGCTGTTGAAGATTGGGAAGATTTAAAATTAAAGGATTACAGCACAAAAATAAAAAGAGGATTTATACATTTATTCAGAGAATCACAAAATTAAAACAAAAGAGTTTTATACATCAGCCTGCTGATAATATTATTTTTCTTCCTCCTGTTCTGCCTCGTATGCTTTGAGTAATTGTTCCTGAATTTCACCGGAAACCTGCATATATTCAGAAAATTTCATTGAATACATAGCCCTGCCTCCTGTAATGGAACTTAAGGAAGTTGAATATTTATCCATTTCAGCTAAAGGTATCTTAGCATTAATTATTTCAAATCCCCCTTCGCTGGACATTCCCTGAACTATTGCCCTTCTGCTTTGCAAGTCGCTCATTACATCCCCCATCCGGTCAGATGGAACCAAAACTTCCAGTTCATATATAGGTTCAAGAATTTTTGGCGCAGCTTTTTTAAATGCCATACTAAATGCGTTCCTGCCCGCGAGTCTGAATGAAATATCATTTGAATCAACAGGGTGCATTTTACCGTCGTAAACTGCTACTCTTATATCTCTTGCATATGAACCGGTTAACGGCCCCTCTTCCATCTTTTCCATAATACCTTTTAATATAGCAGGCATAAATCTTGAATCAATAGAGCCGCCGACAATACAATTATAGTAAACTAATTTACCTCCCCATGTCAGATCAAGTACCTCTTTATCCCTAACTGATATTTTAATTTCTTTTCCGTCCACTTTATACATCTTTGGATCAGGTGCACCTTCAATATAAGGTTCAATAACAATATACACTTCACCAAACTGTCCGGCACCACCTGATTGTTTCTTATGGCGATATTCTGACTGGGCAATCTTTGTTATTGTTTCTCTATATGGAATCTTTGGTGTAATAAAATTGATATTTATTTTATATAAATTATCAAGGTGCCATTTCAATATATTCAAATGATATTCACCCTGTCCGGATAATATTATCTGTTTTAGCTCCTTGGAATATTCAATGATAATGGTTGGATCTTCATCATGCATCCGCTGAAGCACTTCTCCAAGTTTTTCCTCATCTCCTTCACTAACCGGCTTAATTGCCGTGCGATATTTTGGTTCCGGAAATTGTATATTATCAAATTTTATATCACCGCTTGCCAGAGTATGGTTAATTTTTGTTCCTTTCAACTTAACTGTTGCTCCAATATCACCTGCTACCATACTTGTAACTTTTGTCCTTTTTTTACCTGCTGCAAGAAAAATCTGAGCAATTCTTTCCTTATTATTAGTAGTATTATTATTTAAATCAATTCCCTCCTTAATTGCTCCTGACATCACTTTAAAATAGTTTATTTCGCCTATATGAGTTTCAACCGCGGTTTTAAATACAAAAATCGATGTCTTCCCAGATTGTTCGCATTTTATTTCTTGACCTGAAGCCTTTGGCACAGGCATTTCAGCAGGATTTGGAACAGTATTTACAATAAATTCCATCAACCGGCCAATACCCATATTTTTTTCTGCAGAAACACAAAAAACCGGGAAGATGTTACGTTGTATTAAACCTAATTTTATTCCTTTTCTAACTTCTTCTTCAGCAAGCGTATCTTTTTCAAAATATAGTTCCATTAAAGCCTCATCATTTTCCGCAGCTTTTTCAATAAGTTCATTCTGTAATCCGGTAGCATGGTCTAATTGATTGTCAGGTATGTCAAGTACTTCAGGTTTACCTCCGCTGGCAGGAAACTTGTACATTTTCATCGTTAAAACATCGATGATTGCATTAAATCCGGGACCTGAATTTACCGGATACTGAACAATTGTAACATTATTACCAAAGCATTCTTTTGCTGTCTCAATACATTTTTCATAATTTGTATTTTCATGATCCATCTGATTTATAACTAACAGCATAGGAGTATTAGCTTTTTTCAAATATCTCCCATGAACCTCTGCGCCTACTTCAATACCATTCTGGGCATTAACAACCATTAATGCAGTGTCAGCAACTTTCAACGAGGAAACTACACCTCCGATAAAATCGTCTAAACCCGGTGCATCTATAAAATTTATCTTGCTATTATTGTATTCAGCATATAATAGTGTAGAAAATACTGAATTAGTATTATAATGTTCAATCTCCCTATAATCAGAAACTGTATTTTTACTCTCCACATCACCCCGCCGGTCAACTACTCCTCCTTCAAAAAGCATCGCTTCAGATAAAGTAGTTTTTCCCGAACCTGAATTTCCAACAATTAATAAGTTTCTTATTTGATCGGTTGTATAAGTTTTCATTTCAATTCAAATTGAATTATTACTATAATTTGCCCCTAAAAAGGATTTGCAAAAATAATAATTTTTTAACAAGTAGCAAGATGTATAAATTATTAATATTGGATAGGTATTACGGTCTGTATATCATATTTTTACGTCAACTATGCCGGTTCTTAATTTATCCTGGAAATCTATTAAATAATTTAAGATATCGAAAATGGAATTTAAAAATTTCAATTGGAACCAGAGTATAAGACATATTTATAAAAAGATAAAAGCTAGTTTTATATGTTCAAATATTGTATAAAATATTTTAGTCAACTTATTGTTTTTCATAAAAAAAAATCTACCTTTGCAACCCAATTTATAAAAATGATCTCAATATAAACGTTTATGCCGACTATACAGCAATTAGTGAGAAAAGGAAGGAGTAAAATTAATGATAAAAGTAAAGCTCCGGCATTAGATGCTTGCCCCCAGAGAAGAGGGGTATGTATACGGGTTTATACTACTACTCCAAAAAAGCCTAATTCTGCTATGAGAAAAGTAGCAAGAGTCAGACTTACAAATAGTAAAGAAGTTAATGCATATATACCTGGTGAAGGACACAATTTGCAGGAACATTCAATTGTTTTAATCAGGGGAGGAAGAGTAAAAGATTTACCCGGAGTTAGATATCATTTAATTAGAGGGGCATTGGATGCTTCAGGAGTTGAAGGACGTACTCAGCGCCGTTCCAAATATGGAGCCAAAAGGCCAAAAAAATAGTTACATTACTACTAAGAGTTATTATGAGAAAATCAAAACCAAAAAGAAGTAGATTACAGCCTGATCCAAGATTTAAAGATAAACTTGTGACGAGATTTGTAAACAGTATCATGTGTGAAGGCAAAAAAAATCTTGCATATAATATTTTCTATAAAGCTCTTGATATTATTGAAGAAAAAGGCAAGGATCTTGAAGGAACGCCCCTTGAAATATGGAAGAAGGCTCTGGAAAATGTAACGCCCCAGGTTGAAGTGAGAAGTAGAAGAGTAGGAGGTGCAACATTCCAGGTGCCAACTGAAATAAGGGCTGACAGAAAAATTTGCCTGAGCATGAAAAGTTTAATTCTATTTGCCAGAAAAAGGAGCGGGAAGTCAATGAGTGAAAAACTTGCAGCCGAAATAATGGCAGCTTCCAGTGAAGAAGGCGGCGCATTTAAGAAGAAAGAAGAAATTCATAGAATGGCTGAAGCAAATAAAGCATTTGCACATTTTAGGTTCTAATAAATATATTACATCAATAAGTATTGGATAATTATAGTTGCTAGCTGATAATTAGTGTAATGAACAACGATTTAAATTATACCAGAAATATTGGGATTATGGCCCATATTGATGCGGGTAAAACAACCACTACCGAACGCATATTGTTTTACACTGGTATAACACACCGTATGGGTGAGGTTGATGATGGAGCCGCAACTATGGATTGGATGGTACAGGAACAGGAAAGAGGCATTACAATCACTTCTGCTGCCACTACTACCTACTGGAAGTTTAATAATAATGATTATAAGATTAATATAATAGATACTCCCGGACATGTTGATTTTACCGTTGAGGTTGAACGGTCATTACGTGTACTGGACGGGGCTATAGCAATTTTCTGTGCCATTGGAGGTGTAGAGCCTCAATCAGAGACTGTTTGGAGGCAGGCTGATAAATATGGCATTCCACGTATTGCATTTATAAACAAAATGGACCGTGCAGGTGCAGATTTTTTTAGTGTCATAAGACAAATCAGGAAAAAACTTGGAGCTAATCCTGTTCCGCTGCAAATCCCCATAGGTTCCGAAGAATCATTCAAAGGAGTTATTGACTTAATTGAAAAACGAGCTATTGTTTGGATAGAGGATGATGCCTTAGGAATAAATTATGAATATATTGATATTCCGGAAGACTTAAAAGATACAGTTCAGGAATGGCGTGATAAACTTATTGAAGTTTTATGTGAGTCAGATGATGATTTGCTCGAAAAATTTTTCGAGGATAAAGAATCCATTACTTCTGAAGAATTAATAATTGCTATACGTAAAGGGACATTAAACAGAACTTTTATCCCGATACTTTGTGGTGCAGCATTTAAAAATAAAGGAGTACAAAAGTTATTGGATGCTATTTCTGCATTTCTTCCAAGTCCCTTTGATGTAGGTGCAATTCAGGGTAAAAATCCCAGGAATGAACAAATAATTTATAGAGAAGCAAACTCTGAAGAACCATTAGCAGCGTTAGCTTTTAAAATTGCTACTGATTCCTTTGTGGGCAGACTGGCTTTTCTTAGGATTTATTCAGGATACATCCAAGCCGGAATGAATGTATTTAATCCCAGAACCGGGAAAAAGGAAAAAATTACACGCTTATATCAGATGCATGCAAATAAGCAAAATCCTAGAAACAGGATTGAAGCAGGAGATATTTGTGCCGCAGTAGGCTTTAAACAATTAATCACGGGAGATACCTTATGCGATATTAAAAAGCCAATTTACCTTGAAACTATGAATTTCCCGGAACCAGTAATCGGTATGGTCATAGAACCAAAGGTACAGGTAGATATCGATAAACTTGGAATTGCTCTGGGAAAGCTTTCTGAGGAAGATCCAACATTTCACGTTAAAACAGATGAGGATTCGGGACAAACAATAGTTAGTGGAATGGGAGAGCTTCATCTTGAAGTAATAATTGACAGACTCAAACGGGAATTTAATTTAGATTGTAATAAGGGGACACCTCAGGTAGCTTATAAAGAAGCAATAGCTTCAATTGTTGAACATAGAGAAGTATTTAAGAAACAAACCGGAGGTAAGGGTAAATTTGCCGATATTCTTTTTGAACTTTCACCTGCCGATAA
>Ga0114922_10002537_pt1 | contig 17089 bp, 14 predicted proteins | sample AartaG_FD_100975 | JGI IMG/M metagenome (GOLD analysis project Ga0114922, IMG submission 100975) | Deep subsurface microbial communities from Aarhus Bay to uncover new lineages of life (NeLLi) - Aarhus_00045 metaG | ecosystem: Environmental > Aquatic > Marine > Oceanic > Sediment | place...
AATTATCTCCTCCGGTCGTTCCTCTTTTTTCTTTGCCTGCTTTTGAGCCGTGAGTTTGCCAACTTGCTTATCAATTGTCTCCTCCGGTCGTTCCTCTTTTTTCTTTGCCTGCTTTTGAGCCGTTAAATGCTTTCTTGTCCGTTCTGCTAAGCGTCGAAGGTTTTTGGCCGTTTGACTTGCTGCTTTGTCGAGAAAATTGTCACACCAATATCCAAGGTCGTGATTATCCTCTACCCTGTGCTTAACAATTTGAATTTGTCGCATAAATTTGGCGCAGTTTAAAAAATTGTGCCATATCTCCTTCAACGACTCAGCCATATCAGGCATATACGAACGGAATGTATCTACAATATCACCAAAATGTTTTTTGTGTACTTTATCCTTGAACAGTTCCATAATACGAAAATCTGAGAACCAGCGTGAAATCCACTTTTTTCGGAAAGTCATAGAGGAGTGCATAAATCTATCTCTTTGTTGCTTAACCCAGTCGTCCATATCATTGGCAATCAGTTCCAACGATTCGGCTGCGAATGCTAATTCCTTATCACGTCTTACTTTGGTCTTTTCTACATCTTCTGTAGCTCTGCGCTTCATGACCCATCGAGTTGCCAAAAGAACAATAGCAATTGTCCCTACGCTGGTAATAGTTAGAATAATAAGCACCATCAGACTCTTAGCCTCCTATTAAATTCTAAAAAATGGACCAAAAAATACAAAGAAAACGGCGTTTTCAAAGTTGTTAAGATCCATAATATTTCTGCTATTTTTCAACTTAAGGTTCCTGAATCACAGCCACCGTAACGACCATGTATCGGTATTCTAGCATTTACCGATGTTTGGCCTTCGATAGTATCGTTTGTTTCCTAAAGCCAAAGGTGTCGAACAAATTGAATATATCGTTTTCCTTCTTATATATGTCCCAACGATAATTACAAACCTGACAGCCTCTGGTTGCAGCGACATTGCGGACAGCTTGCTACTACTCCCGTCCCCAGTGCCGTTCTTCTCGGCACCATCGGCATAACATTTACCGGCTGACCGCTCAAAAGACGCAAAACAATTTAGTCATCACGCTCCTGCGGGATTATCTCCCTTTTTCCTCTCCCTCCGCACCGCGGGGGCTTTACTATTTGGCTGGGTGCTGTTGTAAGAAGGAAATCTTAAAAGTCTGTTTGGCCCAATGCCTCAATTTGCCTCTTATCGGATTTGGATATATAAAAGCAGCGACCATTAAAATAATGACTAAGACCAAAGCAAGCTTGAAAAGTCGGACATGACTTGCTCGATTGGCTGTTTTCAACTCATTTTTTAGTTCTTTTATTTGATTTTTGGTTTCTTTTCTATTCATGTTACACCATTACGTTTTTTAGCGGACCAAATGTAGCAAATCAGCGCTTGGAATATTTCCTGCACTTGTTGTCAGGGGAACCACAAAATCAGCTTTTTCCTGTTTCTTTGTATCCAGCCATTTTGCTTGTTGCTGTAATTATAGCTGTTCAAATCCTTCAAGTTATTCTCTGCCAGCGGGCCGCAGCTACCGACTAACCTGGCATCCGGCGACTGCTCGATAGCGTAAATATCACCTGTTTCAACGTGTACACTAAAGTGTTTAATCGTTTCCATCCGTGTATAATCTCCCCAAAATTCTGTAAACTAAGCCGTCTGTCTGGCTTTCAATTCCTCCCTGCTAAGACCTCAATCTATAAAAAATATAAGTTATTTATGTCGAGGTGCAAAATTCTGAAGAATGTTTCTTTTTTTCGTCCATTATTATATTCCACGTGTATCCGATTGACCGTTAGGTAACGGTTTCTACCTCCAAAAATCGTGTTTTCCGCTCCTTTTTAAGACTCGCAGAACTCCCCTTTTTTTATGGACTGTAAAAACTCTGAAAAACCCTCCTGTTTTCTGTTATGTCAGCTTTTTTCGGAAGTACAATTTTGGTTTCGCGGCGCAGACTTATTATATTTTAAATAGTATCAAAAAAGTTAAGCATAATTGGGGGCAAGAATTATGAAAGCCAAGAATTTCCTATTGTTGATAGTTGTGGCGATGTTTCTGATGTTGACATCCTTATCGTGCTCAATGAGGGCCGTTCACTGGTCGCCGCGCAAGAACAAGGGATTCGGACCTCCGCCACATGCACCGGCGCACGGTCATCGGAATAAGCTACCATCGGAAGTGAAAGTTGCTTTCGATACTGATTGTGGGGTGTATGTTGTAGTGGGATTGGACAGGCATTTCTGGTTAGACGGGCGTTACTACCGTTTTTACAACAGCCAATGGGAGCTGAGTATGACTATCGATGGTGGTTGGAGATCGGTACATGCAGAAACACTGCCGCCCGGACTTCGTGGGAAATACAAAACTAAGCATGTATCAAAAAAACATTCAGGACGCGGTTGGAGCTTTGGACGAGACTAAGGATAAGGGCTGCTAACGTTTCCCCCTTTTTAAGTGGCGACATTTATAATGACGCTCTTTTCGTTCTAATTTGCCTGAAAATCCCCCAACCCTACCTCCCCAACGCTATCTCTGATACCCTTCGGCTTGAGTTTGGCCATCGTAGAACGCTAGAACCCGTCTCACAACCGTCCTACCGAAAATCCTGAGCCGGCTGTCCACCCGAAAAACCTCGTCCGCCTTGTCATTACAGCACTTACGTGAACTTGCCACATGCGACCAATTGTATTATCTTGGCAGGCTGAATGCCATAAGCAAAGCTTCTGACAAACCTTTGTAGTGTTCTTGGCAGTGCTTGTGAAACGCTTTGATAAATTCTCCCTTCATTGCCAAAATATCTTGGACCAGTCCCACCAGCCTATTCAAACCAGTGCGAGTGTACGAAAGTCACCCTTCCCACATAATCCTTGCGAAACCGAATCTGACAGTTATCTTCAGAAAAATCTATTTCTTCTTAGACTTTTGCGGAACGATACGAACGTCGTCGGTCCCTGATATCTCGTCTCCATCATTGATCTGACCTGTCAACGCAGCCTCTGTGCTGTTCTCGTCCAGATTCAACTCCTGCGTCTTGAAGTGAAACAGCATATCTTCATCACCATCATAATCCACATCCTCTAACGTCCATCGTAGTGGCGAAGCTTCTGCGAATTCAACAGTGGCAGGGTCAACGGTGGTAGCGTCAAATTCCACGGTCGTTAGCACTGCCACAGGCAGCACTCCCTTGGACTTGAGATTGATGCTGTTGGGGTAGCTGCCGGGCTTAATGTCAATCTCTACTTGCTCGATGCTGATTTCAGGAGGCGCCAGATAAATGATAAACGTACCAGAACTGGAAAATGACAGGTTAATAGGATTTTGGTTTCCATAATTACCTGTCAATTTTCCGCTTCCGCCGGAAAAGGTAACCTGACCGGGGACAGTAAAGTCACCATCACCCCCAAAACCAGTACCATATACCGTCACAACCGCAGAAGGCGGACCGAGATCAACGATGATATACGAACCAACATTGCCGGAATGGATGTTCAAAAAACTGCCGGAACCTACAGATATATACGTTGAAATGTTGGCATAAAGATTTACAGTCGTACCAGCTACTGTCAAACCTATATTCAGATGATTCTCGGTTAATGTGACATCGTGTGTACCGCCATCATAATCACCTGCCCAGCAAGAGGGTACCGCCCATAAAAAAAGCACAAGAATACACAATACAATTGTCGATGGTCTTGTCTTCATATTATTTTCCCTTCTTTTCATAGCTCTACTCCTTAAATACCATAAAAATAATTGTTATCCTCAACTTTACAGGACATCGGAAGAAATATTATCAATCTTAACAGGTTGTGTCTACTACATACTTGAGAAAATTAAATATTGTAATCAACATAATGACAGAGAAATGTGATGAAGCTCGTTCTCATACCAGATTAGAAAATAATTATACCCTCAAGATGAGATCGTCGATTAAATGGTCTGTCAAGGGCTGGTGGATAGGATGGTATGAAAATTATGACAAGGTTAGGAGAGAACAATAAATAGTGATTCATCTGTTTTTACATATTGATGAGCTAAGATATGTTGTTGAACTATGGCGAATGGATTATAATCATTATCGCCCGCATTGCAGTCCTGAGTATATGATGCCGGTGGCGTTCGCGGCGGATTGCATTTGGGCAGACCATTTTAATACTAATGCAAAATAGAGATGAAATGCCGATCCATGAAAAAGAGGCTGAACACGTAATCGACGTCGAGAAACTGACGAAACGTTACGGTGATCTGCTGGCAGTCAACGACATATCGTTCACCGTCAGGAAAGGCGAAGTGTTCGCTTTTTTGGGCCCGAACGGCGCCGGCAAGACCACTACCGTTGAGATAATCGAGACAATACGCACACCAACGTCTGGAAAGGTGAGCCTTCTCGGAATGGATGTCACGAAAAAGAAACGCAAAATCGTCCGCCGCATCGGCGTTCTTCCGCAGGGGTTTAGCTCGTTCGACAGGATAACGGTCAGGGAGACTATCCAGTACTACTCAAGGCTTTTCAACTGCAGGGACACCGATATCGACGGGCTGATAGAACTGGCGAACCTCAAGGATAAGAGCAAAGAGCAGTTCAAAAACCTCTCTGGCGGATTGAAGCAGCGTCTCGGAATTGCGATCGCGCTCGTGAATAACCCCGAGGTCGTGTTCCTCGACGAACCGACAACAGGGCTTGACCCCCGCGCAAGGCGTGAGGTGTGGGATGTTCTGCTGGGCCTGAAGAAGAAGGGAAAGACGGTATTTCTCACCACACATTACATGGAGGAAGCGGAGCTTCTTGCAGATACTGTCGCAATAATTTTCAATGGAAGTATAGTCGCGATGGGTTCTCCCATGGAGCTCATCGAAAGCAACGCCAATTATCTTGCCCTCACGCTACAGTCCGTTGATGAAAAAGTCTTTGAAATCGTTCAGAAGACAGGCTTCGAGCCGGCCCATGCTAACCATAATAACATCAAGGTACGGGTGGATAACCCGGACGACGTCCAGAAGATACTGAACGCCATCAAGGCCACAGGGGCGTCATTCCTCAGCTTGGATATTCGCAAATCCAATCTTGAAGAGGTTTTCCTGAAGCTTACTGGTGCAGCGCTCCAAGAAGACCTTGCCGAGGAGGTGCCCAAATGAGCTTACGTGTTATCGGCGCAAATCTCATCGTGAGCATCAAGAGCTTCTACCGTGAGAAAACGGCAGTGTTCTTCAGGATTGCCTTCCCTGTACTGCTGATACTTGTGTTCGGCACGATTTTTATGAACCAGGACAATGTGCGTTTCGACTTTTATGTGCAGGACCTCGATCAGACTAATTCGTCGGCAGAGCTTGTTAAGAACCTCGAGCTCAATGAGAAATTCAAGATAACTAAAGTTGACTCTGCCATCAACGCCACGCGGTACGCTAAGAACAACAAGCTAAACCTGGTCGTGGTTATTCCCAAAGACTATGAAAGTTCCCTAATACAGAGAATGAAGCGCAAAGACCTCAATGCTTTCGTTACAATTAAATACATATACGACCCCAGCTCTACTTCGGTGGACACGAAGATTCAAATCCTGAATTCTTTTTTCGCCGAGATAAACCAGAGAATGTCCGGCAAGCCGCCGTTCATCACGCCAGCTGAGACATCGATACTAAACAGAAAATATCGGTTCATCGATTTCTTCGTCCCCGGTATCATCGCGATGACGGTAATGACGTCGAGCCTGTTCGGTGCGGTAAACGTTAATGCGGAGCTTCGGCAGAAAGGTGTCATCAAAAAGCTGTCTACCACCCCCATCACCCATACCGACTGGATACTGTCGAACGTTCTGTATCAGTTCCTGCTTTCGGTCATAGCCACGATTGCGATACTATTAGTGAGCTACGGCGTGTTTGACGTTAGCCTTCAGTTGAATTTTTGGCTTCCTGTGTTCGTTGTGCTTGACGTCTTTGCGTTCGTCGGGATAGGAATGATACTCACCCGCGTCGCGAAGGAAGCGGAGAGCGCCGCCGCCGCGGCAAACGCTATAATGTTCCCGATGATGTTCCTCTCGGGGACCTTTTTCCCCGTCGAGATGATGCCCGGGTTTCTACAGAAGTTCTCCAGGATACTGCCTCTGTACTATGTGAACGAGGGGCTTCGGGCATCCATGATATTTGTGGACAACATGATTGCGTTGCGTTGCTCTGTGATTATAGGGGCTTTCGCCGCGGTGGTCTTTGTCCTGGGCATGATGACCACAAAATGGGAAGAGGGGTAAAGATATCTTAACTCCCAGAGTGTTAATAAAATTTGGAAGGTGCCAGTGAGAAAAAGAATCTTTTTTATCTGTGGTTCGATGAATCAGACAACCCAGATGCATCAGGTATCCATGCACCTCGGCGAGTATGAGCAATCTTTCTCACCTTACTACTGCGACGGCCTTCACGAGATTTTTCGAAGACTCGGGTTGATGGAGTTCACTATCATAGGCGAGAAGCTGGCGAACAGATGCCGGACGTATCTGCAGAATCATAACCTTCCCATCGACTACCAGGGGAAGAATCGACCTTACGACCTTGTAGTTACCTGCTCGGACGTGTACATGCAGAAGAATATTCGAGATAATAAAATCGTGCTGGTTCAGGAGGGGATTACGGACGCAGAATCTATCTGGTTTCGCCTCGTCAAGCGTTTCCGATTCCTTCCTCGCTGGCTGGCGGGTACATCGGCTACCGGCCTCAGCGATGCATACCGTGCTTTCTGCGTCGCAAGCGAGGGATATCGCGATTTCTTCATCCGCAAAGGCGCACGCCCTGAGAAGATAATTGTTACGGGAATACCCAATTTCGACAACTGCCAACGATATTGCAGCAACGACTTTCCCTACAGGAACTACGTGCTGGTCTGCACATCGCCGCTGCGGGAGATATTCCAGGGCGAGGACCGCGAGGCTTTTCTCCGGAAAGCTGTCGAGATCGCCAGCGGCAGGCAGCTCATCTTCAAACTTCACCCGAACGAAAATGCAGAGCGTGCTATTCGGGAAATCCACCGGCATAAACCTGAAGCCATGGTGTTCACTACCGGCAGTGCCGAAGAAATGATAGCAAACTGTGATGTCCTGATTACTCGTTTTTCGTCGACTGCCTTCGTAGGCATTGCGCTTGGCAAGGAAACCTACTCGGACTTCGACATGGACGAATTGCGTCGGCTGATGCCGATTCAGAACGGCTCAGCGGCCCTCAACATCGCTAATGTCTGCCGCCGGTTTCTTGAAGAGGACTGACAGGGTAAGTTCTTGTTTATTGGGTCAATTAATGTTATATTATTTGTTACGTTTGACGAGTAATTCAACAACGTATTGAGATACCTAAGTGGTGATCTACTATGCGAAGGCGGCAGTACTAACCACGATTATGGTCATAGAAAGTGAATATGTCAGTTTACGAAGAAACATGTGTTAATTTGCATCAGGTTCCCGGCAATCTGATCCGCATGCTGCGCCGCCACGCCGAGGAACGTCCGGATCAGCCTGCATTTATTCATCTGCTCGATGGCCAGTCCAATCAAACCATCCTGACGTATGCCCAGTTTGACCAGCGGGTCCGCGCCATCGCCGCCCACTTACAGAACATGGGCCTTGCTGGCCAGCGAGTACTGTTGGTCTATCCACCCGGCCTCGACTTCATTACTGCCTTCTTTGGCTGCCTGTACGCCAATTGCGTGGCAGTGCCAACCTATCCGCCGCATCGCCAACGTATGTTAAATCGCTTCCATGCTATCGCCGCCGACGCCGAGGCTAGTATCGCCCTGAGCACTTCTTGCGCCACAGCTCAGTTCCAATCCATGATTAATCACAAAAGTGGCCAATCGCCCACTTCCTCCCAGATACGATGGTTAGCCACAGATGAGATTCCAGATGCTTTGGCCGAGCAATGGAGCGAACCTGCCATCACATCCGATACGCTTGCCGTGCTTCAGTACACCTCAGGCTCGACCAGCCAGCCAAAGGGCGTAATGCTTAGTCACGCTAACCTCATTGACAACACCCGCACCATCCACCATGCTTTCGGGGTGCAGCGCGAGGACAGTGGCGTGTTCTGGCTGCCCACGTACCATGATATGGGGTTGGTGGGCGGCATCCTAGTCCCGGTGTTTGCCGGCGCCACAAACATCCTCATCTCACCAGCCGACTTCCTCCAGAAACCCATCACCTGGCTGGCCGCTATCAGTAAATATAGGATAACTATCTCCGGTGGGCCCAACTTCGCCTACGACCTTTGCGTCCGCAAGATTACGGACGAACAACGTGCCACCCTTGACCTTTCATCCTGGGCACTGGCCTTCATCGGCGCCGAACCCATTCAGCCCGGAACACTCGAACGCTTTGCCACCGCATTTGCCCCCTGTGGCTTCAAACCCAGCGCCTTTTATCCCTGCTACGGTTTGGCGGAGGCGACGCTCATGGTCAGTGGCGCGCGGCGTGGCAGCGGTGCGACCGTACAAGCCTTCCACGACACGGCGTTGACCAAAAATCATGTTAAGCCTGTGCCCAACGGTAATGGCCAGGCTCGTCGCTTGGTAGCCTGCGGATCGCCCGTCGACACTATGCGCGTGGTAATTGTAAACTCAAAAACCCACATTGAGGCAGCCCTTGGCTGCGTGGGTGAAATCTGGGTTGCCGGAGCGTCAGTCGGCCAAGGGTACTGGCACAACCCACGCCTGACCGGCCGTTCCTTCAACGCCCACCTGAGCAACACGAGCGAAGGCCCGTTCTTACGCACGGGCGACCTGGGTTTTATGAGCGATGGCCAGCTTTATATCACCGGCCGGCGAGAAGACTTGATCATCGTCCGCGGCCTGAATCACTATCCACAGGATATCGAGGCCACGGCTCGCATGAGTCACCCGCTGTTGGAAGTCGGCTACGGGGCCGCTTTTGTTGTGGATGACCACGGCAGTCAGCGACTCATTCTGGTACAGGAGGTCAAGCACAATGGGAAGATGGATTTGAAGCTGGTGCTGGATGCGGTTCGCATAGCGGTACTCGATGAGCATGACTTGGCACTGGACACAATCGTGCTAGTACGAAGCGGCACGATTCCCAAAACCTCCAGCGGCAAGGTACAGCGTCGCGCCTGTCGCAGGGCATTTCTCAGTGGCGAACTTAAAACCCTTGCCGAATACAGCGGCCTAATGGTCGAGAATGCTGACCCCAGCGACACCATCAGTCCCGGCATCAAAAGCACTGATTCTTCCATTCCGCATCTCGCACAGCATTCTTCGCAATCATCCGCTTTTGCTGCCGTCTGCCAACACGTCCATGCCTTGTCAGGTGCGGTCCTGCCCGACCTGACACCAAATACACCAATCATTGCTCTGGGCCTCGATTCGCTGCAGCGTATAGAACTCGTTGCTGCGATAGAGAAAACCTTCTGTGGCTATATGCCAGATGCGGCGTACTGCCAGGCGCAGACATTGGGGAAGCTGGCTCAGGCAGTACAGAAGCACCTGATCGATGGTCCCAAGTTAGACGTTCCATCTGGCGAGATTCTGCCTGAACGCTATGACTTAGCCAAGTTCCCAGAATACGCTCAGTTGAAGCGTCAAGAGCAAATGCTGCTGGCAGTGACCGGTAACAACCCGTATTTCCGTGTTGACCAGGGTGGAGCCGGAAGCGCAGCATGCATCGACGGACGTCAGCTCATTAATTTCTGCGTCTATGACTATGTCGGCATGTCTCACGATCCAGAGGTCGCCGCTGCCGCCAAATCTGCGATAGACCGTTACGGCACCGGTGCCGGCGCCAGTCGGTTGATATCCGGCGAAAAGCAGGTACATCGTGATCTGGAACAGGCCCTGGCCGCGTTTCTGAATGTCCCTGCTGCTATCGTGTTCGTCTCCGGCCATGCTACCAATGTTACCACAGTCGGTCACCTGCTGGGACCGGAAGATTTGATCCTCCATGACACTCTAGCGCACAACTCGATTATCCAGGGCGCCGAGCTTTCCGGCGCTACCCGTCGAGCTTTTGCCCATAATGACTGGATGGCGATGGATGCGGTATTGTCCGAAGGTCGCCACCGATATCGCCGCGTACTGATCGCCATCGAGGGTGTGTACAGTATGGACGGTGACTTCCCCGAACTTCCACGTTTTGTGGAACTTAAGAAAAAGCACAAGACGCTGATACTGGTCGATGAGGCGCATTCGCTGGGAACCATGGGGCCAACCGGCCGGGGCATCGGTGAGCACTGGGGCGTAGCACGGGCTGACGTCGATCTGTGGATGGGCACGCTCTCTAAGTCGTTGGCCAGCTGCGGCGGATACATCGCCGGCTCGGTCGAATTAGTCGAATACCTCAAGTACACAGCCCCGGGGTTTGTCTACAGCGTGGGCATTTCCCCACCCAACGCAGCGGCGGCTCTGGCATCGCTAATGGTCCTGCAGCGTCAACCGCAGCGTGTGGACCTGTTGCGTGAGTTGTCAGCGTTGTTCTTGAAACTGGCCCAGGAGAGAGGCTTGGATACAGGCTTGGCTGCCGGTACACCAGTGATTCCGGTAATCGTAGGCAGCTCGGCCAAGAGCCTGCGTCTGGCAAACGCTTTGTTCCGGCGCGGCATTAACGTACAACCAATTCTGTACCCCGTCGTCCCTGAACACTCCGCCCGCCTGCGATTCTTCATCACGACCAATCATACCAAGGCACAAATCCACACCACGGTTAGTGCCATTGCAGATGAACTCAAGGCACTTGACTAACACAACGGGCCTTATGGGAGATTGAAGCATAACGCTTGACCAAAAGATACGGGTAAAGGATGAGTAATGGGATTTTAGTCAGACCGGTGGCATCGTGGCGAGATCGCCGGCGTTTTCAGCGCCTACCCTGGTCCATCTACGCTGGTGACAATAACTGGGTGCCGCCTGTCCTTTCGCAGGAACGTGAACTGCTGGGTTGGGGACATCACCCCTTCTTCGACAATGCCGAGATAGTGACACTGTTGGCCGAGCGTAATGGTCGGGTGGTCGGACGGCTGGCGGTATTGATAAATCACGTGCACAACCGAAAGTACAAGGAACAGCGAGGGTTCTTCGGATTCTTCGAGTGCATAGACGATGCGGCTGTTGCCGAAGGATTATTCGAAGCCGGTCAGGATTGGCTGCGCCAGCGAGGGATGACGGCGGTGCGCGGGCCGGTCAATCCATCTCTAAATTACACATGCGGCCTACTCATTGATGGTTTCGATTGTCCCCCTTGCTTCCTGATGACCTACAATCGGCCCTACTACGGCGCACTGCTGGAAGCCTGCGGGTTCGCAAAGGCACAGGACATGTATGCCTACGAAATGGACACAAATATGCTGCAGGTTATGGTCGACCGCTATAAGCCGGCGGTACTGTCAATGCTTGATCGGCCCGATCTGGTGATCCGGTCGATGAATCCGGAGAGACTACAGCAGGAAATAGAGACATACCTCGACATCTACAACCGCTCGCTGGACGGCACATGGAGCTTCACTCCCTTGCAGCCGCGAGAGGCACGCCATATCGCCAGTGAGCTTGGGCGCCTCATTGTGCCGCAGTTCACGGCTTTGGCCGAGATCGACGGCCGGCCGATAGGCGCGGTGTTCGCTCTGCTCGACTACAACCAGATTCTGGGCAAGCTTAACGGCAGGCTGTTCCCATTCGGCTTCGTGCGTCTGATGACCGGACGACGGAAAATCACTGCGGTTCGCGCGATGGCGATGACGATGGTGCCAGGCTACCAGAATGCAGGGCTTAGTGTGGTACTAATCGACAACCTGACGGGACCGGCGACGAAGTGGGGTATCCAGCGTTGGGAATTATCGTGGGTGCTCGAGAGCAATAACCGTTCACGCGGCACCCTGGAACGCGCCGGTATGAAGAGAACCAAGACCTACCGGATTTACGACAAAGCTCTGTGACATCGGACGGGACGCGTTACGACTTAACCAGAGTGGATCGCTGGCGGTGGATGCGTAAACGTCGGATGCCGCGACCCATCGCCTTCCACGGACTAAACTTGAGCGTACCCCAGAGGCTGAGCATGGCATGAAGCGGGCGCAGCGACGCCTTCGGCCAGACGCTGCAGTAAAAGTTTTCACATTGGGGCCGGAAACGAGTCTTGAAGTGATAGATGCCCGGAGTATCAAGGATGAAATTTAGATAGTGGTGCGTGATCCGGATATAGGTGTGGATCAGCCAACTATCGCCAGGCCGTCGCTGGTCACAGCGGGCAGCGGGCATAAAGCAGAGCGATACCTCCTCAACGCCTTCGCCCATGAAGGTTTGCATTGCTTGGCGCATCAAAAACGGCACCGTGCCCCGCACGGCGTCCTGCCGCGAACGGTACATCTCGATTGCCCACGCCGCTCCGTCGCGATAAGGCGTGCACACGATAAACCCCTCCACGTGGCCAACTCCGCCGTCGGCTATCGCGGCGAACACCCGCCGTCGGTACAGACGATCGGGGTCAAATCGGCTGACGAAGTAACGCATCGTATGGCCATGCGGTGAGCGGTCAAGGAACTGTTTGGAGATATCCACAAGCTCTGAGATGCGATGTCGCCACTGGCCGGTCGTTATCGCCGGGCTGCCAATCTCCTGACACACCAAGCCTTGCCGCTGACAGTAGTTGGTCTGCCGTCGCACCCATTCGTAAGCCTTTCCTTGCCACGTGCAGTGACGCAGGCCAATGAGGGCGTCCTCACCGATTTTGGTGGACTGGAACCCATACCGGTCGAACAAGGTCAGGTCGTGTTCGGGCACAAGCCCGAAACAGGCCGTCCATCCGCGCCGGCGGCAGTGATCCATGAACTCAGTCAGCAGTACTTCTCTGGCTGCTTCAGCTCCAATCAGTCCGCCTATAACGACCGCATTTAATCCTTTCAGCACAAATCCCAGTACCGCGCGATAGCCAGAGGCCCAGAAATACTTGCGATCCAAATCCATAACAAGATATGAATCATAGGACCGGCCAAAGCGATAAGCCATCGCCTCCAGGCGTGCGATCGACGCAGCATCCATCGTGGTGGGACATTCAATCAGTAGGGGTGTACATGGTTCAGTCATGGCAGCATCCTATCATGTCATTGGCTATTTCGTGCAAACGATCAGCCAGAGTGGCCGCTGGCGACCAGCCAAGATGCGTACGAGCTTTAGTCGATGAGCATGTCCATGACCCGGCCAGGGCTTCAGCGATTTTGTCGCTGTTCACCCAACAGGGACGCCGCCGAATCCGCCCTATCGCGTCACCGCATAGCCCGACCAGTTTCACCAGTGGCCTGGGTAGGTGTATCACGGTTGCACGCTTCTTTCCCAATGCTGTGGCCATTGCCTGTCCGAGTTCGGCATATGTCGGATAGTCATCCGCTGCCATGAAGTAGATGCCTTGCCCCGGCGATCCGTTGTGGTGCAGACGCTCGCCTTTCTCGGCTACAAGGAGCAGACCCTTGACCAAGTCGGCTACGTGGATCAGCGAGAAGCATTGCTCGCCCTGACCGGGTACAGCATGAATACCCCAGCGTGCGATTGGCCGGAACATTTCACGCATGCTCCTGTCACCGGGGCCAAAGACTATCGGCGGACGTACAATAGTAATCGGCACCACTCCGGCATACCTGGCCGCTGCCTGTTCTCCGACGAGCTTGCTGCAACCGTAATTAGAAACAGGTGTTGGCGCATCGCTTTCTATCCGAGGTTGGCCAACGGCGCAAGGCCCTGCTGCGGCCAGCGAGGACACTACTACTAACACCGGCTTGTCAGTGCGGTCAGCGCAGGCGGCAACGACGGATTCGACACCACCTGCGTTCACACGCAGGAAATCGTCTTTCTGCAGCGCCTTCGTCAGCCCGGCCAGGTGGAACACAATAGTGGCCTGCGACACTGTTAGTGCCCGTTCAATGCTGACCAAATCGGTCACATCCCCAGTGACCAACTGAGCGCCAGCCGACATCAGTTCATCGACGCACGAAGTGGCTCGCACCAGACATGACACCCGATTGCCAAGTTCGACCAGCCGTCGCACCAGGTGCCGCCCGATGAAACCGCTGGCTCCTGTTACCAGCATAGATTGTGGAACCATATTGTTCATAGTCATATTTCAATGGTTTACTATGAATTGGACATTTATCCCAATCCTGTTCGACACGAAATTTGAAATTTAATACAATATTCATGTCCTCAATTGTATTATATAAGGTGCTCAAACATGCGGCAACTTGTTTTTGCGCAGTATAAACCGCGGCGGCGGTTACTGCAGCAACCGGCCTTGGCAGGTTAATCCTGTGTAGGCAAAAATTCATCGGACACTAATAAACAACTTCAAGATTTTTCACTAACTACATACTTTCTGCTATTTTCAATCACTTTGTCCGTTTGTGCAGATACATCCTGCACATACCTTGTTGCCATTTGTAAATCTGCATGGCCAAGCAATCGTTGAACTGCAAACGGATCTCCTGATCTGGCGGCAATAGTGGCAGCAGTTCTTCGGAGCGAATAGAAACCCGTTCCCTTGGGGAGGTCAAGACCTGATCTTTTAATCAGCCTTGAAAATTTTGTCGTAATTGGTATCCGTCCGGCCAAGTGCATCTTTTTTCTCGCGCTGATTTCTGTATAATTGCCGCCCGAGGTGCACAATGGCAAAGACAAAAAAGAAAACAAGCAGAGCGGCATATTGGCAGGAGCATATATCACAATGGTCTGAGAGTGGCTTGACCCAGGCGGAATACTGCCGCCGGAACAAACTCTCCGCGGCGGCTTTCCATTGGTGGAAGGGACAACTCCGGAGGAAGTCGAAGGCTCAAAAGAAGCCTTCTACTTCAATGCAGTTTGTGGAAGTACACGGTGTTTCCCATGCAAGCGTACATAGTGCGCTTGTCAAGGGCCAATAGGACCACGTGACATTTAGTCTAACCTTTTACAAAATAGATATTTACATCCTTGGACTCCTCACTCGCCATTTTGCCCACTTTCTGCTATAATCTCTGTCTCAAATTGGCTTTCTATATACCTTGGAGAAGCACAAAACGGACATAATAAGCAAGAACTTCGACATCATCAACTTCGTTGTATCGCTTATCATCAAAGCAGTCGCAATTCCGTTTCTTTCGAACCAGCCCCACCAGCCCATCAGGCACAAGAAAGTCACCCTTCCCACGAGCTGCAAAACGTCAGAATTCTTCGAAAAGTCACCTCTTTCAGGAGCTGGAAAACACCCTGATTTCCAGGGGCAAGTAGACCGAGGGAATTTCACCCTCAGCCCCTCCGAGAACCGGACGTGAACCTCTCAGCTCATCCGGCTCCTATCATTCAACCAAATGGAAATACTCCAAGGTGCCAATGGATGAACAAGTCCGGATGGGCATGCGCATAACGGTCGAGAAATCTTTGCGCCCGTCTCTTGTGTCGGAAGAATCTTTTGAACTTCCTACATACCCAGCGGACAAGATACCGATTGATGTTATTCCAAATACTACCAAGTGCTGAGGGGTAGAAACGCCCATAGTAGGCATACCAACCTCGCAGAATTGGATTGAAAATCCGTGAAAAGTCCAACAAAGTTTTCTCGTTCTTCAACTGGATACGCCAGTTACGGATGCGTCGGTTAATCTCTTTTATAGAGTCACGACTAATCGCCGGAAGAAAATTTGTGTGAACTTGACCTTTCGGATTAACACATCGTCGGGGACGAAAAGTATAGCCGAGAAAGTCAAAGCTGATTCTTGAATAATCTTCGGTACGATTGGCATCCTTACAATAAACAATACTTGATTTGTCGGGATGGATTTCCAGCCCACACTGCTGGAATCGTTCTGAGATGCGTCTCATCACGTATTCCGCTTGATAACGGCTTCTGCAATGCAGCAGCCCATCATCGGCATAACGACAAAATGGAATCCCAGGAATCTCACGTCTTACCCACGCATCAAATGTGTAGTGCAAGAACAGATTTGCCAGCAAAGGGCTTACAACCGCGCCTTGCGGTGTACCTTTGTGGCGAGCCACAAGACTGCCGTCCTGCTGCCTGAGAGGAGCTTTTAACCAACGCTCAATATACAACAATACCCAACGACATTCACAGTGATGGCGTAACGCCTTCATCAGCAAATCGTGGCGGATATTATCGAATAGACCGCGGATATCAAACTCTACCACCCAGTCGTAATACCAGCACCGCTTTCGGGTCACAGCAATCGCATCGAGCGCTGAACGACCAGGTCGATAACCAAAAGAGTTCTCATCGAACACTGGCTCCAAAATCGGCTCCAGGACTAACTTTACCACTGTCTGAGCGATGCGGTCGGAGACCGTTGGTACTCCGAGAGTGCGTGTCCCACCCGATTTCTTTCGGATAGAAACCGCTTTAACCGCCGGTGGAAAGTAACTCCCGGACGATAACCGGTTCCAGAGTTGATAGAGATTGTTCTTAAGGTTCTGCTCGAAAGCCTCAATAGACTGCTCATCTACTCCAGCGGCACCTCCATTGGATTTCACCTCCAGGTATGCTTGCCATACCAGATTCTTGGAGATTTCAAATGGTTTTGCTACTTTCAATGACTCCTCCTGTTAAACAGTTGGTCGATTGTTGGTAGCTGAATGACCAAGTCCCTTCGCTCGACTGCCATTACAGCAGCTTCAACGCTACTACGGACTTGCCCGTCCCTGTGCAACGCTTCGATACTATCAGCCTCGCAGTTTCCCTGCTTGTGCCTTTCTCTTAACATCGTTGCGACAGGTTCCCGCAGTTCAACGTCAGAGCCCAGATTAAGCTCACGCCACCTCTATGCCGGGCACCGCCTGGCCAGTTAGCAGGTATCCGCCAGACTCGTCCTGGGAAAACGTCAAATCCCCAGTTTTGATACCGTCTAAGACTTTCGACACTTGAACGGTGGTTCACTTGTATTCGTCTTCTTAATCTACACCTGATGCTTCTAAAGCACCTTTTCCGTAACGCTCACGACCAAGGCTCTTAACCAAAGCCGCTTACGGTGGTTTGCAACCTGCTCCTGCAAGCCGGTTGCGGGAGGCCTACTCCCATCTCTGACGCCGCTTGCTGCGGCACACTGACATCTTGTCACCATTTTGTCACCACAA
>Ga0114922_10002538_pt1 | contig 17088 bp, 10 predicted proteins | sample AartaG_FD_100975 | JGI IMG/M metagenome (GOLD analysis project Ga0114922, IMG submission 100975) | Deep subsurface microbial communities from Aarhus Bay to uncover new lineages of life (NeLLi) - Aarhus_00045 metaG | ecosystem: Environmental > Aquatic > Marine > Oceanic > Sediment | place...
CTTCGCCGCATACTCCGATAAATCCCTCCGAGCGGTTCCAGGGCAAGAGCAGCGTCAGTAAGTATGCGGATTTTCTTATGGAGACGGACTGGAGTGTCGGGCGGATAGTGCGTGCGATCGACGATCTGGGGCTGGCTGAGAATACGCTTGTGATCTTCACGGCCGACAATGGGACATCACCCAAGTGCGACTTCGAGGGCCTGGAGCAGAAGAATGTGCATCTGCGTGACCATTGGCGGGGACATAAGGCGGATATCTGGGAGGGCGGTCACAGGGTGCCGTTTGTGGCTCGTTGGCCCGGTGTTATAAAGCCGGGCAGTAAATGCGAGCAAGTGATTACGCTTGTGGACTTTATGGCGACGGCGGCTGAGATTGTCGGGGCGACGCTGCCGGATGATGCCGGGGAGGACAGTGTCAGTCTGCTTGGTCTTTTTCAGGGGCGGAAGTGGGATAAGTCAGGACGTGAGGCGATTGTATGCCATTCGAGTAACGGGTACTTTGCAGTTCGTAAGGGGCGATGGAAGATCGAGTTCTGTCCCGGTTCGGGCGGGTGGAGCGTGCCGCAAGGAAAGCAGGCTTTGGAACTGGGGTTGCCGCGATATCAACTGTATGATCTTGTGGCCGATCCGAAAGAGCAGAATAATCTGTACGAGAAGAATCCAGAGGTGGCGGCGGAGTTGATCATGCTGCTTCGCAGGTATGTCACCCGGGGCAGGTCTACTGCGGGAAAAACGCAAACCAATGAAGGGCCGGAATACTGGAAGCAGCTGCCGTGGCAGTGAGTCAGCGAGCGGGTAAGAAGTGGGGATTTGGTCTATAATATTACTGACTGAATAATCGCCGCCCCCGTCGTCTGTCCAATATAATAATATCAGGATTAAGGAAGGTTTGAGAACCATAACTATAACCGCCTCATTAGTTTATGATTACTTTCATTGGTGGAAGAACACCAAGGAGTGGCCCTACTTTAGCGGACAGACAAGAAACAAATGCAACTTACAATGTTAGAGTTAGGCAATCTCATTTTGAATGTTCCTTTTATTCAGGCCCCTCTGAGCGGTTACAGCGACTATGCAATGCGGAGATTGGCCCGCGATTTCGGTGCGCCTCTGACTTTTTCCGGCGTCATGTTGGCCAAGAGTGCGTCGCATCCCAAAGTGTTGAGAAACCCCGCCTTCAGGCCGCACGACGACGAGCACCCGGTCGGGGCACAAATCCTCGGCAAGGACTCAGCGACAATGGCAAAGGCCGCCGGGGCGCTTCAGGATGTCGGCTACGACTTAATCGACTTGAACTTCGCATGTCCCGCCCCAAAAGTGCTTCGCCAGGGACGAGGCGGTTACCTCCTGAAGGAGCCTGAAACCGTCATGCAGATTTACGACCAGGTAAGAGAGGCGGTGACGTGCCCGGTGACAATGAAACTGCGAACGGGTTTCAATTCCAGCCGGCAGTCCTATGATAATTTCTACCGCATAGTCTCTGAGGCATCAGAGCGGAATGTTGACGCCCTGACGATCCATGGCCGCACCGTTGTGCAAAAATTCACCGGCGATGTCGATTGGAACCTTCTTGCGGAGATAAAGAATCGTTTCCCCAAGACAACAATAATAGGAAGCGGCGACCTCTTCGATCCTCAAACAATCTTTCACCGTCTGAAAGTCACCAAGGTCGACGGCGTCTCGATCGCTCGGGGCGCAGTTGGAAACCCCTGGATTTATGAAGGCCTCACTGCCGTTTTGAAGGGCGAACCGGCACCGGCTCGGCCGACCCTCGCCGAGCAGACCGAGGTGATACGAAGGCATTTCAAGGGGGTATGTCGGCTCTACGAACCAAAGTCGGCGGTCAGGTATTTTCGCAAGTTCCTCATCTGCTACTGCAGGCTCCACCCCACTCGGAAGAAAGCTCAGAAGACCCTCCTTGCCGCAAAGAACAAGACGCAACTTCTCACGGCCATAGAAAAATGCTATGTAAATGGAGATACATAGCCTATAATGAAGAAGATGTTGTTAATTTGCGCGTGCTTAGGCGAAAACTGAGTGTCAAATAGCAAAATTGCTACGACCCACGGCGGCTGGCCAATAAGATAGACAATAACAGGAAAGAATCGGACAAAGGATGAGTGTTTATGAGGTATGCAGGACTTACGGATGAACCGGCAAGAAGAAAACAGGAACATGGAAATCCGAGCGACTTCAGAATAATGCAGCAATTCACATCCGAGCCGTCTGCCCGGCAATGGGAAAGGAGAATGCTGGCCCAGGGATATGAGGAAGATACCAGCGGCAAAGGCTGGAAATATGGCTATACATTTTCAATCCGACGTTAGTTCTTAGTTTATCGTTAAAATCCGCCGGAGCTGGGCTTTCGACCCACCTGAGGCCGGCAAAATCGCCGTCAAGGTCATCAACCACTGCGGCGATGAAGTCTTGAAGGTTTACGGCGCCCACGCTTCTGGCCAATAAAATAGAATCCTCTTACTTAGACTATAAAAATTTATGCTCCACGTTACCTTTGCGTTTTTTTCCCAATATGCCCGGTTGGTTTTGGTCTTGACATAGAATATTTTTCTGATTATAATGTAGCTTTTAAGCTTTTTCGAGAATAGTCAGTTGTATGTAAAACTTTGCGAATAAACGAGGATGGGGATTTCAGCAGTGACAGGAGATTTTAGGGTGGTATTTTCAGATATTTTGTAAGCCCGGTAAAACTTCTAAGCAAATATTATTGTTAATGTTTTTTATCTTAAATTTTAGGAGTCTGAAATGATTAGAGCCGCACTTAAGTATCTATCTGATTCAAAGAATATTTTTCTGGTAACCGTGGTCTTGTCGGTTCTTACTGTTCCGATGAGTTCTGCGTCTGCCGGTGGTCAAACTGCTATTATAGGGCCAGACCCGGTACAGTGGGCACAGGAGCCTCATGCTTATATCAGCACCGAAGTAGTTATGAAGGCCGAGCCCGTTGAAAGCGCCGGCCCGGTGGAGTATCGCTTCGAATGCACAAGTGGCGAGGGCCACAGCAGCGACTGGCAAAGCGAAGCCACCTACACCGATAAAAATCTGATGCCGGAAAAGGACTATACCTATATCATTCAAGCCCGGGACGCCCAAGCTAAAAAAGAGCTCGCACCCGCCTCCCTGCCCGTTACGGTCCAGACCCGCCGGGCAAGCAATACAAGTCGATCGAAGCATATTGAAGCTATTGACAAGGCTATGGCCGCGGGGGAAATAGAGATAATTCCGCTCTGGGAAACAGGTGACAAAGACAATCGAATTAACATTTATCTGACTCACCGATGGCAGAAAAACCAGCGTAACGCATATAACAAGGCTGAATTACGGGAAGAATTTATCGAGGATGCCAAACACGTGGTACATGCATTTATGCCTGGCGATAAGTTGGCGGTGGATCCTTATCCTGTATATCGTAACTTTTTCAACTTTTACGCAGTTTGGTGGGCCAATATGCCTCCTAATGAAGACGGCGGAATGAACAATAGCGAATACAATGAAATCCGCGCACGCTTGTTTTTGCCCTGGCAACGTGAAGGTAAAGGCTGGGTATCTTACCTTGCGATGTTTAATGGCGGCGGCGGCGGCGGTGGGGCTGCCTTGAACCTGGAGCAGCGAATCGGTGACGCTATGATCGCCGGTAATGAAATCGCGGGGTTTATCCACGAGTTCAACCACACAGCGCCCAACATCCCTGATGAATACGCCGCATCGGGAACATGGGGAAATGGAGGAGAAGGTTCGAACGTAACGAACGAAATTCGCCGTGAGTGTGTTAGATGGCGAGCCTGGATTGATCCTGATACACCGGTTCCCACGCCATATACACAGGAAAATCTCAATAAAATCGGATTATTCGAAGGTGGCCAGAGCCGGGTGGCGAATATGTATCGTCCTACGGCACGAGATTGCCTGATGGGTGCAGGCACTTTTGTTGTGAAGCAGGAAATTATGTGCCCGATCTGTAAGCAGCGTGCTGTGTGCCGCTTTTATGACTGGGTTGATCCGTTCGATAAGGTTACACCGGCAAGAAGCGAATTTACAATTGAAGGTTCACAAACCGTTAAATTTACTATTCAAAGAGTCAAACCCGACCCGGACACTCAAAAAATCGAATGGCGGTTAAATGATCGTGTGATTGCTGCCGGAGTCGATGAAGTGGATGTGACTTTCGGGTCATTGGCGGAATACAATCTGGTTTGCTCTATAACCGACGAGAGCATTTATATTCGTCAAGATCCGCCTTTTGTGAAGTATCCGAAGGCTTCTTTCAAGTGGATAATCAAAAACACCCAGTCGGTTGACAACGACAACCCCTTGCTGATCAGCTTAAAGGAGCGCAATCCTGTTTTTGCCGGCAAGAATGATGGAACCATCTTTGCCGGGGTCGTCGGCGGAAGAGTTCCGTATACATTCTCATGGTCTGACGGCGCCTATGTGCGAGACCGGCGGGGCCTGGGAACCGGCACTTACACTCTAAAGGTGATCGATTCGGATTTCAGGACGGCTGAGGCGTCAATTACACTCGCACAAGAAGAGAGTATTAATCCTCAACTTCGAAGCACCTTGACCGGGAATACATGGCAAATCACGGTTGAAGGAATTAAGGGTCATCCTGATATTACGTGCAAATGGTCTAATGGAACTACCGGCGCACAAATCAGCGACCTGAAAGATGGGAGTTATTCCTGTATAATCAGGCATAAGAATGGCAGTGAAATCAGACGTGAAGTAAATTTGAAAGCACCACAAGAAAGACTGCAAGTCAAAATAAAGGAGATAATAGCTTCTTCCGGGGGAGAAAATAATGGCGCCTGTATATTTGACGTACATGGCGGAACTGCACCTTATGAATTTATCTGGTCCGACGGAGTTGTTCTGAAAGATCCGCGGCGAAACTATATCATCCCCGGCGATTATTCGGTTAAGATCAGGGATAACGATCTAACTACCATCGAAAAGAATGTGACTATAAAAAGCGAACCAGGATTCACCCTGAGCGGACTGGAAATTACAAAAACAGGCCCGGGCACGGTAAAGATAACAAATCCGGGTTCGGATTATCGCTATTACTGGTACGAAAAAGATTATCTCTGCTTTGTTCCCCGGTTTCCTCATGGAACATATACGGGAACTTATGCAACCCTTGACGGCAGGCAATATAAAGCAGAGGCTCATGTGATTCAGAATAAGGGAGGAATCTATATTGGTGATAGTGAGGGTAGAAGTGACTTTGGCTACTGGATACATCTTATGGTCTATAACACCGGCCAGGACAACCTCCCTGAGACATTCAGGATAAACACGAGCCAGGATGGACCGTTAGCTAAAGAGCTGACCATTGATAGTTCGAGAAGAGGAAGGGGCAGAGGGAGAAGTTCGAGAATAAGCGAGACGTCCTGGAACGGTAAGGTATTAGATGGCAGGATCGAATTGCAGGGGACCGGCAAATGTGCCGGGAATTTCGAGTTGTTTTATATCAGCCGTCCGGAAAAACCCGACAAGCCGTTACATATTGGTGATGAATTTTCACCGACTCAATCGGGTAATTATTATATTGCGGCCCAGAAAATTGACTTAGGGGCGATGAGCCTTAATCGCGTCGGGTGCGCTGTCACAGTAGGGGATGAGAGGCAAGAAGTTGAACCATTAATACCCGACGAGGTTAAAAGTGCCGGGCTTTTGATGTGGCTCGATGCCAGCGATTTGGACGGCGACGGCAAAGAAGATAAAATTCAACCGCGTCGGGGATCGGTAACGGGCTGGCAAGGTAAAGCTAACTGCGTAAATTTCCAGGGATTTGTCTTTTACCACCCCAACCAACAGAATGGCAAAGGTGCTGCCAGTTGGAAAACTATCTGGCTCCAAAGTCTAAGTGAAAGAGTTCAGGATTTCCAGACCATATTCATGGTACGGCGGGAACATGAACTTTCTTTCGAGGGAACGTCACCCTGGCGGGACCTGAGCCGTATGATCGGCGTGGGAGAATACGGAAAGAAGTTGATGTCAGACGAAATTTCCGACGACTTGCGTAAAGGTGCGGTATATCTCAATGGCTCGAAAGTGGATTTGGATACCGCATCTATGCCAACGGGGTTTTATCAGATCACCTATGAATTTCCTGAGAAAATGAATCGGGGGTTCAGCCGGACCGATGGTCGCTGGGAAGGTTCGATAGCCGAATGCCTGGTGTTCGATGCTAAATTGAGCGAAACCGAGCGTAAAGGAGTAGAAAAATATTTACGCCGAAAATGGATTTCTGCTGTTCATTTGACTAATTAAAGTAAGAGTTTTAATATCATGGGGGGCCCCACGGAGCTGTTTCGGGATTGGCCCATTCGGCCCATTCGACTACTTCGACAAAGCTCAGTATAAATACGCTCAGGGCAAGATGCGCTCGGGACAGGGTTTATCATAGAAATCTGTCTTCGTCCACCCGGCAGCGTGGTGCTGCCTACTTATGATTAAGCCGACTGGATGAAATGTTTAGGATAAAGTAGGGGTTGAATTTTGGGGGTTTTTGGGGGAAATTTGCTTGATTTTCGTTAGCCGGGGTGTCGATTTTTTCGTCAGCCAGATTGTTTGTGAACCTTTATGTGCTCCCCCGCGGCGGACCATAGGTGGAGTGCCGATGGCCTAAGCTAAATATCAAACCAAATCCCAGCTTGATTTGGCGTGAATCCATTAAAGCCGCTCACAATATTTGTCGATAAAAAGGCCGATAAAACGGTTGTGGGGCCGAAACATACTAAAACTCTCGAGTCTCTAATGTTTAAGACTTGCGGCTTTGAGTCCTACATATTCTTATTTGTGCATATTAACTGATAAATAGTAACCAAAATGAATGATATTAAACTAATGGTCATTCCCCTAATTTTACTCATCACCGGCTGTAGTTTCTCGATCGGCTCTTACGAGGACGGCCTGTGGTTCGACCACGACAAAAGGGCATATAATCCCGAAGGTTTCGGGATAAAGGCAGATATAGTCCCAGGACAGTTGATTATTCCCATTCCAAAGCTCGGAACAAATCCCTGGAACGATCCGTGGTTCGTGATAAGGGCCCCCATAATCGCACCATTTATCTCGGTTTCGATAGGCGAGCGGGGCGGCTACCTGGGCCTTAGGAGCTTCGAGGTATCCGACAGCAACAAACAAAGGTACTGGTGGCTGAATGAAAATGAAATACCTCCGAATGGTAAGTCTTTTATTTACTTCACACCGGAAGCCTCTATCAGAAAAATACGATATACGCAGCACGAATTTGGTCCTAACAACCGGCTTGCGAGCACCCACATCCCTTCATGGTAAGCGACCTGTCCTCCGCCGCGGCGGACCATAGGTGGAGTGCCGATGGCCTAATTTCGAGCACAAGAGTTGTTTTTGCTACAGTTTGTTAGGGTCTCCACCGATAATGTGTTTAGAAACATATACTCGCTACTTTTTCAGGAGATAGCTTATGAATGTCGATGGAGTAAGCTTGCAAGGCGAGCAGGTTTTTAAGGCCAAAATGCCGAATCAGGCCCAGTTCGAACTTGAAGAAATCCCTCAAGACTCGCCGCCCACCGCCCAAATCGACGAGCCTTCACCGACTGAGCCTCAATCGGACGTTCAGAACACAGATGATACAGAAGAAGATGGCAAAGGCGTTTTGCGCCTGCTGCAGGAAGGCCATTTCAAGGGTGTATCAAATGTTCGACTTCGTGTCGTCTTCTTCGAGGAGCTGGCTGCTATCGAGGCTGGAAAACTCCAGGCCGTAGCCGAGGAGAAAGTCAACGACGTTCTGGAATCCGTCGGCGGTGTTGTTAATTCGTTCCTCGCAGCAGAAGAAAACGGGCTGACGGAAAAACAGATTGCCGGCGTCTCGGAGTTTCAAGAAACATTCGTCCAGGCTGTGAGTGGATATACTAACGAGCCGGTTACTGATTTAAACAACGCGTTTGATGAATTTGTCAAAGCACTGCGGGATTTGTTTACTCTACAGGGCCAGACACAAGAGGAAAATACTACAACTGAAGCAGAAAGCCCTGATGCGCCTGAGCTCCCCTGGCAAACATTTATTGAGGATTTACAGTCTGCTTTCACGACCGCAACGAACGAGCTTACTCAAGCCTTTGCCGAGGTTGAAGTTCTTCCCGAATTGTCCGAGCCGAACGGCAACGGCATAGCCTATGAAAAGTTCCTGGCCATATACAACGAATTGCGTGGCCCCCAGACTCCCACAGACGAGCAGCCCGACAGCGAACCGTTGGATTCAGTCGTATAGCGAAGCTTTGTAGTGTGGCGGCTTGCCCCACCACTATTTTTCCGCCTGATACCCTGCACCCTGATTTCCTGTTCACCTTATATCCTTACTCAGTTAACTCCCGAAAACTACACCCTTGATTTACTGCAGGGGGCCGGGAACTCTTTTTTTCCTTTTCCCTTTTGGCTTTTTAACTTTTTCCCTTGTTTTCCCAACAATCCCGATTATAATATCCTCCAAAGCGGCAGGACCTTAACTCTTGATCAATATCGAAATGACGCTTTGTAGCAGGCGTTTTGTATGTAACTTTATTATCAATAGTTGGACACTCTCAATTAGATATGCTCACTTGCCCAAGCTGCAAAACATCATTAAACAAGAACGGTAATAAATTCGGCCTTTTCTGGGTATGCCCCTCATGTGACGGACGAGCCGTTACCCTCGAAGTTGTCAGAAAGGCAATACCACGTCCAATGGTCAATCGGCTTTGGCAGAGAGCACGCTCAGGACAGTATGAAGGAACCAGACAGTGTCCTGCATGCAGACGCAGAATGCCCGAAGTCCCTATTCTCAGCAGGGAAAAGACTGAATATATCGATATCTGTTCCAAGTGTCATTTCATCTGGTTCGATCCTCACGAATTCGAACATCTTCCCAAAGTTGAGATTAAACAGTCACAGTCCCAGCCTTTGTCTATGGAGGCAAGAGAGGCGCTGGCCCTGGCCCGGCTTGAGTCACTCAAAAAAGAACAGGTACAACAGGAAATGTCGAGTAGTAGTCCAGACCACTGGTGGGAGGTCATTCCTGCTCTCTTTGGAATACCTATAGAGTACAATTACACCCCGCTTAAGCACAAGCCCATAGTAACGTGGTCACTGGCTGTTGCAATTACCTTGGTCAGTGTCATCGCCTTCAGGAACCTTGGAGCTGCTATCACCGGTTTCGGATTGATTCCGGCCGAATTCACACGGTACTTTGGGTTCACACTTATTAGTTCTTTCTTCCTGCACGGCGGTATTATACATTTGATTGGCAATCTCTATTTCCTGTGGGTTTTTGGTGACAATACTGAAGATGTCCTCGGCAAGCGTGACTATTTACTTCTTATCACCATAGCGACAATTACCGGCCATATAGCCCACATTCTTAGCGCTCCTGGCTCGACCGTTCCTTGTGTGGGGGCAAGTGGAGGAATTTCCGGCATACTGGCCTACTATTGTCTGCGTTTTCGAAATGCCAGTGTCGGTATGATTTTGTTCTTCCGATGGGTCCGCATGCCGGTAGTGTTTATGCTTGCCATATGGATTATATTTCAGATACTTGGAGCCTACTTGCAAGTCACTGGTTTGAGTAATGTTTCAGCTCTTGCACACCTGGGAGGTGCAAGTGTAGGAATTATTTTCTGGTGGAAGACCAGAGCGTCATTCTCAAAGACTGTCGCCGTAAACTAACCTTAGCGTTGATGTGTGAAAAATTGCAGCCTGCCTTTGGCCGGTAATTCGAAATCCTAATCCTCGTTCCAATTAAGGCCTGTATCAGTTAAGATTCCACTTGCCATATAGCGGTATTTGTGAACAGCAGGGTTGATTATGAGTATAATAAATAGTAAAAGAATAAATTTATCAGGAAACAAAATCAGGAATATACCAATGAAGACGGAAATGAAATTTAGCCAGAGAAAAATATTCTTGCTTATGATGCTTTTTTGCCTTTTTGGATGCGGCGTATTGGGTGGATGGCTATCGAGTGTTCGTGGCCAGACAGCCAATTCCCTGAGCAGCCTGGTGGTCGATGATTTCAATAGGGCCAAAGGTCATAAAAATAGCCTTATCTGGACCTCGATAGCTGAGCAAAGGAAAGATTACGGTATAGTTGGAAGAAAACAGTTTGTGCAAAACAACGGCAGGTCTTGCATGAATATAAAGGAGGTTGTGCCCTCGAAGGAAAAGTTGATTCTTGTTGGCACTACAGCGGCGCCGGATAATCTTGGTGACCTGAATATCGCAGGGTATGATGGTATTTACTTGAGGGCGAAAGGCAGCGGTGGGGCGTGCAACCTCGGCCTGTGGATAGAGAGCAAACAAGCCGGGATGCAGCTTTATCAGGCACCTTTCGAGCTTAAAAGCCAATGGCAGGAATTTCGGCTGCCGTTTCGTATATTCCGGTCATTACCCGAGAGAAAGTCGATTGAAGGCCGGGAACTCTTGAGGATTTCCACTATGGCCGGACTGCAGCAAAGGACCGTAGAGATTTTGCTGGACGAGATTGGATTTTACAAGGAGCGAAAAATGTATAATAAACTCACTCCCGAGGAAGAGCGGATTATTGTTAAGAAGGGAACGGAACGAGCTTTTAGTGGTAAATATAATGACCATTATGAAAAGGGAACATATACCTGCGCCCGATGCGGAGCCAAGCTTTATGAGTCGTCTTCGAAGTTTAAGTCCGGCTGCGGCTGGCCCAGCTTCGATGATGAGATCGAAGGGGCCGTCAAAAGGCAGCGCGATGCCGATGGTGTGCGTACAGAGATTATCTGCAATCAATGCGGGGGCCATCTGGGACATGTCTTTCTGGGCGAGAAATTGACACCTAAGAACACGCGCCATTGTGTGAATTCGCTTTCGATGAACTTTATACCTGCCAATAAGCAGCAACAGACCGGCAAAGGCATATTCGCGTCCGGGTGTTTCTGGGGAACAGAGTATTATTTCAACAAGGTCCCCGGCGTAATCTCTACAACAGTCGGATACACGGGCGGCCATGTTGACAATCCTACATATAAGCAGGTTTGTACCGACACGACAGGCCACGCCGAGGCCGTTGAGGTCTTGTATGACCCGGCGATAATCAGTTATGAGCAATTGGCGAAGCTGTTCTTCGAGACACATGATTTTACACAGCTCAATCGGCAGGGGCCGGACATAGGAAAGCAATATCGCTCTGCGATTTTCTATCTGGATGCTGAACAGAAACAAATAGCCACCCAGCTTATCCGGACGCTTGATAATAAGGGGTACGATGTAAAAACTCAGATAGCACCGGCTGATAAGTTCTGGCCCGCAGAGCAATATCACCAGGATTATTACGACAAAACCAAAAAACTGCCCTATTGCCATATATATAGAAAGATATTTTAACACACCCTTCAGGGTGGCACCCTTCAGGGTGGTAAGTTTTCGCGAGTAAATCACAATATATCATAGCAAAACTCCTACCTGTGGCATAAATTATCCACGCCCCCGACAGAAAAGCAAGTGAGCTAACATCGAGGGTAAATTTGGTTTCTCTATAGGATAAATACCTAGGGCACAGGTACCTATGGCACAAGTACCTATGGCACAAGTACCTATGGCATAAATACCTCAGGCACAGGTTGAGTGTTCCTTCGACTCCGCTCAGGACTTGAGCTTTCCTCCAGTTTTTGTCGAAAATTGGTTGATTTTGATGATTTTTTAAGAAGAATCCTATAAAACTATCAATATATATTACATCTGAAACGCCATTATTAGTAGAAGCGCAAGGGGTTTGCGCCGATATAAATGTGTTAGGTTACAAATACTAATTGGTATGTAAGGAAGCAGTTAGTATTAATTGATAGTTGTCAATAGTTTACTGAATATAACAATGGATCCTATGGTAAGACAAAGGAGGAAGAAAAAGTGGATAACGGCGAGGAAATGAGGCTTTTTGATGACCTTCCCCTATTTGAGCAGGGAGGAGTAGAGCAGGCTAATGAGAGAGAAGAGAGATTCGGCCATTGGGCTTATGCTCGCACACTGGGAAAAATTCTTAAGCAGAATGATAAGCCGCTTAACGTAGGTTTGTTTGGGGAGTGGGGAACAGGAAAGACTACCGTTATCAACATGCTGATCGGGGAACTTGAACAGAAAAAAGATAATAGGATATGTGCAGTAGTTTTTAACGCTTGGCGCCATCAGGGCGATTCATTTCGTAGGCAACTCTTGCTATCTGTCGCCGAGAAAATGTACGGAGGAAATAGCCAAGAATATATGGATATGACAAGCCTGGTAGGGCTCTCAGAGTGCATATCGGAAGCCAAGGAAGAAGATGGAGATGCTACTGAGAAGGCAACATTTCGGGAGGTGTTTGGTGAACTGCTGAAAGTCTGGAACTGGATATTTCGATCAAATGAAAAAGCGGCGATGCTGGTGCGAACTGCAGTTGTGTTCTATACAATTTTATTGGCAGTAGGTATATTCGTAGCGTGGTTTTGGAAACCCGAATTAGCAACTTTTGTGTCAACTGGATTATTGTTACCAGTTGTCCTCGTTCTATTCGGCGCTATTGAGAAGAGCACCAAGCATAAGCTCATTGCAACATTGCACATTAACCAGCCTCGAGCAGAGAAGCCAAGGCTAAGTTATCCAGAGCAGTTCGAGTTAGAATTCATCAAGTGTCTTGGAGTGATTAAAAAGAGGGAAGAACGATTAGTTGTTGTTGTTGACGACTTGGATCGATGCGATAAAGACTCAGTAGTAGCTGCGCTCGCTGTGGTGAAGCAATTCGCTGGTAAGTCAAATTGTGTTTTTATCATTCCATGCGATGAGAACCAGGTAATGGAAGCGGTGAATAGCGCTGCTGGAAATCACAATTATAATTATGAATCACTGCGCAAGTTTTTTGACGTCGCCGTGCGTATGGATAAGATTCCCGAAGCTGATCTCCATGGCTATGCAAAATACCTTGTGGATGAGTGGAAATTAGCCCCTCGACTGGCTGAGTTGGCAGTTTATAGCGGGGCACGAGATGCGCGGAAAGTGAAGGCGTTTCTGAATTCATTCAAGACTCGGTACGCCATTATAAAGGAACGAGAACCAAAGTACTTCGCAGAGGGAACCGCTGAAAGAAATTTGGAACTGATAGCCAAACTAACGGCTCTGGAGGATGGCTTTCCGGAATTCTACAAAAAGCTGTGTGGCGATCCCGCCATACTGGGAAAGGTCGAGAGATCACAGCGCATGTCGCTGCCGCAGGACCTTGATGTGAACGGCGAGGGGCTAGAAGTCAATGTTGACGAGGTATGTGCTAATAACGCGGCGTTAAAGCGATTCTTGCGATACACAGCAGACATCAACTTAGCAGAGATCAGTGACATAATTGCTGGAAAGCGGCCTGAAGTAATCGCAGGAATAAGCACAGGGTCTGATATGTTGGCTGCTCTTACAGATGGGAATGTAGAGAAATTCGTTGACGCAATCAAAGGTCTTACTGACGAAGAGAGCGGAAAGGTGGTTGACTATGTTAAGCAACAGGTTAGGGACTACGAAGAGCATGGACTTACAGCAAGCCTGCGGATGTTGGTTGGTTGTATCCTTGGAGTATTTAGGAGTCCCGGCATTTGGGAGGATAAGAGCTTGGAGACCACGAAACAATCGCTAGCAGATGTGGTCGTTGAAACAATTCAGAGAGACGCAAGCTTAGTAAAGGAAAGCGGCGATATAGAAGGAGTTGAATCAATTTTCAAGACGACATCCCAACACAAGAACCTCGCAAATGCCATTGTGCAGGTATACACTAAGGAACCTACTGCTCCTGAGGGTGCGATTTATCTGGCTCTGATCAACCGTCAGAGCACATACTTTAAGAGTCACGCAGAAAATTTGAATTCAGTTGTAGCCAAAGCTCTAGCGACAGAAAAAGAGATTGAAATCCTAAAACAGATGGCGAATTCTAAACTTGTGGCTACGTCCAGAGAAATCGTGCCTTCCTCAGAAGTAATAGATGTGGTGGTCAACCGATTGGAGTCGAAAGATGAAGCATACGATGCTAACAGAATGCGAGGTGAAGTCATCTGCAACTATCCAGAACGCATAGCTTGGAATGGCTTTGTCAAGAAATGGAGCGAATTAACTAAAACTGCACAGACCTCCTCAATAAGCGTGGAGAAAACGAATTTGGACGTGGGTTTACAGATACTTGACAGCGTTGCGAAGATCGAAGAAGAAGATGGAGACGATATCTGTTTGAAACTCTTACAAATATGGGCGCATAATGGAGAAGAGCTAGCTAGGAAAAGGGTTTTGGTAACGCTAGTAAATGTATACCCTATCTCGAAAGGAGATGTATTAAAAAAGGTAAGAACAGCTGTGTTCGATTGGCTGAGCACAAGGCCAGTGGAAGAAATCGTGAAGGCGTTGGAGCAGTTGACAGAAGCAAAAGAACCTCTTAATAGGGAGAAGCGTGAATCCCTAAGTAAATGGGCAGCAGAATTACTAGGGAAATTTGTGGAATGGATGAAAACTCAAGTAAATGCCTATAATGAAAGGGTTGAGCAGATTGTTGGTCTTATAAGTAAGTGGAACTTAACATTGAATGATGAGACGAAACTGATGGATTTGGTAGTGACCATAATAACGAAGGCGAACGATAACTCGTTTGAGGCTTGGCATAAGAAAAGCTTGGGAACTCTTTGTGATTGTTTGGGAAAAGAAGCTCTGCAAAATATGGGTATAGTGATCATAGAATCTGTGGAGAACGCTCAGACGACAAAGGCTCGTCGGAGTCTATTGCTGAGCACATTGATTACAAAGGGAACGCCGAGGCAGTTGGAGGGCAATGAGACTGATAGAATATTTCGGTTGTTGTGGCATGATGATAGCAACATGCGGGACCCGATCTGTGAAAAGTTCGAGTCTTTGAAGCCGAAATTCAAAGATGGAGATTTCAGTAGAAACATAGGGATTATAGCAAGGGAGATTGCCAATAGTAGTGCAGAAAAGATACGGGAGAAAGCGAGTTCTGTAACTACGTTTCTAAGATACGCACATAATCTGAGAAAGGGAGAGAAGGAACAAGTTCTATCGGCTGTCCCGTCCTTGATCCACTCGACAAATCCAAAAGAAAGTATAGCGGTAGGGCTAGAGATTTTGGAGACGCTTGGAGCAAAAGATGAAATTCCCCAAGATGTTCTTAGTGGATTGGAAACGCTTCGAAAAAATAGCGACGTGAATCTCAAACAAAGAGCGGTTGATCTCTTGCAGAAGTTCGGGAAAGAAGAAAAAGAACCGAAGAAGGAGCGAAAGCCAAAGAAAGAAGAGAAAAGCGAACCCGAAGGCAAAGGATAGAGAAGATGGCACAGGGAATCCTGGTTATTGCGCTGAAGTATATCTTGTATGGATCCCTAGTTTTCGGAGAAATGATAAATCAAAAAGCATTTCTACCCCACGGCTCCCGACCCCCGGCAGAAAAGCAAGTAAGCACACACCGAGGGCAAGCTCCCAGCAAATCTATTTTATATAGATAAGTCATTCCAAAGTGGATTAGCGTTTTCTATTAAAGCGATTTTTTTGGCCCTTGAGCCTGATTTAATTTTTTTCTCTGCGGCTATTGCATCATGAATGCTATTAAACGATTCGTAATAGACTAATGTGGTAATGTTATATCTTTTTGTAAAAGAACAATCTTTCTTGTCTTTGTGCTGACGGACTCTTCTGCTTAGGTCATTAGTAACACCTGTATAAATGACAGTCTTATTACGATTAGTCATCATGTAAATCCAGTATTGTTTCATAGTATTTTTTTGTAATAATAACGAAGATTGCCGCGCTGCGCTCGCAATGACAACTGTTTTAAAAACGAAGATTGCCGCGCTACGCTCGCAATGACAACTGTTTTAAAACGAAGATTGCCGCAGTCGCCTTCGGCTCCTTCGCAATGACAAGGATAGCACATAAAAAAAGCCCTGTCCAACCCTTCGACTTAGCTCAGGGCAGGAGACAGGGCTTTAGTATCAAGAAACAGTTAAGCCTGCCCTTCGACTCAGCTCAGAAGTTAGAATTAAGAATTTAGAATTAAGAATTTGAGGGAATACATTATTTTTATAAAAAAAACGCTCCGCGTCGGCCATAGGCCGTGTATCTCGTAGCTCGTCGTTCGTATCTCGTACAAAGAAAAAGCCCTGCTACGAAATAAAAACCTCCGGCACAGGTCCGGGGGCTAATTATTCAAAAACATTTAATCTACTCCTGGCCCAAGGCCTCAAGGTCCGCCAAATCCTTTTTTCTTCCCAGCGCTCTTTTGTTTGCGATGAAGTCGCCCTTGCTTATGAAGTAAGTGGCCGTGTTACCATAATTACCATCGACCTTGTTTGCTTGAGCCTTTTCCCATCCGACGCCGGTCAGCGAAGTCATTATATCAACACGCACCGGTGGGACTCCAAGCTGAATTTCATTATCCGGCGAAATGAAATCATCCTCAGACAAATTGAGGGAACCAAAGCCAAATTTATGCAATGCATCAAGAATACGTTTGGCATTATCAGAGTCGGCTTTGACCAGCAGGTCGATATCACCGGTGAATCGCGGCGCCCCGTGAAACGCCAGTGCGTAAGCACCCACGATTAGATATTCAACTTTGTGAACGTTGAACAACTCGAGCAGTTCTTTGAAGTCTTTCTGTATCTCCATAAATCTGCCGTCTCAACAAATCTACAGCAGCCAGGCGCTCTTCTGGTGTCCTGTCCATCCAGTACTGAAGGTTCCGCTTTATCTCAAAATCGGCGTCCAGGCGATACTTATGTACCGTTCGTCGAATCATAATATTCATTATACATGATTAACTACAGAATCCAAACAAAAAAAGCCCCGTGGTTTCCCACAGGGCTTTAATCCGCCTTAGGCGGATAAATATCAAGAAACAGTTAAGCCGGCAGCGAAAGGCCTGACAAATCGCCATCTGTTTTAATAGATTCCTCGACTCGGCCTTTGGCCTCGCTCGGAATGACAAATGACGTTCTAGTTTATCCCTAGAAAGGAGGTGATCCAGCCGCAGGTTCCCCTACGGCTACCTTGTTACGACTTAGTGCCAGTCATC
>Ga0114922_10002540_pt1 | contig 17083 bp, 17 predicted proteins | sample AartaG_FD_100975 | JGI IMG/M metagenome (GOLD analysis project Ga0114922, IMG submission 100975) | Deep subsurface microbial communities from Aarhus Bay to uncover new lineages of life (NeLLi) - Aarhus_00045 metaG | ecosystem: Environmental > Aquatic > Marine > Oceanic > Sediment | place...
CCCGGCTCCAGGAGCGGTTGGAGCAGTTGGGGGGATAGCCTCGTTACACAACGGCCCTCACGCCAAGGCGCGGACCAGAAACGGCAGCGGCAATCCTCACGCAAAGACGCAAAGCCGCAAAGAGAAACCGCAGGGCAGGCACCACAACGACAAAGGCGGCCTCACGCAAAGACGCAAAGCCGCAAGGAAAGACAAAGACACAGCGGATAAGTAGTCACACGGCACGACATCCTGACAGGCAGCCAAGTCCTCTTGTATTTCTATTTCTGGCCTGCCGTTTTTCTTGCCGTTCTTGGCGCCTTGGCGGCTTTGCGTGAGCCGCCGTTGTCTTGCCGTTGTTTTACCCGCGCAGCGGGGCCGAGAGGTCGGCGCACAGGTCGGCCACCACCTCGGCGACCTCCGCCGGCGAGGCGTCGGCGTGGTCCGCGATGCGGCGAATGATGGCGCTGCCGACGATGGCACCGTCGGCCACCGCGGCCACCGCCTTGACGTGCTCCGGCCGCGACAGGCCGAACCCGACGCACGCGGGCACGTTGGCCTCCGCCCGGATGCCCCGGACGTACTCGTCCAGGTGGTCCGGCAGGCTAGCGCGTTCGCCGGTGATGCCCGTCACGGCCACGCAGTAGATGAACCCCGTGGCGTGGGCGACGACCTTCTGTCGGCGGGCGGGCGTGGTCGTCGGGGCCACCAGCGGAATGTACACCAGGTCGGCGGCGCTCAGGGCCGCCTCCAGCGGTCCGGCCTCGTCGGCGGGCAGGTCCGGCACGATGAGGCCGTCGACGCCGGCCTCGGCGGCCTGCCCGATGAACGTCTCCATCCCCGGCCGGTACACGAGCGAGTACGAGACCATCAGGCAGACCGGCAGCGCCAGGCCGCCGTCGCGCAGGTGCCGGAGCATGTCGAGGATGGCCTGCGGCGTGACGCCCCGGCCGAGGGCCCGCTGGTAACTCGCCTGGATGGTGGGCCCGTCGGCGATGGGGTCGGAGAACGGGACGCCGAGTTCCACGAGGTCGGCTGCGCCCCGGTCCGCCAGGGCGGACAGGATGGCCTCGGTCGCCTCCAGGCTCGGGTCGCCGGCCGAGATGAACGGCATGAAGGCGGCGCGGCTGGCCTCGCGCAGGCGCTCGAAGGCGGCGGTGACGCGGTTCACGCGGCTGTCCCTTATGCAACCTCGCGATTCGTTCCCGGCCGGGCAAGCCGGCCGGGCCACACACGGAGAGGCTACTCGCTCTTGCCGAGGTTCTCGCCGAGCAGGCGTGCGGCCTCCTCCACGTCCTTGTCGCCCCGGCCGGAGAGGTTGACGACGATGACCTCGCGGCGGTCCATCTTCGGGGCCATCTTCTTCGCCTCGACCAGGGCATGGGCCGACTCCAGCGCCGGCACGATGCCCTCCAGCCGTGCCAGTTCCACGAACGCGTCCAGCGCCTCGGCGTCGGTGGCGGCGGTGTAGCGGACGCGGCCGATGTCCTTCCAGTAGGAATGCTCGGGCCCGACGCCGGGGTAATCCAGGCCGGCGCTGACGGAGTGGACGGGCAGCGTCTGGCCGGCCTCGTCCTGGAGGACGTAGGAGAGCGACCCGTGCAGGACGCCCGGCCGGCCGGCGCACAGGGGGGCGGCATGCTCGCCGGAGGCGAGTCCCCGGCCGCCGGCCTCCACGCCCACCAGGTCCACGTCCTGCTCGTCGAGGAAGGCGACGAAGGCGCCGGCGGCGTTGGACCCGCCGCCCACGCACGCGACCACGGCCGCCGGCAGGCATCCCTCCTGCTTCTGGCACTGTCGGCGAATCTCCCGCCCCACCACCGACTGGAAGTCGCGGACCATCACCGGAAACGGGTGCGGGCCGGCGGTCGTCCCGAAGCAGTAGTGGGTGGTCTCGACGGTAGCCATCCAGTCGCGCATCGCCTCGTTGATGGCGTCCTTGAGGGTGCGCTGGCCCGTCTCGACGGGGACGACGCGCGCCCCCAGGGCCTGCATGCGGAAGACGTTCAGGCGCTGGCGGCGCATGTCCTCGGTGCCCATGTAGATGTCGCATTCCAGACCCAGGAAGGCGGCGCCGGTGGCGGTGGCCACGCCGTGCTGCCCGGCGCCGGTCTCGGCGATCATGCGGGTCTTGCCCATGCGTTCGGTCAGCAGGGCCTGGCCGACCGTGTTGTTGATCTTATGGGCGCCGGTGTGGGTCAGGTCCTCGCGCTTCAGGTAGACACGGGCGCCGCCCCAGGCGTCGGTGAGTCGGCGGGCGAAGTAGAGCGGCGTGGGCCGGCCCACGTACTGTTTCAGCAGGTAGTCGAGTTGCTGCTGGAAGTCGGTGTCCTGGCGGGCCTCGGCGTAGGCGTCGGCGAGTTGTTCGAGGGCGGCCATGAGGGTCTCGGGGACGTACCGTCCCCCGTAGGTGCCGAACCGGCCGCTGGCGTCGGGTACGGTGGCCACGGGCTGTCCTCTGCGCCTCGTGTGGAAAGGAGACTGTACCGCGCGGCGGGGCCGGGTTCAAGCCGATTGGGGCCGGGGGCGAATACGCCAGGCCCGCCTGCCGTCCAATTCCGTGGGCCGAATCGGGCTTGATTTCGCCCGTCGGCGTCGCTACACTGCCGAGGCGTATCGTATAAGATTTCGCCAGCGGAGAACATTATGTACGCAATTATCGAAGACAGCGGCACGCAGATCCGCGTTGAGGAAGGCCAGACCCTCCAGATCGACACCCGCGAGGCCGAGGCCGGCGCCACGGTCACGTTCGACCGGGTGCTGCTGGTCGGCGACGAGAAGGGCACCCGCGTCGGCACACCCGTGGTCGACGGCGCCAAGGTCACGGCGGAGGTCCTGGGGCCGGAGAAGGGGCCGAAACTCGAGGTCTTCAAACTACGTCGTCGGAAGAACTCGCGGACCCACCGGGGTCACCGCCAACACTACCTGGCCGTCCGCGTCACGCGCATCGAGGCATAGCAGGCCGCTGGCCGGCCCCGGCGGACGCCGCCAGCCGGCGGAGCACGTCCCGAACAGGAGAGGCCAAACCATGCGGCACGGAGCGGAAGTCCCGGCCATCCGGGGTCTGGCGGCGTTGGGGCTGGCCCTCGCCCTGATCGCGGCGCCCGGGGCGGCCCTGGCCTACTCGCGCGACGGCGACAAGGACGACGAGGGCGCGGAGGTCGAAAAACAACTCGACCGCCTCAACCAACAGTTGATGACCCTGCAGAACCAGGAATTCGACCTCTCGATGAAGATCAGCCAGGCCCAGCAGCAGGCCCAGCAAGGGCTGGAGGAACCCGGCAAAGCCACGCAGCACCTTGCGGAGGGCAAACGCTCGCGCGGCCTGCTGAAGTACAAGGCGGTGCTGGTCGCCTCGGCGCAGAAGGTCCAGCAGTTCGACCGGCGGCTCCTGCCGCTGGTCAAGCAGGTCCAGGCCCTCCAGAAGAAGGGGGACAAGGCCTCAAAGCCGGTCCAGGCGATGATCGACCAGGTCGCCGCCCGCATCGAGGGCAAGCACCGGTCCAACCTGGAGAAGATCGCCCGGTTCTACCAGCAGGCGGCCGAATGGCGGCAGGCGCTCCGCGGCTTTGCCCAGGTCTACTCGATGATCCCCGAGAAAGAGCGGGGCAAGAACCAGGAGCTCATCAAGACCCTCGGCGAACTGTACGACAAGGCCGGCAGCCCCAAGCGGGCGCTCACTTTCTACAACGAGATCTTCGAGGCCAAGGACCCCAAGAAGCGGTACGACGACAAGAAACTCGCCGAGAAGGTCGCCGACCTGCACGTCAAGACCGGCAACGCCCGACAGGCCGTGGAGATTTACCGGGCCCTTCTGGACCGCATCCCCAACGACAAGAAGCACAAGGGCGAGCGCGAGAGGCTCCTCAAGAAAATCAACCAACTGAGGCGGTAGGATGGCGGGCGGCTGGCCCGGTCAGCCTGCGTGCGAGACGCTTTCGACGGCCGCCGGTGCCGCTTCCGGGCCGCCGGGGCATCCCGCCAGCACCCGGCCCACTTCCTCCAGCGACGTGATGCCCGCCCGGACCTTGTTGATCCCGTCGTGCCACATCGTGTGATGGTCGTCCTGTGCGAACGCCTGCCGCAGGGCCTCCACCCCCTCGGCGCGACGGACGGCGTCGGCCAGGTTGGCGTCGACCGTCACGAGTTCATAGAGGCCGATGCGGCTGGAGAAGCCCGTCTGCAAACAGTTCGAACACCCTCGGCCCTTGACGTACTCCTCGACCGGGCCGAACGCCTCGGTCACGCCGCGACGGACGGCGGCGGGCGGCTCGTGGCTGACTCGGCAGTGCAGGCACACCGTCCGGACCAGCCGCTGCGCCAACACCCCCCGAAGCGCCTTGGCCAACAGGGCCGGCGACACCTGACCCGCCAACCGGGCGACGGCGTCGGCGGCGTCCCGGCCGCAGATCTGCGCCACCACCAGGCACCCGTCCAGCGCGGCATCGAGCGCCCACGGCGCGACCCGGTCGTCCAGCGTCCCGTCCAACGCCAGGACGTCCGGCTGCTGGTAGACCAGCCGGCGAAGCACCTTGGCGGGATCCGGCTCGCCGCACGTGGCGGGCGAGAACTGGTTGACCCCCGGGACGGCAAAGGTGACGGCCGACTCGAACGTGCAGACGTTGAGGCGGACGGGGTCCAGCGCCCTGATGGTGCTGTAGAGGGTGGTCGTGACGCCGCTTTCGCGCGGCCCGGCGAGCAGGATGAGGCCGCGCGGCTCGGCCAGCAGGTCGCGGTAGTCGGCGAGAAGTCGGAAATCGGCCCCCAGTTTTTCCAGGGGCTTCTCGGCGTCCTCTTCGCGGACCAGGCGAACCACCGTCCGCCGGCCGAACGCCCCACCCAGCCCCGTCACGTGCAGTTGAACCGGCTGGCCCTGCACCAGAAGCCGCGCGCTGCGATGGTAATCCGGGACCTTGGAGGCGGCCGTGGTGACGCCCAGCATTTCGTGGAAGGCGGCGGCCAGCCCCTCGGCCATGCGGGCGGGCGGACGCATCACCACGTGCAGCACGCCGTCGATCCGGAACCGGATCCGCAGCACCTTTTCGTCCGGCTCCAGGTGGATGGCAGTGCCCCGCGCCCGGACCGCCTCGCGGATGAGCAGCCCCGCCACCTTCTCGGGCGGCCAGTTGCCGTACATCGTTTCGTAGTCGTCCGGCAGGAGGATGTCGTCGGCGACCGAGACGCCGATCCCGGACTCCTCGACCACCTGGGCCACCTCTTTGCCGTCCGGCCGCGTCTCGTCGAGCATCCGGTAGATGGTGTCGGCGGTGGCGGCGACCACCTGGACGCTGAGGCCGGCCGCGTGCGCGATCTCGTCCACCAGGAACACGTTCGAGGGCTCCGAGACCGCCACCGTCAACACGTCGCGGACGCGGAACAACGGCAGGACGCAGTGCTTCTGGATGAAGGCGGCCGGCAGGACCCTGCGGACGGCGGGGTCGACCAGTTGCGGCACGAGGCGGGCGAACGGCACCCCGCAGGCCTCCGCGACGGCCGCGAGCACCTGCTCCTGGGTCGCGTAGCCGAGGTCGACCAGGATTTCGCCGAGCAGCCGGTCCTGCTGACCGTTCTGCTGCACCTCCAGGGCGTGCTGGAGTTGGTCGTTGTCGATAACCCCCTGGGCGGTCAGCAGATCGCCCAGGCGGGCCCGTGGTTTGGTGCCGTTGGTCGTTGCCATAACCGATTCCCCCCCCGTTGCATTTCCGCCGGGGCCGCGGCGTGTGCGGCCGGGCCGCGCCGACCGCCGTCCCGGTCACTGGAAACTCTTGACGGCCTCATGCACGGTGTCGAAGACCTCGAACTTCTTCTCGAAGCGGACGATCTCGAAGGTCTGGCGGGCCAAGCCCTTGAGTCCGGCTACCTTGATGTCGCCGTCCTCCGCCTCGACCTGTTCCTGGAACCAGACGAGGGTCTCCAGGCCCTGGCTGTCGAAGCAGCCGACGCCCGACAGGTCGAGGATAAACCACCGGGCGCCGGAGCGAATCTGCTCGCCGGCGGTCTCGCGGAAGGCGTCTTCCTCCCGGACCGTCAGCGCCGGCTCCACCGACAGCACCATCATGCTGCCGTATGCGTCCGCCGTCGTGGACATGGTGTGTCACCTCCCGGCGTCCGCCGCGTACGGGGAGCGCGGGTACTCGGCGAACTGTTCCATCAGGCCGTTCTTGTCGATTCGCCTGAACGCCTCGACCACACGCGGGTCGAACTGCGAACCGGTGTTGCGGTCGATCTCGCCCAGGACCACCGCCAGGGGCATCATCGGTCGGTACGGCCGGTTGCTCGTCATGGCGTCGAACGAATCCGCGAGCCCGACGATCCGCGCCAGCAACGGCAGGTCGTCGCCCGACACACCGTCCGGGTACCCGGAGCCGTCCAGGCGCTCGTGATGGTGGACGACGGCGTCGCGGACGGCCTCGAACTTCTTGATGCCCTGCAGGATGCGGCCGCCGGTATCCGGGTGCTGGGCGATGATGCGGCGTTCCTCCGGCTGCAGCGCCCCTTCCTTGCGGAGGATGGCCTCGGGCGTCCCGATCTTGCCGATGTCGTGCAGCAGGCCCGCCATGTAGGCCTCCTCGATCGCCTCGTCCGTCAGGCCGAGTTCGCGGGCCAGTTCCCGGCACAGGATGGCCACACGTTCGCTGTGGCCGCACGTGTACGGGTCCTTTGCATCCACGCTGGAGACCAGCGCCCGGACCAGGTCGAGCATCATGGCGCGGAGGTCGCGGTAGAGGCGCCGGTTCTCAACGAAGACCGCGGTGGCATTGGCGCTGGACCGCATGAGTTTGACATCCGGACTGCCGAACTCCAGCCGGGCCCGATTGAAGATCGCCACCGCGCCCGATGAGCCCTCGCCCAGCGGCAGGGGGACGGCGGCCAGTCGCCGCAGCGCGGTCGAGAACCGCGCCAGCGCCGGGTCGTCCTGGCAGTAGTTGTGGATCACCGGGGGCCCGTTCGCGCCTTCCAGCAGATTTGTCAGGAGCCGGGGCAGGTCCGACTCCAGGAGGGGGGGCTCGCCCGCCGCGACGATCAGCGGATCGCCACCACCGACGTCCGGCAGGCACGCCACGGCCGCCTCCGCCCCCGTCGTCTCGCACAGTTCCGAGCACACGTACTCCAGCAGCGCGGGGATCGGGCGGGTCACCCGCAGGACCTCGCCCACGTTGTGCAGGAGGGTGATCTCCTCGAAACTCTGGGCCAGCGCCCCGGAAAGCGACTCGCACTGGTCGACGGCCTCGGCCTGGGCGAACCGTGTGCGGACGGCCTCGGCCACGGCCGCCAGGAGCCGGCGGCCCAGGGGCTGCTCGCCGGGGGCGAGGTCCTCCAGGATCGCCGCCGCCACGACGGTCGGCCGGCCACGCTGCCGGATCGGCCACGCCGCCGCCAGGCCGCCCGCCACCGGCTCGACCCGGTCGGCGCTGGCCTCGATGGCCGCACCGACCACGCCGGCCAACGGCTCGCCATCGGCGGGGTCCGGCGCCTCGGCCCGGCGGGTCTGGGGGCCGGTGTCGGGCGGCAGCGCAGCGCCGGAGGCGTCGAAGAAGCGGACCGTCACGCCCGTCTGCTCGCGCAGCGTCTCCACCAGCCCGTCCGGGATAGCGAGCGACTGTTTCGGCAGACACGTTGACGACGCGGGAACCATCGGTCTCCTCAGGACGGAACGGAGGCGCCCAGGGCGTCGCGGATGTTGGCGAGCAGTTCGCGGGGGCTGAACGGCTTGGTCATGACCCGGCAGATGGGCAGCCGCTCCAATTCCTCGGGATCGAGTTCGAAGCCCTTGGCGGTCAGCAGCAGGGTGGGGATGGGGTCGGCCAGTTCCGCCGCCAGCCGGGCACACACTTCCAGGCCGCTCATGAGCGGCATCTGGAGATCGGTCACCATAAAGTCCGGGCGTTCGGCCATGGCCCGGTCGAAAGCCTCCTGCCCGTCCATGGCAACGATGACGTCGAACCCTGCGTTCTGGAGTTTTTTGGAGACGATGGTCGTGATGCAGGCCTCATCGTCCGCCACCAGAATCTTCCAGGGCATCAAGAACCTCCCGCCCAGCGGCGTCAGCGGACGGCCGGCAGGTAGAGCCGGAACACCGACCCCTTGCCGACCTCGCTTTCGGCCACCACGTGTCCCCCGTGGATCGTTTCGACGATGTGCTTGACAAGGGGGAGACCGAGCCCCGTCCCGCTGATCTCTTCCGCCGACCGGCTCGACCGGTAGAATTTCTCGAACACGGAGTCCATCTCCTCGGGCGGGATGCCCACGCCGGTGTCGGCCACGTCGACCACCACGGAGCCGTCCGCCAGGTAGGTGGAGATGGCGACGCGGCCCTCCCGCAGCGTATACTTGATGGCGTTGGAGACGACGTTGAGGATCGCCTGGTAGAGCATGTCGCGGTCGCCGTGCACGCGGAAGAAGACCGGCGCCAGGTCCGCCTCCAGATGGATGCGTTTCTCGTTGGCCTGGGGCGAGACGACCTCCGCCACGTCGCGCAGCAGTTCGGTCACCGCCAGGTCGGTTTTGTTGGCCGGGATGAGGCCGGATTCCAGCCGGCTCAGGTTCAGGATCTTCTCGATGAGGCGGCTCAGGCGCTGTGTCTCGGCGACGATGACGTTCAGGAACTCGCGGGACTCGTCCGGGCCGGACGCCTCGCCATCGACCAGCATCTCGGCGTAGGCCCGGATGCTGGCCAGCGGCGCCTTCAGTTCGTGGGACACCGACGAGACGAAGTCGCTCTTGGTCCGTGCGATCTCCTTCTCGCGGGTCACGTCGTGCAGGACCGCCACCACGCCGCTGATGCGCTCCCGCTTGGCCCCCTCGAAGACGGTGTTCAGGATGACGCGGTAGGTCCGTGCCTCGTCGCCCTCACCCCGGATCCACTCGGCGGTGCGGTGCGGCACGAGGGAGCCCTGGTCCTGCATCTCGTGGAGCAGGGCCAGGAACGGCTCGTCGGTGATGGCCTCCTCGACCGGCTGCCGCCGGCCCGGCTCGAACGCGAAACCGAAAATGGCCTTCGCCGCCTCGTTCGTCAGCACCAGGTCGCCGAACGCGTCCATCACCAGGACGCCGTCGCTGATGGCGTGGATGACGGCCTCGACGTGCCGCTTCTCCGCCTCCAGGACCTTGACCTGGATCTGGCGTTCCTTGATGGCCATGTGCGACTGCTCGACCTCGTCCTTGACGAACGTGAGGTACCGGTTGATGGCGTGGCCGAGGCGTCCGAGCGAGTCGGCGTCGGCCTCGCTCACCGCCATCCCCACCGTGCCGCGCCGAACCAGGGAGTCCAGATGGTTCGCCACGTTGCGGATTCGCTCCTTGGGAAGGCGGGCGATGAGGTACCCGCCGAAGGCGCCGAGGACCGCCAGCGCCATGCCGGCCCCCAGGGTCAAGGCCTTGTCGGCGGCGTCTTGGCCGGCGTCGCGCAGGGGGTCCAGCAGCAGGTGGAGCCCGACTCCAACGCCGATGAAGAGCAGAATGACGGCTAGCACGCGCCTCAGTTCAATCACGCCGAACAACCTCCGTCGGCCGTCCGGACGCCCGCGCGCCGCCCCGCCGCACGCTTCCGCGCGGCGCTGGCCGGCGCGCCGTGGGCATCCGGCTACCCCCCGATTTCCGTCTCCCTAGCTCCGTCCAACGCTGCCAGCAGGCTTCAAGGTGCGGGCGCGACCGCCGACAATTCCTCGGCGCAGGCAAGAAGGTGCCGGATCGTCTCCCGGCCCTGGCAGGCCGGGTCTTGCATGGCCAGTTTCAGGTACGGCACGGCCTCACCGGGCCGACCCGTGGCCGCCAACACGTATCCCAACAGGCCGTTGGCCTCCGCGTGGCCGGGGCACCGGTCCAGGGTCTCCTCCAGGTGCCGACGGGCCTCGGGCAAACGGTCGTCGAGGATGGCACACCGGGCCAGCCCCACCCGGGGGCCGACGGCTTCCGGCGCCGCCTCGGCCCGCTGCACGTACAGGGCCCGGGCCTCGTCGGTCCGGCGAAGGGCCAGGAGGGCGTCGGCCCGCATCAGGCAGATCCACCCGCTGGCAAACTCCGGCTCCGAGACCTGGAGGTCGGCCAGGATCCGCTCGGCCTCGGCGTAGGCGCCGGACCGGAACAGGGCCGCCGCCAGCCGCTCCTTGGGGATCGTGTTCTCGGGATTCAGGCGCAGCGCGCTGCGGTACCGGCCCGCCGCCTCCTCGTACCGCCCGAGGCGGGAGAGCACGTCGCCGAACGCCGCGTGCACCTCGCCGCTGCCGGGCATCTGCTCGCAGGCGCCGGCCAGGCTCTTGGCGGCCGCCTCTACCTGCCCGATGGCGACGAACATCTCGGCCTCGGCCAGCGTGTAGCGGGGATTGGAGGGATCCTCGCCGGCGGCCTTCGCGAAGGCGTTCAGGGCGGCCTGGCGGTCGCCCAGGCTCTGCTCCACCGTGCCGAGGACGTACCAGGCCTCGGCCGAGGTCCCCTTCAGGGTGGTGGCGGTGCGGGCGTAGGTACGGGCCTCGTCGAGGTCGCCCTGGTCGGCCGCCAGCCGCGCCATCAGCACGTAGGCGGGGGTGAACGGCATGCTGGACCGGATGATGGGATCGAGTTGGTCGCGGGCGCGAGCGAAGTTGCCCCGCTCGTAGGAGTTGCGCGCCATGTTCGTGACCATCTCGGCGCGCGACGCCGCCCAGCGTTTTTCGGCCTCTTCCCGTTTGCCGACCATGTAGTTTTCGCATCCGGCGGCCAGCACGGCGGCGATGACGACGGCGCCGAGGATGAATCGTTTAGTTCGCATCGTGGTCCTCCTTCGGCTGTCCGGACGGGTCGGGTGCCTCGTCGGCGGTCGGGCGGGAGCCGGAAGGAGGCGCCTTCTTCGGCACCTCGAACGCGGGCGGGCGAGGCACCGCCACGCCGCGCGCCTCGTCAATCGTGCGGAGCCGCTCGCGGATGCTGTCCCAGATGGTGACGTCCGGCGGGGTGTACGGTTGGCCGTTCTTGGCGGTCAGCACCTTGTCCTTGAGGCGAAGGGCGTCGAGGTTGTTCGGGGCCACGTTGGTGGCGATCTGGACGTTCCAGCAGGCCTCCTGGAGGTCTTTGTCGGCGCCGGTCTCCTGGTATCGGCTCCAGGCCTCCTCGGCGGTCTGGATGTAGCCGACCGTGATCCGCTCGCGGGTGAAGAAACTGAAGCCTTCCCGCACGCCGAGTGCGCGGCGTTTGGCGTCGGAGAGCACGGTCTCGCCGAGGGCGGCGGCATCTTCCTCGTGTTCGATGATGTGCGGCGTCAGGAGAATGATGTACTCGTGGCGGATGGTCGCGTCGGCCTTGCTCCGGAACAGCCAGCCCAGGCCTGGAATGTTCCCCAGCCCCGGCACCTGGCTCCGGGCGACGGAGGAGTTCTCGTCGAACAGGCCGCCGATGACGATCGTGTGCCCGTCCTTGACCAGCACGTTGCAGGTGACCTCGGTGGTGGTCTCGCGCGGCAGGTCATGCACGCCGACGATGTCGCCGTCGGAGACCTCGGGATGGACCTCCATCCGCACGTATCCGTCGTCGGTGATGAACGGCCGGAAGATCAACTGCGTGCCGCTCTCGATGAATTCGACGGCCTGGATCGCGCTGGTCTCGGTGACGGTGGTGGTCAGGTAGCCGAGCCGTTCGCCGACCATGACCTCGGCCCGCTGCTTGTTCAGGGCCAGCACCTTGGGGTTGCTGATGACCGTCGTATCCGTGACCTGCTCCATCGCGCGGATGAACAGCCCGACGTTGTTCGTCATGACGCCGATGTTCAGGCCCGGCCCCGGGGCGGCGAAACCGACCTGGCCCACGTTGGCGAAGGGCCTCTCTTCGGCGCCGACGGTCATGGCGGGGGCTCCGGCGTTCGTCGGGTCCATGTTGGCGGCCACGTCGCGGATGGGAATGGCGGTATCGGAGAGGTCGCGGAAGTCGATGCCCGCCAGCACGTTGAAGTCGACGCCGAGACTGGTGTTATCGTTGAGCGTGACCTGGAGGATGGTGGCCTCGACGAGGACCTGGCGGGGCTTGCAGTCCATTTTCTTGATGATCTCGCGCATCCGTTCGATGTTCTCCGGGAACTCGCGGACCACGAGCGTATCGGCCAGGCAGAACGTGTTGCCGCCCGTGCCCCCGCTGGCGCCGGAGGGGATGCCCGACTCCGCCTCCGAACTGGCGCTCACGGAGCCCTGCTCCGACTTGAGGGGCTCCAGGAGCGTGACGGCCTCCTGGGCGGAGAGGTAATTCAACTGGAAGACCTCGGTCTCGAGCCGGGACTCATCCTGGGCCAGGGCCTTGAGTTGGGCGGCCGTGTAGATGTAGATGACGGCGTTTTCCCGCCTCCACCCGAGGTCGGCGGCCCGGCAGATGGCGTCGAGGGCCTCCTCCACGGTCACGTCGTACAGGTCGGCGGTCACCTGCCCCGTGGCGCCTTTGCTCGCCACGATGTTCAGCCGGTACTGCTGGCTCAACAATTCCAGGACGTTGGTGAGTTGGTCGTCCTTGACGTGCAGTTCGATCTTGCCGTCCGCGGTTTTCTCCGCCTGGGCCTGGCCGGGGACCGGCGCCTGAGGCGCTTGACCGACGGCCGGCGGGGGTTGCCCCGGCGACGCCGCCTCGCCTGCGCCGCCCCCGGCCGGGTCGGCGGCGGCCAGGCCGGTGGCCGAACCACTCAGCACGACGACGGCCGCCAGGACCGCGCGGCACCAATGAACGGGTTGTGGGGGTTTCGGACGCCCCATGACGATCTCCCTCCTTAGTCCATTCTGAGCACGCAGGTGACGCCGGCCCGCCGGAGCATGGCGCGATCTTCGCCGATCTCCACCAGGGTCAGGCCGGCCACCTCATCCCCCTCGCGATACGCCTTCTCGTTAATGACGACCCACCGCTCACCCCTCGTCGAGCGGACGGTCGCCTTCAGGGTCAAGCCACGGACGATTTCGGCCACCTGCTCGGCCGTCACCGGGCCGGTGCCCGGAGAAGCCGGTCCCCCGGGCGACGCCGGTCCCGGTCCGGGCGCGCGGCGCAGCACCTCGGCCCAGCCGGGCGTCTTGAACGGGTTCCGCACGAGCGTGGGCATCGCCGTCGCCGCCTTCGGTTCGAGCACGTTCTCGGCCTCTTGCGCGGCCGCCCGAACCCGCTGGGGCGCCGGCTGGCCCCGGACCGCCACGATGCCCGGATCGGCCGCCTGCGCCTTCCAGGGCTGGACCAGCGCCAGGGCCCAGGCGCCCAAGCCGGCCGCCACCAGCGTGACCGTCAGACCCACGTGGAGCCATCGGCCGCGGCTCGATCGCCCGCGGCCCAGGCTGCACCCCAGGAGCCAGGCCTGAATGAACGCCCCGATGCGTCGCAGTCCGGCTGCCGCGCTCATGACGTTTGGTCTTCCTCCGCCCGTGAGGGTTCCGGCCGTCCATGGGCGGCCGACGGTTCCACGGGCTCCTCTGCATCACCCGGGGCATCGTCGGGCAGGTAATAGATAAGGAGTTCGGACTCGGCCAGGACCTCGCCATCAGCCTCGGCCCGGGAGAACCGCACTTGGCGAAACCGGCTGAGCCGCTCCAGCCGCTCGATGGCGCCCAGGCTGCGATACACCGCCTCGAACGGGCCCTTGAGCCGCAGGCACAACGGCACCGCAGGGCTCGAGGCCCTGTCGGCGACGCCGGAGCGGGCGACCTCGTGGCTGACGGCCGACGTCTCGGCCAGGGCGGCGTTCATCATCTGGAGGAAGTCGGCCACCTGCGGGCCGCGAGGCAACCGCCTCTCGATCCGGGCATGGGCCTTCCGCAACCCCGGAATCCGGGCCGACACGTACATGCCCTCCTGGCTGGCCGCCACGCGCCGGCTCAGCAACCGGCGCTCCTGGCGTACGGCCTGGTCGAGGGTGGCCAGTTCACGGTGTTTGGGCCAGAGGATGAACAGGACGAAACTGCCCACCATGACCGACGACACCACCAGAATCAGCAGTTGCTGGCGGTCGACCGCCCAGCGTCGGCGCGTTTGTGTCGCATCCGCCACGATTACTCTCCCCGCCTCGCGTCGTGGCCGACGACGCGGGCCTCCAGGGTGAAGGTGCGGCCATCGGACCGGGCCTCCTCCGCCACCCGGGATTCCACCAGGATCGTCTGGCCGAACCGCGGCGAGGCATCCAGCCGGGCCACAGCCTGCGTCACCTGCTGCTCGTCCCGGGCCACCCCTTCCAGCCAGACGGTGGGCGGCCTGGCGGCGTCCTGTTCCGGCCACACCACCTCGAGGTTCTCCAGCCGGACCGCCTCGGGCAGCGCCGCGACGAGGTCGGCCAGCACGGCCGTCACGGTCGTTCTCGGGCGGAGGGCCTCGGTCCGGGCGATCCGCTCGTTGTAGGTTCGCGCCTCTTCGCGGAGCCGGCGGACCTTTTCGACGTCGGCCTCGACCGCCGATCCCGTGCCCTGCAGCGCCTGCAACTCGGCCCGCGCGTCGCGGACCCACGTCCCCATTTGGAGACTGTAGAGCACCATCGCCAGGCCGATGGCCAACAGCAACCAGGACCGGATGAACCCGATCCGCCGCTGAAACCGGGCCCGGAGGTAGTCTTCCGGGAGGAATTCGAGTTCGCGCACGAGCAGGCTCCTCCGGTCAGGCGGCGTAGTGGGTCGACAGCATCTCATCCAGGTGAAAGCCCTTCAGGCTCAGGCCGAACGCCATCGCCCATTCGGCTCGAACACCCCGCCGGTCCAGCACCGGCCCCAGGTGATCTGTCCGGACTCGCCGGAACGGGTCCGCCACCTCGGCCGCCATCCCAAGGCGTTCACCCAGGGCCAACGTGATGTTCGGATTGTGCGCCTCACCCCCCGTCAACTCGATCTTCTCCGGCCGGGGACCCCGGAACGTGACGCCGTAGTACCGGAGGCAGAGGCCGATCTCGTCGGCGAGGTCCTCCAGGTGCGGCCGGATAGCGTCGGCCACCGCTCGGGCCGCGCGGTCCTGCTCGTCGGCCTCGCCGGCGGCGACGCGGGCGCCCATCCGCCGGCGCAGGGCCTCGGCCTCGGCCGGTTCCAGTTCGAGGCACTCGGCCACGGCCCGGTTGAACACCGTCCCACCGATGGGAATCGTCTTGACGAACACGAGCTCCCGGCCACGGGAGATCACCACCGTCGTCCGGGCGCCGATGTCCGCCATGACGCTGGCCACGCCCTCGTCCTCCCGCCGCTGGAGAAACCGCTCGAATCCCCGGAACAGCGTGCACGGCTCCGCGTCGAGGCTGACGAGGCTCAAGCCGGCCTCCGAGGCCAGTTCAATCCCGGCCTCCACCTCCGCGCGCGGGGCCGCAAACACGATGATCTCTTCCAGCATCTCGTTGCCCTGGTGCACGCGCCCTGCTCCCTGGTACTGGATGACCGCCGTCGCCGTGTCGAACGGGAACTTGTTCTGGGTCTCCCAGTGGACGGCACCGGCGAGTTCCGCCTCGTCCATCTCGGGCATCCGGATGTTGCGGACCGCCGCCTGCTCCGGCGTCAGGGCCATGATGGCATGCCGGCCGCGAAACCGCCGTTCCTTCAGCAGCCGGCGGATGCCCGCGATCAGGGCCTCGCGTCGCCGGACCGCCTTGCCCCTTGCCTCCCGAGGAACGGCAAACTTGCCGGCGTCGACCACCCGCAGGTCCCGTTCGCTGCCGCTTAGTTGCAGCATCCGGACTGCCGTCGTTCCGATGTCGACGCCAATCGGCAACTGCGCCACCGTCCGCCCCTTTTGCTGGTCAGTCCGAGACCCGGGCCGTCGAGACACTGCCGGTCAGCCCGGTCACGGCTATGCGAATCTGCGTGTCCCCGGCCTGGACGGTCATCGACCCGGCCGAGGAGGGTTCGCCCAGTTCGTTGAACGTCACGTAATCGTCGCCTCCAAAGGAGACGTCCACCACCGACACGGCGCGCATGCCGTTGCGCTCCGCCAGCGTGACCTCGAACGTCCGGCCCGCCACGACCGGGTGATCGATCTCGTCCGCGGCCGCGTAAGACTCCTCCCCGTAGTCCGCCACCACCTTGTAGGACTGCCGGTCGCTGCTGAACAGCATGGTGTGCGGGCACCGGGTCTTGAGGGCCAGGTCTCTGGCCACCTCCAGGTCGCAGGCCAGCACCCTGGCCGCGCTCATCGCCTGGGCGTCGGCCGCCGACCCGATGTTCGGGATCACGATCGCTGCCGCGATAATCAGCACCATGATCACGATCAGCAGTTCGACCAGGGTGAAGGCGCCAAGGCGCTTTGGACAGTCCGTGCTCATGGTCCCCCTCCCGCCGCAGCGGCACCACCACCGGCGGCCGGCTTCGTCTGGACCAGGTACTCCCCATCTCGCAGGGCCGACTCCATGGCCTGTATGCGGCTGTTGAGTTGCTTCAGTTCCACGATGATCATCTGGCGTTGGCGGCCGGAATCCGGCACGCCGGGGGTTTTGGTGGTCAGCGGTTGCGCACGGCCCAGCACTTCGGCCTCCAGCGCACCTCCCCGATACCACAGGGCGACAGCCATCACCGCCAGCACGGCAGCCACGAGCACCAACGCGTGGGTGATGGTCCGCAGGTCGCGCGATATCATTCCTAGTTCTCCCATTCTGCCCAACTTCACATTACAAGGCATGAAAAAGCAGACGCCTCGCGTCTGGTTCCCGGTCGGGCATCCTGTTTATCGGCACAGGGGGCAGGCAGGCTTCAGCCATTCGCTCGTGCGAAGTTGGCCGATTTGGGCGGTCTAACCCCGCAAAGCGACCCATTCAGGCCCGGCGCCCGGGACGCCCCTTTGTCCGTGGCAGCGCCGCCGAGACCCACCGAGGCCGCCTGCGCCCTCAGAGCCTATCTCGGCAGGCTGCTCTGCTGCGACCGGCTGCAAAGGCCGAAGTGCCTTCGTTCTCGGCCCAAAATGTCCTCGACGTGGCGCAAGGCCACGCCTCCGGGCCTTTTGGGCCTGCCGTCTCGGCCCCGGCCTTTTCGCTCGGTCTCGCCACGAGCGGCCTGCCGAGATAGGCTCTGAGAACCTGGATAAAACGACCGGGGGCAGGGGTCGCTCCAAGCGCCCCTGCCTCCGGTTCCTGGCCTCTTCGCCCCTACACGAAGAGGCTGGCGGTCACCGCTGCGCACCCACAGCGTTTACAATTCGTTCATCTTCGTGCCATCCA
>Ga0114922_10002541_pt1 | contig 17082 bp, 16 predicted proteins | sample AartaG_FD_100975 | JGI IMG/M metagenome (GOLD analysis project Ga0114922, IMG submission 100975) | Deep subsurface microbial communities from Aarhus Bay to uncover new lineages of life (NeLLi) - Aarhus_00045 metaG | ecosystem: Environmental > Aquatic > Marine > Oceanic > Sediment | place...
AAAGCTCGCGGCATGCTCTTCTACAGATTGCTCCAGCAGGCCGTGCAGGCCGATCCTGCGCCGTACGCCAGCATCGTGGCCGGGAAGCCCCCGTAATAGGGGCAGCGAACCCAATACCCCCTTATCGGAAAAAGCCTCGTCAGCGGCTTAGAGAAAAGCGCCGCTGTAGAACTAGGCGGTTGTAGTCCTCCGGCTGATAGCTGATGGCTGATAGCTTCTTAAACACGCTCTTAGGCCGCCTTGCTCCACGAAGTGTCTGCGGTACGTGCAGCTTCGGGCGGCCAAGCTGGTACAATGGAATAAGCGTGTATCCTTTGCCGACGCGCCGGGATCATCAGAGCGCCAGCATGAAATCTCATCTGCGAACAACCCTGCTGCTGAGTTGCTGCGCTGTGGGGCTGCCGATCGCGGGGTGTTCGGATCCGCGTTTTGAAGCCGCCCAAGCGCGGCGGGATGCCAAGATCGAATGGGTCTTGGCCCAGTACAACCGGCGTGAAGCGGGCCGACCTGAAACCCTGCACGCGCTGGAGCAGGTTATCGCTCGCGATAAACGGCGTCACGAGCAACGCCTGGCCGAGATGACCGAGCTACTGAAGACGGAAATCGCCAGGCGTGAAACTCATTGGCGCGATATTCAGCCCGAGATTCGTGCCTACTTCAGGAAGATGCGGGAGGGGAACCCCGAAAGGGCAGACCGGACGTGCGTGGAGCTGTTCGACTGAGGGCGGCGCCAGCCGCGGCCGTTTTGCTTTTCGACGGCCTTACCCGCAGGTATGCTTCCACGTGATGACTGATCAGCCTGCCACCGGCGAGGAGGCATGGACCATCGGACGTCTGCTGTCGTGGACGTGCGACTACTTCGCGCGTCACGAGGTGGACGACCCCAGACTCAGTGCCGAGGTCCTTCTGGCCCATGCTCTCGATCTGCAGCGCATCGAGCTTTACACACGGTTCGAGCAGGTCCCCGACGACGCCGCCACCGCCCGCCTGCGCCGGTATGTACTACGGGCTGCCGCACACGAGCCGGTGGCGTATATCGTCGGCCAAAAGGAGTTCTACTCCCTGACCTTCGAGGTCACACCCGACGTGCTGATCCCCAGGCCCGAGACGGAGCTGATCGTCGAGTGCGCCTTGGAGCATTGCCGGACGACCGGCTTGGACGCTCCCCAAATCTTGGATCTCGGCACCGGCAGCGGGTGCGTCCCCATCGCGATTCTAAAACATCTCTCTGGCGCACGGGCTACCGCGACCGATATATCAGACAAGGCGCTGGCCGTTGCACGGCGCAACGCAAGGCGTAATGGAGTGGAGGATCGCCTTACGCTGCTGGAAGCGGACCGCCTGGATCTGCCGGCTGGTGCGATGCCGTCAGGCGGGTTCGACATTCTGATATCCAACCCGCCTTACGTTCCCGCCGATCAGATGTCCACTTTGGCGCGCCGCGTGCGCGATCGCGAACCGCGAATCGCGTTGACCGACGATGCCGATGGGTTGAGCTTCTTCCGAAGCATCGCCCGTGACGGCCCTTGTGTGCTCGCCGCCGACGGCATTGTGGTGTTGGAGGTCGGGGCCGGGCAATCACAACCGGTCGTGGACCTGTTTACGCGCGGCGGCCGATTCCGACACATCGGCACGAATCGGGACCGAGTGGCGGGACATGAGCGCGTCGTCCGCCTCGTGCGAGAGTGTGCACTCGACGGCACCGGTGCCGATGCTTGCTGAGAATCCATCCCGAAACGGGTCCAGGGCCGGTCTTTGACCGGTTTGGGATTGGTCTTTGACCGGTTTGGGATTGGTCTTTGACCGGTGCGGGATCGGCTTTCCAGCCGGTCAAACGAGGAAAGGATCAGCCTGATGGATCAGTTTGAGATTGTCGGCGGAAGTCGATTGCGCGGCAGCGTGCAGATCAGCGGCGCCAAAAACGCGGCGTTGCCAATCATGGCGGCCACCATCCTCACCGATGGCGAGACAATTCTGCGCAACGTACCGGATCTAGCGGACGTGCGCCACATGGAGGTGCTGCTTCCGAAGCTGGGCGTAGCCGTGTTTCGCGACGAATCCGGCGCGATGCACCTTCGCGTCGAGGACGAGAGCAACTACCACGCCGAGTACGAATTGGTTAGCAAGATGCGCGCCAGTATTTGCGTGATGGGCCCGCTGTTGGCCAAGCGGAAGCAGGCCCAGGTCGCCATGCCCGGCGGCTGCGCGATCGGCGACCGGCCCATCAACCTGCACATCGAAGCACTCGAGGCCTTGGGGGCCGAGTTCGACCTGGTCAACGGCGATGTCTGTCTGCGGGCGAAGAAGCTCGCAGGCCGCGACCTGTTCCTGGGCGGGCCTTTTGGATCTTCGGTGACCGCTACGGGCAACGTTATGATGGCGGCCTGCCTGGCCGAGGGGCAAACGGTCATCGAGTGCGCCGCGTGCGAGCCGGAAATCGTCGATCTTGCCAAATTCCTCAACGGGTGCGGCGCCCAAATCAGGGGGTACGGAACCCCGCACATGATCATAGACGGCGTTGAGAGCCTGCACGGCACGGAGCATGAGATCCTGCCCGACCGAATCGAAGCCGGCACCTTCATGATCGCCGCCGCCATCACAAACGGCGATCTAAACCTCATCGACGCTCGCATCGAGCACCTGCTGGCCGTCGTCGATCGGCTACGCCGCGTCGGTGTCAACATCGAGCGAACCGAAACCGGCGTTAACGTCACCTCGGCCCGCCGCTTGGAGCCCGTCGAAATCACCACTCAGCCCTATCCGGGCTTCCCCACCGACCTGCAGGCTCAAACGATGGCCCTGCTGACCCTCGCGGACGGCAACAGCACCATTACTGAAAAGGTCTTTCCCGACCGGTATCTGCACGTCGGTGAGCTAAGTCGCATGGGAGCTCGCCTGCGCAAGGAAGGGCCAACCGTAACCATCCAGGGTGTCAAGCGGCTGGTCGGCGCTCCGGTGATGGCCTCGGACTTGCGGGCATCGGCAGCGCTGATTCTGGCTGCCCTCGTCGCCAAGGGGAAAACCCGCGTTGACCGGGTATATCACATCGACCGCGGCTACGAGCGCATCGAGGAGAAGCTCACCGCCGTCGGAGCGGAGATTCGACGCGTAAGGCCCTGAGAGTCCATCTCAAACGCCTGCAGGACCTGCTTCCCAGCCTTATCCCTAACCAGGCGTAGCCGGAACCAAAGAGGGTTGCACCTGACTGGATCTCGCGTCTATGATCCAAGGACATCGGATTTCGGAGGATGACCCACCTCCTTTTGGGGCTGTCGGTTTAGTGCCTATGTGCGTTTGCGAAACGCCTGTCAAGAATGTAAACGGTAGTTTTGACCACCGATTACCCTGTTTCCGGCGCCCGATTTGGATTAAATCGACAAACCCTCTGGAGGTGAGGGAACGCGCCAAGGATCATCGTGTTTGCCACCGCCGGTACCGCCACGCTGGAGATTCGTTCACCTTGATCCGTATTGCCGTCATACTGACGACCTTGACCGTTCCCCTGGTCGGCGGCGGACAGGAGATTCTCACGGGTGGACAAGCCGCCCGTGGGATCCAGGTGCCGCTCGCTGCTGGGCAGGAGGAAAAGCCGCAGGCCTCGCCCGAGGCGCGTGCCGACCGGCTTACGGCTGAACTGACAACCGAACACGGGCTTGTTCGGATCGAATTGTATCCGAAAAAAACGCCGCTGACCGTCGCCAACTTCGTCAATCTGGCCCGCCGGGGCTTCTACGACGGCTTGACCTTCTACCGTGTGATCGCCGGCGCCACCGTCGAGGGCGGATGCCCGATTGGCAAGGGCATCGCCGGGCCGGGCTATAGATTCGAGGACGAGTTCCACCCGTCGCTGCGTCACGACGGGCCGGGTGCGGTCTCAATGGCCAACGTGGGCCCGAACACCAACGGGAGCCGGTTTTTGATCACGCTGCGTGCGATGCCTTCACTGAACGGCCGAAACCCGGTGTTCGGCAAGGTTGTCGAGGGGATGAAGGTCGTGCGGTCGATCCGGACGGGTGAAACCATAGAGTCCGTCGTTATCAAGGGCGAAGCGTCAGGCGTGCCGGACGGGTTCAAGGCCCGCGTTGGCGCATGGAACAGGATTCTGGACGACAAATATCCGGCAAAAACTACAGCCAAACCGACGACCGCCGCCCCGCCACCGAGCGACAAGACCCGTCCTCCCGACAAATGACACGGAGGGAGCGCGAGCGTCAAGTTCAGGCGCGCGCGGGGGAGGGCGAAGATCCTTTTTGCCCAGTGGGCCCTGCTTCAACGCCGCTGACCAGAGTGAAACTCTGCTCTGCCCACAACCGGTGGTGCGAGAATCCCTTCTCGCACTCCGTCCGGCAGCGGCTGACTTGTCCTCATCGTTGGTCTGCGTTATGGTGGTCGCCTTGGAATTTGCGGAGCCGCCTTTGCGGCCAGACAGTCGCTCGACCGTCCGGAATACCGGTTTCGCAGATGATGTTACTGTAGCCCGGTATCCGCCCGGGCGACAGGCGGGATCAGGACGCAATCACTGTTCGAGACAGTGAAGGAGTACGGTGACAATGGTTCGTTTCACAATCGCGATGTTGATGGTATTGACCGGCGGTCTGGCCGCTTTCGGGCAGGAAGAGGAGGAGAAGGCGAAGGTAGAGGAGAAAGTAGAGGAGAAGGTAGAGGAGAAGGTAGAGGAGAAAGTGGAGGCGAAGGCAGAGGAGAAGGTGGAGGAAAAGGTGGAGGAGAAGAAAGCCCCCGGCCTTTACCCCAAGGTGAAGATGGAAACCTCCCTGGGCGGTTTCGTCATCGAACTCAACGGTGAAAAGGCGCCGATTACGGTGACCAACTTCCTGCGATACGTGGACGACAAGTTCTACGACGGCACCGTTTTCCACCGGGTGATCAGTGATTTCATGATCCAGGGGGGTGGGCGCCTTGCCTCTCTGGAACCGAAGAAAGAGGGTTTGCACGAGCCCATCAAGCTTGAGTCCCAGAACGGCCTGAGCAACGTTCGCGGCACGATCGCGATGGCCCGGATGCGCGAACCGGATACCGCCACTTCTCAATTCTTCATCAACGTCGCCGACAATACTTCCGGGGAAGCCAGATATCGTCTCGATTATCCCAATCCGGACGGTTACGGCTACGCCGTGTTCGGCAAGGTTGTTGATGGTATGGGGTCGGTTGACGAGATTCGCGGTACGCCGGTCGGGAACGATGCGAAAATTCCCGGCGTGGGTCCGGTGGTTCCGTCAGAGCCGGTGGTGATCAAGTCGGTGCGCGTGGTCTCAGAATACGACAAGGAAAAACTCGCCGCAGCGGTCAAAGCGGCCGAGGGAGCATACAAGGCCGCAGAAGAGGCGGAGCGGGTTGAGCGGGAGAAACAGTTTAAGGAATACGTCGCGAAGGCGGAGGTCCAGGCCGGCGCGAAGTTCGTCAAGACCGAATCAGGCCTGCTCTATCTGGATCTGAAAGTGGGAACCGGCAACTCGCCCAAACCGGAAGACACGGTCGAGGTCCACTATACGGGCTGGCTTACGGACGGCACGAAGTTTGATAGCTCAGTGGATCGGGGCAAGGCGGCAACGTTTCCACTGAACCGCGTGATCAAAGGCTGGACGGAAGGCGTGGCCTCCATGAAGGTCGGCGGCAAACGCAAGTTGATCATCCCGCCCGATCTGGCGTATGGAGCCGCCGGCCGCCGGCCGATTATCCCCCGCTACGCCGTGCTGACGTTCGACGTCGAGTTGCTGAGTATCGAGGAGAAATAGCGGGTGCCCCGTCCTTCGCCCTAGGCGAAGAACGGGGGACGGAACCCACAGAAGGATAAAGGCGGAAGAATGAAGAATGGCAGATGAATCCTCACGCGGGAGTGGTCAGTTCATTCTGAATTCGCTATTCGTCATTCGGCATTACCACATCCGTCCCCCACCCATCGCTACGCGATGGACGGGGCACCCGCCGCCATAATCGTGACGCTCACCCCGGTCAACGGGCCCGCGGCGATCGCTCTGTGAGATTGTGACGGAAACCAATGATCCAGCGTGCGTCCGGCCAGCCGTCGAACTCTGCTGCAACCGGTCAAACCCGCTCTCCAGCGGTTCGACTGGTTCGTAGCTTCACGTTCGAGGCCGCCCATCGTCTGCCGAACGTCCCCAAAGGCCACAAGTGTGCTCGGCTTCACGGCCACAGCTTTCGTGTCGAGCTGATCTGCGAGGGTGACGCAGACCCACAAACGGGCTGGCTGGTTGACTACGCGGACATGAAGCGCGCTTTCGCTCCCTATCTGGAGGAGTTGGATCACGTCTACCTTAATGAGCTATCAGGGCTGGAGAATCCCACGTCCGAGAATCTTGCCCTGTGGATCTGGCAACGCGTGAAACCGAAGTTGCCGCAATTGGCGCAGGTCAACGTAGCCGAGACCTGCAACGCTCGCTGTGAGTATCGCGGGTGATATTCTGCTGAAAGCGTACGTGGGACGGGCTTTCCAGCCGGTCTGACACGAAAACCCGTTCCACATTTAATGACGGGTTGAGAACCTGTCCCACAGTCTTGAGATGGGCTCCTGTGTACGCGAGTTCATCCTCGGCGCCTTATCGGCCGATGATGAGAACGTGAAGACATGAATAAGACCGTTCCACCCGCCGGGTCGTCTGACCCCAACGGATGGGGAGGGCTCACCGTGCGAACCCTTTGCAGATGTGGCTGCCTCTTGGCTATCGCGGCGATCTTGTCCGTGGGGATCCTGTGGGCGACTGGTTGCGGCGTAGACGTGCTGCTGAATCAAACGGCGTCGCTGGGCGGCGAAACGGCCGGGCTACGGGGCACGGTTCGCGTCGTCTTCATCAACAACACTCCCTTCCGCGCAATTTTCACCGCCGGCACGTACGATCAAACCGACAAGAGCACGCAGCCTGACTTCGTGCAATTCGCCGCTGATCCACAGGTGGGCCTGCTCGAGGGCGATGACCAAAGTCGTGCACTGGAGCTCCGATGCGCCCGGGTCTTCAGCGTCGGCGGCGACGAGCTGCTGGCCTTGATCCGTTGCAATCTTCCAGACGCGGACCTCGACGAAGACGCCTCCATCGAGGGAGTGGCTTTCTCAGACGCCAAGCTGGACGATGACGATGCCGGGCAGGCTACCGAAGGCAAAGCCGCTCCGCTGGTGGTCAAGATCGGCGCCGATTTCCCCTGCAACGCCTTGCTGATCGTTCGGCTGGAGTTCAACGACCTTGGCCCTGAGCCGTTTCTGGTCGATTTCTCTTTCATTCCGTCAGAAGAAGACCGTTAGGTGCCTTCCTCGTACCGTCGGCGCTGGCGGTTGTCGGTGATTGACCGTGCGCACTTTTGCGGCGATATGTTGGTGGATGCCGGACAGGGGGCAGCCCGGTTCTGATTGGCGTTTCGCATATTCGCGTACGGTCGTTCAGGTCCCGCGGTTGTCGATTGTGAGCTGGGATTTGACGACGGCGGTGACGGCTACGGCGGCGGTTTCGGTCCGCAACCGGGTCTTCCCCAGGTGGGTCGGCACGGCCCCGGCGCAAAGGGCCGCCTCGATTTCCACCGGTGTCCATCCGCCCTCGGGTCCGATCCACACCAGCAGCGAATCAGCTCGCCGCCGGTCTGTAAGCACGTGAACCAGCGGCTGCGATGCAGGCCCCGGCTGGGCGATCAGGGCACAGTCGAAATCCCCGATCCGTTCCAGCGTGTCCAGGAAGCGTTGCGGCGGCAGAACGTCCGGTAGCCAGCGCCGGCCGCATTGTTTGCACGCCTCCACCACATGCCGCGACCACTTCTCAACGATGCCCGTCGCCAGCCGGACAACTCCGCGCTCCGTGACGATCGGCCGGAAGGCGTCCGCCCCCAGCTCCGTGCACTTTTCAATCATATAGGTTTGCCGATGTGTTCGCGGCGGCGCGACCGCCAGCGTCAGGGCCACGGCGTCTTCGCGATCATGTCGCTCGACATGCAAGACGTTGACTCGAACGCGCCCACGGTCGACGCGGACCACCGTGGCCGATGCTTCGCCGCCGACACCGTCGAATAGAATAACCTCCCGCCCCACCCGGACACGGAGCACCTTGACTGCGTGGTGCGACTCCTCCGGTGAGAGTGTGTAGCGTCCGAGGGACAAATCGGGGTTGAACAATCTCGGAGTTGACATGAGCTGGGATTATGGGCGCCAAGCCCGGTCGTGCAACGGCGGCGAGGCGCGTGGCACAGGCGACTCGCCTGTGAATCCAGCGTCTCTGTGGCACAGGCGACTCGCCTGTGAATCCAGCGTCTCTGTGGCACAGGCGACTCGCCTGTGAATCCAGCTGTCTCACCGGCGAGTCACCGGTGCCACGCCTCGCCGGTGCCACACCTCGGTGCGGCGTGAGCGGGCCGATACTCTGGCAAAGATGGCTAAGATAATTCAAGTGAGGTCGATACAGTTCCGATGAGGGGGCAACAATCGTGTAATGGAGGTCGTACTCTAACCCTAATAGGAGACAGTCAATGGCGACACCCACAAACCGACCGTACACGACGGTAACTTCCAAAGGCCCTTGGAGCGGCTGGAAAACCAGCCCGAAGACCAGCCCGAAACCGCGCACGACCACGTCGAAGTGCGCACCAGGGTATCAGAATGTGTTCTGGAACCTGGATCAAAAGGCCTGGGCGTACAAGACGCTGGCCAACCAGACCTACGGCGCCGCAAAGGTCAAGCGCCCCACGCCGACCACGCTGACCACCTTTGCGAACTGGGTCAACAAAGGCGCGATCCTGCACTGCGCCACCAAAACCCAGATCACCAAGTGGGCCAGCCGGCCGAACAAGCCGTTCAAGCCCACGTCCGCCACCGCGGTCAAGAACGCCCTGTGCAACAAGTGGGGCAAGACCATGATCAAGGCGGTCTGCAGCGACAAGAACGGCAAATGGCTGATCGCCACGGCCCCGACGTGGAAGGGCAAGCCGTTCAGCTTCCCGCGCTAGGCTCGCACGAGAAGCGGCAAAACGCTCGGGCTCTGGCGGGAATCTAAAAGACAGAAACGGTGTGATATGAGCCTGTGCCAAGACTGCGGGACAGGCTTTCAACCTGTCATTTGACCGGCAGGGAAGCCGGTCCCACAGAGGTTCTGGGATAGGTTGTAAGGCGATCCGGGGAGGATCGCCTTTTTTTGCTGCGCCGCTGCGCCTTTGAAAGCGCCTTCAGAGCCGGCGTGGGCGTGCCACCGGCCGCTTGCTGCCAGTGTGATCGAAGGGGAAGCCGCCCACGGACAATCGACAGGCATGCCACCGGTGGCACGCGTCGCGTGATTGGCACCCGAATTTCAAATCAGGCGGGCGGGTGCTGAAACAGGGCAAGCCCACGCCCCCGCCGATCTCCACCTGCTAGCCCCAACGGCGTCGGATCAATCCCTGGATGAGCAATCCGGTGACGCTGAGGAAGATCATCATCCCCATGCCCGTGCCGCAAAAGCTTAACGGCGGTGTCGTGGGAGCCGGGGACGAGTCTTCCTCATTGCTCTGCCCGCCGCTGTTGTCCGGGTTTTCACCGGATTGCCCCCCGTCGCCTCCCTCACCACCCGGGCCGCCGCCGGGCCCCCCCCATCTCTGGATCTTGAAGAACGAGAACGCCGAAATCTCAGTGCCCGTCACGGTCACCTCGACGAGCGCCTCACCGGCCTCATCGCCGACAAAGCTCACCTCAGCCTCTCCATCGATGTCGGTCAGGACCGTCGACTGCCTCCCGTCAGGCGAGATGTCCCCACTGGTAAATGTGAAGCTTCCGACCTGTTTGGTGAAGACGACCTCTTGCCCGGGAAGGCTTACAAAGCCCACCTGCACCGTCGCGGTGATGGACCCTTCCTCACCGACCAAAATCTCCCCGGGATTCGGCCCGACGGTGTGCACCTGGTCGGGGCACGAGAAATCCTTCTTGTAATCATCATGAGCAGGGCCATGGGCGTTTTTTCCCGCGGGGTCTGTATTCCCATCCAATCGGGCGGTGTTGTTGTCACTGTAGGTGAGATCCCACTTCAGCCTGATCGTGAAACCGAAGCTCCCGGGCGGTGGGGGGGCCGTGCACGTCCCCCTCAGCGTTGTGGAGTTGACCCACACTTCATTCTCGATTGTACAGGTACTGCAAACGATGTCCGGGATGATCCCCACCTCGCAAGTGGTATCCAGCGTAATGGTGACGGTGTCTCCCCTTTTAATCGGGCAAGGTGCGGTCAGCTTCAAGACAGACGGAGCGAGCGTCGTGTTCTCCGCCCCGACTGCAGCAAGCTCAGTCAACCCCGCTCGTGCGGCAGAGACAGGGCGCTTCGCTTGCCCCTCACGCCCGTTCATGCGCTTAAAGAATGTCTCCACCTGTTGGCGGTTTTTCGAGCGCTTGATAGACCCGGTGTTCCCGAGTCCGACACGCGCGCCCTTGCCTACATACGCTGGGGCCATCAAACTGCCGTAGCAGGTTGCGATATAAACAAGCGGTTTGTCTGTCGCTAGGCCGTTCCCCCGTTTGGTAATGGCCCGATCGAACATGTAGATCGCCCACCACCCTTTCTTTTGCTGGCAAATCTCGATCTCGCGATCGTTTCCGGAGACGTCCCATCCGGCGTTTTCATACTGTGTCAAGCGCGCTTGTGCTGCGGCCTTCGCCGTCGCGTCATTAGAATGTCTAAAACTTTCCATCATGATGCTGTGATCGCTCCCACCATGCCCGGTGTGCAACAGAACACCGGTGGCATAAGTCCCGTCCACTCGTTCGATGTGATCAAGCAAATCGATGATGGGATTCAACCCAGGATCGGTGGTCTGTTGCAGCGACAAAGTAATATACCTTTGGCCGCTTGGGTCGCCCGTTTCAGCGAGGAAGGTACTCTCCCCTCTAGAGTCCTCCCACCGTACCGGAGCCACAACGACCGCAACGTGCGCCGAAGGTGTTTCGTTCTGGGCAAACGTGTCTCCGCAAGTTGCGGCGAAGAGCGCACAGGTCAATAGTGGCAAGGATAGGACGCATGTATCTTTCATGGACTAACCCTCCTTCTTTGAGATTCGTTGTTGAACAAACAGCAGCTCGCGCACCAATTCATCATGAAGCACCAACTCCCGAAGTCTTTCATTGGACTCGTCCTCCAGTGCTTCCTGGATTTGTCTGTGAGTCTTTGCACCGTCGGGTGAGGGTACTGTCAACACGGGACCGTACCCGATCACCAGAAGTGCACCAGACTCAAGGGCTGCTGCGTAACGCTGATTCGCCTTTTGGAGAATCGTGTCTCTTACTTGTGCAGGGTCACCACGACGTGCAGCATGAGAAAATCGCATCGAGAATTCTTCGCCTGTGGTCATGACGATATGGAGTGTGTCCGTTCCTGACCACTCAGCAGTGTCAACGGTGGGCTCATTCTCTGCAATGTGTTGAAGCAACTCGCCTTCCACGTTCACACCATCACCTTGCCCCTTCAAGTGTCGATGTCTGGCTCGGATGCGCAAGGTCAGATCGGAGATTTCTCGGTCTGCCTCAGAGACCGCAATATCCTTGGGTTGCGCTTTCCACGGCGGGATGATAGGCGGATCGATCGCTACGCCGTTAAGAAGGAGGGCGTCATCGCGAATCGCGAATTGGAACGGTGGCTCAACCCATTGTCCGTAGAGTATCACGGCCCCCGCGCTGATGATCCCCTCAGACTTCTCATCGATCTTGTGCGGACGGATGGTTTTCAGGTATTGGGATTCCACTTCGCGAAGTTGGTCCGACGACATCCCTTTTGATTCCTTCTCTTGTGCTCGAAGAGTACCGCCCAGCAGGAATACCGGGATCACTGCAAATGCGGAAACGCTCCGTATCACCGCTGGGCTGAAGGTCCTTCCGCAGCGTCTTTTCACTTTCGTAGGCATAACACACTCCACAATAAACTCAGAAACCGTGAGTCTATAGCAACGGCACCGGGGAGAAGCGTTGCCCCGAACGCATGTGGACACGTATGCTTTGGTCAACGCCTCTAATCACCGTAGACCGGCAGCAATGGTCGAACCACGGTTACACCTGCGCCGCAAGACGCTTAATCCGGCAAACCCCAACAGCCCGAGTAACATGGAACCCGGGACCGGGACTTTGTTACCGCCTTTGCCGGAGATCGACTCATCGTAGCCTGTGCCGGTGGTGCCGGGGGGAAGTACGTTTAGCAGTGGACCGGGCAGCGGGCCGCCATCGGGGATGCCGAGCCCGTATCCGTTGGGCTCGCCGTAGGACGCGTTGATCGTGCCGCTGCCGGTGACGATTTCAATGGAAAAATCGTCGATCGCGAACAGTCCATCGTTGGTGTCGGTGAAGGCGAACGACACACCCAGTTGACCGCCCTTCAGCGCCGGGAAGAACCCCGGATCGACCGGCGCCGGGATGATGCCCGTTTCCTGGGACGCCATGTTGACCAGCGGAGGATTCGGATACCCGGCGGTGCCGAACAGATCGTCCGAGAGATCGAAGTCGGGCAGTCCAGTGGTCACGTCCACCAGCCGCGCCCAGTTCACCTCAATCCCGCCGACCTTTCGGTTGGCCACCATCTCTGCAAAATCAACGAAGAACGTGGCGGACAGGATCGGGTCGCTTATCGGGTCGTACCTGAACGCGACGTCCGCCTTCGCAGTGAAGGCTGCGACCAGCGTGAACATACCGGCGGCCAGCGTCACCTTCCGACGCAACCGCGCGTAAGAGAACTTGTCTCGCCAACCCATGGTACGTCTCTCCTTGCTGCTTGGCACTGCGCGCTTCACCCACAAAGCGGGCCAAACGATCTGATGCGCCAACTGCCCTTCCTAGAACCAAGTGCCTTCCTGTCTGTCGCACATGGAAAATCCTTCCGCCTCCAAGCTGAGAGAATTGTGTTGTCTCTTTCGCCCGTAAACGTGATCGCCCCACCATACCTCCGGCCGCTCATCGCCGACAGACCCCCTTCACCTCCAAACCTCTTGCGCTCCAGCCATCGGTTTCCGCAAAAGCACCGACCCAGCACCCGGCACTTACCTCACCCGGCGCCCAACAACTTTTTAATGATACCTAAGGTACTGCACCCGCCACCAGTCGGCTAAAGAGCCGTCGGCTGCCCGGCTGACACCGTGTCTACCTGCAAAGGGCCCTTTCGCCACGGCAACGCTGCGCGCTCCCGTCGCCCTCCAGCGCCAAGTATTCAGCAAAAACGCGAACAATCAACTCGCAACGGCTGGCGATGGCGAGTTTCTTGTACAGGCGTTCGAGATGGGTGTGGACGGTGTGCGACGAGATACCGAGCTCCCGGGCGATGGCTCCTTCTTTCTTGTCGTCAAAGACGAATTGGGTGATCTGAAGCTCACGCCCGGACAGATGGAGCGAACCGGCGATCGAACGCCATTGATCCTCGGAGAGCAGCGATCGGGCAACCCGGCCGGAACGGTGAGTGCCGGGATACCCTGTTCGCACCCTCATTTGTGCTCCCGTTGGGCAAGTGGTCGCGACCTCCGCCTGTGTAGGCCTGTCTTGCGCGTTCATACAATCCCCTCCTCATTCAAAAGCAAACCGACAGTACGCTCTTTTGTACCACGACCTTCGTGAATATCCAGAAAGAGCAACCGGCAGCTACTTCTCGCGGCTCGCGAGCGACTTCTCTAGCCCTTCGCGGACGCCTCGATAAGCGCCGCGGCGATGCGCTGGGCGGCCTGACCATCCCACAGCGCAGGTCGTTGCACGCAGGTTGAGTCGCCCAAGGCCTGGATCCGGCGGAATTCGGCCAGAATCGCGTCCGGCTGTGGGGCAACCAGTCGATTCGTCCCCTCGCTGACGGTGATCGGGCGTTCGGTGTTCCGGCGGAGCGTCATGCACGGCACGCCGAGGATCGTGGTTTCCTCCTGCATTCCGCCGGAGTCGGTAAGCACCACAGCCGCGTGGGCCATCAGTTTGAGGAAATCCAAGTATCCCAGCGGCTCGATCAGACGCAGATCTTCGTAACCGGCAACGCGCTGGTCCAGCCCGAACTTCGCAAGGTTCTTGTGGGTCCGCGGGTGAATCGGAAACACCACCGGCAACTCGGCGGCGATCTGCACCAGAGCGTCCATGATCGCGGTGATCGTCCGGGGTTCGTCTACGTTGCTGGGGCGGTGCAGGGTAACCACGACATAGGCTCGATCCGTCAGGCCTAGCTGGTCGAGGATGTTTGATCGATCCGCACGATCTCGATTCTGCAGGAGCGTGTCGATCATCACGTTCCCCACGAACCGAACCTTGTCGCCGGTGATTCCCTCGGCCCGGAGATTCTCGACGCCGGCGGGTTCGCTGACCAGTAGTAAATCGCTGATCGCGTCGGTCAAAACGCGGTTGATCTCCTCCGGCATGGTCCGATCGAAGCTCCGCAGCCCGGCTTCGACGTGAGCGACGCGGATGCCCAGTTTAACAGCCACCAGTGCGCAGGCGATCGTGCTGTTGACGTCCCCCACGACCACGACCCAGTCAGGCTTGTGGCGCGTGCAGAGCGGCTCGAACCGTTTCATGATCTCGGCCGTCTGCACCGCGTGGCTGGCGGAACCGACCTCCAGATCAACGTGAGGCTTGGGGATGCCAAGGTCCCGGAAGAAAAGGCGGCTCATTCGCTCGTCGTAGTGCTGGCCGGTGTGAACGAGGAACGTCTCGATCCGCCCCGACCGCTCGAAAGCACGGACCAGCGGGGCGATTTTCATGAAGTTCGGCCTGGCGCCGCAGACACATAGGGCCTTTAGCATGTCAGTCTATCTTGGCCACAGCGAATTCATCCCGCAGGCCGTAATCGAGGTATGCTCCATCGATAAGGATGGCGATGCGGTCCACTTCGGTGTCTACCGCCGGGGAACAAAAAAAGGCGCATCTTAGCCCTGCGGCCAAAAGCGCCGTGCTTGTAACAAGAGAGTATTCTCGCCTGACATCCCGCAGAACATCAGGGCAAATTCTTGTAATACAATTATACATCGGAAAACGCCCAACGCAACTGGTTTTCCGAAGACAATCCGTGCAATAAGCTAAACGCGCCGGTCCCGACTCCAGCGGTAGCACTGTCGCTTTATTTTTTCCGGGCACGCCTTTTTCCGCTTCCCATTGTCGTTCACTTCGGCATCCACGTCACGGCGCGACTGCGGCCGATTCCGTCGCCTCAACGATGTCCCAGTCCCGGTCAATGAGCTTGTGCCGGCTATCTTTGATCGACCAGAACTGATCGAGGTGCTCGATCACGACCTGCGGGTCGAAAGGCGCGCAGGAATACAAGCAGAACGAGAGCCGATTCGGACAATCGGACTGGGGCGACCAATAGTGAAAGGCGGCGTGTGAGGTGGAGATCACGACGGTCCCCGTGATACCTTCGTTGCCAGGGTCGTCGCACCGGACGCACGCCGCAGGGGCGAGAACGTTCATCTTGATTTTCGGGACCAGGGCATTGAGCCAGTCCCGGCATGAGGAGACGGATACGCGGTTGCGACCAACCACGCAGTTAAGGATCAGATGCCGATGATGTCGATGAGAGTTGGGCATTCATGGGACCTCCCGGCTTTTCAGCCCACCTGGACAATCGTTGTGGCGCGACCTGACCGCGTCCACCAACTTGGGGGGCGAGAGTATAGCAGCTTGCGCCGAAATGTCTCGCCGTTTTCCGGAGGTTTCTCCGAATTCGCCGTGCGTGGCGCGCCGCCGTCCCGAGGGCGAGCGGACTGCAGGTCACTCGCAGAGGATGTAGCGGTGGTGAGGCTTGGCAAAACCCGCAAATTCGCGGCTGACGCCCTCGAACGACGCGTCATCCCAGTTGTCGCCGTAGTGGTAGAGCCAGGTCTTGGCCCGGATGTCCGCCGCCAGGCTTCGCAACTGCCCGATTCCGGTGTGGACCGGTTCGGGATCATCGGTCAACTGAACCTCGTGAAAGCAGATGGAGGCGTCGGCCAGCATCTGGGCGTAGGAATCCGGGTCGAAACGCGTGTCGCCGGAGTAAAACGCCGATCCACCCGTGCGGGCGTCCGTGATATACAGACCGAACGAGGGCCAGTCATATGGCTGGCAAACCCGAATGTGATCGGTCGGGAAAACCCGAAACCGGTATCGATCAAGCAACGTGAACGCCGGCTGGCCCGCGCGGAGCCGAAGGCGGCAAACGTCGAAATAATCCTTGAGGCGGGCCAATCGGCCGTTCAGCACGCCCAATCCCCCCTTGAGCGATTCACTCCACAGGGCTTCCATGACACCTGCCTCCGCCAGCAACTGAGGCTTGAAAGGCGGGACATCCGGCGGGTGGTCCGCATGCACGTTGCAGCCGGCCAATTCTTCCAAGCCGCCCACGTGGTCCGAATGCTGGTGCGTGACGAAGATGCGCCGAATGGCCGCCCAGTTGGTCTGCGAGCCTCGCCGCAGATACTCAAACCCAGGCTTGTCCTTGAGCTGATAAAGCGCAAGCGGGCCGGTGGTCCCGAAGTCGATCAGGAGATTGTCGTCCGGGGCGGGCTGGCGATCAAACCCGGCGGACCAGGCTTCCACCAGCGCGTTCGAGTTGAAATTGCGCTTGGCATACGCGGAACCGACTCCCAGAAAGGTCAGTGTAAGCAAATCGACGGCTCCAGATACGGCCCGTGGTGGCGCCCCGGAGAAGTTCCGGAACCCACGCCCAACCATCGGGAGATTATACCAATCACGTGCGGCGCGTCTCGTGCTCCGGGCCAATCAGCGTTTGGAATCGCGGTTTGACGACGATTCCCCGTCAAACCGAGACCTGACCAGTGCGGATTACGGCTTCTTCTCACGGGTGCCGCGGCCTCGCTTGCGTGGCCATGTTAACGGCCCAGCGAAGCATGCTCACGCAAGCGTGAGCATGACACCCGGCACCCCGGCGTTTCAGGTAAGGTCCACAAGCCCAGACATGTATTGGGTGTGTCACAGGCATCTTGCCTGTGGATTCCACCGGCTGGAAGCCGGCGCCACAGTACAAGGCGTCAGGGCTATTGACTCGACCTGCTAGTGTCGCGTCACTCGTAAATCTGCGGGTTGCCGATCAGGCCTGCAAGACAGAACCGCGACCGTGAGGGAGCGGAGATACGCCGGACGGTGTCCAGACGGGTAACCGCTTCCTAACGGGC
>Ga0114922_10002542_pt1 | contig 17079 bp, 14 predicted proteins | sample AartaG_FD_100975 | JGI IMG/M metagenome (GOLD analysis project Ga0114922, IMG submission 100975) | Deep subsurface microbial communities from Aarhus Bay to uncover new lineages of life (NeLLi) - Aarhus_00045 metaG | ecosystem: Environmental > Aquatic > Marine > Oceanic > Sediment | place...
GGCCTTAGCGAGCGAACCACTATGGAAACAGCAGATAAGCAGGAAGTGATAAAACTCACGGATAAGGAGTTATACTCATACCCTTTCATATACATGACCGGCCACGGTAACGTGTCATTCACTGAGGAAGAAGTTGAGGCTCTCCGCCTCTACCTTACCCGCGGCGGATTCCTGTGGGCTAACGATGACTACGGTATGGACAAGAGCTTTCGGCGTGAGATGAAGCGCGTCTTTCCGAATAAGGACCTGCTGGAAGTGCCCTTTGATCACAAGCTTTACCATTGTTATTACGACTTTCCTACTGGCTTGCCAAAAATCCACGAACACGACGGCAAACCGCCGCGGGGATATGGAATCTTCCACGAAGGGCGCATGGTTGTGTTCTACGAATACGAAAGCGACATCGGCGATGGCCTGGAAAACCCTGAGGTTCACAATGACCCGCCGGAGAAGCGCGAGCAGGCTCTTCGTATGGCCATCAATATAGTGATCTACGCTCTGACCCATTAACGTTCTGTGGAGAGAAGAAATAATACCTCTTTTAGTTGGAAATGATACTCATTCATGCTCGGATAGAATATTGTAGAGACACGGCATGCCGTGTCCCTACACCGTCATTGTACTGCATAGTAAGTCTCATTTCTATCTCAAATGGGTATAATTACTTCCAGCAGAAGAGGGGTAACAAGAGTTGAGGGAACACAAGCTAATACATCAACGATGAAGCCCATGTTCCCTCTGCGACTAATTATTCAGCTTTCATTTTTCCCCAGAGTGTGGCAACTTTGCCTGCTGGTTTGACAGCCGATGGTCCGGGTGGCTCAACGTAATCACCCTCAAAGAATCTCACACCATCGATGTCGAATTGGCCAACAGCGTAGGAAATGTGGAATGTTATGGTCCCAGGATCCACATTTTCGGTCATCTCACCTGTGGATACGTAATATTCTTCCCATGCACTCGTCATGGTAAACTCCTGCGAGCCATAACCAGTCCAGGGATCCGCGCCCAACTCTGGCTTGAAGTTGATCTGCAAACCGTCAGGGGATCTGAGGAAAGCAGCCAGTGTGTACGACTTGCCCGTCTCAAAGACATGTCCCGAATGTTGCAGTCCAGCATCCCAGAAATTAACACCCTGCGGGGTTGTAATATGTAGATAGAATTGCCCCTCAACCGCGTCTCCCGAAGCCATCTCCCCAACAGCATCACCGTATATACTCCACGGGTCCATAACACCATCTTCAAAGCCGCCATTTGCCAGTATATTTTCGACCCCGTAGGCATGGCTTATACCAAGCAGAACCACACATGCTATTGCAAGAGAAACTCTAACGTACTTCATTTGAAAACCTCCTGTGAAAGATAAAACACTTTACACCCGGATCCAACAGCATCACACGTTATGCCCTTCACATCGGTAAAATCTGATAATAACGCTATAGTAATGCTTCGGACAGCAAATCTATTCTAACACAACGCCTGGAGAAATTCAATAACTTTTTTCAGGATCAATCGGCTTTTATACTTCCCCACGTGGCGCCGAGTTTGTCATGCGGCTCGACAGCCCTTGTCGGAGTAAAGTCAGGCTCCTCATACTCGCCCTCGTAAAACCTCACGCCATCCACCCAGAACTCGCCAGCAGTATATGCAATGTGGAATGTAAGAGTCGCCGGATCGATATCATCAGGTATCATGGGAGTTGTTACGTAATACTCCGCCCATTCCTCGGTCATGACAAATTCCTGTGCTCCAAATCCAGTCCAGGGGTCTTGCCCAAGCTCCGGCTTGAAGTTGATCTGCAGGGAACCTTCATTGCACTTGAGAAATGCTGCTAGTGTGTATATCTCGCCGCGCTCAAAAACGTGCCCTGCGTGCTGCAAGCCAGTATCCCAGAAAGTTGCCCCGGCTGAATTCACCGTGACATGGAGAGCATATCTCCCCTCGACGGGATCTTCAGGAACATTCGCGCCCTTTAGCTGTCTGACCACCTCAATGGAACCGTCACCATATAAAGTCCACGGAGTGACAGAACCAGTCTCAAAGCCATAATTATCTAATTCTGACGGGTCAATATCAGGCTCAACCGGTGTCACATCAGGCTCACCCTCATAGAATCTTACGTCATCAACCCAGAACTCACCAACATCATAGGCAATATGGAATGTGATGGTTGCCGGATTAACATCTGATGGCATAGGCGGTGTCGTTATGTGATATTCCTCCCACTCCTCGGTCATGACAAAGTCTTGCGATCCGTATCCAGTCCATGGATCCGCGCCCAGTTCCGGCTTGAAATTGATTTGCAGGGGGCCATCCGCTGATTTGAGATAAGCAGAGAGCGTATACACCTTACCCGCCTCGAATGTGTGTCCAGCGTGCTGCAAGCCAGAATCCCAGAAGTTTGCGCCTTTTGCAGACACTTCTACGTGGAGACAGAAATCTCCCTCTATGACATCCTCGTCTATGGCCGGACGTCTCAATTGGTCAACAACCTCCATGCTGGCGCTTCCGTATGTACTCCACGGATCAGTGACACCATCCTCGAAGCCGCCATTGGCTAGCAGGTTTTCGCCCTCATCACCAGAGGCATAACCCGCGCCAAGCACTATCGCGCATACCATTACAAGAGAAAACAGGATACGTTGCATCTTCGCCATTTTAAGTACCTCCAATGTTACACGATCAACCATTAGATATCCATCAGTTAAAACTGTAATGAGTTCCGCATTATTCCCACCAATCACTGATTACGTTTTACGGCTCAGCAGGAGCTTCGCCCTCCCATACCCAATCTGACCGACAAAACTGAAACAGCATCTCATGGAGAGAACGCTATTGAATTCATCCAGTAAGTTATGCTAAAATGTGATCATTCGACCGGGATTATGCGGGCGATAACAGAGGGAGAGAATTTGTGTCTGGAAGATGGATTCCCATATAAAGAGTCTGCGTAAAGGAGGTGACGAGTATGAAGTGTTCGAGCTTGTGTTTTACCGTGTTTCTTCTGCTGTCATTTGGAATTGTAGGATTATCCAGCGCACAGGATTGGGATAAAGGCGAGAATCGTATACCCAACAGCGATTTTGAGATGGATCCCAACGGCGCAGAGCCTACAGGATGGACTCTGGAGGATGGCACCTGATGTGACCGCGGCGCCGAGTATCGGTGGCACGTGGATAATGAGCCTTATACTGGTAAGAGAAGCCTGAAGATTGAGGGGATTATAGCATCAGGGACCAACTGGCATGCGAAGGTGCGCTATGACAGTATGTCCATGGAGGCGAATAGGAAATTTACTATTGCCTTTTGGGCGAAAGTGGACGAGAACGAAGGCCAAAGCCGGGAGGTGACTACCAGCGTCCAGATGCAACACGACCCATGGACTGGTTATCACAGCCTGAATATTGTGCTCAATGGTACCGACTGGAAGGAGTACTTCGATACTTTTACCGCGTCTGCCGACGTGGTGGAGGATATGTGGGTCGGCCTGTCCATCGCTCAATCGGATGTGGACTTCTGGATCGATGATTTCAGGTTCTTCGAAGGCGAACCGTGGGACGAAAAGGACGTCGACCCAGAAAAGTTCGCCGTGGACTCTGTGGACAAGCTGATCAGTGCATGGGGGAAGATCAAAATAAATCATCGTTAGGAAAGTCACTTCACATTCACAGCCTTTGAATGAAGAACGAGATACGTTCCGTCTACATTCATTATGTCACTTCAGGGCGAACCTTGTGTTCGCCTTATTTTTTGCTCTCACGGATCACGACTCGACAGGAGTTCCGCCCTCTCATACCTGTTTTGGTTATACCATTTCCATTATCTAGCTGTGCATTACAGACGGGACAGGAATGTCCCGTCTATCGCATTGGGCCATATACCATCAACCGATAGACGGGACATTCCTGTCCCGTCTGTGACCATACTCTAATGCACAATCATTTTATGGAATTGGTATTAGAAATGAGACTTACTCCATCCTGGGATCACCCGCATCGCAACCTTCCCCCATCAAGGGGTAAGGAATTCTGAGTGTTGATCTGATAGGTATCATTTCAAACTACAAGAGGTATCATACGCAAGCTGGCTGGCAAAACCGATACAGATACCTGCGCGCGATCATTAATTGACGTTTGAGTGCAAATGTGGTAAACTGAAGATAGTCTGAGGAGTTTTACCAATACGATAGATCGTATCTTTCGTCGATATGTAGTGCTACTATGACAAATTCTGAACTCAAGAAGAGAACGCGAATATCCTTTTTGGTGTCCATGATCCTGCACACTTTCCTGGCGCTGGTATTGAGCTTTATTCTCCTTGAGCGCCATCAGGAAGATGCATCGGAATACATGACGGTGGATATGATAATAGCGTCGAAGCGCATCATCCCACCCAGAAGGATGGAAACCCGGGACAGCATCCTGAATTTACGCCAATCCAGCAAGCAAAGGTTAAGAGCGCCTTCTAACCCTCAGAGGCAGAATCCCTCGACTGTGGACGCCGATCTCAGCTTTCTTACTGATGAATCCGACAGACCGGCTGCATTCCAGGATTTGACGACGGATGCCAATCTGCTGAAGTCGCGCTTTGAGATGGCGATTTCTAAAGCCAAAGGAGCGGATATAGCAAAACCGGGCACTGGCAGCAAGCAGTCAATCGGCGATCGGGGCGGCGCAGGCTCCATTGGGCCGTCGGATGGGGCTGGCATATTCGAGATGGCTCTGTATTCTATAGCCCGCGATGTCCTTGGCAAAAACAGAACGGGCAAGGAAGACGTGATTTTCCTCGTAGATGCCAGCGGCAGCATGGAAGAGAATATTGCCGCTGTTGCCAGATACCTGAGCAGGATGATCGAGGTCTTTGAGGAGAGCGATCTGGATTACACTATGGGGGTGATCAGCTTCAACCGCATTCTCAAGGACAACTATATCAAGGTGTACGAGCAGACCAAAGATGCCCGTGAGATCAGAAATATACTACGATCCATAAAGTGTGATGGCGATGAGCGCACATTGGATGCCATTGAGGTTGGTCTGACGCAGGTCGAGTTCCGGAATTCAGTAGACAGGACGTTTATACTGGTAACTGATGAGCCGTTTACCCCGCGAACTGTGACGAGACAGACCCGTAAGGAACTAAGTCTCAAGGATATGCTGGATGATGATTTCCAGGAGATTGTGAAGATGTGCCGGGGTGATGGTGTCAAAGTCAGCATCCTGGGAATAGATGATGCCATGCATAAGTCGCTGGCAAAAGAGACCAAAGGCCTGTGGTTTCAGATACCACAGCAGGATGGTGTGATGTGAAATAGCTGTCAGCTATCAGCCATCAGCTTCCAGATTACTATCCATACGTGCTGAATGCTAGATCACCTCAGGCTTCGTCTTACGAAGACGTAATGGGCGGCTACGAAGAAAAGAACGTTCCAGAGGAAGAGGATAGCCAGGTTGGTGAGGCTGACGCGAAGGCTGTCCATAGTAGACCAGCGCTGCTCGCTGAAATATGGAAAGTCGCTCATATCGCCTTTATACTGCTCAGGACGAGGTGAGTTGACATAGAGCGACTTGCCGTTAACCGTTCTGGACATGCTGAACGACCATGAGCAGTTGGGGATGACCTTTCCCACCTTTTCCCTGACGTAGTTCTCATAGACCAGGTAGTAATTCGCTGCGGATCTCAGGAATCGCTGCTGTCGCTCGAATCCTGAATTGGATATGGCCTCGCCTACGTACTGATATATTGCCGCAGGAGATGCCAGGGCAATATGTCTCGCAAGCCGACGTTTTGCTATGAGGGCTGACCGGTGCTCCGCCTCTGCGTTGTTTATGATCTTCATCATATTGGTGAAAAGTTCCTCTGCTGCCCTATCCATCTCTTCCTGATTGGTGATCTTGCCACTTTCGATCTTCTTATTAAGCTCATCCCCTCCAGCCAGATCCCAGGTCTGCCGCTGTCGCTTACTAAGCTGATATTCGCTCTCCGTTTTCGCTGAGTGTTCTGCTATTATGCCAGCCATGTTGGGAAGAACCATAACCAGAGCAACCCAGAAGGCGAGCAATACGAGCAGCGATGTGGACGACCGGCGAACTGCAGTTGAAACCAGCAGCCCCAGAAGAACGAACATTGATATATATACGATAGACATGAGGATCAGCAATCCCATCCGAAGGAAATGGCTCAACTGGAGAGACACAGTGCCCGCTATCGCCCCTACAACCAGGATGATGAGCAGGTTAATAACCACACCCAGCATAAGCGGGATCATCAGCGTTCCACAAGCGCCCAGATACTTACCCAGCAGGACGGATGATCGGGAGATAGAGTTCGCGCACATAAGGGTCAGCGTTCCTTTTTCACGCTCGCCGCTTATGGTATCAAAAGTAAAGATAATGGCGAAGAGGCTGAAGATCATCTTGATGATGAACATCCAGTCTATGCGATCCGCGTGGGGTAGAGCATAGTTGCCCAGGTGATCGCCAGACGGTAGTGAACCCGGATTATCCATAGTCATTGGCTTAATAGCTCCGCCAAGATCGACTCTGGCCATTTGAATCCTGTCGGCGTTGGTGCCACGGGCGCAGAACTGAAGTATATCCGGCTCCCGCCTGATGGTCACACCAATGGTGCTGGGATCTGGCCTGAACTCCTCCTGCGCCGGCTCCGTCACCGCAAGTATGCCGTTGAGAATAAATAGAACTGCCGAGATCACAAGAAGCGCAGGGAAACGTATAGTATATAAATTGTGGCGAACTTCCTTCTTCGCAATCTGACGAATCATTGGTCTATAGGCTCATAGGCTTATGGGCTTATAGGCTAATCGGCTTATAGGTCTATGAGCTACTCCCATCATTTAGTGAACATCATACCTTATAAAGAACAGAACCGACAGCATAAAGAGCAAAACGTTGAGAATAGCCAGCGCGCAGATATCCGGCAATGCCGCACTAAGGCTCGCGGAAAAGGTAACAGGCGGCACCTCAATCAGCTTTTTGAATTTCTTTGTCTCCTCTCTGTATCTATCCCTATCCTTCCAGATCAATCTGATCATCTCTCTATGCGGCCCATGGTATGAGCGTACGTAATCCATGAAATTCCTGTAAGCGCCCACATAGGTTCGCGCCAGGGCTTCAGACGCGTACATGCAGCTTTCCGACGGCGAGAGCCGACATATCCACTGAACCAGATCAGCCTGAGAATAGAGCCGATCAAGATAACGCTTCCGCAGGTTCCATATAGACCGGTCTTTCTCGTCCTCCAATTCGTCCCACTTTATCCTATACTTGGCATAAGCATCTATGTTGTTGGGATGGTACTCAGGGCCAGGACCCTTCTGCTTTCTTCTGTAAAAGTCCGAATTTATGGCAGCAACGTCCTTGTCCGGGGTGGATGCCATCCGGCGATAACGATCCATGGCAGATGTGGCTACACCCGGAATGAGAAAGACACCGGCGATCCAGATCAGGAGGAGGATCAACAGAGACGTTGACGCCTGACGCGTTCTGCTGGATACCACCAGGCCGATCATATAAAAACTCATCACACACAGAACGGTGACGACGAACATCAGGGATATCCTCAGCCATTCCTCCGAGGTGAAAGCCAGGCCGCCAACCAGTTGGATTATCAGAATCCCGATGATGAAGCTCATGATCAGTGGTATAAGCAGACATATCGCTCCGGATATAAGCTTCCCCAGGATTACAGACGATCTGGGCACTGGCCGGGAGAGCATTAGCTTGAGCGTGCCGCGCTCATACTCGCCAGAGACGGCGTCGTAAGCCAGAAAAATAGCCAGCAGGCTCACGATCACCCGTACAACGAAGACGAAGTCTATGGAGGCGAATTCGGCGGAAAACTCCGCTCCTTCCGACGCGCCCATGAACCCGCTCGCCTGGACTGGCATATATATCAATCCTGCCACATTGCCGAACCTCTTCTCAAAACCCCGGGCGAATATGCTCAGGACTTCGGGCTTGCGGTACATTTTGAAATAAAACGAATCCGGCTTTTCGTTGAAATCAGCGACGGCGGTGTTGTATTCGTCCATCCTGCTCTGATAGTCGCGCAGGGAAACGACGGTGCTGATAACCACGAGGGCGAGGCATAGAACAGTCCCGAAGAGGAATTTCAGGCTCATCAGATTATCCAGAGTCTCACGGGCTGTAACTATCCAGATCAAATCGCTTACCTCACAAAAGCATATCCATAATATAGACGCTCAACCTGTAAAAAACCTCTCATAAAAATCACCGGACGTCGCACCGCAGGAATGATACGTAGCTTATCAAGAGCAAAAGCACTGAGAGCACAACCAGCACGCCTATATGTGTAAAAGTATTCCTGATTGCCGCGCTGACGCCGGTTGCTTCTGCAAACCGTGGCACATTGTCGGAACTGACAGGCTTGTCGGATAATCCCTCTTTCAGATAGTAGATATGAAAGCTCTTCGAGTCGCTTCTGTCGGTGGCTTTGATGAAGTCAATAAACCGTTCACGATGACGACGAGCCGCTTTCACAAACTGCCGATGCCTCTCGAAACCTGTATCTGCCAGCGATTCCATTGTGTAGTTGTAGATAGTCGTGGGCGACGCTGAGCGCAGAATCCGACGGGCAAGCTGGACTTGAGCGAACTGAGAATCCAAGTGTTCGTCGTCCAGCCGCGATCCGGTGTCAAACAGCTTCGTGACGAAATCTGCCCATAACTTGATGGCCTTTACATCGGGGTCCGGCTGCGTGGGAGAGCCATACTTAAAACGGTCTTTCATGCTATCATGTACTTCCCGTGTCGCCGCTTCCCTCTGCTCCTCAAATTCGCGCTGCGAAGGAACTCTGCGCAACGTGCTTACGACAGACCCAAGCGTATTTGGCACAAGCACCACCAGCACTACCCAGATGAGCAGCAGAACAAGAAGACTGGTGGATGAGCGTGCCATACGGCCTGAAACCACCAAGCCCAGTCCGATGAACAGGGATACATAGATGAACGATACGGCAGCCATCAGCCCGATCCGCGCCCATTCGCCACTGCCCAACGACACGACGCCCGAGACGTTGACGATCAGCAGGTTCAGAAGCATTCCCATCACCAGGGGGACAGCGATAGTAATGAAAGAGCCGAGGAATTTCCCCAGCATTAATGCGCCACGCGGCACTGGGTTGGACAGCGTTAATCTGAGAGTACCGCGCTCGCGCTCACCCGAGATAGCGTCGAAGGTGAACAGTATCGCCACAAAACTCATCACCACACCGATGATAAAACTCCAGTCGAGAGCAGTAAAGGTCCGGATCATGGAGTTCCGCTGGTAAACATCCCGCACATAATTCAACGTCCAGAGGGTTTTGAATAGATAGGACATTTTGCCGCCCCAGCTATAAGTGCCCCGTCCACCCTGGGCCCGAATTCGCATGGGCAGTTCATCTTCCTGATCGTTTGCACAAAACGCCAATGCGCTTGGGCGCTTGTAAAAGCCAACGGGACCCCGAGTGGCCAATTCATTCAGGTGCTCGCAGCTTGCTCTCACCTGGTCAGCAACCCAGGCCTGGTTCTGCGAATATTCTGAAAGTCTTTGCTCATAATCGCTGCCGACGAAGATCAGCGCGTTCAACACCATGAGCAGCGTTATCAGACCAATAGTGAAGGCAAAACGCAGGCTGGTGAAGTGATCGTAGATTTCACGCTTCATAATATGCCAGAGCATTTCTTACCTCATTGCCGCTTCAACAGACAACTGATAAACTTCAAGCTCCCAGTGATATCTCACCATCTTTGACCCGTTCTTTCCCATTCTCACTCACTCACTCCCCCACTCACCCACTCACCCCACTACTCACCTCACATCATACCTCATGAATGACAGATACGTGGAAAGGAAGAAAACCACGTTCAGCAGGACCAGGATCACCATGTCAAAACTCGCCCGTCTTATGCTTGATGACAGCGGTTCTGGACGCTCGCCAAACAGCGGGATACCCTCTTTGTTTATCTTTTCGCCAGCTTCGCGCTTGTACCATTCCTCTGATCCAAAAGCCTTCTGGTCGCGCAAATACTGGATCAGTTCCCGACGGTACTGCCTGGCCTGCTGGAGGAAACGAAGGTGACTCTCCAGATCCGTTTCAGCGAGGATTTCCGTTGCACAGGCGTAGGCTACGGCTGGTGAGATGCGGCCGACGTTACGCGCCAGCTTTGCCTGTCGGATAGGGTTCTGAGTCAGATATTCCTGCCAGATCTGACCAGCCTTATCCGCGTAGTCGATGCGCGACTCCTCTGAAAACTTCAGATACTCGTGATACAGTTTCAACTGCTCGGGAGCGCCGCGAAATTCCCCGATCATCGTCTTTCCATAAGAGTGGCTGGAAGATGATCCTCTGAAGGACGTGGTGACATTATGCCTCTTTGCGTAGTTTTCCACCTCTCGTCTATATTGACTCCACAGTGAGCTCTCTTCGGACAAGTCGGCGTCGGACTTGATGGTAGTAAGCTTCATTACAGCAAAAGCACTGGCATTGGGCCAGATTAAAACGAGAATTACCCAGGAGAACATAGCAAGCATCAACGCTGTGGCAGTTCGGCGTGAGCGGCTGGAGAAGAGCATTCCAAGCGTGAAGAAGACCGAGATATATACAAGCGAAATAAGGAGAAACAGTCCGATCCGCGCCCAATCAGACGCGCTTATGGCTGTATAGCGTGAGAGGAGAATAACCAGCGCCCCCACCATCAGGCTCACTGTCAGCGGCAAGACCAGACTGAGCATCCCACCCAGATATTTGCCCAGAAGCAGAGCGCCCCTCGGCACAGCGTTAGATAGCGTCAATGGCAAGGTTCCATTTTCACGAGCGCCGGCTATAGCATCATAGGAGAACAAAAGCGCGAGAAGGCTAATGACAATCTGGAAAACCAGCGTCAGGTCTATTCTGCGGAATACGACGAGATACGGGTTGTCGGAGCCGTGCTGTTTCGCTTTGACTGGCACGCGATTATATGACACTTCCACGGTGTTTCCCAGGCGCCCTTCCAGGCCCTCGTTGAGAATACTCATTAATCTGGGCTTCTTGTCAGCTTTGGGAAGATGCCGACATGATAGATCAGAGTAGACTTCGATATTGCGGATCTCATCCGTGTGCGCCTGCACTGCCAGTTGGTAGCTCTGCAATTTGCCCTCGTAGCTCCGGGTCAGCACATACGTATTCGCACCCACCAAAGCCATGCAGATGATAAGGCCCAGCAAGAATCGGAATGTTACTATGTTTGCCAGAAACTCGCGATATATTATAGTTTTTAGCATTTTGGTGAAATGCTCAGATGCTTAATTGGTTACCTGTCTCATAATAATAAATGCATAAGCGCCGAAAAAGTTTCATAAATCTGCATTTCCGGGGCTGGAGTTCCCGTTAATACTGGATAAGTTCAGTCCGATCCCCAAGCTCATCAAGGTCAAAGCTGCCCCTCTTATAATCCTCAGCATCCGACTGCCTGACTCTGATGATCAACGTAGTGCGTCCTCCCACACCTGGCTCTGCAGGCACAGTGCCTATTACCGGTACACTGGGTTTGGGTACCGCCATACCTGTACTAGGTGCCGTTACTGTACTGGTTGTAGGTATCGTTATAGGAGGTGATTCTGTACGTGGTGCCTTGGGAGGTGCTTCGGGCTTCTCTAGTTCAGGCTTCTCCAGTTCAGGCTTTTCTAGTTCAGGTTTCTCTAGCTCAGATTTTGCCTCTGGCTTACCTTCATAGTGCCTCACCCATACCTCCGCCTTTGGCGCTCCCGGCGTTGACACGGTCACCAGTTTATGTGCCTCACCGGTGCTAGCAACGTAGTAGTTCATCATCCCACTTAAAGAAACGGTATGGGCATAACCCGTTGTCCCGCGCACAGCGACCACAATATTTTCGTTTGCGCCCAACTGGCGGATATTGTGGGCATAAGTCCCAATGAGTTTTAGCAATTCCTCCTTGAGCTGCTCCACTTTTTCCGGTTCATATTTCGCACTGTCACTGAGGCCGATAACATGCATTGCACCTGACGTACCACCACCTGGCGCGCCGCTGATCTCATATCTCGTCTGCTGCCAGAGGTCATCTGGAGCGGCTTTCCCTTCTGCCGTCTTCCGCTCTGACACCGGAAAGCCAATGCTGGTCATAAAAACGGCGCCATAGCCCTTCAGATAGATGCCCTGACAGCCCTGATGCGAACCGATGGATGTGAAAGTCCTGGCTACCTTGTAATGGTCGGGGAAACTGCCGCTGAGGGCCTTATCAATGATCCTGGACATTATCTCCAGGTCCTCTGCAAGCTTCAGCATATCCGGGGTTTCAGTGTCTAACCGTGATATAGCTTGCTCTATATATTCGAAAGCAGAAGGAATGTCAGTTACAAAGACTGAGTTGGTTCGTTCGTCTACCACGGCTTTGCCTTCAGGTGAGCATAGATCGGATATTGTCTTTTCCAGCGATGATGCCTGCGCATGATTCAATTGAAAGACTTTAGTGAGCTTAGGCGCCTCAGTGCCGTACATGTCTTCATTCGCCGCAGCGTCTCTGATCCGACGTCCTGTGGCTTGGGCAGACCGCTCTGGAGCCTCACTAAATGCATCATCATATACGCCTGAGCTTGTCACTTCTTCTTCTGCCCTTTCATCGCTTGCCCGCGCAAGAGGGGTAAACAAGGCTATAATGAAAATAACCAACGCCGCTGTTTCAATGTACTTTGTCATGGCTTTTACCTCCGTTTCTTATCAATCTTCTGACGTATCGCTTTTCACTGCGAATTTGCCAGATCCGCCATAGCTGCCATTGTCGTGAGATAGCTCACCTTGAACCTATCATCAGTTTGCAGAGCCAGGTTTTCAAGATCCTCCCGGATGGCTGCAAGCATTTGATATTGCCGTACCTGCATTTGCTGGAACGCTGCTGCGATCTGCTCATCGCGCTGGGATTCATACTCATTGATTGCCTGCGATATGGCTGTCACAGAAGAGCGCAGTTCGTCCGTCAATTGCGCTTGAAACTGCAACTGGTCTTCCCGATATGCAGCCAGTATGCGCGACGTCCTCTCTTCCAGCGAATCCGTCTTCTGTCCATTGAAACTTATGGTCAACGCGCCGTCTTTATACTGAATCTCTGACACAAACAGGGCAAACATACAGAGCATTAATGCACAGGCACCAACAGTCACCCAGACCGGCCATCGGCGGCGCAGAAACTTCAGCAATCGGTGCCGCCTTCTATCAATAGCTTCATGCAAGGCCGCAAGATCTACAGGAACATCTTTATCTACAGCCCGATCCAGATATTCAACTGTGGCCTGCATCTCCGCTTTATATTTCAGACAATCCCCGCAATGGTCCAGGTGTTCCTGGAGTTGGGGGGCAGATTCTGAAGCTAATTCGTCGTATAGAGATTCTATAATCAACGCTCTTGCCTGCTTACAATCCATGGCTTGCTTCTCCTTCCCAGCAATAACGTTTCAATCTCGCTCGCAGTTGCTCCAGGCCATGATGCATCCGGGATTTCACAGTACCCAGCGGACAGTTGAGAACTGATGCGATCTGTTGGAATTTCAGGCCTTCGTAGTGCCTCAGCACTATCACAACGCGCTGCTCGTCTGGCAGACGATGGAGAGCGGCTCGGATTTGCTCATCCATCTCACTTTGCTGGATTACCTCGTCAGGTCCCGGGCTACTATCCAGCAGAGCGTCCTGAAAGGCTTGCTCCTCTCCAAACTCAGACATACTCAAAGGAAGCGTCTGCCGGCGTTTCCGCTTTCTCAATTCGTTTATGCTGCAGTTAATGGCAATCCTGTATAACCACGTACTGAAATGACCATCAGATCGGTATCCCTTTGCTGATTGGTAAACTCGCAGAAACACTTCCTGGCGTAAGTCTCTTGATGTTTCAAAATCGCCTGTTATTCTGTAAATGACTTTAAACAGGCGATTTTCCCATCTTCTGACGAGAATATCAAACGCTTCCACATCGCCCTTTTTAATCTTTTGCATCAACTCTTCATCGCCGGGCTGCATTATATCCTCCGGTGCGTGACCTGTTTCTACTCTATTAAACAACGCAAACCCGAAAAAGGATTAATCAATTTAAAAAGAGACGCAGGCATAAGCCTGCGTCTATATCAACTTCGTGACCTATTGAGTCTATTCGTCGTTTCCCTCGCGTTTAATCACCTCGTACCACACCTGTTTGCCGCGCTTGACGCGAACGAGTATGGAGTCTTCGGCGTCTTTCACTGCCTCCTCATAGTCCCGTATATTCTTGATGGAGCTATTCTCCACCTCTTGGATTAGATCACCTTTTCTCAGGCCCTCTTTATCTGCGGGACTGCCTTCTCTGACGTTGGAGATGAGGACTCCCTCTTCATCTTCATATCCGAATTCCCTTGCTAGATCGCCGGTAAGCTCCTGTACGGTTATGCCCATCCATCCCACTTCCCTGGAAGCTGGCTCGGATGTGCCGCCCAGGTCGGCTACGGAAGCTTCGGCTCTATCGCCGATTTTTACGGTAACTTCTTTCTCCTCGCCTTTCCTCATGATCACCACGCCAACCTCCCGGCCGGGTTCAGTACGGGCGACCATGTTTTTCAGATGGATGGTATTCTTGACTGCTTCACCATCGAATCTGACTATCACGTCGCCAGTCTCGATGCCGCCTTCCCTGGCAGGGCCGCCGACTGCGCCTACGACCACGCCTCTGGGCTTTTCTAATCCCAGTTCTTCGGCCAGATCGGAGCTGACTTCCTGGATTTGCACCCCAAGCCAGCCGCGGGTGACTTTTCCTTTCTCTATAAGATCGCCCATGATACGAACGACTGTGTTCATGGGCACAGCGAAGCCCATGCCGCCAGGGCCGCCTCCTGGTATATCTGTTGCCATTGCAACAATCATCCCTATGACCTGGCCCTGCACGTTGACCAGCGGGCCGCCGCCGCTGCCAGGGCCAACCGCTGCGTCAGTCTGGATTAGGTCTCCATAGACGACGTCTTTCAAATCCGTTCTTCCCAGCGCGCTGACTATGCCCGAAGTCACAGAGATACCCATACCGCGAATATTGCCGAAGGCGAGCACAGGTTCGGCAATTTCCAGTTTATCCGAGTTGCCGGGCCTGGCTGGAGTTAAATCTGTTGCTTCGATCTTGATGACTGCCACCCCGGAATCCGGGTCCGCTCCGACTAACTTCGCCTCGAACTCCCGGTCATCGGCCAGTTTGACTTTGATCTTGCTGCGTGAATCCTTCACCAGGTGGCTAACAATGACGATGTGGCCCTCTGCATCCATTATGATCCCTGTGCCTGCGGCCTCAGTTTTTCCCCTGAACAGGTAAGGTGGCATAATTCGCCGCAATTCCTCGTTCTTCTCGAAAAACTTCTCGGGCCAGCGCCATTCCTTGAAGAACCTTTGCATTTCTGTTGAATCGCCTGGCTCGCGGCGCGACTCAGGAGGGTCATTATCTCTGCCAGTTATGTGGATAGTAACTGCGGAGGGACTCACTTCCCTGGCTATCGCCCGCAGCTCTTCGCTGTATTTTTGTAGGCTTTCCCCGGCCATTGCGGTGGAGAGTAGAGTTGTTATGAGAAATACAAATGCCAGACTCTTTGCTTTACGGAAATTACTCATTATAATCACCATACTTTCACTTCTGATATACACTCGCGCAGCGAAAAAGTTCCGCAGGGATCGGGATTTCAAACTTGCCTTGAGCCAAATTCTGGTGTATCATTTTCCCATGCATTTATTTTCAACGTTCTATCTTGACAATGTTAGATTAGGAGTTAGGTTGAGGAATTCAGCAATATATATGTGATCTGGCAGACTAACTTGATTTTTAGAGAGTAACCCGGATTTCGTTGATCCAACCCAACCTACAGGGAAGAAATTCGTGAGAGGAGTGATCTGGATGATAATTGATGCCGACGTGCACATCTCCCCGACCCCCGAAGGGGCAAATAGCATTTACGTTGATGAGCTGCTGAGAAGGATGGATAGGTCCGGCGTTGACAAAGCTCTTACCTGGCTTCAGCCTCCGTATAGACGCGAGGTGGACCCGGCGAATAAATACGTTTATGAATCCATGAAACAGCACCCGGAAAGGATACTTGGCTTCGGATGGGCAGATCCCAATCTGGGCGTCGAAGCGGCTAAGGATACAGTGAAAAGGTGCATCAACGATTATGGATTCTATGGGGTAAAGCTAAACGGAGCGCAGAATGATTACTACATAGACGACCCGGCTCTATCCATTCCGGTAATCGAGGAGATCGCAAAGACTGGCAAGATTCTGGCTTTTCACGTGGGAGCGGATGCCTTCGACAAAACTCATCCCTCCAGAGTCGGCAAGATAGCGAAGCGGTTCCCTGATGTGCAGATTTTCATGGTGCACATGGGAGGCATCGCCTTTTCCGATCTGAGTAACGCAGCTATAGAGGTCGCCCAGGAACATCCCAATTTGACGCTCATCGGCAGCGGCGTCCGCGTAAAGCCTATTCTGAAAGCCATAAAGACGCTTGGGGCTTCAAGGGTGTGTTTTGGCAGCGATACCCCGTTTGGGTTGATGCACGTGGAATTGGCCATGTATAACGCTCTTCTCGATGGAGAAGTGTCAGAGGAAGATAAGCATAAAGTGATGGCGGGCAATATGATAAGATTGCTTGGATTGGTCGATTAGCTGTAGGTTGGGTTAAGTCATTGACAAAAATCCACTTTTGCTGATGAAGTGAATTACAGCCCTTAATATATCCAGCGAGAAAACCTAACCCAACTACTATGCCAGGAACACATAAGGCATGATGGATATATCCGCGAAATGGGTATTGCAAACGGTCATTCTGTGATTGAGATATTCAAAGCTCTCTACTCTATCTATGGCCCACAGGAATGGTGGCCCGGGGATAGTCAATTTGAGATCATGGTGGGGGCCATACTCACTCAGAACACTGCCTGGCGCAACGTCAGTCTGGCTATAGACAACCTCAAGAGCGAAGAGCTGCTAGACCTCGTCGCTTTCCTTGAAGCGGAGCCGGAACGCGTGAAGACGCTGATCGCTCCCGCTGGCTATTTCAACGTCAAATACAA
>Ga0114922_10002543_pt1 | contig 17072 bp, 11 predicted proteins | sample AartaG_FD_100975 | JGI IMG/M metagenome (GOLD analysis project Ga0114922, IMG submission 100975) | Deep subsurface microbial communities from Aarhus Bay to uncover new lineages of life (NeLLi) - Aarhus_00045 metaG | ecosystem: Environmental > Aquatic > Marine > Oceanic > Sediment | place...
GAAGGGCTGTGTCGGCCTGCATCGGCGATTCTGGCCTTTGAATCGCCTGCTTCGGCCTCCTTGCCCTCGGCGTTCTCGCTCGACCTCGGGCCGACGGAGCGGGTTCTGCAATAGCGCCTAAGCGCCGGCGGGCGGAGCCAATGCCTTTGCCTCCTCGCAAGCCCCGGGCTATAGTGAGGCCCCCTTGCTCCATGGAGGAACTCGCACGATGGCGAATCACGTGAAGGTCAGCACGATCGGCGCCCGGCCCTTGCAGGTAGAGCGGGACCTCGAGCCGCAGGCGGTCGTGGCCAGGATGATCGAACACTGGCGCGGCCGGCTGGACCAGGTCCTGCCCGACCGGCCGGACCTCATCCTGTTGCCCGAGGCGTGTGACAGGCCGCTGAACTGGCCGGCCGACAGGGCGAAGGAGTACTACGCCGTGCGCAAAGACCAGGTGCTCGACTTCTTCAGCGAGGCCGCCCGGGCGAACGGCTGCTACGTGGCCTACTCGGCCAAGCACCAGGCAAAGGACGGCACATGGCGGAACTCGACCCGCATCATCGACCGTTCCGGCCGGGTCATCGGCACCTACAATAAGAACCACGTGGTGATCGGCGAGTACGAGGACGGCGGCATCCTTTACGGCAGGGAGGCGGCCCTCATTGAGTGCGACTTCGGGCGCGTCGCGTGCGCGATCTGCTTCGACCTGAACTTCGACGAGCTCCGGCTGAAGTACGTCGAGGCGAAGCCGGACCTGATCCTCTTCTCCTCGATGTACCACGGCGGGCTGATGCAGGCTTACTGGGCGTATTCCTGCCGGTGCCACTTCGTGGGGGCCATCGCCGGCCCGCCCAGCGCCATCATCTCGCCCATCGGTCAGGTGATCGCCACCAGCACGAACTACTTCGACTTCGTCACGGCCACCGTCAACCTGGACTGCGCGGTGGCGCACCTGGACGAAAACCGGGATCGATTCCGCAGGATGAAGGCGAAGTACGGTCCCGGCGTCACGATCACCGATCCCGGCTACCTGGGGCCCGTGCTGCTGGCGAGCGAAACGAAGGAGGTCAGCATTCGAGATATGGTCGAGGAGTTCGAAGTGGAGCTACTGGATGACTACTTCGCGCGTTCGCTCGCCCATCGCCACGCCCCCGGTCACATCGAGCAGTAACGCGTCACGGGCCATTCGAGTTGCACGGCGGCGCGCGGCCCGTATAATGCCCGCGCCGTCCGAAGCCGTGCTCCCAGCCGAAGGTTCACCATGCCTCGCTTGTTCGCTGCTTCGCAGCTTGACTGGGTGCCCGGCCGCGCCTAATATCAGCCCCCGCGCGGCCGTTTCTGTGAGACGGGAGACGCAGGCGTGAGCGACTACAGGATGCGTAAGGTCGTGGGCATCATAGGCGGCATGGGTCCGTTGGCAACGGTGGATCTGTTCCGCCGAATCATCGCCGCAACGCCCGCCCGCACAGAGCAGGACCATCTGCACATCCTGATCGACAACGACCCGAGCATCGGCGACCGCACGCTCGCCATCGAGGGCAAGAGACCGTCGCCGCTGCCGGGAATGGTGGCCGCCGCACGCAGGCTGGTCGGAGCCGGCGCCGAAGTGCTGGCCATGCCCTGCAACACGGCACATTACTGGTATGACGACCTGTCCGACGCGGTGGGCGTCCCCGTGCTTCACATGATCCGTCTTACGGCGCGGGCGGCGGCCACACGCCTGCCGCGCGTGGCGAAGTTCGGGCTGCTGGCCACGACCGGGACCGTGAAGACCGGCCTGTACGAAGCGTTCTTCAGGGAGCAGGGACGGGAGATACTCGTCCCCACGCCCCAGCAGCAGCGCGACCTGGTGATGGCCGCCGTCTACGGAGAGGACGGGATCAAGGCAGGGCGGCTGGATGGGCCGCCCAGGGAGCGCGCCGACACGGCCATCGCTGCCCTTGTCGCCCAGGGCGCGGAGGCAATCATCCTTGGCTGCACAGAACTCCCGCTCCTCTATCCGGGCTCCGAGCATAAGGGAGTAGCCCTGCTGAACCCGACACAGGTGTTGGCAGAGGCCTGCGTGGAGTGGGGACTGGGCAACGTTCCGGCAGAATGATCGGACCTTCAGGAGTGAAATGCGGGGCCCACGGCCCATTCGTCCCCGTCCTCGATCACGTTCCCGTGGCAACGCCGACCGTCCCCGACGACGAGCACGAGCACGACGGCGAGTAGCCGATGAACGTGCAACACCGACGTTGAAGCTCCCCCAGACCGTGGAAAGGGACCGAGCAGGCCGCCATGCCACTGCTGCCCATCATCCTGATCCTCATCTCGTGCTTCACGCACGCAGGCTGGAACCTGCTGGCGAGGCGCAAGCGGCGGGAGCTCGCCTTCTTCCGCCGCATGCTGATCCTGACGGTCCCGGTGAGTCTGGCAGCCATCGGAATCAGCCTGCGGTTCCCGCATTCGTTCCCGCCGACGGCGTGGCTGTGCGTGTTGGCCTCAGGTCTCATCTGCGGGCTCTACTACTGCTTCCTGGGGCTGGCGTACGGTTCGTCGGACTTCACGGTCGTCTACCCCGTGGCGCGGGCGCTTCCCGTGCTGATCGTGGCCGGACTGGACATGCTGCGCGGGCGCTATCCGAGCGGCCCGGGGTGGGGCGGACTGCTCCTGGTCGTGGGCGGCTGTATGCTGGCCCCGCAGGCATCTTACCGGGGCTTCGACTTCAGGCATTACGGCAGCAGAGCGATCCTCTGGGTCTTGCTGACGGCGGGCGCGATCGTCGGGTTCACGATGTTCGACAAGATAGCGGCGGAGGCGGTCCGCCCGGGGCTCCCGAGCGCGGTGATCTACTGCGGCTTCTTCCACATCTTCGCGTGCGTGAGCTACGTTGCCGTGCACGCGCTGGTGGCGCGGGAGAAGGAAGGCGCGCGGGAAGTCGGCTGGAAGCTGCCAGCCTTCGGCGCTCTGCTCGGCTTCGGCACCTACGCGCTGGTTCTCTGGGCGTACCAGATGGCGGAACAGACGAGCTACCTGCTGGCGTTCCGTCAGTTCAGCATCTTCATCGGCGTGGTGCTGGCGTTCCACGTCTACAGGGAGAAGGGGCTCGCCGTGCGGCTGCCGGCCACGCTGGCCATCCTGGGCGGCCTGGTGCTGGTGGCGCTATGGGGTTGATGCACCTCCGGCATTGAACGTTCCGGCGGCGCCCCTGCCTTGAGGTGGCGCACGAGGAACTCGCTCTGCGACATCGGCGGCTCCGGCCCGCCCCTATAGACCACGATGCACTCGACGCCGAGCGGCTCCAGCTTCTCGCGAAGGACAAGCCCGTGCCGAGGGTGGTGGATGATGGCATTCATCGGCGTGTCGGGACCGATTTCATCCGCAACGCCATACGTCATGTAGACGGGCGGATCGTCCGCCGTCGCGTGCGTGATGGAGGCGCATTCCTCGTAGAGAGCGACCAGACGCGGCGATTCGGGTGGCTCCCCTTCCCTGCGACCATACATCCGCCCGAAGCTGGGATGATCCAGGCCACGAGCCAGCCCGATCTGGCGCCAGAATCGCGGGTCGTAAGACACCTGCGCGCCGCTGACGGCAGCGCATGACAGACGCGTGGACTGGCGCAGGAGAGGATCCTCCGCCACGGGGTCGACCAGATCGTCGTGGAACGCGAGCCACAGGCTGATGCCCGCGCCCGCGCTGCCGCCGGAGGCCGCGAAGCGCTTCGGATCGAGGTTGTACTTCGGCGCGTTGAGCCGCAGGAACTGAACCGCCCGAGCCGCATCATGGAAGCAAGCGGGCATCGGGTCCGTGGTGACGAAGCGGTAGTTGAGCGACGCAACCGAGACGCCGTGCCGATGCATGTCCCGGATCAGAGGCGGCTGCACGTTGCGCTTGTCGCCGCCGACGAATCCCCCGCCGTGGATGAACACCAGCAGCGGGGTCGGCTCGTCCGATTTGGCCAGGTACAGGTCCAGGACGTTCCGCTCGTGCGGGCCGTAGGGCACGTCGGCGTGCGTAGGAGGAACGGCCGGCTGAGGCCGGCGCGCCCCTTCCTCCAACCGAAGGGAGGCCCGCGCCTCTTGAGACGTGACCCGCCCGTTCCCGTCCGTGTCCATGCGCCTGAACAGGCCGGGACGCTCCACCTCGTCCGACGTCAGAACGCCGTCCCCGTTACGGTCGAGCCGACGGAAGAGCGCCTGCGCCTGCGGCGGCTGCTGCCCCTGCTGGCCACGCACTACACCCGCAACGCAGGACGCAACGACCAGCCACATCAAGACCGTGAGTCCAGTTCGTCGCATGATTCCCTCCCGGCAGGAGCATCCGCTCACCATTCCCTTGCCACTGCCCTGTTAAACGGACGAGCAGGCCGTTTCCCGCGCGCTGAAACGACCGGCCCGCCGCTCAGATGGCAAAGGAGTTGACGACGTTCTGAGGGCTGCCCCTCAGGAACGCACTGACGTTCTGCACGACAGCCGTCATCAGCCGGGCGCGGGCGGCGCGCGTGGCCCAGGCGATGTGCGGCGTGACAAAGCAGTTCGGCGCCGAGAGCAAGGGGCTTTCGCGTTCCGGCGGCTCCGCGGCCAGCACGTCCACGCCCGCTCCGGCGATCCCGCCGGCCTCCAGCGCATCGACCAGGTCCCGCTCGTTGACAATGGCGCCCCGGCTGGTGTTGATCAGGAACGCCGACGGCTTCATCTGCGCCAGGCGCTCCGCGTCGACCAGTCCATCCGTCTCCGGCGTCAGGGGGCAATGCAGCGTGACCACGTCGCTCCGGGTGAACAGCGTGTCCAGGTCCACGAACTCGACGTCCGCCACCTCTGGGCGCACGATGTAGATGTCGTAGATCAGCACCTTCATGCCAAAGCCCAGCGCGATGCCCGACACGGCGCGACCGATGCGCCCGAACCCGACGATGCCCATCGTCAGGCCACGCAACTCCACCAGCGGGTAGTCCCAGTAGCAGAAGTCCTCGGACGACGACCACCTGCCCTCCCGAACCGTATGGGCGTGATACCCGACGCGTTGCGTGAGTTCAAGCAGGAGCGCGAAGACCATCTGAGCCACGGAGTGAGTGCCGTAGGTCGGCACGTTCGTGACCGGGATCTCGCGCTCCGAGGCCGCGTCCACGTCCACGATGTTGTAGCCGGTCGCGATGACGCCGATGTACTGCAGGTTCGGCAGCCGCTCGATGGCCGCACGGTCGAGCACGGCCTTGTTGGTCAGCACAATCTGCGCGTCTTGCGCCCGCGCCACCACCTCTTCCGGCGGTGTGCGATCGTAGATGGCGCAGTCGCCGAGGGACTTCAGTTCATCCCAGCTCAAGTCGCCGGGGTTGAGAGTGTAACCGTCCAGCACCACGATCTTCATTGGGCATCGTCCCCTTCCGTTGCGGCTCCGTGCGGCGCAGCCGACATGCGTGGTTCGTCCATTCTAATCTCCTGTCAGTCGCGGGAGCCCGGGTTCGCCTGATCCGGGAATGAAGCGCCGCGGCGGAGTGCCTCGTCGCCGAACCTGTCCTTGACGGCGTCTTCGGCCCGCGCGATCCGCAGTCGAATGTCGTCCCTCCCCCGCTCGGCGTCCTCGGCAAACAGGCTGAGTTGCCTGGCGCCTTCCCGCTGGGAATCGAAGCCGGATACCTGGACCCCGATCAGGCGCACCTTGCGGCCGCGCGCGTCGGCTGCCTCGAAGTTGGCCACGGCCGCCGCGTGCAGTTGCCCGGCCTCGAAGACAGGGGCGTCGAACGTGGTCTGGCGGGTCACGGTGGAGAAATCCTCGAATCGCACCTTGGTCGTGACCGTATGGCCGCGCTCGCCGGCCTTGCGCAGTCGCCGCGCCACCTTCTCGCACAGTTCCATCAGCTTGCGGTCGACCCGTGCCCAGTCATCCGTGTCCTCGCCGAAGGTGTGTTCATGGCCGATGGACTTGGCCTCGTCGCTCCCCTCGACGGGGCCGTCGTCCTGTCCACGGGCCTTGCGCCACAGGTCTTTGCCATGCTCGCCGAAACGCCGCTCAAGCTCCTCGCGCGGGACCGCGGCCAGGTCGCCGATGGTCCGGATGCCCATCGCTTCGAGCGTGTCGCGCAGCTTCGGGCCCACCCCCGGCAGGCGGCCCACGGGGAGGGGTCCGAGAAACTCCTCCACCTGACCCGGGTCGACGACGACCAGCCCGCGCGGCTTCTCCAGGTCGGACCCGATCTTAGCCACCAGCTTGTTCGGCGCCACGCCCAGCGAGGCGGTCAGGCCGCTTTCCTCCTGGATGCGCCAGCGGATCAGCTCCGCGATATGGCGCCTCTCCCCGAAGATGCGCAGCGAACCGGTCACGTCCAGGAACGCTTCGTCGATGCTGACGAACTGAATCTGCGGCGTGAACTCGATGAGGATGTCCCGGATGCGGCGCGACTCCCGCCGGTACTTCTCGCCGTCCACGGGCAGGAAAACGGCGTGCGGGCAGCGCCGGTAGGCTTCGCTTATGGGCTGGGCGCTGCGGATCCCGTACTCGCGGGCCTCGTATGAGCAGGTGGAGACGACCCCCCGTCCGCCTCCCCCCCCCGGATCGGCGCCCACCACAACCGGCCTGCCACGCAGGGCGGGATCGTCCCGTTGCTCGATGGCAGCGAAGAACGCGTCCATGTCGACGTGGATGATGACGCGCTCTTCAGTCATCTCTTGCGCCTTCCCTCGGGGGCCACGCCCGGCCGATCCGGCGGCAGCGTCCCACGCCGGTTTACGCCGCACCCATGGTCACTTCGACTCGATGGACCTTACCGTCGCCGAACGCCGGCAGCACGTTCCCTTCGATGGCCTCCCCATCCACGGTGACGGAGCGGACGCCTTTGCAGACGCCGTCGGGGTTGCTCACCTCAATCTCGTACGTGGCATCCCTGAAATGCCGCACGGCCTTGAAACCGTCCCAGCCCGCCGGGATGCAAGGGTCGATCATCAGCCCGTCCCAATCGGGCCGGACGCCGAGGATGTACTGCGTCGCGGCGACGTAGTTCCACGCAGCGGTGCCGGTCAGCCACGTGCCGGCGCACTTGCCGAACTGGCGATGCTGGCTGCCATAGCGCTGCTGGCCGTAGACGTAGGGCTCGGCGCAGTAGTGGACGGGCGCCTTCTCGCTGGCCGCGGGGGGAAGGATGGCCTTGTAGTAGGCGAACGCACGGTCCCCCCGGCCCAGCAGGCACTCGGCGCACATCGCCCAGGGGTTCGGGTGGCAGAAGATGCCGCCGTTCTCCTTGGCCCCGCGCGGGAAGACGTGGAAGCCCCCGCTGGGCGCCACGGTGCAGCCGGGTGCCAGGATCTGGATGCCGTGCTCGGTGAATAGCTTCTCGTGCACGCTGTCCATCGCCCGGACGGCGCGCTCCCGGTCGGCCACTCCGGCCATCACCGCCCAGACCTGGGGCTCCAGGAAGATCCTGGCCTCTTCGCGCTCCGGCACGCCGAACCATTCGCCCTTCGCGTCCGTGCCGCGGGCATACCACGGGCCTTCCTCCACCCACGCCTGGCCGTTGACGGCCTCGCTCAAATCCTCCGCGACCCTCCGGAGGTAATCCGTAACGGGCACGCTCTTGCCGTCCAGCTCCACCTGCACGCCCTCCCGTCCGCTCAGCTCGGTCAGCCGCATCATGTCCCTGGCCATCCGGACCAGCATGATGCCCACGAGGACGGACTCGCTGACCTCGTCGTCCGGTCCCTCGCCAATCGTGTCGTTCCAGTCCGCCGAGCGCAGCCTGGGGATCCCGTGCGCGCCCCGGTCGCCATAGCTGTAGCGAATGGCGCGCAGCAGGTGATGGTAGAGGTCTTCGGTCAGGTCGGGATTGTCGCTGTAGCCGAACTCCTCGTCCAGTATGGACAGGTCGCCCGTCTCCTTGACGTAGGCGCCGACGGCGAGGACGGACCAGAGGTGGTCGTCCGAGAAGCCGGTCTGGCCCGAGCCCTGCTTGGTCAGGGCGGCGTACTGGTGCTGGCAGCCGCCGTTCTCGAGCTGCACGGCCGCCATGATCTCGAGGATCCGCTGGCGGGCGCCGGCGTGGGCCATGTGCATGTAGCCCAGGAGGTCCTGCAGGGAATCCCGCGTGCCCATACTGCGCCGGAGCCCCGTGGCGTAGCCGGATATCGAGCGGGAGAATTGGAAGTTGATCCAGGACTGATACGGATTCCAGGTGTTGACCATCAGGTCCATGTAGTCGTCGGGCACCGTGCACTGGAACCTGCTCAGCAGGTTGCCGGCGTAGGCCTTCAGGTCATCAAGCGCCGAGAGCACCTTGCCGTCGTCGCCGAGCCAGCGGTCCAGTATGCGCCGGGCGTCCTCCTTGTCGCGGGGCTGAGCTATGCCCAGGATCAGGTGCAGGACCTTCTGCTCGCCCGGGTCCAGCGTCAGGTCCACCTGGAAGACGCCGACGGCGGTGTCGTCGCCGACGAGCGAGTTCCGGGCCCTGCCCTCACGCACCACCTGCGGGTCCTCGATTGAGCCGTCCCCGAGGAACACGGCACACTCGGTGTCGTAACCCGCAACGGGTTCGCTGACGGCGAAGAAGGGCAGCGGCCGATCGCCGTCCTGGCGCGTGACGACGTAGAGTATCCTGCCGTACTCTTCGTCCACGTCGACGTGCGCCAGATGGCCGCTGTACTGGATGTTGGTCAGGTCGTTGACGGCGGCGCAGTTCACAAATTCGCGATAGGGGAACAGCGAGAGGCGTCGCTCCCCCTGACTCTCGTTCTTGACAACCACCCGCTGGATCTCAATGTGCTCGCCGACGGGGATGAAGTGCAGCATCTCCGTGGCAATGCCGTCGTAGCGCGAGCTGATGCGCGTGTAGCCCAGGCCGTGGCGGCACTCATACGTGTCGGGCTTGACGTGGGTGACCGGCTGATAGCTGGCGGACCAGAACCGCCCGGACCCGTTATCCCGGACGTAGAGCCACCGGCCCGGCCTGTCCTTGTTGCAGCCCACCTGGATATAGCGGGTTATGCGCCGCTCCGCCGGGTCTTGGAACCAAGTCGGCCCGCCCGCCGTGTTGGACACAATGCCGCACAGCATCCCTTCCAAGCCCACGTAGTTGATCCAGGGCGCCGGCGTAGCCGCGGCGGTGACCACGTATTCCCGGCTGGCCACGTCGAAGTAGCCCAGATGGGTGACCGCCACCTTGTTCAGTTCCGCCATGTGTCGCTCCCCTCCTCTTGGGGTCCTACAGAGCCGCACTCGGGGATTCCGGACGTACCTTCTATCCGCCCATTTTGGGATTGTCAAGCCGAACGCAAGAGCGCCCGTGAGCCGCCCGTGAGCCGCCGTGCGTCCGTCGGACAGCCGCCGACGTGGTCCACGCAAACACAGGGTGGAAATCACCTTACGGGACGTGTTACCCTATGACGCCGGCCAGTTCGTGTCGGTGTCACTCGCCCGACCGCCGACGCGAGCGGAGCCCGGCGCACGGTCCGTCGCGCCCCGTCGCCGGAGCAAGATTCACGACGGAGCCGGGAACACGAGCAAACGGCCTGGCTGCCCATTGCCAGGATCGCCGGCCTGCGCCGTGAGCGCGGCCCGGATGGCCATGTCAGCACGCAAGGCCATTGCTGACAGGGGATTGCATCCGCTCCTTGTTATCGTCCTGGGAACGCAACTGCAATGAACACCAAGCGGCCTCACGGCGTCGGTCCCTACGACCTCTGGCTCATGACCAGGTCGCCCCTACGGCTCTTGTTCATCACGGTCGCCTTCGTCTTTCTGGGTCAGTTTCTGATCAATGTATGGCTGCCGGTCCTTTCGCCGATAGCGCCGATGCTGGTAGCGGTTCTGGAGTCGGTTCTGCTGGTCCTCATCCTTTTCCCGGCCCTGTATTTCCTGCTGTTCTACCCGCTGGCGCTTCACATGAAGAAGCAACGAGAGGCCGAGCAGGCCCTGCAAGACAGCGAGCAGCGGAACCGCATGTTGCTGGCGAGTCTGCCGCAGCGCATCTTCTTCAAGGACGCCGATTCGGTGTTCGTCTCCGTCAATGATCCCTTCGCGCTCGACCTGGAAGTGAAGCCGGAGAAGATAGTCGGCAGAACGGACTTCGACTTCTCCCCCAGGGAACTGGCCGAGAAGTACCGCGCGGACGACAGGCGCGTCATGGCGACGGGGCAGCCCGAGACACTGGTGGAGAGGAACGTCGTCGGCGATCAGGAGCGCATAGTCGAGGTCGTGAAGGCGCCCGTCCTCGACGACTCGGCAGAGGTGATCGGCCTTCTTGGGATCTTCACCGACATCACTGAGCGCGTGCGCGCCGAAGAGGCCCTGCGCCGACAGGAAAGCGAAAGAGCCGCGATCCTGAACAGCATGTCGGAGCTCATGCTCTACCAGGACACAAACGGCCGGATCCTTTGGGCCAATCGGGCCGCCGCTGACTCGGTCGGACTGACCACTGAGGAACTCATAGGAAAACGCTGCTATGAAGTCTGGCACGCACGGTCCGAGCGTTGCGTCGGCTGCCCCGTCGCAGAAGCCCTGGAGACGGGCCAGCCACAGACGCGGCAGATGACCTCCCCCGATGGCAGGGCCTGGCGGGTCCGGGGAGCCCCGGTCAGGGACGACGAGGGGAACATCGTTGGAGCCGTCGAGGTCACGCTCGATATCACGGAACGAAAACGGGCGGAGGAGGCGCTGCGGACGTCCGAGGAGCAGTACCGCACCACCCTCGACGCGATGGCCGACGCCATACACGCCGTCGACAGGGACCTGCAGATCGTGCTGGTCAACAGAGCTCTCCAGCAGTGGTGCCACGAGTTGGGGCTGGACAGGGATATAGTTGGGCGGAGCGTATTCGAGGCCTTCCCCTTCCTGCCCGACAGCGTGGGCGAGGAGTACAGGCGGGCGTTCGAATTGGGCGAAGTCGTGCGCACCGAAGATCGGAACACGGTTGGGGACTCCCAGTTTCTCACGGAGACGCGCAAGATACCGGTCTTCGAGGGGGACACCGTCGTCCGCGTCATCACGGTGATCCGCGACATCACCGAACACCGGCGCTCGGAGGAGCAACTCGCCTACGAGCGGGGCCTGCTGAACGTGCTGATGGAGCACACTCCCGACCACATCTATTTCAAAGACGAGGATTGCCGCTTCATTCGCACCAGCCAGGCATTAACCGACTGGTTCGGGCTGAGCGACCCCCAGGAAACCATCGGCAAGACCGACTTCGACTTCTTCAGCGAAGAGCACGCCCGGCAGGCTTACGAAGACGAAAAGGCCGTGATGAGAACCGGCCGGCCCATCGTGGCCAAGGTGGAGAAGGAAACCTGGCCCGACGGCACGCAGACCTGGGTCTCCACGACGAAGGCGGCGCTGCGGGATCCGGAAGGCAACGTCGTCGGCACGTTCGGCATCTCCCGCGACATTGCCGAGCAACAGCAGGCGGCCATGACCTTGCGGGAGAATGAGGAGGCCGAACGGCGCCTTGCTGCCCAGCTGAAAGGGCTGAACGAGATCGGCAACGAGCTGTCGAAGATCGACTCACTTGACGAGTTGTCCCGCCTGGCCGTCGAACTGGGAAGGGACCGCCTTGGATTCGAGAGACTGGGGCTGTGGCTGGTCGACGAGCAGGATTCCAACTTCGCATGGGGAACGTGGGGTGTGGATGAGAAGGGAGATCTGCGCGACGAACGGTCCGTCAAGCTGCCCGTGCACGACAGCCCGGCCATCGAGTCCGTGGTGCTGCAGCGCAGGAGCCTGGCCGTCCTGGAGGATGTAGAACTGCGCGACGGCAGAGGCAAGGCCGTCGGCAAAGGCACGAACGCCATCGCGCCGCTCTGGGATGGGGAGGAGGTCATCGGCTACCTGGCTGTGGACAACCTGCTCCACGGGGGACCGATCACGGAACGCGACCAGGAGCTGTTGACCGTTTACGCCGCCACGCTGGGCCACCTGTGCACCCGCAAGCGGGCCGAGCAGGCCCTGCGCGAAAGCGAGGAACGGTTCCGACTGCTCGTCGACACCGCTTTCGACGGCATCAACATCTGCGAGGCGGAGGCCGAAACGGGGAAGCGACGGCTCCTCCTCTGCAACGACCGCTTCGTGGAGATGTCCGGGTACACAAGGCCGGAGCTGGAAGACGCGGCCGACCTGGACGCGCTGACCGTGTCGGACATGACTCCCGAGCAGGAACGGGAGATATCCAGAGCCATGGAGAAGGAGCGCCCCTATAGGGGCACAGCATCCTGGATACGCCCGGACGGGAAGGAGAACGTGTACGAGTTCTCCGCCGTCGCAATGGAGAGAGACGGCCGATACTACCTGATGGGCGTCGACCGCGACATTACAGACCGGATCCTGGCCGAGCGACGCCTGGCGGAATACGCGGGACAGCTCAAAGCCCTGAATGCCGAGCTGCAACGCTCCAACCGCGATCTGCAGGACTTCACCTACACCGTGTCGCACGACCTGCAGGAGCCGCTGCGCAAGGTACACAGCTTCGGCCAGTTCCTGGTGGAGGACTGTGGGGACCAACTGCCCGAAGTGGGTCGCGAGCATCTGCGTCACATGCAGAATGCCGCCGTGCGCATGAAAGAGTTCATCCAGCACCTGTTGGCCCTGGCGCGCGTCGGCACGCACGGCGCAGACCCGGAGCCCGTCGATCCCGGGCGTATCGTCGGTGTCGCGCTCGAGACGCTCAGCGACCGCATCCGCGAGTGCGGCGGCCAGGTCACGGTGCAGGCTAGCCTGCCGACGGTCATGGCCGATCCGGTCCAACTCGGACAGGTCTTTCAGAACCTGATCGGCAACGCACTGAAGTTCCGCAAGCCCGATCGGGCCCCACGGATCGCCATCGGCGCGCGCATCGAGGACGATCAGGCCGTCTTCAACGTCACGGACAACGGCGTCGGTATCGAGGAACGTTATCTGGAGAAGATCTTCGGGATATTCCAGCGCCTACACGCACGTGACATATACGCGGGAGCCGGCGTGGGGCTGGCGCTGTGCGAGAAAATCGTCCGCAGGCATGGGGGCATCATCTGGGCGGAATCGGAGCCGGGAGAAGGCTCCGTCTTCCGCTTCACTCTCTCACTTGCAACGCAACCGGAGGAAGAACAAGCGTGAAATCGATGGGGAACAGCCAGATTGTCCCTGTCCTGCTGGTTGAGGATGACCTGGAGGACATCGAGATCGCCGAGCGTGCCTTCAAGAAGGGCAGAATCGCAAACCCCTTCTACACGGTGCGCGATGGCGAGGAAGCAATGGAGTTCCTTCGACAGGAGAGCCGCTATTCGGATCCTGTCGATGCGCCACGGCCGGGGCTGATCCTGCTGGACCTGAACCTGCCCCGGCTGGACGGCCGCGAGGTGCTCAGGCTGATAAAGACGGACCCGGACCTGCACCGTATCCCCGTGGTCGTCCTGACGACCTCCGGCGAGGAGGCCGACGTGCTCGGCTGCTACGACGACGGGGCCAACACCTACGTGACCAAGCCGGTGGAGTTCGAGAAGTTCCTTCAGGCCGTCGTCACCATCGGCGAATACTGGCTCTGCATCGCCGTCATACCGGACACCACCTCGGAGTTCGCCCCATGAGCGAGCTGCCCAGGATCGTGGGGTTGTTGGTGGAAGACGACGATGAGGACGTGTCCATCTTCTCCCGGTACGCACGCCAGCTCAGCAGCCACGCTCTCGAACTGACGCGCGCCCGCACCGAAGACGAGGCCATGTCCTGCCTGCGCGAGGCCGAATTCGACCTCGTCTTCCTCGACCTGAATCTGCGCGGCGGCGGGACGGGACTCCATCTGCTGAACCGGGTGAACCAGGAGAACATGGACATCCCCGTCGTCATCGTGACAGGCTCAGGCGACGAGATCAGGGCCGTCGAGGCGATGAAAGCCGGCGCCTACGACTACATCGTCAAGGACACCCTGACCATCGACCTGCTGGACAGGACCATCCGCAACACGCGCGAGAGGCACCTGCTGGCTCGGGAGCGCGCACGCATGGTGGCCAGGCTGGCCGAGCTGACCGTGACCGACGAACTGACCGGCGTCGCCAACCGAAGGCGCCTTATCCAGGTGCTGGAGGATGAGGTCAAGCGCTCGGCGCGCACCGGACACATGTTCGGGCTGATGATGATCGACCTGGACCGCTTCAAACGCGTCAACGACCAGTACGGACATCAGGTGGGCGACGCCGTGCTGAAACGCTGCGCCGACGAGTTCCAGTGCAACGTCCGCAGCACGGACCTGGCGGCCCGCTATGGGGGCGAGGAGTTCTGCGTTGTGCTGCCGGAGACCTCCGCCGACGGTGCGCGCCGCGTCGCCGAAAAACTCAGGCAGATGATCGAGACCCTGAGCGATCCGGTCCCAACCATCAGCGTGGGCGTCACGTTCTGGGAGCCGCGTAGCTCCGCCGTGGACATGCTCAGACGAGCGGACGAGGCCCTCTATGAGGCCAAGCGGGCGGGACGTAACCGCGTGGCGGTCTACGGCGATCCCCCTGCAGACGGCCTTCAGACAACGCAGTTGGGCACGGAAGCAGGCAATGAGTAACGCAACGCCCGTTGGGATTCGCCGGCGGGGAGGACGACCCGGAAGACGCGCAAATCCCCCCTCGCCACACCGACGAGTGCGGGCTGCGCTTACTGCCCTTGCCTTCCTGCCGCTCTTGCGGTAGTCTCACAGTCGAAGCACGGCTTGCGGGCGAGGGGGCAATCGGGGATACCGCTGCATTGGTGAGGAGGGATGGCTCGCTGCTGGCTCGCAACGCAGGCCCCGGAGGCAAGCTATGGACGAACGACAGGCCGTGGACGTGCTCCTCATCGAGGACAATCGCGAAGACGCGCATCTCTTCCGCCGGTACGCAGAGGGCTCCGAGCTGTACGCCGTGCGCGTGACGCACGTGAGTGGCGTTCAGCAGGCCCCGGGGGCGCTGGCCAACGACAAGCCCGATCTCGTGTTCCTGGACCTGCGGCTGGGGGGCGTCGATGCCGGACTGGCGCTTCTGCGCCACATCACCGCCGAGGCGCCGGCCCTGCCGGTCATCGTCCTGACGGGCGTCGGGAATGAGCACACGGCCGTCGAAGCAATGAAGACCGGGGCTCTCGACTATCTGGTCAAGGATGCCATCGGCCCCGAGGCCCTCGATCGCTCGATACGCTATGCCCTGGAGCAACAGCAGGCCGCCATCGCACGCGAACAGGCCCAGCGAGCCCTTCGCGAGAGCGAGGCGCGATACCGGGCCCTCGTAGAAGACATGCCGGCCTTGATCTGCCGATTCCTGCCCGATGGAACACTGACCTTCGTCAACGACGAGTACTGCGCCTGCTTCGGCAGGAAACGCTCCGAACTGATGGGGAAAAGCTTCCTCCAGTTCATCCCCGAAGCAGACCGCGCGGCCGTCAGGAAACGCTACGCGTCCCTCACGCTTAAGAATCCCGCCGCGAGTTACGAGCACCCCACTGTGGCCCCCGACGGGACCGTCCACCACCAGCGGTGGACGGACAGGGCCCTCTGCGACGCCGCCGGCCGGCCCGTGGAGTACCAATCCATCGGCATCGACATCACTGAGCACAAGGAAGCGGAAGAGGCCCTGAGGAGAAGCGAAGAGAAGTACCGCAACGTGGTCGAGCACGCCAGCGACGGCATCTGTATCGTCCAGGATGGCATCGTCAGGTACGCCAACAGCCAGATGGCCCGGATGGGGGGCCGCTGCGTGGAGGAAGTCCTCGGGACTCCGTTCCTCCAGTACGTCCATCCCGACGTGGCGGAGGGATTGAAGCAGGCGTACGACCAGTTCGTGTCAGGCGACGAAGACGCGGGCCGCCAGCGGAGCGCACTGCAGCACAGAGACGGCCAAAGGGTGGAAATCGAGTTCAGCGCCAGCGCCACGGAATACGAGGGCCGCCGCGCGGCGCTTGTGTTCGTGCGAGACGTGACGGAGCTGAAGCGGGCCGAGCGAGAGAGGCGCCAGCTCGAAGCGCAGATGCAACACGCCCAGAAACTGGAAAGCCTCGGCGTGCTGGCCGGGGGCATCGCTCACGACTTCAACAACCTGCTGGTCGGCGTGCTCGGCAACGCGGGGCTGGCCTTGATGGAGCTCCCGCCGGAGTCGCCGGCCCGCCAGAGCACCGAGCAAATCCGGACCGCCGCCGAGCACGCAGCCGAGCTGTGCAAGCAGATGCTGGCGTACTCGGGCAGGGGACGCTTCGTCATACAGCCTCTGAACCTGTCCGGCCTCGTCCGGGAGATGGGGCATCTGCTCCAGACCGCCATCCAGAAAGCGATCACCCTCAGGTACGACTTCGCCGAGGACCTGCCCGCAGTCCTGGGAGATGCAAATGAGCTCCGACAGGTCATCATGAACCTGATTACGAACGCCGCCGAGGCCATCGGGGACGAGATGGGCGTCATCACCGTCCGCACCGGCCTGCTGGAGGCGGACCGGCAGTACCTGACCACCACTTACCTGGCTCAAGACGAGGCGGCCGGCACGTACGTCTGCCTGGAGGTCTCCGACACCGGCTGCGGGATGGACGAGGAGACGAAGGCGAGGATCTTCGATCCTTTCTTCACGACGAAGTTCACGGGCCGCGGGCTCGGCCTGGCCGCCGTGCTCGGCATCGTCAGGGGGCATCGCGGGGCCATCAAGATCTACAGCGAACCTGGACGCGGCACAACGTTCAAGGTCCTGCTGCCTTGCTCGGAGCAGCCTCCTGTCGATCTCGAGAGCCAAGACGAGCCGATCTCCGACTGGGACGCTTCGGGCGCGATCCTCGTTGCCGACGACGAACAGATCGTCCGAGCCGTTACCAGGAAGATGCTGGAAGGCCAGGGCTTCAGCGTCCTGACGGCCGCCAACGGCCCCGAGGCGGTCGAAATGCTCGGCCAGAATGCCAACAAGGTCGTCCTGGTCTTGCTGGACCTGACCATGCCGCGCATGAGCGGCCTGGAGACTTTCAGCAGGATGCGGCGGGTCCGCCGCGACGTTCCCATCGTCCTGTCCAGCGGCTATAGTGAAGAGGAGGCCATCAGCGATTTCGCCGGGACGGATCTGGCGGGCTTCATCCAGAAGCCGTTCGACCCGAAGTCCCTCATACGCAAGGTACGCGAGGTCCTCAGGAAACAATGAGCGATTGAAGAATGAACGAAAAGGCAA
>Ga0114922_10002544_pt1 | contig 17071 bp, 22 predicted proteins | sample AartaG_FD_100975 | JGI IMG/M metagenome (GOLD analysis project Ga0114922, IMG submission 100975) | Deep subsurface microbial communities from Aarhus Bay to uncover new lineages of life (NeLLi) - Aarhus_00045 metaG | ecosystem: Environmental > Aquatic > Marine > Oceanic > Sediment | place...
CGCTTGCATGCGTAAACTTCTCGTTATTCTTAACGCTATGCTTAAACATCGTGCTCCCTGGTGCTATGTGAACGCTCAAATATTTGGTCCTTGACATTAGCATTTAAGACAGTTGCTCTCCTTCCAAGGCGAGGGGGAGGTATAGGTTTTGAAGGGGCGAAGCCCCTTCAAACTTCCCCAGATGAATAACCCTATACTTTATCAAGCCTCAGTGTTTCCCGGCTGTGGCTAAGCAAATAAGAGAATAAGCAAAGATAATAACACCGACAATTATGGCGGAATCAGCTATGTTAAATGCTGGCCAGATACCAATACTAATGAAATCGGTGACACCGCCAAGGTTAGGGTTTAGCCGGTCAATCAAGTTACCTACTGTGCCACCAAGGATTATGCCAAGAGCTAAATTGCTTAGCCTATTATTTAGAAGGGGAAAATGACGGTAAAAGGAGAGGGCATAGACTAGAAGAGCGGCAACGCTGACTAAGCCGATTATAGTTAGGGCGAAAGATTGGTCTTGGAACAAACCAAAAGCGGCTCCAGTATTATGGACATAGATTATCCTAAAGAATCCCAGCTCAAATAGCGATTCCCCAACAAGTAGATTAGACCTTATCCAAATCTTACTAAGCTGGTCAGCAGTTACTGTCAGTAACGCAGTAAGGAAAAAGACCGCATTCCGCCACCTACACTGGAGAGAATTTGCCTTTTGCATTCTTTGCCTGCTGAGCCTTACAATTCAAGCACAGGTTAGCCTGAGGAAGTGCTTCTAATCGGGCTGGGTCTATAAGTTGACCGCAACTATCACACAAGCCGTAGGTTCCCTCTTCAAACTTAAATAAAGCATGCTCAACCTCAGCCAGAAGGTCTTTTAAACGCTTCTCTAAGATTAGACGCTTCTCTAGCTCAGAGCTCTCTGTAGCCTCCTCTTCTCTCTTGCTAAAAGAGCTACCTTCCCGCCTTTCATCGATAGGGCGAATACTAGATTCCCAATGTTCTAATTCTTTTATTAGCCGCTTTCGCTCGATGTCCAGACGAGAGCGAAGTAAATTGAAACCAGTAGTCACTTTTTTTTCCTTCCGCTCACCTGTCAGGTGATTCTTCCCATTTAGAGATGCCAGGTAAGCTATTATACTTAATGATTTCCAAGAAAGTAATGATAGGCAGTAAAGGATTAGTCCCGCATCATCTGTAGCTGGCGGATAGTACTGACCGCCTGCCCACGCCAGTGATTGTTGGCGAAGACAAAGGTTTTTTCGGTTACACTGTTCAGCTTTTGAATCTTAGGTAACCACTCGCTGAGTTCCTGTGGCGTATAGTTATAATCATACCTCTCATAAGCGTGCTCATGTTGCCACCACTTAGCCCTGTTCCGCCCATGAAAACGGACATAGCCTATCTTACTAGTTGCCTCAGCCAGCGGCGGTAGTAGATTTGGTAGCTGTGGTTCATCAACGCAACAGAAGCCTAAATCTCGGTGGCTAAGCCAGTCAAACACCTCACTCCTTAGCCATTGGGCATTACGAAATTCTATCACCATCGGTAGTTCACCTAACCGCTCCTGAAATAGCCCAAGGTAGTCCCAGTTATGTTGATTAAAGCCAAAACTAAATGGAAACTGAGCCAGGATACAACCCAGTTTCCCGGCAGTGATGACAGGCTCTAGCACCTGACAAAAGGACTTAAAAGTGGGGGCATTGTCCTTCCGTTGGTGGGTCATCTCTTGATTAGCTTTAATACAAAATAGGAAGTTATCACCTGTTTTCTCTGTCATCGCTTTTAAGCTAGATGGTTTGGGTAAGGCATAAAAGGTTGAGTTTACCTCACAGGTATTAAATTCACGGGCATAATAAGTAAGCCATTCCCGCTTGGGCATATCTGGCGGGTAGAAGGGTCCCACCCAATCATCATAGCTAAACCCTGAAGTGCCAAAGTATATCATACCTTTAGTCTATCCCATTTACTTTATTTTATCAACTTGTTATATTACTAAAAACAAACTGTTAAGTGCCAGTGTTGAGGGTGTATAGCACTATCTGTTCATTAGCTTGACACAATACATTGCTCCTGATAGACTTGGCTAAGTGAAAGATTTGATTACTGACTCCGAAAAGTCTTTCTGAATTGTGTTGGCCCCGTGGTGTAGTGGACAAACATGCCACCCTGTCACGGTGGAGATCGGGGGTTCGAATCCCCCCGGGGTCGCCATTACCTGTGGCATTGCTAGTTTGAGACACATAAACCTGAACGGTGTCACTGGTGAGGGGTTAAGCCACAAAGAGCTACCTATCTTATCCATTCAATACCATGCTGAAGACTCTCTTGGACCTATGAACAAAGTCTACCTTTTTCACAGCTTCTTGGAGATGGTAAAGGATTCTTAAAAGCAGTAATTAGGCATGAAAATCGGAGTTTTAGCCTTACAGGGAGCATTTATTGAGCATATTAGTGTTATCCAACAAATAGGAGTGGAGGCTGCACCTGTTCGTCTGCCTAGTGAATTGGGCAGTTTGGATTGGCTTATCATCCCTGGTGGGGAAAGCACGACAATACTCAACTTGATGCAAACCTTCAACCTCATCAAACCGCTGAAAGAACTATCTCAAGCTGGGCTACCTATTTTGGGAACCTGTGCTGGAATGGTCTGTCTGGCTAAGAAGGTTTCTAATTCTAATAATTCTAATATGGAGACCCTGGCTGTTATGGATATGGAGGTTAGGCGTAATGCTTTTGGCAGACAAGCAGATAGCTTTGAGACTGAATTACCAGTACCAGCTTTAGGACATGAACCCTTTGCTGCCATTTTCATTCGTGCCCCCGTTATTGAGAGAGTCGGTCCACAGGTAGAAATTTTAGCCAAGTTACCCAATGACATTGCTGTCGCCGCTAAACAAGGGGAGTTAGTGGTCTCCGCCTTCCATCCTGAGCTTAGCCATGACCTAAGGTTCCATCGCTACTTCTTGAAAATCGCTGCCTCTCACTGATTGACGGGAGAACAGAGATATTCAGCTTTTAGTCTAGGGAAAGTATTTAATCTAACATAGCTCTGTCGTTTGAATACCTCTATCACTGATGCCTGGGACTTCTTACCTGAAACATCTCCAATAGTCCTTGTGGTATTCCTTAACCTCCGGTATGACCCTTTTGGTCTCTGCTAGGGAAGGGTCTTTCTGGAATCGTTGAGGGATTGGCTCTGGGTCTTCCACTGTAATTTTGATATCAGCTAGTCCAGAAATTAAGGCTAGCCATGCGTAAGATAAGACTTCCTTATTGTAACCGGAAGCAATCAAATCAATAACTCTACCATCGCAGATTTTAGCCATTTCTCTCACTTCTTCTCCAATCATTCTAAAGCCTTTTACCGGTAGCCCTAAATTGGTCAGCCCGTCATTAAAATGAGGATCCGAACCGCCATTTCTAATAATAATCTGAGGTCTGAATTCCTCAACTACCGGGTGAACTATCTCATCCAGAACTGATTGATAAGAATCATAGCCAGCATAGACTGGCATTGGAATATTGATAGTAAAACCCCTTCCACTGCCCGAGCCAATTTGGTTAGAGAAACCGGTCCCGGGATAGAGCGTTCTGGGGTCTTGATGTAGGTCAATAAACAAAACTCTGGGTTCTTCGTAGAAATACTCGGCGGTTCCATTTCCGGCGTGGGCATCGGTATCCAGGATGAGGATTCTTTCCAAATTATACTTGTCTATCAGATTTATGGCACAAAAGGCAACATCATTGTAAAGACAAAAACCTTCTCCATAAGCCGGCTTGGCATGATGCAGTCCGCCACCTATGGATACTATCTTTATAAAGCTACCTTCTTGAACCAACTGGCAAGCCCTCTTAGCTTGTCCGATAGTTAGTCTGGCTGCCTCTTCAAGCTTTCCTGGTTTGCCAACCGGTCTATTATCTCCGCTGTGAAACCGAGAAAATTGACCGGGGTAGTCCAAGCCCAGGTTGGTCGCCCTATAGTAATCTCTGGTAAAATCAATATAATCTTTTTGGCAAATCAGGAGGAGCTCTTCATCACTCGCCCAATCCGACTTGAGAATCTGGTAGTCAACATCTTCAGCTAGGTTATGCCGCAGAAATTGATAAAATAATTGGTAGCGGTCTCCATGAAAGGGATGACCCGGTCCAAAATCATATTCCTTTAATTCTTCTCGATATAAGATTGCAATACCCATTTTGCTCCTTTCATATTAGCTACTTCCCAACTATAATTTAGCCCAATGGAACAGAAGTATCAATTGATATACGGTTTTTCGGACTTCGGCGCCACTGTTTTCAACCCTTATTGTGAAATAATTCGCTACCTTGACACCCAGGAAACAATTGTATACGATTTAGCCGGAGGAGGGTGAGATAATGTTATCCTTATCTAGTATAGCTTTTCAAGATGGAGAAGGAATCCCGGTTAAGTACACTTGTGAGGGTCAGGACATATCGCCACCATTAATATGGAACGAGCCTCTACAGGGGACCCAATCTTTAGCCCTTATCGTGGATGACCCAGATGCCCCTGGTGGTGTGTTCACCCACTGGGTTGTATTTAACATCCTACCTGGTAGCCGTGAATTGCCAGAGGCTATACCTACCCAAGCTCAGCTACCAAGTGGTGCGTTACAGGGCAAGAATGACTTTGGTAGAATTGGATATGGTGGTCCTTGTCCACCACCTGGTCGTCCCCATCGCTACTGCTTCACTCTTTATGCCCTGGACAGAGTCTTGGATTTAAAGGTGGGTGTATCTAAGAAGAAGGTTATTGGGGCTATGCAAGGACACATTCTGGCTCGGGGGGAGCTAATAGGCACCTACCAGCGTTAGCTTGCCTATTGGGGTATGGTGCATAATAGCCAATGTAAGTAAATAAGAGTAGAAGGCATTGAGCAACGGCGGTAAAAGCCATTCAAGGTAAGTGAACGCAAAAAAGCGCACTGGTGAGGGATACAAAATGGTAGTGGATAAATATACTTCAAGACGGTTTGACATTCAGAAAGAAGAGGCAATCGATTTTGCTATACTTGAAGCTATCCCCTTTGACTATCCTGGTTCTGCTACTGAAGTAGTTTATGAGACCGATGAGTTTACTTGTGTTTGCCTCTGGACGGGCTTACCTGATTTTGCCCGATTGGCGATACGCTATATCCCACAACTGTCTTTAATTGAACTCAAATCTTTAAAATACTACCTTACCTCCTATCGTAATGTGGGAATATTGCAAGAGCATACCGTAAATCGCATCCTTCAGGATTTAGTCCAATTGTTAGATCCCCTGTCAATGGTAATAGAAGCAGACTACAAAGAAAGAGGTGGGCTAAGAAGTAAGGCGATTGCCAGATACGAGAAGGGACAGGGTTAATCCCGTCTAGTATTTTAGTCTTTTCCTTCCAATAATTTTTACCGCATCCCTAATCCTTGGAGTTGTGGTATGGCACTTTTACCTCAACAATTATCGGTGATGGTTGCAAGATATCAGCACCCAGCATAAAGGTCTTTTTGTAGGCACCCTGGAACTAAAGAATAATGTTTCTAAGCACTGCACTTTTTAAGCTTTTGTATTATACAAGGATATGGTGACTATAGTACCAAACACTGGATGACTCGATTACCCGCAAGCAGTCAAGCTCAATCAATATTTTACCATCGTAAATGTGTGTCAACCCTCAGTTAATATACGATTTATCTCCTTCTTGAGTTGTTTAGTGTCGAAAGGCTTGCTGATGTACGAAGCTTTGGACCTGGAGAGGAAAGACTTGGTATCGGCTGCCATGACATCACCGGTGATAAAGACCACCCTTTTTGCCAAAGACCGGGCTATCTTCCGGATACGCTGGTATCTCAATGCCGCTCATGTCAGGCATCTTGATATCCAGGAGAACGAGATTGTACCTCTCCTTCTTGATCTTTTCCAGGGCATCACCGGTATTATCTACCGCGTCTACCTCATACCCTTCTTCGGCTAACAGACGGCTCAGGAATTGCAGGACACCCAGCTCATCATCTACCACCAGTATCTTCGCTCCAGTCCCTTCACCTACTTTCTTGGTGGTAAAGAAGGGTTCGAATATCCTGTCCAGGTTTTCCTTGGGTATCCCGGGACCATCATCCTTGAAAGATACCCGTATATTGTCATCTATCCTCTCTGTCCTAATCGAGAGATTTCCCTTGCCATACGCCTGCTTCATCTCATCCTCAGCATTGATGATTAGATTAATGAACACCTGCTGGAGTTGACCACTAGCCGCCATGGTATGGGCAGGTCGGGGTCAAGATATGTCTTTAGTTTAATATTACCCGTCTCCATATCATAAGCTCTTAAGCGGATTGTAGTCTCCAAAATCTCGTTAATACTGACATAGTCTCTTTCCGCCTTGTCCTGGCGGGCAAAGGTGAGCAGTCTCTTGACAATCTCGCTCACGCGCCGGGCTCCCTTGTGAATGATCTCCAGGTCACTCCAGATGTCATCGGGTAGGTCCTTCCGCTCCATCAGCAGGTCAGCAAAGCCGATAACGCCGGTGAGGGGGTTGTTTATCTCGTGGGCAATTCCTGCTGACATCTGCCCAATAGATGCCAGGCGGCTAGAAAGCTGAGCTTTTTGCTCGTATTCTCTTCTCTCAATTTCTACCAGCTTGAGTTCGGTGATATCCTCAACTACCCCCTGATAGTGTGTAATCCTGTCCAAAATGCAAAAAAACCCTCTCCTCTGAAAGAGTAATGCAAGCCCCTGTTATTTCTCAGCTATTAATATCTTCTTCTACCGGTTAAGAGTTTCCTCAATCTCCTATTCGCACCACCATTTCAGGCGCACACTGTAATTTCCGGCCCGGAGCCATATTGAATACTGCTATTTTTTCTCCAAAGAAGTGTTTAAAAGATATTTTCACATCCTCAATGTCTGGTTCATCTGCCGCAGCAATAATAAATGATGAAATCTGCTTGGGTTTGATGGTCATGTCATCAACAAGAATATCCGATTTCTTGATGAATGTGCCGCTACTTGAGAAGCACTCAGCAATAGCAACTACATTATTCAAATCTTGGTCACTCACATTGACAATCAGTCCATAAATCAACAAGTATGCGTGCTCACGCCGGATGCTGGTACTGAGTAGCCTCAGTTTGGCATTTAGTTTAACTTGCCTTGGCCGCTTCAAGATTGCATTAAAAATGAATTTTAACATTTTGCTAAAGATAGTGCTTAACTATAAGATCGGGGTTGTCAAGCTATGTACCGGGTAATATAGCAGGCTTGATTGACTAGTGCAACCGCAATTAAAAGCCAATATTAACCAGAGGGGAAACTCACCAGCGGGAGGTTAGAGAAGTTGCATCTCCGGTAGGCGACCTATATAGTGCCCTCAGTAACAAACGCCGGCTGCGTCCCATAACTGGTGGAAATTTAATCTAATCATATCCTATTACCCTTCTATCATCTTAGTCAATTGACACTAAAGGAAACGATAGAAGGTAAGGCATTCCTCAAGGTATTTGGCCAATGTCTTATCAGCAAAGGGCAACTCTATCTGGTAGCGTCACATAAACTGAATGACTTCATCCCGGGCATCATCAAGACAGGCAGCGCAAAGGATACGATGGATGGCTTTCATAACCTCATCTTGCCTCTTCTTGGGTATTCTTGCCACTACATTTCGAATACGATGAACAGCACAGCATTACCTGGGAATCCCTGGCCAGATATCATTTGTCGCTTTGAGCAGCCCCGAGTTACTATCGGTAATTAAGCTGGGGCGATTTTAGCCCACGCTCTACAGGGCAGTTAACCCTTCCTTCTGTGAAGGACCATCATAGCCTCCTTCTCCCGGCTGTTACCCCTTCCTTAGAGGGCACTGAATTGTAGTGAGTTTGGGATAACAATGGTCTATAATAGACTGCGAGAATAAGAAATCCTGGAATATAAGGCATTCACTGTTAATATAAAGTGAGGATTAAAATGGAGGAGAGGCTTGAATCTTACCTGAATTTGTTGTGCCAGAGGGCAAAAGAGCTGGGAGTGTCAGAGGCGGTAGCCATACCAGCTACTGATATAGGGGTTGATGAGAGAGTAGCGTTAAAATGCCTGGCGCCGCGGTGTCCTTTTTATGGCACCAACTTGATGTGCCCGCCTAATGTGATGCCCATCTCGCAATTTCAGAATGTCCTTAAACACTATCACGGTGCTATTCTGCTAAAAATGGACTCCGTACCGTCGGGACCACCTGAAGAGTTGACCGGTCCAGTTGAGATAACAGAGATATGGGAGGCATTCAAGGCTGCTGGAGGGGAGGAGAAGCCGCCGTCAACACCAACAACGGACTACCTTCGTGCCCTCAGAAACAATCTGGAGGGAATATACAAAATAACCAGCCAGATAGAAGCTCTCTGCCTTGAAGAAGGATATCATTTTGCCGCCGGACTATCAGCCACTGGTTGCTTGTTATGTGACCAATGCGTTGGACCTGGGGAGCCCTGTCGTCATCCTTTGAAAGCGAGACCGGCGATGGATGCTTTGGGTATAGATGTGGGAGCTACCGTCAAAAAGGCTGGGATGCAGTTGAGCTTTGCCCAGAAAGAAACCAGGAGCTGGGTGTGGCTGATTCTGGTAGACTAAACTATGACTATGTTGAACCATCCTTTTATGCCTAATGGAGAATGCTTCCCTTCTAATATCTTTGCTTGAAGCTGGCACAGCCAGGACGATCTCCTGTATAACATGTAATTTATGCCGTCTTCAGTAACCCAAAGCCAGTCTGTTTTTGCCCTAGGCAAGTCATCGGTTAGCGTTGTGGAGCAGATGATGGGATTCGAACCCACGACGTCTTGCTTGGGAAGTTGTCGAGAGACAAGCTACTAATCGGTTGCTAGACCAACCGCTTGCCTCCTTTCTGGCTACTATTCTAGCAATGTGGGACTGGAGAAGTCAAACGGTACTGACTGAAGAAGTAACCAGTATACAAGTAGGGGAAGTAACAAAGAGATGAAATGTTAAGTATCGGATATTCTTGATTACTTCGGCTGGGTGTATAATGGGAAAATAAAAAGGCAATGACCATGAAAATCGTCTTAGACAGCGAAGTCGTTAGAAACTGCTAGGACTCCTGTTTTTGATGGAAGTCAAACATAATTCAGATCTAGAAGGTAAGTGCAAATGGCTAACGCTCTTATAGTAATCGCACCCTACTGGGATCAGGGTACTTGGGTCTTTGATGATGAATCCGTTGGATTAAATAAGGAACCATTTGTGGCGGGTGTTCCAGAGATGATTGATAACCTGACAAAGGGCATACCAAATGCCCGGAGTGGATTCAGGTTAATATTCTCTTCAGCACCCTTTCCCGGCTATCAGAGGGAGTTGACATGGGTGAAGGAAGAGTATAACGGCAATTGGTATAGTATAGAAGGTCAACTAATGGAAGGCTGGTTATGTCCTGCTTTACTCAGGTATTTTGAAAGTGCGCCGGAAAAACTCTATGTCAAAGCGGAGCAACTACAACCTCTTTCTCCACAATATTGACTACTTCTAAATGTCTGGACAAATTATCTTCTTTTGTACGTAATTACTTATGGGCCTTAGCTCTTTCCTATTCTAAACATCTTGGTGCCACACGTCGGGCATACACCTTGGGTTGCAGGTCTACCGTTCTTCATAGTTATAGCCTTAGTATCTCTCATTTCCTTCTTGGCACGGCACTTCACGCAGTATGCTTGCATTGACCTGTACCTCCCTTTTTGTGATGAAGAATAGGCTATTCACTGCTCGAATGTCAACAGTTACCCCAAATTACACTTTGTGGCTTTTTGTGTAATATTTCTGCTCACGTTAAACAGGTCATTGTGGAAAACTAGAGGCAGGAGTACAATAACTACCGACCGCACAGCTCGTTGGGTTATCTGACCCCAGCCGAGTTTGTCAGGCAATACTACGAAAAGAGTCAAGCAGAAGAGGCTACACAACCAGGGGAGATAGCAGGAACTCTCTCGTTGTGAGTGGTAGTAAAGATGGGGGCAACCCAATGGGGAAATCACCAGAGAGCTATATATGGATGTAGAAGAGATTTGTAAGGACTTTTGTGATAACGCAAGCGACATGATGCAATCTGTCACACCAGAGGGTCATTTTAGATATGTTAATAATGCGTGGCTTAAAACTCTTGGATACAAGAGGCAGGAAATTACTAGTATGACAATTTTTGATATCATTCATCCAGACGAATTAGAGCATTGCCGGGAATTATTTAGAAGAGTAATGTCTGGTGAGTATATTGGTCTGGTTAATACAACCTTTGTTACTAAAGGTGGAGCCAAAGTCTTCGTTGAGGGCAATGTTAGTTGCGAGATTGTAGATGGTAAACCAACTTATACACGAGCGATATTCCGTGATATCACCGAGCGCAAGCGGCTAGAGTATGATTTGGTGGAACGTGTCAAAGAACTCCAGTGTCTTTACGGTGTCGCTGCTATTGCCGAAAGACCACATATTGCTTTAGATAGCTTATGTCAAGAAATTGCTAATCTACTCCCAGATGCTTGGCAGTATCCGGAGATTGCCTGTGCCAGAGTCATTATAAATGACAAGAGGCATGAAACAGAGAACTGGAGAGAAACTCAGTGGAAGCAGTCCTCCGATGTCAAAGTACATGGAGTAAAAGCAGGCGCCGTAGAGGTCTGTTACTTGGAAAAGAGACCACCGATTAGTGAAGGCCCGTTCCTCATAGAAGAAAGGCACTTGATTGACACTGTTGCTGAGCGGCTGGGAAGAATCACTGAGCGTAAGCAAGCGGAGGAAGCACTGCAGGCGAGCGAGGAAAGCCTTCGCTCCCTATTTAACTCAATAGAGGATCTTGTTTTCGTCATTGCTATGGATGGCACTTTTAAGAACTTTCACCAACCTTGGGGTAGAGAGGACCTATATGTCCCGCCAAGCGAATTTCTTGGAAAACATTTCAAAGATGTACTTCCACTAGACGTGGCTGAATCACTGCAATCTGCTATGAAGGTAGTTGAAACCTCCGGTGAGGCCCAGCAATTTGATTATGTCTTGGAAATAAAAGGCAGGAAGTCATGGTTTGACGCAAGAGTCTCACCTGTTAAAGATCAGTCAGGAGCCGTTAAGGAGGTCATAGCAGTGGCTCGCAATATCACCGAGCGCAAGCAGCTGGAGGAAGCGCGCACGGAGCAGGCAGCGGCTCTGGCAAGGGCGGAGGAGTTACAGCAGTCACGGCAGCGCATTACAGCAATGCAGGAGTCCCTGCGCAAGGATATTGCTCAGCAGATTCACTCAACAGTGCAGAACAGGCTTATTATTCTAATGCACCGACTGGCGGATCTCGAGAGAAGTTCCCTTTCAGAGCAGATGGCTGCGGAATTAGCTGACCTACGCCAAAAATTGGAGGAGGTGCTGCAGGGCTATATACGTCCTATCAGCCATCGGCTATTTCCCTCTATTTTGCGCAGGGGTCTTGTCCCGGCACTACAATCTCCAGTAGACCAGTTGGAAAAGACCCAATCTATTGATATGGAACTCAGTAAGGAGCTTAAGAGGCAGGAGAGAATCAATCCCAGGTTCATCACAGAACAGGTGAGGTTGGCAGCGTACCGTATTGCTGAAGAGGCTCTGACCAATGCGACTAAACACGCAAAGGTCAGCAGAGTAACCGTAAAGCTGGAGCTATCTTCTGAAGATTGGCTACACCTTATGGTGCGGGATGATGGTCAGGGATTTGAAGTGGAAAGCGCTTCGGCGGGTCTTGGAATACTACTGATGCAGGATTATGCCGAAGTGGTGGGCGGTAGCTGTGTTATAGACAGCACTCCAGGTAAGGGAACCAGAGTTAGGGCTGCGCTTCCTCTTGTAAAGCCTGGAGGAGAGCATCCAGAGAGAGCTTAGATTTTGGAATAAGTGCGACCGTACCCTCTTCCCTGGCTAATCTTTCATAGATAGGCTCTTTATAGGCACTAATAAGTATTACTTTGATATCGGGTAAGTGCTGATGAACATATCGAGTCACTTCCAGACCATCTGGTTCTGGCATATGTATATCTGCTATTACCACATCCGGTTTTGTTGACACAATCAGATAAATGGCATCTCCACCATAGTGAGCCTGTCCCACTACCTCGAAATCTTTGCTTTTGTCCAGTAGCAAACACAGCCATTCACTAAACTCAGACTCATCATCAGCCACGACAACTCTATATGCCAAGTGTTGCTCCTTCACTGAATGTATTTATTATTACTGAAATATGCAGTCAGTATATGTAGATTATACGGCTACTGCCGGGGTAGATAATATGGTGCTAACCTGATGATTTTGCACCTCAATAACTAGTGTTTCTCAGAGGATTCCAGAAAAAGCAGGGTAGCCCTTACTCGGGCATTAATCTCCTGCTCCCCGGAAAGACCTAGTCGCTGATAGATACAGTTGACATAAGTCTCAACTGACTTCTCTGATAGTATTAGCCGTTTAGCTATTGCGGCATTGCTACGGCCCTCTGCTATCAATTTAAGTACGTCCTGTTGCCTGGGAGTCAGTTTGGCCACCGATGAGTCCCGCCGGGGACGCAGGTTTGCCAGCACCGCAGGGTCCAGCACTACCATACCTACCCTAGTACCTTGGATGGCACGTACCAGTTCCGCCACATTCGGCACTGTCTGTTTTAGGATGTATGCCCACCCACTGCTGTCTTCAAGCGGCAAACTTGTTATGTAGCGCCGGTCACTGTGTGCCGAGAGGATGACAACGCCGGTCTCCGGCATTTCTCTCTTGATTATCAGCGCTGCCTCGATTCCGTCCATCTCGCCGGGGAGTTCAATGTCCACAAGTACCACATCGGGTCTGAGTTCTCTAGCAAGTTGAACCGATTTCTCACCGTCATACGCTGTGCCGACTACTATAATCTCCGGCTCGGTAACTAGAGCCCGAAGTAATAATTCTACAAAAAGGGGCTCATCATCGGTGATTGTTACTCTCGTTTCTTCTGTGTTCATCCTCATAACCCGATTTGTCTTTTATCTCGTGACTGGGTACTGTAGTTTTCTTGTGTGTTCTTCACCAGATTATCTCACGCGCCCTCTGTTTTTGTCTATTGTGCTATCCCTATATCACATATCATGCTGCCCCTTAGGAAGCTATCAGAAAAACTAAGAAGGCAAAACAGATGGCAGCCATATACTCACCAGTGGCCCTCTGTCTTAATATGAACGTAGAAAAAACGAAACGTCCAATTGGTCATTATCGAGATTAACCCCTAACTACCAACCCAGAAAAAGGCCGGCTTTGGGTTTTTGAAAGGGGGTGATAGCTTTCAAACGGTGAGTAATTAATAGATGCCCAAGCCACTATGCCTATGCTCGGTTTAGACTCGGATAACGGAAGCGAGTTCATCAATCATAGTCTCTACGATTATTGTCTGAGGTGTCACATTACCTTTACCAGGTCACGCTCCTACAGGTCACGCTCCTATAAGAAGAATGATAGCTGTTAAGTTGAGCAGAAGAACTGGGCGGTGGTAAGGCAGGTCATAGGATATGACCGTTTTAGCTCTAAGGCGTCATTTAAGGCACTTGAAGACGTCTATACTTTGCTGCGCCTACATGTTAATTTCTTCCAGCCGGTGTTAAAGCTGGTAAAAAAGACCCGACACGGGGCCAAGGTGCACAAAGTCTACGACACAGCTCAAACACCTTACCAGCGCCTAATGAAGAGCGGAGTACTCACGGAGGATAAAAAGCGCGAGCTAGCTTCTATCTATGGCGCTCTTAACCCGGTGATGCTCTTAAAGCAAATCAGGAAAGCTGTGTAACACCTTTGGATACTGGCCGAACCTTCGTCCCCCACTTTAAGAAGGTACTAATAGTGAGGGCATCCCAGCTCATCTCGGTAACAGGAATTATGACGCAATGATAAAAGCTTCGGTAACACTTTATTTTGACGCAATACGTATCCGTTGATGAGCATCAGGATCTGTATAGATATATTGCCGGGCATATGAATATTGAATATCACCGTTAATTAGTAGGATAATGGTAGAACAGATAAGAAAGGAGGAATCCAATGGAGCATAAATTACCAGAGTTGCCTTATGGTGAGGATGCACTAGCACCGCATATATCTGGCGAGACCATCGAATACCACTATGGGAAACACCACAAAGCATACGTTGATAACCTGAACAGGCTCATACCAGGCACTGAATTCGAAAACATGTCACTTGAAGAGATCATCTTGGAATCTTCCGGCGGTATCTTCAACAATGCAGCCCAGATATGGAACCACACGTTTTATTGGAATTGTCTTTCGCCCAAAGGTGGAGTCGAACCTACCGGAGATTTAGCAAACGCACTCACTAAGCAATTTGGATCATTTACCCAGTTCAAAGAGAAGTTCACCAATGCTGCCGTTACACTATTTGGGTCCGGATGGGCATGGCTTGTCAAGAATTCCGATGGCAGTCTTTCAATCGAGGCTACGAGCAACGCCGAAACTCCGTTGAAGAAGGGGAAGAAAGCGCTGCTCACCTGTGATGTGTGGGAACATGCTTATTACATCGACTACAGGAATGCCAGGGCTAAATACGTCGAAGGATTTTGGAATTTGGTTAACTGGGATTTCGCCACTGCCAACATGAAATAGCAGCCGCGCTTGAGTCCTGAGATATTTAAGCAATGGCCGATAAGGTGGAAATGCGCGAGTGGTCTTGAAGGCACATAAACAGTCTCCAGGATCTTTACAATAGTCATCAAATCATCTGAGAGGAGGTCAGACGGTAATGAAGGTGCTAATCGTATATTTTAGTTTGAGTGGCAAAACAGAGAAGATGGCAGAGTATATCGCTGAAGGAGTTCGCTTCAGCGGGCAACAAGCGTTGGTGAAGAAGATATCAGATATTAAAAGCGCTGACGATTTGGTAAATTATGATGGTTACATCTTCGGTTCTCCCACTTACCATAGAGACATGGCCGAGCCGATGAAGACCTTTCTTTTCCTGGCAAAAAAGGCTAACCTTGAGGGCAAGCTGGCTGGTGCCTTCGGTTCCTACACTCATAGCGGCGATGCTCCAGCCATTATCTTCGATACGATGCAATACGTATACAAAATGGAGCCATTTGAGTTGGGTTCCTTTAATCTGAAGGAGGCAGTCGTCGAAACGTCTGAAGGTATGCGTTCCTGCCAGGATTATGGACGAGTGTTCGGCGAAAAAGTCGGCACGTAAGTCATGACTTCTCCCCTAAAAATAGTATTGAGGACCTAACCGCTATTCCAGCTTCTCCATATCCTGACCGCAACAGACTAGGGTACCACCTCCTACCTTAGTTACTGTTACCTCGTTTCCACATATGTTGCACCTATACTTTTCCCCTGTCTTCTCGACTGCCATAATAGAACCTCCTCATGTTGAGCTTACGGGGATGCGTATCTCCATGGTCTGCTTCTCGCTTGGCATATCAAAGATGAAAAGATAGACCTCTTCGGAAGGACCACAGACCCTGAATCCTTCCTGTTTTATCCATTCCTCGAGACGCTCGTATGACGAACCGGCCTTACGATAAGGACCTCTATGAAGAATGCTGGCTATTTTCGTTTCCGGTAAGTTCCTTACGCCAACACCCATCTTATCATCATTCGATTCTGGTGTATCTGTTGGAACAGGATAGAAGACTTCCCATTTTAGATCCTGTGTGCTGACTTCGTTCGGCGTGTTGTAATAGATGCCCGAAGCCGGACCTACCGCCCTCAACGAAGTTTGGGAAATGTGTCTATCGAGTCTCTTGATCATTTCTGGAAGCTGACGCCACGAACCCCTACACTGAAGATACACGATGGTTCTTGCAGGTATTACTTTAGTTGTGATGTTTTGTACAACCATACCTAATCTTGGGTATCCGAATTACTCTACTCGACCAGCTTGAACATCCTTTTTGGTGCACCACAGACGGGGCATTTCTCAGGAGCTTCTCCTTCTACCGTATTGCCACAATACTGGCAGACATAGAAGGGCTTGAGTTCCATGATCTCACCTTTCTCGATCCCGCTAAGAGCGTCATGATATAAACCATGATGAATTTGCTCTACTTCGTTTGCTAGATCGAAGCTGTCGGCCGCTTTCTTTTCACCCTCTACTTCTGCCTTCTTTATGAAGGCAGGATACATCTCGGTGAACTCATGGTTTTCACCACCGATGGCGGTAAGCAGGTTCTCCCTGGTTGATTCTATCCCCTGTAGCACTTTCAGATGGTTTCGAGCGTGTATCGCCTCGGCATCAGCAGCCGCACGGAACAACCGTGCTATACGTTTTTGGACCTCTTCTTCTGCCTTCTCTGCGAAGAAGAGGTACTTACGTTTTGCCTGGCTTTCGCCGGCAAACGCGAACTCTAGATTATCCTTCGTTTTGCTCAAAGTTGTCCTCCTGCTGAGATTGGGGTCGGATGTCAATAGTGGACACCAAACCTTTCATGCTGCCACTAGCCAATCGGCATAGTATTTCTGTGCATACGCTACAGTTGATAAGAATCCCAGTTTAGCCTGCCGCCGCTGTCGGTTATAGAAGATCTGGATATACTCGGTAATGTCCCCTATCGCCTCTTGTCTGGTCCGGTACCGGCGGTGATGGACAAGCTCCTGCTTGATAATTCCCCAGAAGCTCTCCATCGGCGCATTGTCGAAGCAGTTCCCTTTCCGGCTCATCGATGCTATTAGGCCGAAGCTATCCAAGAGGTTTCTGTATTCATGGGAGCAGTACTGGCTGCCCCGGTCCGAGTGGTGAATTAGCCCCTGAGACGGGCGTTTGACGGCAACGGCCCTGATTAACGACTGGTTGACCAGGTTCTTGGTTAGCCGCTCTCCCATCGCGTAGCCCACGATAGTGCCGGTAAAGATGTCTTTGTGGCCAGCAACATATAGCCAGCCTTTGTCGGTGGGCACATATGTGATATCACTAACCCATACTTTGTTCGGGGCGGCGACCTTGAACTGCTGTCCCAGGATATTCTCAGCAACAGGAAGGGTATGCTTGGAATTGGTAGTGGCCTTGAATTTCCGCTTCTGCTTGCAACGTATGCCTAGCTTCC
>Ga0114922_10002545_pt1 | contig 17068 bp, 12 predicted proteins | sample AartaG_FD_100975 | JGI IMG/M metagenome (GOLD analysis project Ga0114922, IMG submission 100975) | Deep subsurface microbial communities from Aarhus Bay to uncover new lineages of life (NeLLi) - Aarhus_00045 metaG | ecosystem: Environmental > Aquatic > Marine > Oceanic > Sediment | place...
ACCTCGGTGCCGGTGATGTCGGAGGGCATGAGGTCGGGGGTGAACTGCACGCGGCGGAACTTGAGCGACAAGCTGGCGGCGAGGGTGCGCACCAGCAGCGTCTTGCCGATGCCGGGCACGCCCATCAGCAGGCAGTGGCCCTGCGAGAACAGGCCGATCATGGTGAGCCGGATCACGCTGTCCAGGCCCACCATCGCCTTGCGCACCTGGGTCATGATCCGGTCGTGCCCCTCCTTCAGGTGGCCGATCTTCTCCAGGTCCTCATCGGTCCACGGAGCTTCTTCGGGTACGACGAATCCTGTGTCAGCCATCGTTCACCTCACTTTCTGGTCTTCTCAGCAGTTCTTGTGTCCAGCGGGACAATGCGGGTAACGTTCGTTCGTGCGCCCGGGCGATCAGGGAGTCGAGCACCTGGCGGTACGTCCATCCGTCGGCCTGGGCGCGGAAAACCATGAGCAGCCGGTGGGCCATGGCCGGCCGTGCTACGCTGATGATGTCCTGTCGGGTAACGTGCGTCCGGCCGCGGGCCAGAGCGGTCACCTTGCCCCCCAGCAGCAGGGCCTGAGCGGCGCGGGGGGACGCGCCCAGGCGGATGGCCTTGTCCGTCTCGTCAACCGATTCGGTCTCGCGCGGCCGGCTGGCCCGGACGATGGCCAGCGCGAAGTCCCTGACCGACGGGACCACGGGGACTTCCTTGGCCAGGCGCTGCATCTTGAGCACCATCTCCGGCCCGGTCACGCGCTCGGGCTCAGGTTGGTAGCTGCCGGTGGTCTGGCGCAGCATGCGGCGCTCCTCAGCCCCCGTGGGGTACTCCTGCTCGATGGACAACATGAACCGGTCGATCTGGGCCTCGCCCAACGCCCAGGTGCCTTCGGTATCGAGGGTGTTCAGAGTGGCCACCAGGATATAGGGCGCGGGCAGGAAGTAGGTCTTTCCGCCGATGCTGACCTGCCGCTCCTGCATGACTTCCAGCAGGGCGGCCTGGGTGCGGGCCGGGCTGCGGTTGATCTCGTCGGCCAGCACCATGTTGGCAAAGACGGGGCCCTTGAAGAACCGAAAGCTGCGCTCGCCGGTGGACACGTGGCTTTCGAGGATCTCGGCGCCGATGATGTCGGTGGGCAGCAGGTCGGGGGTGAACTGAAGCCGGCGGTATTCGAGGCCCAGGACCTCGGCCACGGTCTTGACGATCAGCGTCCGCCCCAGGCCGGGCATGCCCGAGAGCAACACGTGGCCGCCGGAGAACACGGCGACCAGCAGGTGCTCGACCACGCGGTCCTGCCCGACCACCACCTTGCCCAGTTCGCGGCGCACGTTGTGGAAGGTCTCGTGAAACTGTTGGGCAGTAATCATCTCGCCGTCGCTCACCTTGTCACTGCCTCCTAGCGCAGAACGCGCGCCGAGCCCCAATTGGCCACGTCGCCGAGGTCGAGGTCGCCGGCGTTGGTCACCTTGAGGGTGAGTTCCCTCACGCCCTTCACGGGCACGACCACCTCGCGCGGCTTGCCGTCCGAGCCCCGCACGATGGGGCTCTTGTAGAGTTGTTTGCCCTTGTCTCCCAGGACGGAGAAGATGACGCTGCCCCGCTTGCCCATTCGGGTGGCGATGCCCACGTCGCTGCGGAATTCGTTGAAGCGGCCGTTGAGGGCGAACGTGAGCTGCGAATCGGAATGGACGCCCACCCCCCACGGATACCGCTTGCCGGCGATGGAGATGGCGTCGCCCTGGCAACTGCGGTCCATCCGGTACGGCTGCGGCGGGGCCAGGATGGTCTTCTCTTCCGCCTTGATGGGGGTGAGCTGGGAGAGATACTGGACCCGGCCGCCCATGATCTGGACCAGCGAGATCTCGTCCAGGTCGAGCCGGAGCACGTTCTTTCGGTCCCACACGGGCGACACCACCCACTTGCCAAGGTGGATGCGGGTCAGGCTGCCCTGGATGACGCTTCCGTCGCGGCCCCACAGGCGCATCCGGATGTCACCCTTCCAGGGGACCTTGCGGTCGCGCTGATTCTCGGCCAAGCGGACCCCGGCAATGTAGAGAATCTTGATGGGAACGATCTTGACGAGTTCTTCGTGGTACAGGTGGAGGGCGGTCCGTTCGAGCTTCCGGACCACACCCGGATAGACGGACGCGCGCCGGTCGAGAACGACGTCCAGGTACTTGCTCCACTTCCTGTTGAGCCCGCTCTCCACCAACTCCTCGGCCTTCCGGCCGCTGAATCCGGCGAGGGGCAGTGCGACGAAGCCGCGCAGGTAGGAGAAGTTCAGGTCAATCGTCCCAGCCATCGCCGTGCGAGTGTGGATCAGGTCGCCGCGGTTGTGCAGGATCTGTCCGCGGAGGCTCCCGCCGTTGACGAAGCGGAATTCCTGTGTGCCGCTCTGCACGAGAAGGGGGTTCCGGCCCAGGAACCGGATGGCAATGATCTCTTCCAGCTTGACGCGGTGTTCCTTGCCAGTGGGCAGCAGAACGATCAGCTTGCCCTCTTTGCTGACGCCCTGCACCAGGCCGTAAATCCGCGAGTTGTCGTACAGCCAGATTTCTTCGGCCTGAAGCGCCACCGGCCCGAACACCACGAGCACCGCTGCGGCGAGCACAGCGGCTCTTCCGACCACCGGCACGATCCCTCTCATTTCTTGCCGACCTCCTTCTTGGGGTCTGCTTTCTTGTTCGCGCCGCCCTTCTCCTGGGGCTTCTTCTTGACCTCTTTGGGGGTGAACGACTCGTAGTAGGCCCGGAGCAGGCGGTCGTATTCCGCGGGGAACTCCTTGTCCAGCGCCCGGACCATCCGATCCCGGACCTCCGGGGGCAGAGCCGTGTCTTTCTTCAGCTTCTCCTGGATGGCCTTGCGCCCGGTGAGCTCGATGAATTCCTTCTCGGTGATGGTCTCTCCGCCGGTGTCGTCGTCGTCATCGTCGCCCGACTCCGGCGGCGGTTGAATCCGCTCGTCCAGGAGGTCGCGCAGGCCCCTCACGGCGAACGCCAGCCTCTTGACCACCGTCTCCCTCAGCTCTTTCTCGATGTCCTTGTCCTTTTTCGGAGACAGGATGGCCTTGGGCGCCCCGTCTATCTTGAGCTGGAGTATGGGGCCGACGCCCGCTTCGAGCACGTTGCCGGTGACGTCCTTGGACATGCCGGTGAAGCTGGAACGGACTCCCTTCACCAGCGAGAGCACTCGCTTCTGGGCGTCGATGGCGTGGGCGCGGTTGGCTTTCTCGAGGTCCGCCAGGAACCGATCGTTGGGCTGGAACGTTATGAACCGCTTCAGCTTGCGAATCACGTCGCACTCTACCACGCGGGCGTGGTCGACGGAGCGGGCAATGGCGGTGGCGGCATCCAGGTCCTTGTCCCTCACGACATATTTCCGGTCAAAGGCGTCGATGCCGTTCCCGCGCCGGTTCTCGTCCGCCAGGTCCTTGACTTTCTTGCCCATGGGCAGGAACTGCTCGAGCAGATCCTGGAGCAGCGCGATGGTGTCCGACTGGATCTGTTGCGTGCACTTCGTGTAGTTGCTTCGGCTGATGAGCGACTCGGAGTCTTTGAACTCGCGGCGCGCGCCGACCAGCATTTCCCCGACCGGACGGGCCTTGGCATTCGCGGCTTCCTTCTTCGCCTTGTCCACCTCGTGGACGGCGGCGCCCTGGCGCTCCAGCAGGATGCCGCGGGTCAAGGTCCGGAAACGCGGCATGTCTTCGGGGACCAGGTTGTCATCCAGGAACCGGGTGCGGGCGCGCACGTTGTCGTGCAGCTCGAGGGACTTGTGGATCGTCGCGGAGAGCGGGTCGTACAGGCGCCGGAGCCCCTCGCCTCCGTCGTCATCAAACGGTATGTCGTCGTCATCGTCATCGTCATCGTCGTCGTCATCGTCATCGTCATCGTCAGCGCCAGGTTCGGGGATGACGACGGTGGGCTCGTCGAGGTCCGCCTCGGGCCGCACGTCCATCGCCACGGTCAGCTTCGGATCCTCGTCCACCTGCTGGCCGGCCTTGATGAGCGCGCCCAGGGTCAGGTTGAGCGCCCACAGGGCGCGCTTCTGGACGTCGCGGACCTGGAAGGGCTGGTTGTTCTCGATCATCTGGGCCGCCTTCTTCAGGTTGTCCTTCACCCGGTTGCTGCGGAGCAGCCGGAACGCCGCCTTCAAGGGCACCAGGATGCTCTTCCGCCTCATCCTCTCGGCCTTGTAAATGGTGTAGACGAGTTGTTTTTCCAGTTCGCTTTCGGTCTCAAAGATGGACCGCTGCCGCTTGCCGAGGGTGAGCAGATCTTCCTGCTCCTCATCCGTCAGATCGAGGATCGGCTTGCCGATGTACTTGGCGGCGATGTCGTGGGTGATCTGGGCCACTTCCTCCTGCCGTTCGTGCAGGAGCCTGGCGGTGATGCTGGCCGTCTGGAGGTCGCGCCAGTCGTACAGCTTGCGGAGCACGCGCTCCATGATGAGGACCGATATCTTCTGCCTGTCCTTCACCTTGGCGAGTGCTTTGGTGCGCTGGGCCTTGAGGCGCGTCTCCTCGGCGTCCAGATCGGTCTTGGGCCGGGCCTGCTCGAGCCCGGACCGGATGGTGGGGTGCTCCTTTCCGGTCAGACGCCGGATGTACCGGGCGATGGCGCTGAGCCGGCCGGCCATGAACTCGCGCTCCATGCGGTTGCTGGTGTATTCCTCGACCAGGTTCTGCATGTGGATTTCCATCGCGCGGGCGGCCTCGAAGGCGCCCTCCTGCTTGTCTCGCATCAGCCGCCACAGCGGGTCGTCTTCCTTGCCGGCCCCCTCTTTCACCCACTTCAGCCCGCTCTTCCAGGCGGAGATCTGCTCGCGGTACGCGATCCGCGCCTCGTTCAGCATGCGCATCGACCGCTCGAAGATCTCGAGTTGAAGCTCCGGGGCCGTCACCAGCTTGATCTTCCATCTGCCCGACTCGACCGGCTTGCGGTCGGGGCGAGGATTACAGTCCCTGACCCGCGCGAAGTAGGTGATGGTCCCTCTCTTGGGGAGGTCCTCCATCCTGCTAATGTCCCACTTGAACCGGGCGTTGCTCGACTTGCCCCTCTGCTTGAGGGGGCCGGTGATGTTGGTGCTCAGGGGCGCCGGGTCGGCGCCGTCGATCCCGTAGAGGAATTCCACCTGCTCCAGGCCGAAGTCGTCCCTGGCGCGGAACACCACCCGGATGGCGGCCCGGGTGGTCTTGATGAGATCGCGCGCCGGCGACATAATCTCCACCTCCGGCCTCTCGTCGGGGGTCACGACGATCTCGTACCGCTCGGGCTTCGGCTCGCGGAACCCGTGCTTCTCGTACAGCTCGACCTGGTAGTTCCCATCTTTGGAGAGGTAGAGCGTCTTCTCAAACCGGGTCCGGTCCGAGGAGGTGAAGCCCATCTCCACGGGCTCGAGCTTCTTGGTGCCCTCCCACTGGACGAACACGGCCTTTTTCAGGGGCATGGAGCACTCGAACTCCACCCGCACCCTGGTGCCCTCCAGCCCGACCAACTGGCCGCTTTCCAACGTCTGCTTGGGCAGCTTGGCGTAGCCCGGGGGATCGTAGTGGGCCTTGATGTTCTTGATGTAGGGCTGCTCGATGATGTCGACGTCAAAAGGCTCCGTCTTGTAGTCGCCCCCCTCCATGGTGAAGACCAGGCGCTCGCGCACCTCGGGGAACGTGTGGGTGACGTTGCCCTGCTCGTCGACGGCCAGCTTCCGCGAGCTGGTGTGGCCGGTGGCCTTGCCGGTCTGGGTGAGCTTGACGTGGGACACGGGCTCGCCGGTGACCTTTGCCCGCACGGTCAGCGATTCCCTCTGCGGGACCAGGAAACCGTTGTCCGGCTCGGCCACGGTGATGGTGGTGCGGTGCGGCCAGCGAATGCTGGAGAGCAGGAACAGGCGCTGGCAGCCGATCGAGAGGTATTCGGTAAGGAAGATGCCCGCCCCGACGAACAACACCAGCACCAGCCCGGCGACGCCCATCCACTGCATGGCCGTCCGGTGGTGCAAGGCTCGACTCACGGCGACCTGGGTGACAAAGGGTGACAGCTCTCCGACCGCTGCCTCGCCCAGCTCGCGGCCGACCGGGCTGTCCAGCTCCGTCACCTCGTCCTGGTGCAGCAGCTCGTACAGGTCGAGCATCATGCCGCGGCTTTCCGGCACCACGGTGTCGACGTGCGAGAGGATCTGCTGGTTAGTCCACGGCAGAGACAGGGGCCGGATGAGGGTGAACCACACGGTCAGCCCCACGCTGCCCAGGTAGAGCACGAGCAGCAGCAGGCGCCATACCGTCGCCAGGCGCAGCCACCAGTCGAGCACGAAAAGAGCCGGGAGCAGCAGCAAGGCGAGTGTGACCACGCGCGCGATGCCCGCCTGGAATAACAGCGCCTTCAGCCGGGTCCGAAATCCCGCGCAGATCCGATCCAGGCTCTTCACGCTCATCTGCTTACCCCTCTTGCCGGAGGTCGGCAAAGCTCACGACCCTCGTGACCGGTCCGAGCCCGGCCGCCCTTCAAGCCGGCTGCCTACCGTTCGTACAGCGGCAGGTAGCCCAAGGGCGCCTGCAGCACAGCCACCGCCATCGCGGTGGTGTACACCGTGTTGCCGTGCTCGTCGGGGAACTCGCCGTCCTTCCGCTGCATCTGGCTCAGGACGGCGGTCGCCTTCTTGTACCACGGTATCCACGACGAATCGCCGACCATGTACATTGCCAGGCTCGCGTAGAAGCAGCCGTACACGTAGTACCGTCTTTCTTTCAAGTCGGCGATGGTGTAGCGCCGGTAATCGTAACGGATTCGCTCGCACGCGGGCCCCACCAGCGGGTGGTCGATCCTGCCATGGTTGCACAGCGCAATGACGCCGGTTCCGCCCAGGCTGGGGGACGCGTGCAAGCCCCAGATGCGGTAGCGGAACGTCCCGTCGGGCAGCGCACACCTCTCGATATATCGGACGCCCTTGTTGACGCCCTGCGCCGACACGGTGAAGCCGCTCTTCTTGGCGGTGCGGAGGACCCACAGGACGTTGGCGGTAACGGACATGTCGGCGTCGCCCTCGCGGGAGAACTGGTACCGCCACCCGCCGTCCAGGCGCTGGCTCCGCATGATGGCCTGGATGCCCCGCGAGATCACGTCGCGGATCTGCGGGCGCCAGGGCATGTCGCCGTAGGCGTACAGCAGCGCCAGCATCGACAGCGCGTGCTCGTACATCGGCCCCAGCTTGTTGCTGCCCTTGCCGGCGATGACGCCGCTGCTGGTCTGCACGTTCTTCAGAATGAACTCGAGCCCGCGGTCCACTTGCTTGCCGAACCGGCCAATGCGGGGCCGGCTGCCCTCGCCCATGAACGCCAGGCACACCAGGGCGGTGACGCCGGTGTTAGACTCGTACTGCGTGTCGGAATAGCCGCCGTCGGAATCCTGGCGTCCGGCGAGGTAATTCAGCGCCGCCTCGATCATGTCCCGCGTCCGCGAGGTCTTCTCTCCCAGCAGCTCGTAGGCCATGTTGCTCCGCTCCTTGCGGCGGGGCAGCACGAGGAACGCGGGATCCTTTCCCGCAAAGGTCGGGCCGCGCTTGGCTTCCAGCTCGGCCAGCAGGCCGTAGCCCTCATCCTCGGCGGGCTTGACGGGCTCGTCCTTCTTGTCACCGGCTGCCTTATCAGGCTTTGGCGCCGGCTTGTCCTGCGCCAGCAGCGGCCACGCGAACGCCACCGCGCAAGCCAGCGCCACGGCAGCGCACACCGGCCCCCACCTCCGCAGAATGTGGCCGGACGTCCTTCGGGATTGCCTGCTCGTCATAACAACCCCCACAGCTTTCTCAGACACCACTCCCCGGAAATCAGCACCAGGAACAGCACGAGGAACGGCACCCCGTCCCAGACCTCGACCTGGCGTTCCCTTCGGAGGACCTGCGGTTCAGGAGAGATGACTTCCGCCAGCGAGTCGAGGTTCGCGATGTTCGTCAGGTTCTTGTAGTTGAAGTGCTTGCCGCCGGTCATCTTGGCGACCTCTTCCATCGCCTTCAGGTCGGCGCTGGTGTCTTTGCTTTCCAGCGATTGCAGCTTCACTTGGAAGCTGTGCTTCTCGTCGAAGAGAGGCTTCTGCTCCGTGTCCGCCTCCGGCGCGATCTGTCGAGCCCGGACCCACATGCTGCCGACGGCCCGGGCGCGGTAGGTCCCTTCGTAGACCGGCTGCCCGTCGCGTCGGGGCTGGAGCCGCACCATGTCGGTATCGCCCTTCGGGCTGATAACCGAGACGTAGACCTGCTCGGTGGCCAGTTGCTTCATCAGCGCCGGGTCCAGGATCTGGAGCCGGATGACGACCTTTTCGCCGGGGCTGTAGCTGTTGCGCGTCGTGCCCAGCCGGACCTGCTGCTGCTTGCCCATCAGGCGAGTCTCGCCGAGATAGCGCACGATACGGGTCCACAGCCGGTCATAGTCGAAGTTCTCGTATGGATATCGCCACCGCCACAGGCTGTCGATCGCAGAGAAGAAGACGGCGCCCTCGCCGTAGCGCTGGATAGCCATCAGGCAGGTCCCGGCGCGCTTGCCGCTGCCCCCCCGCTCGAGGAGGGTGATGGCCTTGTGCTTGGGCCCCTCGACCGGATGGTGCCAGAAGAACCGGGGGAACGTATCCCACAGTCTCTCGTTCTGCTTCTCGTCGGTCGAGGCGAACATGATCGGATGCCCCTTGCCGAGCGGGGTCCGCCGCGTCTTCCACGGCTCGCTGAAGTACTTGTCGTAGTCCGGGTACAGGTTCTTGTCAATCTCGACGGGCAGCAACCCGCGTATCCGAGCGGCGTGGACTTGCACCAGCTTGGCCAGGCCGAAGTTCCGTCCCGCCTGAAACACCAGCCCGCCGCCCTTGTTGACCATGTTCTCCAGGCCGGCGATCTGCTGCGCGGTGATGTCCTTGGGGTCCACGTCTTGCAAGATGGCCACGTCGAACGGCTGCCACTCCTTGAGGTTCTTGGGCAGGCGGTCGATGTTCCGGTTGCCTTGATGCGTGTAGTCCACGTCGGCGGTCTGGAGGTAGCACGAGAGCTTGACGATGGGATCGCGCAGCAACGCGGGCACCACGTACAGGTACTCGCGAGAAGGTTTCCCTGCGATCAGGATGACCGACAGGGTCCGCTTGACGATCTTCACCCGGACCATGTCTTCGTTGTTCTTTTCATCCACCTCGTCGCGCTGGACCGGCAGGCTGAAGTGAAACCGCCGCCACCCCTTGACCTGCGGGATGGTGGAGATGCTCACCCGGTTCTGGCCCCGCTTGAGGACCAGCGTCTTGGTGATGGGCGACCCCTCTTCCTTCAGGGTGAGCTTGACCTCGAGCTGCGAGCGGATCTGGTTGGTCACGGTCAGGCGGAAGGTGAGCACGTCACCCAGGCTGGCTTCCGGCGGAAAGATCACTTCGTCGATGCGCAGGTCGCGGAGCTGAAACTCCGTGCCCGTCGTGATGGTGTGGATCGGGACCTTTTGCTCGGCGGCCCGCTTCACCACGTCGTCCAGCTCGGCTCCACCCGTCTGCCGGCCGTCGCCCACCATGATGATGGAGGCGATCTTGTCGGCCGAGAGCTGCCTCATGATGTCCTTCAATCCGTCGCCAAGCTGCGTATAGCCGCCCTTGGCCTGGATGAGCTCGGGCCCCTCTTCCGTCTTCCTGAAGATCTCCTCCAGCGTCAACGCGGGTGTTCCGGGGCCCTTCCGGTGGGGAATCTCTCTGAGCAGTCTCGCTGTGTCCGCGCCGGCATACACTTTCACGCGGTGGGTCAGCGAGAGCGGCCCCGACACCCGCTCGACCGCTTTCATCGCGGAGTCCAGGCGGGCGCGCCGGCTCTTCGCATTCTCTGCCACCAGAACGTCCCCGATGCCGGTGGGGAAGCCCATGCTGGAGGACACGTCCACCAGGAATGCCGCCACCGGCAGGCGCTCCTCCCGGTCGATCCGACGGATGGCGGGCCGGGCCAGAGCCAGCAGGGCCAGCAAAGCCACCACAATTCTAAGCAGCCACAGAGAGAACGTCTGCGAGCCGGTCAGACGGCGCGCCTGGCGGGCCTCCCGTCGGTACACGTAGCGGTAGAACAGGGCCAGGACGACCGCAACCAATGCCAGGAAGATGAGGAGATCTCGCTCGGTCAGCGCGGTCGGTCTCACGTGGGAGCCCCTCCTCGACGTCGGCCGAAACGCACGGCAAGGAACGATTCGAGCGCCAGCGCGGCCGCCAGCGCCCACAGAATCCACGGCGCCAGCCGGGTCTTCGCGTGCAACTCCTCCACCTTGTCCGCCAGCGATGTCCTCGGCCCGACCCATTCACAGGCGCCCAGGCCGATGGCCTCATCGAACGGGGCGCGGTCGAGGCGAGCGAGATCGCCCTCCGCCGCGCTCTGGTTCACCACGAAGCTGCGCCGTGCCAGGACCTCCGGCTGGACCTCCTTGAACTGGTACAGCCCCTGCTGGTTGGTGTCCCTGAAGTTGATCAGCCAGGCGTCCTTCAGGTCGGTGCGCTTCTGGGGGCGGACGGGCACCCGCGACTGGTCCGGATAATAGAGCAACAGGTACTGAGGCGAGACAAACACCGGCTGCCGAAAGGGTTGCCCCACCTCCAGATTCACCGCCTTGTCCGGGTTGCCCACCAGATACCGGAGGATCTCCTGCGCCAGAATGCCGAACTCGGGCCGCGTCGGCAGATAGGTCCATTCCGTACCCGCCGTGAAATTGACCACCAGCACCCTGCCGCGGCCGTAGTCCTGTTCCACCACGCACGGAACGCCGTTGGAGAGGCGGACCTTCACGCGGGAATCGGCCCCCGGCTTGGTCTCCAGTTCGATGATTCGCGAGACGCCGGCTTCTTCGTTGGGCGGCCCGGCGGAAAGCCGGGCGGTCGGCGCCCAGGCCGACTCGCCGAACCTCGGGTACACGTCCTTGTCCTTCGCGGTCGCCAGGCGCTGTACGGTAACCTTGGCCTTGAGGCGGCACGGCATCAGCCCCTTCCCGTCGCGGTACAGCAGCCGGTTGTAGTCGCGCAGGTTGACGCGGGGGCCCATGAACAGCCACAGCGCCCCGCCATCCCCCACGTAGCGCTCCAGCTTCTTTACGATGTCGTCCCGCAGGAAGTCGGAGCCGATCAGCACCACGGCGATGTAATCCCGGGTAAGGTTCTCTCGCAGGATCTGCGCCGGGTGCACGGCTTTGGTGGCGAACCGCGACACCTTCGGCATGCCCGGCCGCCACGGGGGCGCGACGGCCCGCGCCAGGTAGATGCTGTCAGCCATCGGGCTGCCCGCGGTCTCGTCGAGGATGAGCACCCCGACGTCCTCGGGGACTTTGGCAATGTACAGCCGCCGGTTGTCGATGGGGTGCGGCAGCTTGTTCCCTTCCACCACCAGCTCGACCTTGTATTCGCCCGCCTTGGGGAAGGTGTAGTCAAAGCGCAGCCCAACCGGCTCCTTCCCGATCTCGATCTCGTCGTGCCCCTTCTTCGCGTCGTTCACCAGGAACGTGGCGGTGGCGGCGGTGTCTTTGGGCGGCTCGCCGGTGCACTCGACCGTCGCCACGAACGTGACCGGCATCCGCGCGGACATCACCCACTCCTGCGGCCGGAGCCGGGTGACCATCAGATTGAACTTGGCGTCCGCGCCGGCGTCCACCAGGTACACCTTGTTGCCGGCGGCGATCTCGTTCAGCTTCCCCGAGACCTCCGCCGAGGTGGTGGCCTGATGGAGCCACGTGCTCTTCTGAAAGTCGGAAAAGATATAGATCTCCGAGTCCGGCTCCGTGGCGTGCTCCTTGATCCACGCCAGCCCCTCGGCCACCGGCGCCGCGCCCGAGCCGGCCCGCTTCGCCTCGATCTTCCCGGCCGCGGTGTGAACGTCCTCCCCCTTCTCGACCAGTGTCTCGACGCCGTCGCCCAGAAATCCCACGACCGCCGTCCCGTCCTTCGGCAGGTCACGGACGATCGTCGCAGCCTCTCGCTGTGCGATGCCGAACGCGTCAGTGGTGCCGACCAACTGATGCATGCTCGCCGTGCCGTCCAGCAGCACCACGACGTGGCGCTCCTCCTGCCCGCGCCGCAAGAGCGGCCGGGCCAGCGCCAGCACCAGCAGAAACAGAGCGAGCATGCGGAGGAGCAGCAGCAGGCGGTCCTGCCGCCGGATCTTCTCCTGTTCTTTGTTCCGCAGGAGGAATCGAATGGTCGGCAGTTCCACCTGGCGTTTCCGCTTGCGGAACAGCCATTCGATAATGATCGGAATGGTGACCGCCGCCAAGGCGGCCAACATCCAGGGATTTGTGAACAGGAACCTTATCGTTCGCTCTCACTGGCCGGGAGTCTTCTGCCTGGCACATTGGCTCATCGGCCAAGGCCGGACTAGCTGAGTATAACGAAGCCAGTCCAATCTGCAAATACATTTTTCCGCATTTCTCTATTTCTTCCACCGTTGTTTTCCCCCGTCGGAAGGCCGGGTTGCGCCTCCGCCGTCTCTCCGGTATCATAGCCGCCCGGCCCCCGGCGAAGAAAACGCTCGCCACGGGCAACCATACGGAGGTACGCACATGATCATCGACTGCCACATGCACGTTGAATGGCTGGGGCATTCCGCCGACGATGCGGTCCGACATCTGGACAACATCGGGGTCGACAAGGCATGGGTGCTGAGCTGGCAGGACAAGGACGCCGGGCTCGATCTCTATCAGTACCTGCACCTCTCGCCCGAGTCCGTGATGCGAGCGTACCGCAAGCACCCCGAGCGCCTCATCCCGTTCTGCGGGATCGACCCGCGAAGGGAGAACGCCCACGGCATCCTCCGCGAGCTGGTCGACCAGGGCTGCAGAGGATACGGCGAGCTGAAACTCCGCCTGATGGCCGACAACTGCGACCTGATCGACATGTACAAGCTGTGCGGAAAGCTCAAGCTGCCCGTCCTGATCCACATCGACGTGCCGCTGCCCCATACCACCATGTGGTACGCGGGCGGCGTCGACGCGCTGGAACGCGCCCTGATCCAATGTCCGCGGACCGCGTTCATCGGGCACGGCCCCGGCTTCTGGCGCGAGATCTCCGGCAACGCCGCGCGAGCGAAGGGCGGCTACCCGAAGGGCAAGGTTACCCCCGGCGGCAAACTCCACAAGCTGCTGGCCAAGTACAAGAACCTGTACGCGGACCTGTCGGCGAACTCGGGCCTGAACGCGATGAAGCGCGACGTCGCACACGCCCGGAGATTCCTCGCCCGCTTCCACCAGAAAGTCCTCTACGGCACGGACTGTTTCACCCGCGACCACCTCGACTTTCTCGAGAGCCTTGACCTGGACAGACAGGTCTTCCGGAACATCACCGGCCGCAACGCCGCCAAGCTGACCAGGCAGTGAAATGATGCTTGGCGCCGTTTGGGATCCGGGCCGCGGCCGGAAGCCCCGAGCGCTGCGTATCGACTCCGTCACACCTGTTGATCTTGAGGTAGCCGGGCTGGGACGCGGGGATGATTCAGCCCAGGGAACGCTTGACGCCCGGCCCGTCGGGGGCTATCATCACGCCGGAGACGGGACCGCCGGGGATGTGCACCTGAGCCCTGCAACCTGGTATGCATCCCCCTTAGGCGGTGTTGGGCTTGACAGCAATGAACAAGATCGAGACCGAGCATCTCAAATACTTCTGGCCCATGCGGCACTATCTCGTGACATGCGGGAGTAGCGGGCAAGCAAACATCATCGCTGTCAGTTTCTGCATGCCCGTATCCCGAGAACCGCCAATGGTTGCTTGCGCGATTGGACAGAAGACGTATTCCTGTGAACTCATTCAGCAGACCAGAGAGTTTGTCATCAACGTCCCTGCGCAGGAGCTGAAACGCCAAATCTACTGCTGTGGTCTTCATTCAGGACGAGACGTAGACAAGTTCAAGGAAAGCGGATTGACCCCACTGCCCGCCCGCCATATCAACGCACCAATCATTGCCGAGTGTCTGGCGCATATGGAATGCCGTGTCGGACAGTGCGTAGGTGTCGGCGACAAACATCTGTTCATCGCGACTGTGCTTGACGCTTACGCGGACGAAGACGTGGAACAGGGGCATCGGACGATCGAGTGTGCCACCGGAGGGTTTCCGGAAAAAGTCTACGGGACACGATTTCATTATCACAACAAGGAAGAGGCCCAACAGACTCCTTCAGGCGACCGCCTAAAGGCGCGGCCTGAGGAGTGACGTTATGTGCGAAAACAAGATGAATGCGGACGATGCAGGCAATCACTGGTGGAAGGGGGCCAAGGTTGGCCTCCTTGTCGGCATTCCAGGTGCGGTCCTGTCTTTTGCGCTACTGTGCTTCATTGCCAGCGAACCAGCTCCCACCCTGGTGTCCCTGTCTCTTGCATTCCGCCCGTGGTGGAGCAATTGGTGGCCTGCATTGATAGTAGGACTGGTGCTGTTTGTGGTCTTCGGGGTGGCAGGTGCGATTCGAGCTAGGCTCGAGCCACCTGCACGTGAACATAAGAAAGGAAGTACATAACCAGTCGCTGCAGCGGACGCCCTAACAGGCGCCGCTTAGCTGGACGTTTGCCTGAGGAAACAACCAGAATGAAAAGACTCTCTATGCTGCTGGTGCTAGCCACCATTCTCGTAGAGGGATGTGGCAAGAATAAACCGACTTATGAGTTGATGATAGGGAACAAGACAATCGTCCTGCCGGTTCATCAGAATGCAGCAGTTATTCAGGACGACCTCGTGTCTAATCTCAAACCGCTCTGGGATGACTTGGACACAGGCGAATCCGCGACCTTTCAGTGCAGGCGTATCATGCCTTTCGACTTGGGTGAGGATATTGAGAAAAAAGTAAAAGAGAAATACGGCAAGAGGGCCTCCGTGACATCAACGCAGACGGTAATCACCCCCCTCATCAGGTTCTTCAAGAACAGAAGAGGCACGAGTGGTCTGGAGCAACTTGATGACGGGAAAGCGCCGTTTCCGATGATATATGGAGAGGCTGTTGAATGGGGCCAGATCGAATACTATCTTCGTGATCAAGTATTCAGCATTCAGAAGATTCGTTGGTCCATACAAGGCGATGTCAGCGAACAAGGCGCTGCGGCGGACGCCGACAAGCCGCGCCGCTGAGCTTTGACGTTGGCGCATGAATGAGGAAAGGACACAAATGAAACCAGACTTTTCGCATCCTGTGAGGGGGGCCTTTGCGCACATAGTATTGATGCTGGCAGTTGCCACGCTTTGCGTCTCTTGTTCTCGCGAACAAGCAGATGTTGACAAAGCCTACCGCAACGCAGAGAACAACCTGAAGGGCATATCGCGTTTCCTCAAGGAGGTTGAGCAGGACAAACATGAGGAAACGGAACCGCCAACGGCGGTTCCGGTGTTCAAATGGGACTTCGCCAACAAAGACGTGCATAGTTATACGTACGAACAAGAAGTACGAAACAAGACGAACATGGGCTTCTCTATGGACGGCAGGTCCAATGACATGGGGCAAGAGATATCTGGCAAAGGTGTGTTGCTCGTCAAAAGCCAAGGAGATGGCACGGCTGAGTTGGTGTTGAAGGATATGACGATGAGCATGAAAATGGACATGGGAAAAGACGCGCCCAAGACCATGGAACAGAAGGTGCCCGCTATCGTTGTGCAAGGCATGAAGGAAGACGGCTCTGGTTCTTTTGGGGACAGCTCCCAAGACATGTTCCTCAAGATGCTTTTCCCGCTTCCCACCAAGCCCCTGAAAGTCGGTGATTCGGTTGATGTTCCTGCACAGATGCCATTCAATGCCATGGGATCTGTGCTAAAGGTCACAGGTCGTTCTCGTATCACGCTGACACGATACGTCAAGATTGGGAAACGGACATGCGCTCAGCTTGACGTCGACACCGATATATCAGAGCTGAAGGTCCCCTCCGAGTTGAAGGGGGAATACAAGTGCTCCGCAAAGGGAACGTCTGTGTTCTATTTCGATGTAGCGAATCGTTCCTTTGCGTCAGGGACAATCGCCTTCATTATGCAGTTCAGCATTGATGCCCCCACGCCCCAGATGAAGATATCGGGAGAAGATACTCCCGATATGCCCAAGAGGTGGAAAACGTCTATGACCAGTGACAATCTCATTCGTGTGAAACTGAAAGAGTGAAGACTTGCCCCAACCATTGCCTCCAGGCGACGGCAGGAAGCCGCGCCTGAAGCACGCGTTGGCCAAGGAGACTGGAAAAATGAGAATGAGTCTGCACGTCATGGTTGTTCTCGTCCTCTTGGCATCGGCCTCATGCACAAGAACGCACAGCTCGAGTGCATGGGTAGTCGAAGAGACTGAGATAGCACTCTATCATTCCAGCACGGCCGATCCTGAATCGGGTTACATACTTCACGTGGAATACTGTGCCGCGAAGTTGTCAAGCGGACCGAGTGTCTTGCACATTGTCTACAGGCCGATAGATTTCCCGGATCGGAACCCAGGTTTTGCCAAGGGCGACACTATCACCGTCACGGGCCTGGACAAGGCCAAGGATTTCGGCGCGGTAGAAGGCAGAGATTATTGGATCACTCACATTAAGATTGCTAAATCCGCTAACAAGCCGGATGCAGGCGACGGCAGATAACGAAACGGTGGGACGGACATCCGCCTTCGCGAGAGGGACATAGCCGCTTCGGCGGAGTCCCTTTCTGTCTGCCCCGTGGCAGGCAAGAATGCCTGCCTCACCAGAGTCTTGATAGGACCTCTTGACTTGAAGGAGGGTGACATGGCATTTCTCAAGATGCGGCCTCGGACCCGGGTTCTCGCTACCATCGTGTGGGCAATCAGCGCGATCCTGTGCGTTGTTCGTCCCGCTCACGGAGGAGACGCCAAGCCGGACCTCCCCGCGCTGGTCAAAGAGACTCAGAAGATGTCTGTTTCCTCGAGCCGACTCGAGTTGGTGTGGTGGATACCCGTGGAGTACTGGCGGGTGGCCAACGCAGGCAATCCGGCGGTGTCTGAAGAGCTCAAGGCTCAGGTAGAGAAGGTCCTTGACAAGTATACGCTGATCGCAGTGGTGGACGCGGACGTTGGCCTCTTCGGAAGCATGACCTTCAAAAGTAAGGCCCGAATCGCGAGGTCCCTTGCCTCGTGGACAAGGATGGCGA
>Ga0114922_10002546_pt1 | contig 17067 bp, 6 predicted proteins | sample AartaG_FD_100975 | JGI IMG/M metagenome (GOLD analysis project Ga0114922, IMG submission 100975) | Deep subsurface microbial communities from Aarhus Bay to uncover new lineages of life (NeLLi) - Aarhus_00045 metaG | ecosystem: Environmental > Aquatic > Marine > Oceanic > Sediment | place: Aarhus...
CCATAGGGATACTGGGGCGCAATGACTGTGTTATCGTCGACGTCCGTTATCTGGACCTGGTATTCCACCGCGGTGCCTGCTATGGGAAAGGGCCCGAGCTGGACGCCATAAACACTATCGCCAGCACCGTAGTCACCGTGAGCACCATCATCGTACATAGTGAGGTTGGCTTGAGGTGCGCCATCTATCCACCACACCAGTTGGACATCCTGTACGCCAGTCTCATCGCTGGCCCGTGCCCGCACGGTCACTTCCTGCCCAGTATCGGGGCTGTTTGGCTCATGCTCGGCCGAATCCAGGTGAGGCGGCGGGTCCATATCTTCCATGGAGCCGATAACGCCGTACCAGATGTCATGGTTGACGGCACGGTCGGATTGCCACGCCAGTGCTACCTCCCCGCTTGAAAGAGCAGTAGCTGCCGGGTCATTGTCCCGCCCAGTGAATCTCATCAATTGAGAGGCAGCAGACCAGCTGGTGCCGCCATCGGAGCTGGTCCTGTACCAGATACCATCATCCCAGCTGCCTAAGGGTTGAGAGCTCCACACCGCCCAGATCTTGCCATCGGCCGTCTGCGTTATCGCTGGAGAGTAATCATAGCCAGAGTCTGTGGTTATCTGAGAGGCGGCAGACCAACTGGCGCCGCCATCAGAGCTCGTCTTATACCAGATATCCTCGCTGCCTGAACGATAAGATGCCCAGGCTACCCAGACTCTACCATCGGCGGTCTGGGCTATGGCTGGATAGTAATCACCATCGGAGTCGGTGGTTATCTGAGAGGCGGCAGACCAGGTCGTGCCACCATCCGAGCTGGTCTTGTACCAGATATCAAAGTTGCCGGTCCGCCAAGAGGACCAAACTACCCAGACTTTACCATCGGCCGTTTGGGTTATCGCTGGGCACCAATCGCTAGCGGAGGCTGTGGTTATCTTAGAAGCGGCAGACCAGGTGGCGCCGCCATCAGAGCTGGTCTTACACCAGATCTCAGCGTTACCCGAGCGCTCAGATGACCAGACTACCCAGACTTCACCATCGGCGGTCTGGGTTATCGCTGGACCGTCATCACCGCTGTGGGCGGCAGTTAGTTGGGAGGCGGTAGACCAGGTGGCGCCGCCATCGGAGCTGGTCTTGTACCAAATATCATCGTACCAGATATCATCGCTGCCTGAGCGGTCAGATGCCCATGCTACCCAGACCCTACCATCGGCGGTCTGGGTTATCGTTGGCGAGTCATCACGATCAAGGTCGTTCGTCAGCTGGACTATTGGAGGCACCCAGCCCGAACCCACTCCAATACTCGTCTGATACGGTCGGTAGTCATGTGAAGTTATGGTCAGCAAAGCTTCGCCTGACGTCAAGTTAGAAGAAGACAGTAGAATAGTGCACGATCCTGATGCAATGGTTCCCTTACCGATTATCTCCCCACTATAATACAAAGTTGCCATGCCCATCCCACAGCTTGCATCTGAGATGTTGAAACTGGTCTGATCAAGCAGTATCGCCTCATCATGCGTAGCTGTTATCGTCTGAGGAACACTGGTCCAGATCTCCATAGTAGGGTCACCAAAATAATGGAACAGCTCAAAGGTGTATTTCTCAACTCCCCATAGGTCACTCCATGTCTCTGTCATCCTGATCTTGCCCTGATTCAGAACGTCACCCATCCGATATATCGCATCATGAGGAGTAACGGAAGGGCTGGGATTGTGGGGAAAGGACGGTACAAGTCCTGGCCAGATAGCATCGATAAACCCCTCGGCCAGCCCATCGTTGTTGCCACTGTAGCTTACCTCCGTTGCGCCGAAAATGCCTACGGCACCGCCGTTTGGATGGCGCAGAAACGCTTCACAGAAACAGTCCGCGTCGAATTTTCCGGTCAGGCAGTTAATGGAAAACACGACAGGAAGTTCTTCTTCATTGTTCAGTTGGCTGATTTCGTAGGTTGAAAAATAGGGATCGCTCCATCTTGTTACACCGCCATGATCGCGATGGGTTACCAAGAAACGTCCCGAGTCTATCTCATTTCTAATACTTGCTGCGTTGCCATCCCACGCGTAGTTGGGATAGCGTAAGTAATCAGGAACTGATTCACCCTTGCCAAAATAACCGTTATTCCAATAAAGCACTTCAGCAGGATACGAAGCAACAAACTCCCTGTCCATCTGGTATCCGTAACTCGTCGTTAGGTGCTGGATTATTTCCTCGGATGTTTGGGCAAAACGCCTATCGGCATAACTGTCACGCGGATCATAGTCTTGGAAACACGCTGCGCTGATGCCGTGATTATAGAAGTCCGCGTCATAAGGAGGGTCGCATTGGTAATCTATAATTTTATCGATCACAGTATTCGCTTCGCTGGGGCTGGAAACCGAAACTCTCCCGTAGGCCATGTCGGGATAGTAGTCATCTGGGCCATCCATGCAGGCATAATACAGGTCAGTAACATGCGTTCGGATTAGCTCTGACGTCTCTGCCGGAACGTCGTCGTGGTCTCCAATGATGATGAAGTAGTCGGGCTTCGGACTCCAGCTGTTGTAGCGGTTGTGAATGGCGTCCTTGACCTCGGCACTGTTCCAACTGGATTGTGAGACGACCTCGACTGTATATCCCGTTTCCCTTTTCCATTCTGCCAGGCTGCCGGCAGCAGTCAGATAGTTGGAATGGGTGATGATGATGATATCACTGCGACCGTTGGACTCGCTTTCTAGGTCCATCTGAACCGATGGAATGCTATCGTTGTTTATCACAACATTCTTCAACAGTCCTATGAAACGCGGAGAGTGCGCATGGATATCAAGAAATGTCCCCTCCCCGCCCACAAATTCGATCCGAAACTTGAGATGAGAGAAGACGGTCAACTCTCGGCGCCCGGGGTTATACTGAACAGGGCATATTTGCACCCGCGCTATAGACGTGCCTCGCAGTTCATTGATTGCTGCAACCTGCACGGGACTCTCAGGGTAGTTCCCGACCGACTCGTAAAACTCTTGATTAATCACAAACTCTGGTTCGGGCGCTCCTGCTTCATCTGGTGCCGGCTCCAGAGCAGGATGGACAAGATAGCCACCAAGTACACGCGACTCAATCTCCAAAATCGCAATGCGTACATCGGCCCCGATTGGTACAGCTATAGCATAGTTGTGCATTGGCAATGCCGGCTTTCCCACCTCACCGAGCTTCCCAAAGCCCTGGATATGAATGTAGTGATATGTTGCCCCGTTGACCTCTTTGGCGCTTAGTTCAGCACCGGGAAAGACATAGTCAATTTGCATTCCCGCCAAACCCATATCATTGAATTCCATGGATGGTTCCGCTATGGTGTCGGCATCTGAATCAGTAAACGGAAGCCACTCATTTCCAGCCAAATCCACGTTATTGAATTCCATGGATTGCTCCGCTATGGCGTCGGTATCTGAATCAGTGAGTGGAAGCCACTCATTCTCGCCAAACGCAGGGATAGAAATGACAAAGGAGACAAGGAGTGTGAAGACCAGGATGCCAGACGCAAGTTTCCTAAAATTCATAATCCCTCCTCAGTTCGTCCTGGCTGGCCACATGGGTTGCTACAGAACTCCTTAGCATATGCATCACTTCTCCGACAAACCGTATGTCAGGACCTTTCTCTGGTCATCAGCTAGAAGCTTAAGCTATTGGATTCTTCCAGGCATTTATGACTGCCAGCACCATAGATATGTTCAGGTTGTAAGGCGGTGTGCCAAACTTCCATAGATTAATACTGGCCAGAACATAAGGCATGTCCGGGGCATCGGGGATAAGACCATGGTTACCAGCAAAGTCCAGAGTATATGTCATCGCCTCGGTTACCAGGATAGCTTGGGTCTCACTTCTGTATCCATCCTTGCTCGCCGTCACGTTATAACTCCCGAGCTCTGGAAGCATCAATGTGTAGTTTCCACTGCCATCGCTGATGGTGCTCATCACCGCGACAGCACCCTGGTACAGGGTAACGTTCACCCCGGCTAAGATGGCAGAATTCACCTCCCTGGTCTGCCCAACTATCTTGGCTACTCCCACCTCTACCTCATAATCACCAGTGATAGCTTCTGTATAAGGGCCCTCTCCACCAATGTAATAATCAAGCGTACCACCAGTAAAGTTATACGTGCCCGGCATGGCATCACCCGGCACCTGCACATTGTACACTGCAGTGAATCCTGCACCGCTAGCATAAGGCCCAAACCATATATACTCGACTTGGTCAGGGGTTGGGTGATTCTCAACATCGGCACCAGGAGTGCACCATGTCTTATCAACACTTAGGGTCCACCCGGCAGGGCACAAATCAGTCAGTCCAATCGCATTGGAGTTGTCAGCCGGCGAGGTGAAGTTCACGGTTACCTGGAATTCCCCTCCCGCCCATACACTATCAGGCAGTATTCGGACAGGATCGGCCGCTGCCGCTCCCGAGGATATGACGAAGTTGCCATCGCTCATATCCCATACACTGCCATCTGAAGCGCTCGTTATTCTTATTCTGGCTTGAATGGTCGTCGGCCCAGTTACTGTCCAACTCTCACTACCATCATTAGCTGTATTGGTGATGAAGTCAGACCAGCTTGAACCCCCATCACGAGAGATGCCAATATGAACATCCCCTGTAATCCCGGAGGATATCCACGTGATAGTCTGGTTGCTTCCAACAATCCAGTTTTCATCTCCGTCCGGAGATGTGACTATTACGGTCGGAATTCCAAAGTATGAGTGTAAGAATTCGTCCCAGCTTTTATCGGCAACGAATTGTAGGTTGGTACCACTGTAGTCACTGTAACCAGGATCACTCTCAGAAGCTGGGAAGTAGATCGCAACTCCATGAGCATTGTCTAGCTCGTAGTATTCACCTCCGCTTCCGTTCTCGTGCGCCTCAGCGATTACGGCGTTATTCACCGCGGTCATGACAGCCTGGGCAGCGGTTTGAATTGTGGCATCCCCTATGCTCTGGTCAATCAAGTAGGCGAAGTGATACAGGTCAAGATACGAATCAACGCCATAATAGTCAGTGCCAAATTTCTGGCAGGCGTCCCGCGAACTTTCTATCTCCGTACGGTAGGTTGACAGTCCAGTGAGCAAGGCCAGGGCAAAATCGTCTACTGCTGATGCCAAGCCGTATTGAGACAGGTCAACAGCCGACATTGTGTGAGCATACATCGAGCCTGTGAGATCGTTGTGATACTCATTGACGACTGTTATTGCCATTTCTTCTGGTGATGTAATCGCGCTGATGGAGGCTACATAATCATCATATGGACTCCAACCTGGTGTTGACCCCCAACCATAATACTGTGAGGCTACCAGATACTGGCTATAGTCCTTGACCTCATAGCCGACCTCAATCATCTGCATCAGGCAGGCATCGAGGAACAGGACATCCAGCTTTTCGGTGCCGCCTGAAGTAATGGAGTTCAGGGCGTCACCCATCCCAGCAGTGGACATGTAATCTCCGCTGGTATCATCCCACACTATGCCCTTAGGCACTGGTTGCCCGATGCCTTTTGGTTGCCACCCGGCACCATGATTGGATACTACCAGACAATAGTGGTCGGCAGGATAATTGGATTTTGCCCAAGACACAAAGTCAGTCAAGGTATTAGGGTCAGCCATATTCAGCTCGCCCAAATCCCAATAATCCACATTCTCAGCATATGAAGCGAAATTGTTAATATCAGTATCGTACTTCAGCTCGTACCTTCTAGTGGTGGTCCAGTCACCGTTAGAGCTATCATAGCCTGGAATGCGGTCAAGCTGAACGATGACGTTGACATTCGCATTGTTGGCAGACAGTTCCATGTGATTGAAGCTGGCGATTTCACCCTCTTCCAGATTGTTGTCCCCGTCTGAGTAGACCATGAAAGTCCACGCGGCCTCTGGGAGCGCACTTTCCCAGCTTCTGTTTGCCTCGTTATTGGTCTCATCCGACTCTGCAATATCATCATCGACATCAAGTGCGCTGGTTAAGTTATGGGCTCCGGCGGTAGCCGTCCAGGGAATATCGCTCCATGAAGTGTAGTTAATGCCACCTTCAGCCGTTCCTTCCCCATAATCAGACACAGTTCCGTCAAGCTTCAGTTCTGTACGGAAGCTGGGAGTTGTCCCGGAACCGAGACAATTCCACTTGAAGTGGAAATAAACCTCTTGGCCAACGGCGGGCTCACTTACCACATACTCCTTGGCCGCATCATCAGCCTGGGTGCTCAGGTAGACCTCGACCGCCTCCAAATCAAACTGGGCAGAAGGGACATACCTTTGCAGCACCACGTCATCGACAAAGGCGCCATCATAAAACACGCTGCCATCGCTCTCAAAGATGAAGGCTACCCACACTTCGGGCTCGCCACAGAGGTTTCCCAGAGTGGGAGCGGTCGTCAGGTCGAAAGACTCGCTGGCCCACCCCCCAGTGTCTCCGCTGATTTGCCAGCCGTAGAAATCGATACTATCAGTGGATGCCAGCCACAGGAAATAGTCGTAGTTTTCTTCTGATTGAAGCCAATAATGGAAGTTTAGCTCAGCATCTGTGGCATCGCTGAGATCAAAAGGTCCGTAGGTCATCCAGGATGCCATGTTATTGGGGTAATAGTGAAGCTGTGGGTCAAGACCGTTAGCTCCTCCATTAGCGCACCAGGCACTCCACGAGCCCGAATGTGGTTTGTAGTCATCGTCATCCCAGTAATACTCACCGTTCACAGATCCGTCGTTATCAAAGGCCACCCACAATCCAGTTGGGAAGGAGCCCTCAAAGTTCTCGCTCATTATGGTCTGCCAGCCCGGAGAAAGCGGTGCGGGTTCTCCTACGGGCTCACCCCCGTTAACCTCCGCCCCATTATCCAACACCATGTGAACTGGCTCCATCGGCACCAGACCACCGGTGTTCTCTCCAGGCTTAGTCTCTTCCGGAGAAGTTGGGGATTCTCGGCCAGATATGCTCGTCGGGAAGATAACGGAACACAATAGTAGCAAGCATATCCCAGATAGAATCTTAGTTGCCACGTTCATTCTACTCTGTGCCGCTTATATCAAATGGCGCAAAGCCGACATCCAAAGCGAGTGTTCGACTTGGGTAGAGCTACCATCAGAAAAAGGCCCGCCCCGGCAGATCCCTTTTACTTCGGTCAACGTTCTCTCCTATCCGCTCAAAAATGCCAATCGCGTTTCTCAGCCACTCTGAGTCTAGGCAGTACACACTCCTCTTGTGAGGAAATCTCAGTGCAGGTCAAGTCTCGCCTACTTAGTTTCGCTAACCACCCGTCGCCCATCCCAAGCTACTCTGCCACCCAAGTTGAGCTCATTTGGCTGCCCACACTCACAAACACAGTACTGATACGCTATAGTAGTATACTGATGATAGATATTAGACTAGGCTCTCTTGAGAATAGCATTTCGTGAGATAATGGTCAATACCCTAAACCTAACTTTTCCTCCCAGTTCTTTTGTTTCGGTCACTATTCATCGTTTTGTGACCTAATAATCAGTGGCGCCATGCTTTCAAGATTTGCTCCCTTGTTCCGGTTCCAGGTTCTAAGTTCTGCGGTTCTAGGTTCTAGACTAGAAACTGTAGCTAAATAGCTAGCACTTCAGACGTAGAACCAACACTGGAAGTAGAAGACATAGAAGTAGAAATAGAACCAGAATTCAGAACCAACTTGAGTAGATACTAAACTGGATACAGGCAGAGACTGAACGGAACTATGAACTGAATCTTGAGTGCACAATCTGGCTTTTTGTGCAACCGAGTAACAGAATACGCAAATGTGCAGTCTCAGCCGCAGGTACGCTGTGGACCTCTTCCCCGCCGCTTGATCGTCCAGACAACGACCGCCACTGAGACGAGCACCACCAAGCCTACTATGGCTGCCTTCTCGGCGGGAGCAGTGTTGACGGCTACGATGCTCATCGCCACAGCAGGCAATAGCCCAGCCCTTACCACTGGCTTCAGGACGGGATGCTCAGTTATAAACTCAGCTACTGCTGGGCTAACCCTGTAATAGAGATCCACTAGAGTTTGTCCCAATGGGTTGGTCAGCAGGTATTCATCTCTGAACTCGCGGAGAATCTGTATTTCCTGGGCCAGGGGTGTGCCGTAGGCGGCAGTGGCGATGAAGCAAGGTGTTGGCAGAGACCCCGAGTAGTAATCGCCTGTGGCGACCACGGTGCCGTCGGACTTAATTCCCACCGTGTGAAACCAGCCTGCGGCGACCTGGATGATGTCCATCCAACCCTCGACATTGCACTGCCCCCACTCCTTCCAGCCCACGGCGACCACGGTTCCGTCGGACTTAAGCCCCACCGTGTGGTCGGCGCCCGCGGCGACACCAATGATATTCGTCCAGTTGCCGACAGCGCACTGCCCATCGCCACTGTATCCCACAGCGACCACTGTCCTGTTGGACTTGAGCCCCACCGTGTGACCGTCGCCCGTAGTGACCTCGATGATACCCGTCCAATTGCCGACATCGTACTGTCCGGAGCTGTTCCATCCCACGACGACCACAGTGCCATCGTACTTAAGTCCCACCGTGTGACCGTCACCTGCGGCGACCTGGGTGATGCCCGCCCAATTGCCAACATCGCACTGCCGCCCGTCGTTCAGTCCCACGGCGACCACGGTGCCGTCGGACTTAAGCCCCACTGTGTGAGACCAGCCTGCGGTGGTCTGGTTGATGCCTGCCCAGCCGCCGACATTGCACTGCCCGTAGTAGTTGTCTCCCACAGCGACCACGGTGCCATCGGTCTTAACCCCCACCGTGTAATCGAAGCCTGCGGCGACCTGGGTGATGTCCGTCCAGCCGCCGACATTGCAGCATCCATATTCGTTGTATCCCACGGCGACCACGGTGCCGTCGGACTTAAGCCCCACCGTATGACCGGCACCTGCCGCGACCTGGATGATGTCCGTCCATTCACCGACATCGCACTCCGTCGGCAAGTAGTTTTCCAAAGAGACCATGGTGTCGGCGGCGACCGTCAGTCTTACTTGCTCCTGAGCCATAACAGGAGCCGTATTCAGCGCCGCTGCAGGAAGAATAAAGCTAAGAATCAGAGCGACACAGAGGGAAACCGGTAAGAGCATTTTCCTGTTTTTCATTGCCGCACTTCGCTGGTGGTGGACTGAACGTGATGCGAACCAGAGCGACCTTCCGGTCCACATACTTGACCACCGATCCTATACTCGCCTTTAGTACTCACGATACTATCATACGAGAAGATTGTTAGAATCTCATTAAGGAAGTTGCTAGTCGTTTTCGGAGTGCCCAAGACACACTACGGAATTGGAGAGTCACAAATCGCTATTTCGTACAGCACTAAAATCGGGATTGCGTTCGCGCAATAACATAGAACTTCTGCTGTTCAGCATGCGTGTTTGAGGTAACAGGACAGACTTTTGTGTGATTCCAAGGTTGCGTATTCTGAGGTATTGACTCGGCTGCCTCAGTCTTGATAATAGACAGTGACACCCCTCGCCTCAAGCTCAGGTATGTATATGTTAATGGAATCGTCGCTCAGCGGATTATCGGCGAGATAGACTTTGTCCCCCACTCCAAGTCCCTCGTTCTCCACCAAAGGACTCATATTGCTTATCTGGTTATCGTCGAGACTGAGACTTCTCAGGTTGGTGAGGTTGGCCAAGGGTGATGTATCGCTTATCTGGTTACTGTCAAGGCGGAGACCTGTCAGGCTCGTTAGGTTAGCCAGGGGTGATACATCGCTTATTTGGTTATCATTGAGGTCGAGATTCTTCAGGCCCGTGAGGTTAGCCAGGGGTGATATATCGCTTATTTGGTTATCATTGAGGGTGAGATATGACCGGATGGTGAGGTTGGACAGGGGTGATATATCACTTATCTGGTTATTGTGGAGGTAGAGAATATCGAGGTTGTTGAGGCTGGCCAGTGATGAAATATCGCTTATCTGATTATTGTGGAGGGTGAGAGTATCCAGGTTGGTGAGGTTGGACAGGGATGATATATCGCTTATCTGGTTATCATTGAGGGCGAGATCTGTCAGGCCGGTGAGGTCGGTGAGGGATGATATATCGGTTATCTGGTTATCATCGAGAGTGAGACCTCTCAAGCTGGTAAGGCTGCCCAGAGGTGAGATATGACTTATCTGGTTATCATTGAGGAGGAGGATTAACAGGCTGGTGCAATGCTCCAGGCCGGTGATGTCAAAGATATTACGCGAAGAAGCGTCAAGGTAGGTAAGGTCTGCCAGGTCTGAAGGATAGATATCTCCTGTGTACTTGCTCATTTCTTCTCTTATGGCTTCCTCAACGTTGGCGTCAGGGAAGTATACAGGTGCGTCCACACCGCCGCCGTCACATCCTAGCATCCCGACAATTAGAGATACCGCAATCAGAAATATGCCTACTCTTTTCATCTATGTGAGCCTTCCAGAACGATTATATCACTGGCGAAGGAGTTGTCAACGGGATTGCAGTGTCCAAGATATGGTATGGATCCAAAGAGTCACCAAACGCTAGTTTGCCATCTAACGCCAGAAAGCTATCAAATTGCCCACCTTGTTACGAAGACTATAGATGGGATTGTGTTCGCGCAATAACATAAAAGTCTTGCCGTTCAGGGTGTGTGTTTAATGTGAGACAAAGGCTTACGCCTTCAGTATCTCTTTGTGCCTCAGCGCACGCTCCAGTGAGGGCTGCATCTTCATGTCCTGGAACTCTTTGATGGCGAAGTCCAGGTGCTCCAGAGCTTCTTCCTTCTCATCCGGGTAGTGCTCCAGCAGCAACTCGGCAAGCTGGAGCCGGGTGAGCGCCAGCTCGGGGCGGAATCTCATCTCAGTGCAGTCCTTGATTGCCTTCTGATAGTATGTGTGGGCTTCCTTATATCTCCCCAAGAAAGCCGCTGCGGCTCCCAGGTGGCGGACTATACACGTGGGGAGCGACGTTCCACTTGTGATGGAGCTGCTGCTAGACAGTCGGCGCACGAGCAGCTCAGTGGCTTGGCGATGGCCCGCCAACACTGCGGCCTGCAAAGCCGCCCAATCAAGATATGCTACCGTCTCGTCTTGGTCCGAGCCGATGCCAGCGCGTGCCACGACCAGCCGTTCCAACATCTCCGCCACCTCGGCATATCGACCCAGGTGCGCCAGGCAATACAGAATCATCTCTTCACAGCCTACTTGCTGGGCACTGTCTCTCCAGCGCAGAAGGTTGGCCTCAAGGACTCGGGCAGCGCCCCCAAGATACACCTCAGCGGGCAATCCCATACATACCCACGTCTCCGCGAATTCCAGGATGCCCAGCTCCTTGGCGCGGGCCAGAATTTGGCGGCGGATTGCCACGGCCTCCTCCAGACGCCCGTCCCAGATGGCCATAGTGGCGTCGCTCAGCATTGAATAGATAAGCAGGTACGCCTGCCTGCTGCGCTCGGCCAGTGTTTTCATTTCAGACATGATGTCTTCAGCGCGCCGCCTCTGTCCAAAGTGCAGGAATGTCTTCACCATTGTCCACAGTGCCAGTGACAGTATCGCTAGGTTCACGCCCCGCCGTGACTGCTGCGCCAGCTCCTCTGCCAGGCGGAGCCGCTCCTGGTCATGCTGTGGTGCTGTAACCATGAAGTGGCGTATCGAGGCTGTCCACCAGTACGTGTTAGGGTCTCCCAGACGGCGGGCCAGGTCGAAGGCCCGGCTGAGGAGAGCCACCCCTTCTGTTGAGGAGGTTCCTCCAGACATCTCTATAAAACCCAGCATGCAATCTGCCCAGGCACGCTCCAGCGTCTCTGGTCCGGCGTGACGGTCGGCGCGAGTGCCCCACTGTGCCGCCTCGGGAGAAGTCATCAACGCCGTTCCATGGACTGCCAGTCCTTGTATCGCCAGCAGGGAGGCCCGGGAGGCTCGCACGTTGTCGCTGATAGCCTCAGCCAGGGAGAACGCTTGTAGCGCCTCCATGTCAATAACGCGTCGAGTCTCCCCGGCGAGGAGCAAGGCATCGCCCAGGGCTAGGAGCAGGTCACACTTCCTGACCTTGTCCTCGGGGTCCAGTACCTCCTGGACCTTGAGCGCCTGCTCGAGTAGCCGTACCGCCTCTCCATAGGCATAAACATCCGTAGCCCGTTTGGCCGCCATCTCTGCGTAAGACACGGCTTTGGCCAGGTCGACGGCGTCGGTGGAATGGGAGAAATGCTCGGCCAGCTCGGCGGCGTGCTCCTTCAGACGCTTGGTGTACAGCGTTTCCAGGGAGCGTGCCACCTGCTGGTGCAGCTTCAGACGATGCGGGGCAATCATCTCCTCGTAGAGCGTCTGACGGAAGAAAGCATGAGTGAAGCGGTAGCGCACCATGCCCCTCTGGGAACGCTCTTCCAGCACCGACAGTTGCACGGCTTCCTTGAGGGCGTTCGCAAAGACATCGTCGTTAACGCCAGCTACGGCTTTCAGAGTCCGCAGGGCAAACTCCCGGCCGATAACGGAGGCCACGGAAAGAAGCTGATTACACTCCGGACTGAGCAGGTACAGGCGCTTGCCGATGACATCTCGCAGCCCTTCGGGGATGCTCATCTCCAGTGGACTATCCTTTGTCGGCCGCCACTGTCCCTCTTTCCGGGCGATGAGTCCCTCTTCAACGACATAGCGCACCACCTCCTGCACAAAGAGGGGATTTCCTTCCGTCTGGCGGTGCACCGTCTCAGCCACTCCCCAGGGGACACCTTCCTGTGTAATGCTCTCCAGCATCCGGCGGACCTCATCGGCATTCAGGTCGCGCAGGAGGACGCGGCCGTAGTTGGAGATGCGCCTCAACTCGGCCAGAGTCGCCGATAAGGGGTGGCTGCGGTCCACCTCTACATCGCGATATGTACCTACTATCAGTAGTCTGGCACGGCCCAAATTACGAGCGACGTGGATCAGCATGTCCAGGGTGCCCTTGTCGGCATCGTGCAGGTCTTCCAGGACAACCATCATCGGCTGGACGGCAGCGGCGTTACTCAGGAAGTCGCTGACCGTCTGCAGCAGCCGGTATCTTTCTTCTTCAGGGTCTTTCTGGGGTCGAAGTTTTATCTTGAGCCGTTCCCTTATCTCGGAGACGATGCGGGCCACATCGGCGGCACCGCTGCCCAGCTCTTCCCGCAGGTCCCTAGTCTCGCGGTTGAGCACATAGGAGCGCAGCGCCTCGACAAAGGCCAGGTAGGGCAATGACAGAGAGCCTGCCTCGTAGCAGTGGCCGACCAGCGTCCGCCCGCCGCGCAGGGTGACATAGGTCGATAGCTGTTCGCACAGGGCAGTCTTACCAATGCCCGGCTCGCCCATCACCATCATCAGGGCTCCCTGCCCCGATATAGCGCCATCAAAAGCTGATTGAAGCTGTTTCAGCTCTGGCTCGCGGCCGACAAATACCCGACGGTAGAGTGGATTTTCAGCAGGGGCTTCCCGCGATGGCTCTGTTATCTTGCCCGCCTCGATTGCTTCCAGGGCCTGAAGGACAACCGCGGCCGATTCCGGCCGTTTCTCAGGATCCTTCTCCAGTAACTGTAGAATGAGTGTCTCCAGAGCCGGAGGCAGGTCGGTTCGGTGCCAGGTAGGTGCTACCGGGGGCGTGTTGATATGCTGTCCGATGACAGCTACAGAATCGTCCCCCACGAAGGGTGGCCGTCCGGTCACCATCTCATAGAGCATCGCCCCCAATGAATAAAGGTCGGCTTTGGCGGTCACTTTTCCGCCCATGGCCTGCTCCGGGGGCATATAGGTTACTGTGCCCACCATCATGCCGGGTTGGGTCAGGCGGGGGAGGTCCGCGGCCAGAGCCAGGCCGAAGTCGCCTATCTTGGCGGTGCCGTCGGCACCCAGCCAGACATTGCCGGGCTTGATGTCGCGGTGGATAATTCCTTTGGAGTGGGCGGACTCCAGGCCCCGGCAGACGGCCTTGGCAATACCAACTGCCTGCTCTATTGGCAGGCGGTGATCCGGGGCTTTCTCAATCAAGCTCTCGACATCACCGCCGGGCATAACAGGGATAACGATGTAGGGCTGTCCTTCATGCTCCCCAATATCGTAGATAGCAACGATGTTGGGGTGGTCGCCGAGTCGCCCCATCGCCCGAGCTTCGCGAGTAACACGGGTTCGGGTAGCGTCATCCAGTTTCTCGGTCTTGACGAAGGCAAAGGCCACATCGCGGTCAAGGAGAGTGTCATAGACAAGGTAGACCTTTTTCTTGCCGCCCTCACCCAGGAATTTCTTGACCTGATAACGGCCATTGGCAAAGGAGGTGGGCTCGGGTGAAGGTTGGGGTGTTTCAGACGCTGCCTCAACTAGAGAATTGCCGCACGCATTACAGAATTTGCTCCGTTGGGGATTCTTTTGCCCGCATCGCGGACACACTAGCTTCGACCTGAGTTCCGTACCGCATTCATTGCAGACCTTGACTCTCCCAGGATTCTCGTATCCACACTTCGGGCACTTCATCAGCACTGCCCTCCCACTCAGCTACAGTCTATGACCGTCCAGGCACCTATGTCAAGTACGTCGCCTGTGAGTCATTCTAACGTAAGGAGTCACAAAACGCTAGGCTGTCAAATTACCCGCCTTGTTACGAAGACTGCAAATGGGATAATGATCCTCCCACATATTAGCGCACGTCGACATCCCGATGTCAGCTCAACATGACATTTGGCGAGAACTGATCCGACAATTCGATGGATTGTTCACCTCACCGCGACGAGACATTGTCTATGGACTTCCCCACGGGGTACAATTGTCCAACAGAGCGGTGGAATCCAAGCAGCAGTACTCAGGAGAAAAGCGACAGTGCTAGCGAGTTCTCTTTCAGATATCTGTGGAAATCTAGTGGCAGACGTGAACAAGCAAGTTGGACTGGGAAAGTGCCAGTTCGGACCGACACTAGGGGGCACGGGCTACCACTTCGCTGTAAGCAGCGGCAAACCGCGAGTCATCGCATGGGTCGGGTTTCGAACAAGAGGGATACAGACTGATAACCCCAAGAGGCCGTGTGTTGTCGTTGGTATTAGGGGAGATCTGCTGGCAAAACATGGCGCGCTAGCACGTGGACTTGTGTGGAATCCGAATGCTAACTTTGTCAGCCAGCGGGCAGGCGGGAATGGGGAGTGGCACGGTGTCACGTACAAGGTTGGAGATGCTGGTTATCAAGCAATATTGTACGGAGTGCAAGCGGCTGCAGTAGAGTCTATCACAAGGGCGTCTCGTTTTGCCGGAGGACTCTCTCGGCAGTCGATGAAGGCATGACTGGCCAGGCAGAATAGTCCAGACATTGTCGCTGCACCTGTTGGCTTTCTGTTACTTCCTGACTGGTTACCTCTTGTTGATTTCTCACTAATCGTAGCATACACTTGACTTGCAAGAGCATCGAGATTCAAACCATTCCGGAGGTCGTCATGGGAAATCGCAAGAAGAAACCGGCTGAATCAAAAATATTGGCCGATCACAAGAAGGTAAGTAAGAAACTTATACCGCCGCTTGGCGAGTATCTGAGCGAAGGCGGTATGGTATCTTGGATTGATCGAATCCTTCCTGAGTTGATATGGGTAGCGGCAATTATTGAAAATTTAGGAGTGAAGAGAGGAGTGGAGGTTAGCGCCGCGGTTGCGAGGTTGGCGAATGTGATTAACTCGGGGGGATATTTCGCGTTTGCCTCTTCATTCGGTCTCATGGATGATGCGCAAAAACAGAGGCTAGTGCAATTGCTTCGAGACCAGAGCTATTTGAATGACGTCTGTAGCTCGCTTAAATCGTTGCTTCAGCTGTATCCAGAATGCCCGCTCAAATTCCTGGATGCTGACTCAAAGCATACAAGTGAACGTGATACTGTTACTCTCTTCAAGGAAGTCTTGGTGAAGTACTACGACCGCCGCGCGCAGTCGGCAATGATTGTTCAGGCCAGCGCGGTATACTTCGCTGCGACATGTGGAAAGCTGATCTATGTCTCTCCTGTTCAAGTGCCTGACTTCAATAGCATAATCTCTGACTTTGAATCAGATAAAGCTAAGAGGGCTTGTGCAAGTGTGCGAGCAACAGTGAACGCGCTTGTTGGGCATATCGGTGCAAAGGTTACTGATCGGTGGCCGCGCTACTTCTGGAACCGTGGCATTGAAATTGACCCTCCGACGCCGGTGCCTCGAGAGGTGAACCAGTTGGATGCTGAGCTTCCCGAGAAGATCCGTCGTTTTATTGAGCTTGCCGATCTCGGCCTTGAGGAGAGATGGGATAAGCTGCCAAAGGATGTATACCAAAACTGCCAATGTGAAGTAATAGGAGCTCTGCTGGCAAGGCAGGTAACACTCGCCAAGAGAATGGCTAGGAATCCTGCCTTTTGGGATGTTCACGTGGGTCCTGTTCTACTTAGGGTCATGATAGATAACCACATTACCCTCGCGTGGATCCTTAAGGACCCTTCAGTCAGGACAGAACGCTTTGTTCTTCATGGACTTGGCCAAGCTAAATTGTATCTTGAGCATCTCAAGGTCGAAAGTGAGGAGTGCAGTAGTCCAGACCTCCAACACCTCATTGAAGGAGCAGAAAGATGGATCAATAGTCAACGATACACCTTCTTGACGAACGTCGACTTAGGTAGTTGGTCTGGATTGAACACTCGTGAAATGGCAGACCAGGCGGATTGTTTGGATGTATACCGATATGCTTATACTCCGTTCAGTTCCTGCGCTCATAATATGTGGAACCATGTCGGCAGGTTAAATGTTGTCCAATCGAGGAACCCTCTGCATAAGTACATGCTTATTCCTTGTGATCCGGAAGTTGAACCAGAATTTAGCCTCTTTCTAAATTGTGCGAAATACCTTCAGGAATCGTTCTCCATCGTAGACGAGACCTTCAACCTGCAGTGTAATACCTTGTTACCATACGACTACTGGTTGAAGGAGCCTAATGATGATCCCACTGGACCGGCTTCGAAGGATGGCAAATTGCCTGACTCATCGCCGCCTGAAACCTAGCAATCCTTTCTGTGTTGCACAACAAAATGACGAATTGTTGGGTCACTTTTCCTCAAATGTGACATTGAACTGACGTCGGGATATCGACATGCGCTCATATGTGGGAGGATTACTATCCCATTTA
>Ga0114922_10002547_pt1 | contig 17067 bp, 11 predicted proteins | sample AartaG_FD_100975 | JGI IMG/M metagenome (GOLD analysis project Ga0114922, IMG submission 100975) | Deep subsurface microbial communities from Aarhus Bay to uncover new lineages of life (NeLLi) - Aarhus_00045 metaG | ecosystem: Environmental > Aquatic > Marine > Oceanic > Sediment | place...
CCCGAACGATCCTCGTGTAGACTGGAACGAGGATGGGCGCTATGCGATCAACGACGCTATCGTTCTGCTCCTGGACATCATGAACGGCACCTGCCCGGATGCCCCGGTGCTGCTGGCCGCCGGCAAGGGCCTGGTACTGATTCCCATGGTGCATAGCTTGAGCGCTGAGGATATCGAATATCTGGAAAGGGTCATGGCGCAGATGAATCTTAACCAGGAACAGGAAGCGGTGTTACGCCTGGCCCTTTACGGTAAAACCGGGGCAGCGAGCCTGCCCAGGGTGTTTTCTCTGGCCCAGAACATTCCCAATCCGTTCAACCCTTCAACCACTATAACTTACACAGTGCCGGAAGGTTCCACGGTAAAAGTGGCTTTGAAAGTCTATGACATTCGGGGCTCTCTGGTGCGCACCCTGGTGGACGAGGTAAAAGAAGCCGGCAGGTATTTTGTATTCTGGGACGGCATAAATGACAGTGGCAGACATGTCTCCAGCGGGGTTTATTTATATCGCATCCGGGCCGGGGATTTTGTACAGACACGCAAGATGGTTCTCTTGAAATAGTAAAACTTTCCTGTTAATTAACATGGGAATTCTTTGTTCATAAACATTTGCAGTATTGACAGCATTTTACAATTTTTGGGAGGAGGTTTCTTAATTATTTTGACTCTTGGATAGAAAATATTTTACATACTTACTTTGTGAAAGGAGTTGAAAGTGTGGGGAAAGATTCCAGTCAAGGGGAAAATACCAAAAGCCGTCTCGATGTTTTTTTTAATTATGGCTTTGGTTCTTGCTGCCGGATGTGATAAAGAAGAAGGTCAAGCTTCAAAACAGGGAGATGCAAAAGACGTTGTAAAAGCGGGAGATAAAGTCAAAGTCCATTATACCGGCACATTGGCGGATGGAACCGTATTCGATAAATCTCAGGAGGAATCGCCTTTAGAGTTTACCGTGGGAAGCGGCCAAATGATATCCGGGTTCGACAAAGCCGTGCAAGGAATGGCGTTGAACGAAGTAAAGACGGTAACCATACCTGCAAATGAAGCGTACGGCCAGAGAAATGAAACCCTTATAAGAAGTTTTCCCAAATCTGCCACTCCGGAGGATTTTTCACCTGAAATCGGCATGGTTATCGGGATGCAGGACCAAACAGGAAGGCAGGTACCTGCAACAATCACGGATATAACCGAAGACAGCCTATTCATTGATCTCAATCCCCCGTTGGCGGGAAAGGATTTAACTTTCGAGATCCGGGTAGTCGGTATCGAGTAAAACGTATGGGAACCGTTCGAAACTCTTGATATCCGGTCCCATGGAAATTTCTGGAGTATTGTGTGTTTGGTTCGGGCTTTTGATCGCTCAACTCCGCCTGCGCCTTATTTTTTTATTCACGCGTGATATTATTCGAGAAAAATCCTTAGGTAAATCTACTGCTAACCGAAAGGAACAAAAAATGGCGAAGGCGAAAAAAGGCGACACAGTAAAGGTTCACTACACGGGCAAACTGGATGACGGTGAAGTGTTCGACACTTCCACCAACAGCGAACCTGTCGAGTTTAAAATAGGCGAGGAAAAGATTATCGATGGATTCGAGCAGGCTGTGTTAGGGATGCAAGTCGGCGAATCGACAACTGTCAAGATCCCTTCGGATAAGGCCTACGGCGAGTACAAAGATGAAATGGTGCTGGAAGTAGGACGGGATCAGCTTCCACCTGATCTGGATCCAGAGGTGGGACAAAAACTGCAGCTCACCCAGGCTGATGATAAAATGATCATTGTTACCGTGACCGAGGTCTCCGAATCGAAAGTCACCCTGGATGCCAATCATCCTCTGGCCGGGAAGAACCTGAATTTTGAAATCGAACTCGTAGAGATATCATGAGTCCCGATTTTTAGAAATACACCCTGTTTTCTGCAGGAAAATTATATAAACGGGGAAAAAGTTTGCGGTCTATGGTTTGTGTATCGAGTGTTTTAACACAGGCAGGGCCGCGCATTTTTTTGCTTTTGTCATTCGTGTTTTACCAGACTAAAGGGGCGTTGAAAAAAAGATTTCAAACGCCCCTAGATTGAAATTTATGGCTCTTTTGGCTGTCAAGGGCATGTAAATGGGCCATTCGGCCCACCCTTGACAGCCATATACCCATGACTTTGGATTTTTTCAACACGCTACTAAATGAACGTATACAATTTGATGTCGCTACCTGCGAATCAGGCCTGAGGGTTCTTCCGGCCCATAAGAACATCAACTGTAACGTGCGGGCGTCCGGACAGGAGCTCGACAGGAATGACTGCCGCTTCCCGCTCGAGCTGGAGCGATTCCCCGTCAGCCGAGGCCTCGATCACTCCGCGGCACACACCGTCCGGGTTGGTAAAACGCACCTTTACCCGGCAGCCGCGAAAAACCTTTACCACCTCAAAACTCTTCCAGGCGGAAGGGATACAGGGATCGATTACCAGGCGGTCGAAGTCGGCCAGAACTCCGAACATCCGCTCGAGGGATTTCCTCAGCCAGGCCAGAGCCCCGCAGAAATTACTGTAGTAGTTGCGCCCGAATTGTTCGTGCTCTACTCCCACCGTGAAATTGGACAACTGGTGCGGCGGCCCGGTGGAGATATCAGGTATGGTGGACGAGGGGAGGATTTTTTTCACATCCAGGTAGGCCCTGTCCCCTTTTCCCAGAGTGGCCATGGCATAGATGACGAAACTCTGGCCGTGGGTGTAAATGGAGGCGTTTTCGAATAACCCTGGAATTATATCGGCGATCCGGCCGACCTGCTTGCTTTTTCCCGTGTAAGCCGGAGAAAGCAAAAGATACCCCAGGGGGGTCTCGAGGCCGGCGATCGACTTCAGAACCTTTTCCACGCGGCCGGCCTTTTCAGCTACACCGTTAAACAGCGACCAGGTGTTGACAGCTAGATGTATCTTTCCTTCGGGATTGCCTGAGGAGCCCACCGGGGTACCGTCGGGCATAAATGCGTACACGTAATGCTCACCGTCCCAGGCATGAGTATTTATCGCCTCAGTTATCACCTCGATGATTTCATCCATCAAACGGGTGTTATCCGTGTCCTTACGCCGGAGCGTCAATTCGCGGAACCTGACCGCCGCATAGACCAGGGCCATGGACAGCCAGACACTGACCCCGTCGCCGCTTTTGCCCACCGAGTCCAGGGAATCGTTCCAGTCGCCGTAACCGATCTTGCAGAAACCGTAAATGCCCCGTTGTTCGTACAGTCCTTTCAAGCATCGCAGCGTATGCTCATAAACAGTGGCCTTGTTTTTCTTTTCCACCCTGTCGGTTTCCGGGTTATAAAATCCCTCTTCGCGGTCGAGGATAGCCTCATCACCTGTCTCCTTGACATATTCCACCAGGGTATCGGCGATCCAGCTCGATGAGTCCATATACATCCGCAAATCGTGGGGGGCGCCCTTGAACTTGGCGAACTGTCTTATCGCCCTGCCGTCGGCCAGCTGGTAGCGAAGCACTGTAGGCAGCATCGCAGCGGTATATTCCGGGTTGAAGGCATTGATACCCATCAGATCCTGCAGCACGTCGCGGTAACCCACCTTGTCCAGGGCCCTGGTCAGACGGGCGGTGTTCTTGGCCTGGTACTTGGACCATACATTGAAAAAGCGATCGATCTCCATATCCGGGCTTTTTACCAGGTGACGGCCGATCATCTCGCTCCACGAGCGCTCTAATTCAGCCAGCCGGGCCTCGATACCGCCTTTTTTGAAATAAAATTGACGTAAGCCGCTGAGGTTAACACTTCCCTTGACCTGGTCGGGATCGGTAACTCCCAGGAGAAAATCCAGAGTACGGCTTTCCGAAGCTTTCAGTTCGAGATCGAACTGCATGGCCGCGATCAGACCCAGGTAAGGCTGAACCCCCGTAGAATCACGGCAGCGCCCCTGCTCCACCCCTCGGGGGAACAGGCGTGAATGACCGCCGCCGGTGAAATCCTCGGCAGACATGTCGAAACCGTCGAACGGTTCCCTGCTCATCAGAAAACCCGTGCGAGGGTGTTTGTTGTTTTGATCCCGGTTAAGCACTACCAGAGCGCAGAGTTCCTCGTACCTGCGTCCCTGGCCCACCACCCGTGGGTCAAAATAATATGCCGGGTAAGATTCCAGTCCCCAGTTCAGCCATACAAAAAATTTCAGCTTGCGTTGGCGGGCGGCCAGGTTGTTGAGTGTGACGCGCCAGACCTCCAGTGGATCATCCACCGGAACGAATACCAACAGTTCAGCCGCCAGCTGATTGCGCTCGGAAGAAATGTGCACCGTACCCGGTCCCTGTTCGCAGCCGAAGTTCTCGTAAGCTTCTTCCTCGCATCCTCGCTGGGGGAATACATGCCAGATATCAACCGCGCCTTTACCCTTTACCGGTTCCTCCCGCAGGTAGAAGTGGCGGTGGTCGGTGGAACGAGGTGCGGTCGGCACATAGGAGACATCCTTGTGCGAGGTTACCGGTCCGGCCAACACGGAATCGAGACAGGAAAAGCCGGCGCCGGTCTGGTCCCAGAACGAACTAAAGACTCCATACTCCCTGGAGTGGTTGCTGCCGATCAGGTGAAGATACGGCCTGGGAGTGGCGATCCTGGTCACCAGGTGGCGGCTGCCCACCAGGTAGCCTTGATTATCGCGTTCATCCTCGAAATGGCTGTATCGTCGGCTTAAAGTATCGAGCTCCGCCCTGGAGAGAGCCTCCGTGATTGGCTTACCGTCTCTGAGGGCCTGCTGTGCCCGCAAAACGAGCTTTTCTAAAGCCGACTGCTGATCTGCTGTTTCTACATGATTTCTGGGGGAACCGGAGTTGGATCGATCCATCGACTAGACCTCGTAGTTTAATTGGCTCATCGTTAATGCTGTAAAATCGCTGAAATGCCGCTTGCTCTGATAAAGAAGATAAATATAATATTGAAAAACGAATCGGCTGTCAATTGTAGCGGAGGTTTTTATTGACAAGTTTTCGCGCAGATTATTAGGTTATTCTTCTAACATTTAATTTATTTAGACGATACCTCCATGCCCTTGTTAAGCGACATCACCCCCGGCAGATATATTCCCGGAAAATCACCGGCCCATCTGCTGGATGCCAGGCTAAAAATTCTGATGGTCGGAGTGCTTTCGTTGGCAGTGTGGGCTGTGGATACTTTCGTGGGCCTGGGCCTGCTGTGTTCACTGCTTTTCCTGTGGATCATGCTGGGCAAGGGTTTTGCCAGGCAGATGATGGCATCGGCCAGAGGTTTAATCTACGTAGTTCTGGCGTTGACAATTTATTACTGTCTCACCGGGGCTCTGCGCTCCGGCGATGACTGGATGGGTGGACTGCTGAGCAGCTTGTCTAAATCGACGCTTCTTTGCGGAAAACTGGCTTTATTATGGCTGGCAGCCATCTGGATGACCCTGTGCACCGCGCCGCTGAGAGTGGTGGAGGCGCTGAGCTACTTGCTGCGACCACTGGAGCTCATGCGGCTGCCGGTGCGGGAGTTTACTTTCACTGTAGGGCTGATCCTGCGTTTTTTCCCGGACTCGGTAACCAGGATCGGAAACTTCTATCAGCAGTTGAAGATGAGAGAGACCCTGGCCGGGCAGACAGCGAACCGCAAAAAAACCTCTTACCGCAAGCTGAACCGGATTATCGACGCCATGGCCCTTTACATGAATTATTCTCTGTACCAGTCCGAGCTTCTGGCATTAAGCCTGATTGCCAGGGGATATAACCCTTTCCGCCCGTCGTTTCTCGGCAGTCTCGATCATCCGGCTGCCTGGGAACTCGGTATTGCCCTGTTCTCCATGTCGGTGATTTTTACCAGCGCCTTGTGGTTTTAACAAAACCAGGGCACCGCATCCCGTGTATTAATAAGTGGAAACGGTGCAACGGCACATTCTCGGAAATTTTCTTCATTGCAGGATTTTCATTGTCGAGTTAATAATGCCTGAAAGGGAAAACGACGATTTGAATGAAGGCCCCAAACGCCGTATCAGGCTTACCGTGGCCTATGAGGGGACAGATTACCTGGGCTGGCAGTACCAGCCGAACGGACCGACCGTTCAAGGCTCACTGGAGGGCGCTCTCAGCGAAGTGTTGAGCGAATCTATCAGAGTGACCGGTGCAGGGAGAACTGATGCCGGGGTACACGCCCTGGGTCAGGTGGCCCATTTTGACACGGATTCCCGGCTCGGCAGCGAAGTGATCGAACGCGCGCTCAACGCCCGCCTTCCCCGGGATATCCGGGTGCGCGAGGTAAAAGAGACGGGATCGGATTTCCACGCCCGCTACTCGGCTTCCGCCAAATTTTATCGCTACCGCCTGGCGGATAATCGCCTGCCTGAAAGCGTGCTGCTCAGGAGAACGAACTGGGTCCGTTCTACCGAGTTCGACAGACCGGAACTCCTTCAGGAGTGCGCCGCACTTTTAGCCGGGGAACACGACTTTTTCACTTTCTCCAAGAGCGAAACTCATCGGAGACACCATCTATGCGAAGTCTTTCGGGCGGATTGGGTAGTGGAACAAGGAAAATTCGCTTTCGGAATCGAGGCCAACCGGTTTTTAAGACGCATGGTGCGTATGCTGGTGGGTGCCATGCTGGCGGTGGCGGAGGAACGAACCGGCCTTGAGGATTTCCGCCGCGGGATCGAGGTTCCCGGCCGTCTGCCGCAGGCCGTGCCGGCTCCGTCAGCCGGCCTGACCCTGGTGCGGGTCGAATACCCGGATGGCCTGAGCAAATCATAGGAGGTATTATATACTTTATTTCCATTTTTGATTAATTTTGTGATTAGTTTGTATTAAGTGATTCGGAGATATTTTGAATAACCGGATCAAGTAAAATTTTGGAGGGGTGTTGAAAACCGGGACAAATAAAATCCTCCTGCTTATACTTGCCCTCTTGTTGTTACTATATCTGGGCAGCGAAACCGTTCTGTTACGGCAGGTGCCGAGGCAAAAAAAAGAACAGGCGCTCGAGCGGCAAAAATCGGATTCTACAGTCGGAAATTCATTAGCAGCAGAATCTCTCTGGGCAGGTCAAGACTTCGATCAATCCTCCGGTGCGCGGATGCTGGACAGCCTGGTGAGCATAATCAGCCAGGGACGGAGAAACGCGCTGGTTATCTCCGCCGAGAAAGTGGCGCCTGCGGTGGTTAGTGTCAACGTGATGCAGACCAAGGTGGTCGCGCAAGCTTATCGCGATTTTTTCGGCCTGTTCTATGTCCCCAGCCGGCGTAAGGTCGAAAACATGGGCAGCGGCTTTATAATCAACAGCAAAGGTTACATAATAACCAACGAGCACGTAGTAGAGGAGGCCACGGAAATCACGGTCAGCACGAGCGAAGGTCAGAATTACAAAGCCGAGATCGTAGGCCGGGACAAAAACACCGACCTGGCGCTTTTACGGATCGACCCGGGACAGAAGCGGCTGCCTGTGGCCCGGCTCGGGAATTCGGACGAACTGTATATCGGTGAGTGGGCGATTGCCCTGGGCAGTCCGTTCGGGCTGCTGCTCGATGACCCGCAGCCGACTGTTACAGTGGGTGTTATCAGCGCCATCGGGCGTGACATTCGTCCTTCCGAAAGAGGAGAAGACCGGGTCTACGCCAATATGATACAGACCGACGCCTCGATCAACCCGGGCAACAGCGGTGGACCGCTGGTTAACGCGCTGGGGGAGGTAATCGGCATTAATACATTCATTTTCACGCCCAGCGGCGGTTCTGTGGGTATTGGATTCGCAATTCCGATCAACCGGGCCAAGCGCATTGCCGAGGAGTTAATCCGCGGCGGTAAAGTACTCAGACCCTGGCTGGGGATACGAGTACAAAACCTGAGCCGGGACCTGCTGGAGAGCATGGGATACGGCCAATCACAACAGATTCAGGGCGTGCTGGTTTCCGGAGTGGACCGCTACTCCCCCGCCGCCCGAGGAAACACCCTCCGAATAGGAGATATTATCACGCAGGTGGAGGGCAGAAAGGTACGCTCCACTGATGACTGGGCCGGAGAAATGATTGATGTCAGAGTGAAAAATCCCGTGAATTTGAGCGTTCTGCGCTACGGGAAATCACTGAATGTGCGCCTGGTAGCGGTGGAACAGCCCCTGGACCGGCTCAAGCGTTATGATACAGGGCTCGGATTCGAACTGGCGGACTTGACTCCTGAGGTACGCAGCCAGCTCGGTGTCAGGACGGATCATGGAGCAGTGGTGGTTCGCCTGACCGAACCGAATCTCGAACGCACGGGCAGCATCCTCGTTCTCGATGTGCTTTACCTGATCAATCGCATCAATGTCACCGGGGCGGCCAATGCGCTGGAAGTGCTGAAGAGTCTCCCCCGCGGAAAAACCGCGCTGCTTCTGCTGGAACGTAACGGTCGCAGAATACGCCGCTACCTGACCGAATAAATCTGTCCCGGCAGCACTAACAGGCGTCGGTGTACTAGTGTTGTGTCAAGTTAAAAATAAATAGTAACTTGCACGAATAAAAATCTGAGATTTTTCGAAACTGCTAAAAATAGACTATAGGCTATGGGCTTTAGGCTGTAGGTCCCCACATGGCCGCCGTTGCGTAAAGATCATGGAGATTGAGCGGGGCTGCCCTATAGCCTGCAACCTGCAGAGCATAGTTTACAATCGAAAGCCTGTACAAAGGTTGAAACCTTGGGATTGCAACACTATGGTCTACAGTCTTTAACATCAACCCTACAGCCTATAGCCTTCAGCCTGCAGCCTGAAAAGTAACTTGTACTGGATTTAGTTGCCCAAATGCCCGGCTTGGGTTATAATAAGTTTCCTTCTAAACTGTTGCAGGAACGGATAACTTGTTTGATTTCTTCGCTGAATTCTATCTACTGACTCCTGGATTCTGATTTACACTCTGTGCCTCTGTGCCTTGTTGCGCGTAAAGCCGCGCAAGTCTGCGGCTGCCACTTTGTGCCTGGAGCCTAAATGATTGCCCGCTACACTTTACCTGAAATGGAAAAGATCTGGAGCGATGAACAGCGTTTCGGCTACTGGCTCGAGATCGAGATACTGGCTTGCGAAGCCCTGAGCCGTCTGGGTAAAATCCCGGCCGGAGCAGTTAAGAACATCCGCGCCAGAGCCTCGTTCGAGGTCGAGCGGATACTAGAGATCGAGGAAGAGGTAAAGCACGATGTAATCGCTTTCCTGACCAATGTGGCCGAGCATGTGGGAGAGGATGCTCGTTTCATCCACCAGGGCATGACCAGTTCGGATCTTCTCGATACAACTCTGGCGCTGCAAATGCGCGAGGCCGGCCGATTGATCCTGAAAGAGCTGGAGCATAAGGTTCTGCCGAATGTCAAGGAACGCGCGCTCGAACATAAGGACACCCTGATGATCGGCCGGAGTCATGGGGTGCATGCCGAACCGATCACTTTCGGCCTCAAGCTGGCTCTCTGGTACGATGAACTGAATCGTGGTGCCCGGCGTTTAAGCACCGCGGTCGAAAACTCTTCTTATGGGATGATATCCGGAGCGGTCGGCACCTATGCTCACCTCAGCCCTGAGGTCGAGGTCTACGTCTGCGAGAAATTGGGTCTTAAACCCGCCAATATAACCAACCAGATCATCCAGCGTGATATCCACGCCGAATACATGGCGACCCTGGCCGTGCTGGCCGGCTCGATCGAAAAGTTCGCAGTGGAAATCCGCCACCTGCAGCGCACCGAGGTTCTGGAGGCCGAGGAGCACTTTTCCAAAGGGCAGAAGGGATCGAGTGCCATGCCCCATAAGCGTAATCCTATCACCTGCGAACGGCTCTCCGGTATGGCCCGACTGGTGCGGGGCAACTGCCTGGCGGCCATGGAAAACCAGGCACTCTGGCACGAAAGAGACATCTCTCACAGCAGTGTGGAGCGGGTAATCCTGCCGGACAGCACGATGACAGTCTATTACCTGCTGGTCAAATTCGGCGACCTGGTGAAAAATATGCTGGTCTATCCCGAGCGGATGAAAGAGAACCTGCACAGCCTGCGCGGGCTTATCTTCTCTCAGCGGGTTATGCTGGCCATGACCGGAAAGGGTTGCTCGCGAGAGGATTCTTATCGTCTGGTGCAGAAAAACGCCATGAAAGTCTGGCAGGAAAATGTCGACTTTCTCGATACACTCAAAACGGACAGCGAGGTCTCGGCTTTCTTAAGCGTGGCTGAACTGGAGGAATTGTTTGACATGCAGGTGCACACCTGTCATGTGGATTACATCTTCAAGCGCGTGGGACTTCTGCCTTGAAACAAGTGGAGATTACCGTCCGGGCGACCGGCCGTCAACCTATAATACAGAACTTTAGTTAATTCTTATAATAGTATGAGGATCAATAAGATGCAAGTAATAACAAAAACAAACTTTAATATCGGTAAGTTGCGCAGGGGAAAAGTGCGCGACTGCTATGAACTGGATGATTATCTGCTGCTGGTGGTCACGGATCGCATCAGCGCATTCGATGTGGTAATGCCGAGCGGCATCCCCTATAAAGGCCGGGTACTGAATAACCTCAGCTCATTCTGGTTCGAGAAAACCGGGCATCTGGCCGAAAACCATGTGGTAACCACCGATGCCGGACGGATAGCGGAGATGTTTCCCGAGCTGGCGGCAGAGGAAAAGTTACTTGACGGGAGAACCACCCTGGGCCGGAAGGCCCAGCCGCTTCCGGTGGAATGTGTGGTGCGCGGGTTTCTGGCGGGAAGCGCCTATGTCGAGTATACCCAGCAGGGAACCGTGTCCGAGGTTCCGCTGCCGGCCGGGATGGTGCGCAACCAGAAGTTCGAAAAACCTATGTTTACTCCGGCCACAAAAGCCGAAAGCGGTCACGATGAGAATATCTCTATCGAGAAGATGAAAGAAATGATAGGCGATACCCTGGCCCAGAGGATAATCGAGGTCTCGCTCTCGCTGTATAACTTTGCCTGCGAGGTGGCGGCACAAAAAGGCATTTTGGTTGCGGATACAAAGTTCGAGTTCGGGATGATCGGCGACAAGCTGGTGCTGATAGATGAAATGCTCACTCCTGACAGCAGCCGCTTCTGGCTGGCGGAGAATTACCAGCCGGGGAATCACCAGGAGGGTTTCGACAAACAGCCTCTGCGGGACTGGCTGCAGAAGTTGACCGATCAAGGCAAGTGGGACAAGTCTCCTCCGGCTCCGGAGCTGCCTCCGGAGATTGTCAGCTACATGAGCGAGCTTTACCGCCGTGCCTATCGAATGATAACCGGCAAGGAGATAACCTCAAATTAAAAAGGCTTTTCATGCCTATCGCTCGCGCGGGCGGACCTGTTATCCTGGTTCTGCTGCTGTTACATTTGATCTTTCTGACTGCGGCGTGGCTGGTCGGAGGCTGGCCGGCGGCCGGGTTGTTATCTTCGATTCTGATGGTTTTATCCGTGCTGTTCGCCCTGTTGACTCTGTTCAGCATCTTCTTTTTCCGTGATCCCGATCGAAATGTGCCGCAGGGGGACGGACTGGTGGTGAGCCCGGCGGATGGCCGTGTGCTGGGAGTGGAAGAGATCGAGGAGACGGAATACATCGCAGGACCGGCCAGCCGGGTGAGCATTTTTATGAACCTTTTTGATGTACACGTTAACCGCTTTCCGGTAAGCGGAGTGGTTCGCTACAAGAGTTATCGCCCGGGAAAATTTTTCAACGCATCCCTGGACAAAGCCAGCCTGGATAATGAATCCCTGGCTCTCGGCATCGAAAGCGCTGGTTCGGTCAAAGTACTGGTCAGACAGATCGCCGGGCTGGTTGCCCGCAGGATTATCTGCAGCGTGGAACAGGGACAGTCATTGAAACAGGGGCAGCGTTTCGGCATGATCTGCTTCGGCTCTCGTCTCGAGGTCTATTTGCCTCCCGCCGCTCGCTGGCAGGTAGCGGCCGGCGACCGGGTGGTGGCTGGAGAAAGCATCCTGGCAACCTTACCATGAGAATCCCTAGAAAAACATTTATCCTGCCCAGCGCGTTTACCGCGGGCAACCTTTTTTGCGGTTTCTTTTCCGGGATATGTGCGATTCGCGGAGACCTCGATACCGCCTGCTGGCTGATCGTAGTGGCTGCGGTGCTGGATTTCATCGACGGCAAGGTGGCGATGATCTCCAATACTGCCAGCGCTTTCGGTATCGAGCTCGACTCCCTGGCCGATCTGATTTCATTCGGGATGGCCCCGGGTATTATAATGTACCAGTTGTTTCTCAGGAATCACGGTGAATGGTCCTGGCTGGTATCTTTCCTCTTCGTACTCTGCGGAGCACTGCGGCTGGCCCGTTTCAATGTGGAGTCAAAAGGGCCGGAAAAGAACGTGTTCAAGGGGTTGCCGATCCCTATGGCGGCTGTGGCGCTGATTAGTTTCATCCCTTTCAGCAAAACCCCATTTTTCCAGAGCTTCCTGACCAACTTCAACTATGGCCGTCTCCTGGTGCTGATGATCCTGCTTCTGGCAGGCTTGATGGTCAGCAACGTTGAATATCCCGCCATGCCGCGTTTCGGACTGCGCACTTTCAAGGATCGGGTAGGGCTGTTACTTTTTACCGCCGGAATCCTGGGCCTGGTTTACTACTGGGAAATGCTGCTCTTCCCCGCCGCCTGCTTTTACATTTTGTGGGGGTTCGGTCGGGCCATCCTTTTGGGAGTAGCTTCCAGGATACCGGAAAAAAATGATTAAGCGATTCAGTCCGCCACCGCCGGTTTCCATCCATGAAAATAGCTTGCCCATTAAAGTTAAAAGTCTTATTTTTATTATTCGCTTTAAGTTATGATAAAGATCAACAGTATTCAGAACCACGGGCACAGGCTTAAGACCTGGCGTTGGCGGAGTCGGTCTTTCTCGTGGTTTTTCAGGTCTCTTTGTCTTATGAAACAAACTTCCCCGGCCAGTGTTTGCCCAGGATGCCCCCTTAAAGATTCTCTGAAAGAGAACTGCGGCGTCTTCGGAGCTTACAACCTGCCGAGTGCGGCAAAGCCGACTTTCTATGGCTTATATGCTCTCCAGCATCGCGGCCAGGAAAGTGCGGGAATTGTCAGCACAGACGGCCGCCAGGTCTACTCGCACCATGGAATCGGACTGGTCTCTGATATCTTCAGCGACATCAGAACCTTGGAATCGCTCAAAGGCAGCGCGGCTATCGGCCATAACCGCTACTCCACCACCGGCAGTGGAAGTACTCAGAACATGCAGCCGTTTACCAGTAATTTCAAGGACGGGTTCCTGGCGGTGGGGCACAACGGCAATCTGGTCAATACCATGCATCTGAGAGCCAAACTGGTTGAGCAGGGCGCGGTTTTCAACACTACTACGGATACGGAAGTTATCCTGCACCTGATCGCCCGGTCGTCCTACAGCGACCCGGTGGACAAGATCGCCGATGCCCTCGGCCAGGTAAAAGGGGCTTACTGCCTGGCGATTCTTATCAACGATGAGCTTTTCGCTGCGCGTGACCCGCGCGGCTATCGTCCATTTTCACTCGGCCGGGTCAAAGACGGTTGGGCAGTAGCCAGCGAAACCTGCGCGTTTGACATTATCAACGCCCGGTTCGTGCGTGATATTGATCCCGGTGAGATTGTGCGAATAAACCAGAACGGTGTGGAGAGTTATAAGCCTTTCCCCAGCGTGAAACCTCAGCATTGTATTTTCGAGCTGATTTATTTTTCACGGCCGGACAGCAGGGTTTACGGCCACAGCGTGGACCGCATACGCAGGTTTTTCGGCCGCAGCCTGGCCCATGAGCATCCAGTAGAGGGTGCGGACATCGTGATTTCAGTGCCGGACAGCAGCAACTCGGCTGCGCTCGGCTACGCTGAGGAAAGCAAAATACCTCTCGAACTCGGGCTGATCCGTAACCATTATGTCGGCAGGACGTTCATTCATCCCAGCCAGACGGTCCGGGATATCAGCACCCGGATAAAATACAACCCTGTGCGTGAGGTTCTCGAGGGGAAAATCGTGGTGGTGGTTGATGATTCGATTGTTCGCGGGACTACCAGCCGCAGGCTGATTCGAATGATGCGTCAGGCAGGTGCCCGCCAGGTGCATTTCCGTATCAGCAGTCCACCGATCCGCTATCCCTGCTTCTATGGGATCGACATGCCCACCCGTAGCGAACTGATCGCCAGCAGCCACTCTATCGATGAAATCAAAACTTACCTGCGGGTCGATTCCCTGGGATATCTCAGCGAGGAGGGTCTTTACGCTCAGACATCCCTGGAGGCGCACAACTACTGCATGGCCTGTTTTAACGGCAGCTACGAGGTTAAATTCGAGAAAAATTTTCACAAACTGGTATACGAGGATGTTCAGGCCTCTCTGCTGGATGATACATTGCTCAACTAATTCTATCAGCCGCAGTTCAAATAATTTGATTTTCCAGAACCTGTGAGCATCAGCCTGAAAGAGGCTCGATTCTTGAGAGCCTGTTTCGTTCCTTATGAGCTTACCACACTAAGTACTTCTCTTTTTGGAGGAAACGCATGAGTGCCAAATATGTCTACCTTTTTGGAGCCGGCAAAGCCGATGGTGCTGCCGAGATGAAAAATCTCTTAGGCGGCAAGGGTGCAAACCTGGCGGAGATGAGTAACCTGGGCATTCCCGTGCCCGCAGGTTTTACCATCACCACAGAAATGTGCACGGTTTACTATGAAATGAATCGCAACTACCCACCGGAGATGGATCAGCAGATACGCGAGGCCATGGCCTATGTCGAGAATACCATGGGGGCGAAATTCGGTGACCGGGACAACCCTCTATTGGTTTCAGTGCGCTCCGGAGCCCGGGTTTCCATGCCGGGCATGATGGACACCGTGCTCAACCTGGGTCTGAACGAGGAAACGGTAGAGGGCCTGATCGCCAACAGCGGCAACGAACGTTTCGGCTGGGACAGCTACCGGCGTTTAGTCCAGATGTACGGCAGCGTGGTGCTGGATATGAAGCCGGAGACAAAAGAAGAGGAAGACCCGTTCGAGGTGGTCCTCGAAGCCAAGAAAAAAGCCAAAGGGATTAAGCTGGACACCGAGCTCACCGCCCAGGATCTCAAGGAGCTGGTCGCCGAGTTCAAGGCCCTGATCAAGGAACGCAAGGGCGTGGACTTCCCCGATGATCCATGGAAGCAGCTCTGGGGAGCGATCGAGGCTGTTTTCGGCTCATGGAACGGCGCCCGCGCTATCAAGTACCGTCAGCTCAACAAAATTCCCGGCGACTGGGGCACGGCGGTTAATGTCCAGGCCATGGTCTACGGCAACATGGGCGATGACTCCGCCACCGGGGTGGCTTTCACCCGCGATCCGGCCACCGGAGAGAATGTTTTCTACGGAGAATATCTGTTCAATGCCCAGGGCGAGGATGTAGTCGCCGGTATCCGCACCCCGGAACCGGTGAACAAAGCCAAGAAGACTTCCGACAATCAGACGACCCTGGAAGAGGCGATGCCCGAGGCTTACAACAAACTCGAGGACATCTACCTCAAGCTCGAGGATCACTACCGTGAGATGCAGGACATCGAGTTCACCATCCAGAAAGGCAAGCTCTGGATGCTGCAGACCCGTACCGGCAAGCGTACCGCCCATGCCGCGCTGCGCATTGCCGTGGAGATGGTCGATCAGGGTATGATCGACAAGAAGACCGCGGTAAGCCGCATCGATCCCGGTCAGCTCGACCAGCTCCTGCATCCCACTTTCGATCCCGAAGCCCCTAGAAAGGTGATCTCCAATGGCCTGCCGGCATCTCCGGGCGCGGCCAGCGGCCGGGTGGTTTTCCACTCCGAGGATGCCGAGGAATGGGCCGAAAAAGGTGAGAAAGTAATCCTGACGCGCATCGAGACCAGCCCCGAGGACATCGGCGGCATGAGTGTGGCCCAGGGAATTCTGACCCAGTTCGGCGGGATGACCAGCCACGCCGCAGTGGTGGCCCGCGGAATGGGCAAGTGCTGCGTGGCCGGAGTCGGCGCGATCAAGATCAACTACAAGGAAAAGAAGTTCTCTGTGGGCCATGATATCACTGTGTCCGAGGGAGACTGGATCTCGCTGGACGGCAGCGCCGGCGAGGTGATGCTCGGCCAGGTTCCTACAGTGGAGCCCGAAGTAAGCGGCAATTTCGGTAAGCTGATGGGCTGGGCCGATGAAATCCGTACTACCGGAGTCCGCACCAATGCCGATACACCTCATGATAGTGAGGTGGCGATCAAGTTCGGCGCCGAGGGAATCGGGCTATGCCGTACCGAGCACATGTTCTTCGAGGGCGACCGGATCAAGGCCGTGCGGGAAATGATCCTGGCCGATGATGTCGAGGGTCGCAAGAAAGCCCTGGCCAAGCTCCTGCCCTACCAGAAAGGGGATTTCTACGGGATATTCAAGGTGATGGATGGTCGGCCGGTGACTATCCGGCTGCTCGATCCCCCGCTGCACGAGTTCCTGCCCCAGGAAGATGAAAACCAGGCCGAAATGGCAAGGGAGATGGGTGTGCCGGTAGAAACAGTCAAGGCCAAGGTAGATTCGCTTCACGAGCTTAACCCCATGCTCGGTCACCGCGGCTGCCGCCTGGGAACCACCTATCCGGAAATCTCCGAGATGCAGGCCAGGGCCATTTTCGAAGCCGCCTGTGAACTGAAGAAAAAGGAAAATATCGAGAGCTGTCCCGAGGTGATGATCCCGCTGATCGGCACGGTCGGCGAGTTCGAGGACCAGAAGGCAATTATCGACAAGGCCGCCGAGGAAGTTTTCGCCGCCCAGGGGATCAAGGTGCATTACATGGTGGGTACGATGATCGAAATCCCGCGGGCCTGCCTGGTTGCCGATAAAATCGCCGAAAGCGCCGAATTCTTCTCTTTCGGCACCAATGACCTGACCCAGATGGGCTTCGGCTACAGCCGGGACGACGCCGGCAAGTTCCTGCACGAATACGTAGTAAAGGGTATTCTGCCGGAAGATCCTTTCCAGGTGCTGGACCAGGAAGGGATCGGCCAACTGGTGCAGATGGGCATCGAGCGCGGCCGCAAAACCCAGCCGGACCTTAAGGTAGGTATCTGCGGCGAGCACGGCGGAGAGCCCAAAAGTGTGGAGTTCTGCCAC
>Ga0114922_10002548_pt1 | contig 17058 bp, 15 predicted proteins | sample AartaG_FD_100975 | JGI IMG/M metagenome (GOLD analysis project Ga0114922, IMG submission 100975) | Deep subsurface microbial communities from Aarhus Bay to uncover new lineages of life (NeLLi) - Aarhus_00045 metaG | ecosystem: Environmental > Aquatic > Marine > Oceanic > Sediment | place...
CTAAAGAAAAAAGAGTATTGATGACGTTAAAACACGCGTCCTTAGACTTGAAATTCATATGTGCTAACGAAAGGATCAGAAAGCCGCCTCTTTTTTCTTAAGGCTCACTTATAAGCTCAGACAGTCAGACGTTTTCAAATTTAACCGCCTGTCGGCTCAGGTTATTGAGAAGATACGGCTGACTAACCTAACCCCTTGAAATCATTGGTGCCCCCGGCGTGAATCGAACACGCGGCGCAAGGATTAGGAATCCTTTGCTCTATCCACTGAGCTACGGGGGCTATTTCTATCTTATCTCCACCGCAAGCTGCTGTCCAGGGTATATCTTGCTCCGTGGTGTAAGGTCATTGATGCGGAGAAGTCGTTCCAGTTTCATGTTGTGGCTACGGGCAATTTGATAAGGGCTGTCCCCACGCTTGACCCGGTATGTCCTGGTATCCGCACCGGTTTGCACCGCATCTGTTCCTTTACGGACAACCAGTCGCTGCCCAATGTGCAGACGAGTGGTCTTAATGTTGTTGAGGCGTATGATTTTCTTGGTGTTTGTGTTGTAGCGCCGGGCCAACAGCCAGAGGGAGTCCCCTCTTTTGACGCGGTGGATAATAGATCCTGATTGACCAGAATCGACAGTTTGCCTCGCCTCTGCGTAGACCGGTCGTCTGCCCCTTGAGGGTATCTTTAGCCTCTGTCCTACCCTGATAAAACCCTGCCTTCTGAGATTATTGGCAGATGCAATGGCGCGGACACTTGTCCGGTAGCGGGCGGCCAGGTACGAAAGCGTCTCTCCCCGCCGGACCCGGTGATAGGCATACAGCCTTTTGGGTGGAGTCCACGCAGGGATTTCGTCCAGCCTTGCAACAAGAAGGGCACCGTTGTCCTTCGGTACCTTTAACTCATAAGAGTCAGGAGGCGTTGCCTTGTGACGCAGTTCCGGGTTGAGGTCCTCAAGGCTTTTGTCAGAGATGCCCATTACCTTTGCGATATCTTTGACCCGCATCTGCTTTGAAATCGTGATCTTCTCATACGAGTGCGGTGGGTCAAGACCTTTCAGGTCGAATCCAAATCGCTCCGGGTCGTTTATGATAAAAAGGGCTGCTAAGAAGCGTGGGACATAGCGCGCTGTTTCCCATGGGAGTTTTTCAAAAAGATCCCAGAAGTTGTCCAGGTAGTTGATATTCTGATTTCGTATAACCCTGAGGACCTTTCCCTCTCCGCAGTTGTATCCTGCCAGCACAGTAGTCCAGTCACCAAATATGTTATGGAGTTCTTTAAGATAGGCAATGGCCGCACGGGTAGACTTGGTAACATCCATCCTTTCATCTACCCATTGGTCCCTTTTGAGACCGAACTTGTAGCCTGTCGAAGGTATGAACTGCCACAACCCCAGCGCCCGAGCACGGGACAGGGCCTTGACCTTGAACCCGCTCTCAATGAGCGGAAGCCAGAAGAGTTCCTTTGGGAGTCCGGCTTCTTCCAGGGCCTTGACAATCTCGGGCCGATATCTTCCTGAGCGTTGGTAAGAACTCATAAAAAATTTGCGCTCCGGGCCTTTGAACAGCTCGATTTCCTTTTCGACGTACCGATTCATGATCATTGGGATGGCATCATGGTTGCCCGTGGCCACGATATACCGAGAGGCATAGATTTCCAGCATCCGCTTGCAGATCACGAAGCGTATGTCTTCTTTTTGTTGAATCAACTTGGGGTTATCATTGATATCTGCCGTCAAGATTAAGTTATATGCCTGGTCCAGAGCATCAATGGCATTCTCAAAATCGCCCTGTCCCCAAAAATCCTGCGAGGTCTGACAGAACTCCAGCGCCTCATCCAGTATTTGCTGGGTGTTCTTAGTTCTTTCCCTTTCTCCTTCGTCAACAGAAGCTGCTGCTGCCTCACTGGCGTCTATCTCTGTTCGGGATTCGTGACACGGAGTCTGTCGAGTCCCTTTTGACACGTAAACCCCAACCTGATTGGCAGGGGACGTTTCCTCCCAGCCTGGCTCACTGTCGCCATCCTCTGCAACAGAGGACGCTGCTTCTTTCAGATGGTTTGGAGACGACACGACTGAGTTTGATTCATGGCCTGGTCTATGAGATGAGACTCCTTGCAGATTTTTCGAGCATCCGGCGGCCGCATAAGCAACAAGGATCAGGACAGTTGTCTTCAGGTAGGACTTCATAACTACCTCTCTAAACGCCTCGGAGATTCTACAACTAATGGAAATTATATATTTTTTGTGGCAATCCATTTATGCCATTCACAGGGAGTGTTGGAGTACTGCATCACTCCAATTGGGACGAAGCCCCTTGTAACGCCTTGCAAAACTCGCGCCTTATTTGTCTCTCCATGGAAAAAACCCTTACCAAAAGGCAAGGGTTTAAGTTCTTGATTTGCCTCATAACAGAGCCCTTATTTCCTGTCAAGCCCCTCTCAGAGTTTCTGCTTAAGATACGGCCACAAGCGGCTCTACCCGAGCGGCGCAAGTGCTGCGCTTTATTACATGCCTTATGTGCAATTCCATTTGGTCCAGGAGGGGGGTCAGTGTCTGCTCATCATTGGCTGAGATGGCCACAGCGTCCAAGGTGCGGGTCAGCTTTTTCACAGTGACTGGATCCACACGATCCTGCTTGTTCAGAACCCTCAGTACAGGAATTCGATCCAAGTGCAGGCTTTCAAGAATCCGTTCCACGGATTCAATCTGGTCTGCAAATCTTGGATTGCTGATGTCAATGACGTGCAGGAGCAAATTGGCGTCTTCGAGTTCTTCCAGGGTGGCACGGAAAGCTGTTATCAACTCTTCTGGGAGTTGCCGGATAAAGCCGACCGTATCGGTAATGATGACTTCCACGTCTCTTGGGAACTTTTTTCGTTTGCTGGTTGGGTCCAGGGTGGCAAACAGACGACTCTCGGCCAGCACTGAGCTTTTGGTCAGGGTATTTAGAAGTGTCGACTTGCCTGCATTTGTGTATCCAATGATCGATATGACTGGCAGCCCTCTTTTATTCCGCCTGGCCCTGCGCTGTCCCCGCTGTTTCTGGATTTCCCGGAGCAACTTCTCAAGGTGACCTATCCGATCCCTAACGCGCCGCCGATCGACTTCAAGTTTCGTCTCGCCAGGGCCCCTGCCGCCAATACCACCGGTGAGTCGAGACATGGCTGTGCCCCTGCCCACAAGCCGGGGAAGGAGGTATTTGAGCTGGGCCAGTTCCACCTGGATTTTCCCCTCGCGGCTCCGCGCCCGCTGGGCAAAGATGTCCAGGATCAGCTGGGTTCGGTCTATGACCCTCATATCAGTAAGATCGGTAATAGAGCGAACCTGAGAGGGATTTAGCTCCTGGTCAAATATCAGAAGGTCTGCCCCCTTCTGCAAGGCCAGGATAACCAGTTGGCTCAGTTTGCCCTCTCCCATCAGGAAGCGGGGACCTATCTTTTGACGGTGTTGAATCACCGTGTCTGCAACGGCGATATTTGAGGACTCGGCAAGCTCACGGAGTTCAATCATGGAATCCTCGGCTACGCGCCTGGGAGCCGTGGTCACACTCACCAGCAGGGCCCGTTCCCATTTCCTTTTGACCTTCTGAGACTGTGCCTTGCGGGCAAATTCCGATTCCAGAGACCGAATCAGGGTCTGGCAATCAATGTCAGGGTCCCACGGTGGCAAAGGGGGAAGCATCTGCCAGTTTTGCCCGTTTATTCCTTCTGTAAGGAGATGGGCAGCATGAATATAATCCGGCCGGCCCTCTTTATCTATGGTAATGGCAGCCATCAGATCTAGTTTGAGCAGCGCCAGGTCCATTAGGTCGTCCTGTGTGAGGGGTTCATGCTGGAGATGGGTGTGCACACAGCGGAGGCCTTTCAGGCGCCCCCCGCCAGATCGATATTTCTCAAGATTCGGGATCACGATCGCTTGGTGGTTGCCAACCATTACATGGGTTATCCAGCCTTGGCGGTCGATCAGGAGACCGATCTGACGGCGGATTTCAAAAGAGAGCTGGCTAATGGCCTTGGAGAGTTCTGGCGAGACGACAAAGGCCGGTGCGGTTCTGCGACGGTACAGATTGTTGAGGCGGCGGAGCTGGTTTGCCTTCAGTCCGCCCGTTTGTCCATAAATCTTGATTAGCCGATCCCTATTTGAGAGTTTCGGATGTAATTAGTGCTTGAACGAAAACCCCGTAAATTACATTTTTCCTGTCATTGCGAGGGAGGCACGACCGAAGCAATCTCCTGAAAACAAAGAGATTGCTTCGTCGTTCGTTCCTCACTCCTCGCAATGACAGCTCGCAATTAAGGATTTTCGTTCAAGTACTAATTAGAATAGCACTATTCTTGGTTGCTTGCAAGCCCGAGAAGTGAGCTTGGAGCAAACTATGTGATGTGAGCATTGTATTATCCTTCTTGCCTCAGAATACCCCCAACATGTCAGGGGTCATTATTAGGTTGCTATCAAACAAAGTTTTCCACTTAATAGGAAACTTTTTCACTTTATTGACCTAACTTCATTGGTCTACGTGGGAGATATGCGGTTTTGAGCTGGCGGCTAAGTTGTTAAAATAGTTTGATATCCACATTTATGCTAAAACTTGTCTGCCGTTTTCGCCTTTTTTGGCATAATGAATGCATATACCTTTTTGCGAATTGATCGGAACCTAACCCGGACAGATTGTCTTTGTGATTTTGTGCCACAAAGAACACGAATTTCACCATTAAGCGCCTAAGAACCGCAATGCTTACTAAGTGATAGTATCGACAGAATGTATTAGGGAGACATAAGATGTTTGGTGAAAAGGTTACTCAAGCAGCCAAACAGGGAGATGACATTGCATATCTGAAGATCATACTTGACAGTCTGGTCCGAAGACAGTCTTTGCTCGAAGCGGGTGATGTTGATCTTAATACGCAATTCCTTCAGGATCTCAGGCATTCTGTGGACTCGACGCTGAGAGTCGATTCTCGGATTAAAAAAGATGTTCGTAACAAGGTTCTGAATGCCTTTAATGTGCTCATTGACGATTATGCGAAACAGATTGGGGTGTTGCCATGAATATCGATGAAGTCAAGGGGTATACCCACACAAAACAGGTTTCTACAGGTCGGAAGGTGGGGGATGACAAGAGATTTGACCAGATTTTGAATGATGCCGTGGATAGCGTTGTCCATGAAGAACGTGCCGGAGACGAGGTTTGTCCCGTAAGAAGGGTAGAGATCCATCCCTTATGGGACCGTGGACACGTGGACCACTTAGTCTTGCAACACGCTTATGATATCCTTGATTTGCTGGAAGAATACTCACAGGCCTTGAGCAACCCCCGGATGACCTTGAAGGGGATCGAACCGATTGTGGCCCGAATAGAGCAGGAACTCAAAGGCTTAGGGGTGCGATCCAGGGACAATGTGGCTCAAAATGATGAGCTTGCCGGGATTGTCAATGAGATAGCTGTCACAGCCAGCGTTGAAGCCCTTAAGTTCCAGCGTGGCGACTACATTGAATAATGAAATCGGTAACCGTTCACGGGTTCAGAGGTTCAGGGTTCAATTAAAAGAATAGAGGTCAGAGATCGGAGGTCGGATGTCTGATCTCTGACTTCTGATCTCTGACTTCTGATCTCTGACTTCTGATCTCTGACTTCTGATCTCTGAAATCGCTTGTCGATCAACCAACGGTGTGGCCGGGGCCACCCATCTTGCCTCCTCTGTCCTTGGTCTCGAACAACAGGCAGGGGATACCCGAGCTTCTTATCACTACGCGAGACGGCAATTCCTTGGATTTGAATTTCATGGCACGGCATCCGTGAGGAAAGTGCTTATCCCACGTGACGTAATAGTGCTTGCACCTGTGGCAGTCGATCAATACTCCAACACTCCGTCATTATTTTCTATGCAGGCTTTTGATGGTTTTAAGAATGGCCAACAATAAAGCGGGTATCGCCCCAAAAACAATAATCCCCTTTTGATAAAACCAGATGTTAAGAATAGGGGACATTCCATGTTTTTGCAGGACCAAATTCAGGTAGTAGATCGTAATTGGGAAAACAATAATGGCGAAAAAGACAACGGCCGATTGAAAAATCAGGGCTTTCTTCAAAAACCTGGTGAAAAACAGAATTACCAGATGGATAGTCTCCAGTCTTTTCAACTTCGATTCAATTTGATCCAATTCAGCAGAGAGTTCTTCAGGCCGGGCAAGAGCCTCCTTGAATTCGCCAGGAACATCAGATCTAGCCATGTCCCGAGTTTGGTCAATCTTTGCCTGAAGAAGTCTTAACTGTTGATAATGAGCATCGATTAAGTTTTGATAAGGATAATTGCTGACAAAGGTAAGGTATTTCTCAACACGGCTATTTAAGACATAAAGAACTTCTAAGAGGTTTCCTCTGTGTTTTTCTATGCTTCCGCGGCCGATGGCAAGGATAGATCCGCCATAGTGAATAATGTCAAGATAAGCGAAGTAACTGTCAGCTTTTGGTAATTCTCTGATCTTCAACCACAGGGATTGGGCTTCTTTGATTTCTTTTTCACCCACCAGGTCTTCTAATTTATTCAATTCGTTTTCTGCTTTGTTGAAAATTTGCATTGCCTCGTCTTTGGCCTGGTCAAAAAGATCTTTGAGTTCAGCGTGAATTATCTCGCTGAAAGGCGCAAGATCAGGATCAATCAAGGCATTGACATAAAATTCTCTGTCTTGTTGAATAAGCTTGATTAGTCGGCTAAGGGCATCAGAGTCTTTTTCTTCCCTGAATTTGAATATGATGTCTTGATATCTCGCGTCTTCGCAATGAGAATTAATGAAGAGAATTTCTCTTGTCTTTTCACCAGCCTTGAAAGGACGATCGTTCACGTCGTAAAGGCGAGAAAGTAAGAGAAGAAGGAAGATCCTCTGTGGTTTGGTCTTGGCATACTCCAGGGCTTTATCAAAATAGTACTCTGCCCCCAGAAAGTCATTCTTTTCCACATTCAAAAATCCCATGGCGCAATAGGGCCTGTAATCCTTTGGGTATTTTGCCAGAGAGGATTCCAAAAAGGCTTCAGCCTGGGCAAGATTCGAGACCCGCAGACAATCTAAGGCTATCCAGAGAAAGCCACCCTTATCTTCCTCAGTACTGGTTTTCTTGATATTGTTCCAGGTCTCGTCTGTGGCATCCCAGATGTTTGTGAAAAAACGGAGTTGAAAGATCCTCTTGAGTTCGCAAAATCCGTAATAAGCCAAAGAGGTTGACCCGTCGGCATCTATTTCGGGCTCTTTTCCTAATTCTGGATTTGGACTTGTTCCGGCGATATAATTTAGAAAAAGCCTGTTAATTGTATCAAAGGAAAGGTATCCCAGCTTCTCCAAAGCCCGGGTTGTCTGGGGTAGGTGCTTAGTGGGGCAGTTTGTCGTCAGGTGTTTTTTGTCGCCGCAATAGTAACAAGGTGGATTGTTGCCCTGAGTCAGAGCATTCTGGTAAAAAAAGAGATATGGCCCACTCTTTTCCCGGTCTTCTTGGAGGATAAGCTTATAGAAGGACCTGGGTCGATTTGTATCGGACTCGGAGATAACGCAAAAAAGGCCCTCATTTTTTATCAACTTACGGGCAGAGGCCGAAACGTAGATCTCGCCTGGATCGATTTCTTCCCAGTTGACTTCAAGACCTTCCGTGACTATCCTGTCGGCCCTGAGATAAGGCCCCGAATCGATGATTGTCTGGATTGGAAGGATTGAAGGATCGGTATCGTGCCATAAGTTCTTTCCGATAAACGCCATGACATTCTTGGCTATGGCCAGGGCTGACGGAACTTCATTTACAATCAAAGCAAAAGACCTATCCGAAAGGGTACTTTCCTTCTCGATCTCGCCACTCCAAAAATTGTCCTTTTCCGCAAGCAGGCGATTCCATATCCTGGCAAAGTCATCATTGGCAATGTTCCAGATAGGTTTGAAATAGAGCAGAGTTTTCACGACAGGGTCGAACCTGACAGCTTCTTTCCATATCACCCTGTAGGCGGTAAGTCCCCTGGGAATATCTTTTTTGCCCGAAAGGTCAACCAATTCGAAACGAACCTCAGACAAATCATCAGCCAGCTCGTAGACTTCCTGAGATATGTAAATCTGATCACGATCTACCAGAGAAGTCAGTTTGGCTGCTATATTCACAACATTACCAAATATGTCGTTGGTTTCAATAATACCGTCGCCAAAATGAATGCCGATTTTGATATGAATCTGATCTTGTAGATCTCTTTTCCGATTATGTATCTTTAGTTTTTGCTGTATTTTTATGGCCGACTTCAGGGTCTCTTTGGTATTAAGAAAATAGGCCATAACAGAATCGCCCAGGATCTTAACCAGAACACCACCGTGTTCGATTATACATCCTGAAGCGATGTCCTGATGCATCTGGAGCATTTGCCGGCCAGCCAGATCACCGTGGGACTTAAAGAACTTGGTAGAACCGACTATATCGGTAAAAAGGACGGCTATTTTTTGTATGGAGTCCTCGGGGTACTCATCCATCGGCCTGGACAATGAGCTGTGATATGAATCGATCTTTGAAGGTGAATGGAGTCTCATGGTTATTCTTAAAGATCGACAAAAGATAGGCTTAACTTTAATTTTTTGCCCATAAGCCCTGGCGCGGGCGGGGTAAACCCGCCCTGGCGCGACACCAATATGTGAGCACGCAACCTTCGGCAACCCGGTCTGGGCCAAGGCTTTATGCCGACCGCTTGATTCCAGGGTCTGGGCCACGGTTGAGTCGGTTTAGCCCGTTAGGCCCGTGAAAAGCGCAAAGCGGTGAAGGCAAAAAGCAAAGAATAAAATCGCGAAGCGATTTTATAACTTGATTTTTACCAGGCCAACAAATAAAGGAAGAATTGAAATAGAGCAAGGGGGAAGGGATTGTTGTAGATGAAGCAGTACGTCTCTGAAAAACTATTTGTACAGGCCCAAAAAGCCATTCCTGGTGGTGTGAACAGTCCGGTGCGGGCTTGCCGTTCAGTGGGCGCAAAACCCGTCTTTATCCAGCGCGCCGAGGGCTCCAGGGTGTTCGATGCCGATGGCAATACGTATATAGACTACATCGGTTCCTGGGGCCCTATGATCCTGGGGCACCGCCATCCTGAGGTGATAGCGGCCATCCAACGAGTGCTGGAGCGAGGAACCAGCTTTGGGGCTCCCACAGATCTTGAAATAGAACTGGCCGAGATGGTCATCGAAGCGGTTCCATCTGTGGAGATGGTCCGGATGATCAACTCCGGCACCGAGGCCACCATGAGCGCTATTCGCCTGGCACGGGGTGTCACGGGGAGGGATCTGCTGATCAAGTTCGACGGTTGCTATCACGGCCACGCCGATACCCTCCTGGTAGCAGCAGGCTCCGGGGTGGCAACGCTCGGCATTCCCGGTTGCCCCGGTGTCCCTGAGGCGTTCGTGCAAAACACCCTTTCCCTTCCATACAACGATGCAGAGCGAGTAACCGACGTAGTTTCAAAAAAGGGTGACAAGATTGCGGCCGTTATTGTTGAACCTGTGGCAGGAAACATGGGACTTGTTCCGCCTGAGGCCGGGTTCTTAAAGACCTTGAGGACCTTGACACAGGACCACGGGATCATTCTCATATTTGATGAGGTCATGACAGGTTTCCGCGTAGCTTATGGTGGTGCTCAGGCCCTCTACGATCTCATGCCGGATCTCACCTGCATGGGTAAGGTCATTGGGGGCGGACTCCCGGTAGGGGCATACGGCGGAAGGAAAGAGATCATGAAGAAAGTTGCCCCTGAGGGCCCGGTCTATCAGGCCGGGACCCTTTCCGGCAACCCGCTGGCCATGGCAGCCGGAATCGCCACGTTGAAAAGTCTGCAGCAGCCCGAGTTCTATGAAACCCTGGAAGCCCGATCAGCCATGCTGGAGGCAGGCCTCGGGGAGGCTATTGACAAGGCGCGACTGCCTGCAGTGATCAATCGTGTCGGTTCTATGCTGGGGCTCTTTTTCACTGAAAAGCGTGTTTCAAACTTTGCCGAAGCCCAGACAAGTGATCTGACGATGTTTGCCAAATATTTTAAAGGGATGCTGGAACGGGGCATCTACCTGGCCCCATCTCAATACGAGGCTCTTTTCGTCTCAAGTGCCCACAGTGAAGGGGACATCCAGGCGACGATCCTGGCAGCCAGAGAGGTTTTTGGTGCTTTACAAATTTAGGGATTGACTTGTAAACCATGATATGGTACGAAGCGCTTTATTCCCCAGAAGCCGGATATGTTGCACTGCACGGTCTTTTGGGTAAGCGCTCTTTGTCATGAAAAAAGAGACCAAGAAACTGTTCCGGGAGCTATGGTATTACAGCAGCTTGAGCTTTTCCATTGCCCTGGCTATAGTAATCGGCCTGGCCATTGGATACTGGCTGGACACCCGGTATGATACCTCTCCGCTGCTCACACTAGTCTTTCTTGGTCTTGGCATCATTGCTGGATTTCGCAATATATACCTGGCCATGAAAAAGAGCCAGAGACTGTAAGAGAAAGACTTCAGGCCGTGCGTATAGAAAGGAGATTGCTCAGATTTATCACACTGACGAACTGGATCCTCTTTTGTGTGGTTACCATCTCCGGCTTCATCCTGGCACCGGGGCCTTTTGCCTGGGGAATCCTGGCAGGCGGGCTCATCGTAACCATTAATTTTCAGCTTCTATACCGGACCCTTAAACAGGCTTTGACTCCGCCATGTCTTGCCAAAACGAGGGTGATCATGGGTAAGTATTATATTCGTTTCTTGGCCAGTGCCATCATCATATATGTACTCATAGCAGACCATTATGTAAATCCTCTGGGACTAATCATCGGCCTTTCCGTCGTGGTTACCAGCATCTTCATAGCAACATTTAATGAAATAAGAAAAATCATTTTCAAGGAGGCGGCGTGATATGGAACATCCAATTCTTTTTTTAGTCTCACTACTTGACGCAATAGGGCTGGGACATTTCGCCCACCACTATCCCCACGTGATTTATTCGTGGTTTGTAATGCTTCTACTGATAGTACTTGCGCTTCTTGCCGTCAAGGTGATCAGCATGATCCCTACCAAGGGGCAGAATGTTTTCGAGATCATAATCGGAGGTATGGAAGAATTCATTGTAGACATTACAGGAGAGGAAGGCCGTCGCTTCTTTCCGGTTCTTGCCACAGTGTTCATCTATATCTTTATATGCAATCTGATAGGCCTGGTTCCGGGGTTCTACCCGCCTACTGCCAGTGTTAATACGACCCTGTCTTGCGCTCTTGTTGTGGTCCCCTTCACCCATGTGATTGGTGTAATGTATCACGGGCCCAAGTACATTAAGCACTTTTTGGGGCCCGTGTGGTGGATGAGCCCTATCATATTTCCGATTGAACTGATCGGCCACACGGCCCGGATCATGTCGCTTACCATCCGTCTTTTTGGAAACATGGCGGGCCACGAGCTGGTTTTGGCTATTCTTTTTATGCTGGCGGGTGCCTTTTTTGCCCCGCTCCCCATCATGGCCCTTGGTATCTTTGTGTGCTTAGTTCAGGCATTTGTGTTCTTTTTGCTTTCCACTATGTATTTTGCTGGTGCAATGGAAGAAGCCCATTGATATAAAAATCTTAAAGTAAAGGAGGGAGAGTCTATGTTTAAGAAGCTGTCGTTTTCCACTCTGGGGTCCGCATTTTTCTTGTTTGCCCTTTGCACAGTGGCCTATGCTGCGGGTGACGAGCTGTCCATTGCCGGTCTGAGGTACTTCACGGTGTCCGTGTTTGCCGCCGGTTTCGGTATCGCCGTCGCAGCCTTCGGAGGCGCACTTGGTCAAGGCATGGGACTTAAGAGTGCAGTTGAAGGGATTGCCAGAAACCCGGAGGCCTCGGGTAAAGTGACCGTGACCCTGTTGATTGGTCTGGCCATGGTTGAGTCCCTGGTTATTTATGCCCTGGTTATTTCCCTGATCCTTATCTACGCACATCCGCAGTCTTCAGCTATTGCAGATCTGTTTGCAAAAGTTGCTCATTAATTGGTTGAGAAAAGACGACAGGGTTGCCGTTGCCCCGCCTGCTGCAGGCGGTGGGCAACCCTGTCTCTTTCTTACTTTGCTTTGAGCCCTTTCTTACAAAGCCTACCCACGGGATTCACGCAATTTTCATACGTATGGACTGAGGAATTGTCCCCATGAAATCTGCGAAGATCCCTTCAGTCTCAATCACCCGCTTATCGGTTTATGCAAGAAGTCTTGAGCTGTTAGACGAGAAGGGCGTAGAAGTGGTCTCGTCTGTGCGCCTGGCCGACATCTGCGGCATCAATCCCGCACAGATCCGGAAGGATCTCGCCTACTTTGGTCAATTTGGGGTTAGGGGCGTCGGCTATTATGTGAAAGAACTCCTGTTTGAGATTAGAAAGATCCTCGGCCTGGACAGAGAATGGCGTTTGGGCTTGGTGGGGGTAGGAAATCTTGGATGTGCCCTGTTAAGGCATGCCCAGTTTGAGAGTCACGGCTACACCTTTGAGGCAGCATTCGACAAAAAGCCAAAGAGAATCGGCATGAAAATTGGAGACGTAGAGGTCGCACCCTTGCAGACCATGAATCGTCTGGTCAAGGAAAAGGGCATAGAGATCGGTGTAATTGCCGTAATGCCGGCATGGGCTCAGAAGGCTGCGGACATGCTGGTAAAGGCTGGCGTTCGCGGAATTCTGAATTTTGCACCCACCCAGCTCCAGTGCCCGGCTAATATCTTTGTCGAGAATGTGGATTTTAGCCTCAGGTTGAATGTCCTCCGTTACAGGATCACCTCACAAAGGTCACGCCGCCAGCGTACCCGTTCAAAACCGCCTCAGCGCCTTGCTTAGGAACCTGCCGGTGTGCGATGCCGGAAGTTGGGCAATCTCTTCAGGTGTACCACATCCCACTAGATGACCGCCCTTATCTCCTCCTTCCGGCCCAAGGTCGATGATGTAATCGGCTGACTTGATGACGTCCATGTTGTGCTCAATTACGATGATGGTATTGCCAGCGTCCGTAAGCCGGTCTAAGACCTCCAGGAGTTTCTGGATGTCGGCAAAATGGAGTCCTGTTGTGGGCTCATCAAGGATATAAACGGTTCTCCCTGTTGCCCGCTTGCCGAGCTCTTTTGATAACTTGACCCGCTGAGCCTCCCCGCCGGAAAGGGTGGTCGCTGGTTGTCCGAGGCGAACGTAGCCCAGACCAACATCTGCCAGCGTCTGAAGCCTGGTTCTTATCTTCTTGATCTTGCCAAAGAAGTCGAGGGCCTGGTCTACGGTCATGTCCAGCACCTCCGAGATGTTCTTTCCCTTGTACCTGATATCGAGGGTCTCCCGATTGTATCGCTTTCCCTGACATACATCGCACGTCACATAGACATCAGGGAGAAAGTGCATCTCGATCTTGATAATTCCATCCCCGCGACACGCCTCGCACCGTCCTCCTTTCACGTTGAAGCTGAAGCGTCCAGGTTTATATCCGCGTGCCCTGGCCTCCGGGGTTCTGGAGAACAGGTCCCGGATGTCGGCAAACACACCAGTGTAGGTGACTGGATTAGAACGTGGAGTTCGTCCGATCGGGGACTGGTCTACGTTGATGACACCATCTATCTTTTCAAGGCCGGTCACTCGCCTGTATTTTCCCGCGGCTTTCCTGGAATGATAGAAGCGACGAGTCAAAGATCGATACAGCGTTTCAACGACCAGGGTCGATTTGCCCGAGCCCGACACCCCGGTGACGCATACAAAACATCCCAAAGGGAACCGAACTGCAATATCTTTGAGGTTGTTGGCCGATGCCCCTTCCACGGCCATGTGGCCGTTTTTGATCGGACGGCGCTTTGCAGGCACCGGTATGGTTTTACGACCTGACAGATACTGACCGGTAACAGAGGTCTCGTGGTGAAGCAAAGCCTCGGGTGGCCCATTAAATACAAGGTGTCCGCCATCGGCCCCGGCTCCGGGCCCCATATCAATCACATAGTCAGCCGAAAGGATTGTTTCTGCGTCATGCTCCACCACAAGAACCGTATTTCCTATATCACGCATCTGTTTGAGAGTGCTAAGGAGTTTCTCGTTGTCCCGCTGGTGGAGCCCAATACTGGGTTCATCCAGGACATAGAGTACGCCGGTTAGCTTGGAACCGATTTGGGTGGCCAAGCGAATCCGCTGCCCCTCTCCGGCCGAAAGCGTGGCCGAAGCCCGATGGAGCGTCAAATAGCCTAGTCCCACCTGGGTCAAAAAAAGGAGCCTTTCGGTGATCTCTTTCAGTATGGGATCTGCGACGACCCTGTCTCGAGGGCCGAGAGGTATCGCCGTAAAAAAGTCGAGGAGATCAGTGACTGAACGTTTGCACACCTGGTGGATGGATTCCCCGCCAACCTTTACTGCAAGGCTTTCTGGTTTGAGCCTTGCACCATGACACTCAGGACATGGCCGCATGTTCATAAACCGCTCAATCCCTTCACGGGCCTCGTGTGATCGGGTTTCCCTATAACGCCGCTCAAGGTTGGGAATAACCCCCTCAAAGGGTCTGGAGTAGGTATAGCGTTTGCCGTCCCGTTCAAGATAAAAGGGGATGGCCTTGCCCTTGGATCCATAAAGGAGGAGATCTCTGAGGGCTTCGGGAAATTCGTCGAAGGGCGTATGGATGTTCATGTGAAAGTGTCGGGTGATGGCGTCTAATACCTGATAGAAGTAGACCGAATGTCGATTTTCCCACGGGACAATCGCACCATCCCTTAGAGAAAGGGCAGGGTCAGGCACGATCAGGTCGGGGTCAAAGACCATCATGGAGCCGAGGCCGTTGCAGGCAGAGCAGGCCCCCTGGGGGCTATTAAAGGAGAAACTGGCGGGAGAGAATGGCGGATAGCTGATACCGCAAAGCATGCAGGCTGCCTTTTCACTAAAGATGAGTGGCTCGCCCTCCAACAGGTCCACTGTGACCAGGCCTTCTGACTCCCCCATGGCAAGTTCGATAGAGTCGGCCAGACGATTCCGGACTGATTCTTTAACAATTAGACGGTCAACCACGACCTCTATGCTATGCTCTATGTTCTTATCAAGTGAAACCGGTTCATCCAGGTCAAACGTCCTGCCATCTACCCTGACGCGAGCAAAGCCGTCCTTTTGCAGTCTTTGAAACAGCCCTTGATTGGTCCCCTTCTGACCAGTGACCACAGGAGACAGGATAATGACCTTGGTACCCGGCTTAAGGGCCAGGACTCGATCCACGATCTCTTGGGTAGTCTGGGATGTAATGGGTTGTCCGCACCTGTGGCAATGGGGTTGGCCGATGCGCGCAAAGAGGAGTCGAAGATAATCGTAGATCTCAGTAACGGTGCCAACCGTAGACCGGGGATTCTTGGTGATTGTCTTTTGCTCGATGGCGATGGCTGGGGCAAGGCCTTCGATGCTGTCCACATCCGGCTTGTCCATCTGCTCCAAGAACTGGCGAGCATAAGCTGAAAGTGACTCAACATATCGTCTCTGCCCTTCAGCGTAAAGCGTATCAAAGGCCAGAGTCGATTTGCCGGAGCCCGAAATACCGGTTATTACGACGAGTCGATTTCGAGGGATGTCGACATCGATATTTTTGAGGTTATGCTGGCGCGCGCCGCGTACGGCGATCTTGTCTAAAGGCATGGTTACTTTCAGTTTCCCATTGTGCTCTTAGCTCTGCTTCGCTCGGCAATTGGCCCGTCCTGGCGCGGGCGGGGTAAACCCGCCCCTACCTTACGTAGGGTCGGCTTTATGCCGACCGCTTCATTCTCACGACGGAGTAACTTAAAAATAATAAACTTAAAAACCTTATCCTGCAAGATGGAAAGCTTACTCCACAGGGCAGGCAAACCCAAGAAACACAACAAACTCAAGAAACTACTTGTACCAAGGTCTTTTTCCTTGACGCTCATTGTATGGCCGCTATATCCTTTCGGGCCGATTGAGTCGGATGATAGGCTCAAAGACAAAAGCTCCAAGCTCAAAGCAAAAAACCTTTCAGCGTAAGCGTTCACACCCGCACCCTCAATGCTCTTGAATTAAGAGTTGATGGTTTGGCGAATAGTGGGATTGAGTGAATATGTCATTTCGACCGCAGGGAGAAATCTTGCGCTTCCAGTAGGTTGCACAACAAAGATTTCTCGCTTCGCTCGAAATGACAGTATAGGCTGAACTATTTTAACTTTCAGCTAACCCCAAACCGGCTAAACCGGCTAAACGGGCTAAACGGGCTAAACAGACAAATGAAAGGGGGACCTTGTGGCCATTGCAGAACTTAGCATCATTCCTATCGGAACTAAGTCCACCAGCCTGAGCAGCTATATTGCAGCGTGCCTTAAGGTTCTGGAGGACTCTGACCTCACCTACGAAGTCCATGGCATGGGCACCATCATAGAGGGGGCCCTCAAAGACCTCTTTGACGTCATATTGAAGATGCACGAGGTGCCGTTTGAAGCCGGTGCGCTTCGGGTTGTGACTTCCATCAAGATAGACGACAGAAGGAATCATGTAACGTCAGCAAAGAACAAAGTGACCTCCGTCATGGCAAAATCAAAGTCTGTGTGACTGGATAGATCAGATCATAGATAAGAGCGTTCTGGCAATAGCTGGGATGCATTTTTTTGTGCTTAGATATACTGTGAGGCCTCAAGTTTGAATCCATCTAGACCGATACAAAGGCCAAGGTAAACGGAGACCATCCATCAGTTCGGACTTGACGTATCAATTATTGTCGTTCATATAGACGTACTAGCTCAAGCTGTGTGTTTTAAATACTAAGGTCAAATATCCGCATTTTGAAAAAGTTTGGCAGATTTGTTGCGTCTTCATTGTTCTTGCATTTTGGTCTCGAATATGATATATGGAATATATTCAAAATATTAGAAAACTTCAGCATGAATTTTGCATGAATTTAATTCGTTAATGTGATATTCATATGACAATTTTTTTGGTTTGATATGTCCTTGAGTTTTCGAAAAATAGTTCTTGACAACAGGAGATTAAACGATTTCTGATCAGCCCTCTGTCGGGATGGCCCTGCAGATATTCACAAGCCATTGATAATACACCAAATAAAAACTAGA
>Ga0114922_10002549_pt1 | contig 17057 bp, 14 predicted proteins | sample AartaG_FD_100975 | JGI IMG/M metagenome (GOLD analysis project Ga0114922, IMG submission 100975) | Deep subsurface microbial communities from Aarhus Bay to uncover new lineages of life (NeLLi) - Aarhus_00045 metaG | ecosystem: Environmental > Aquatic > Marine > Oceanic > Sediment | place...
AAATGGATGACAGAGCATCTGAGAGCTTCGTTTTTGAAGGTTGTATGAATGAAAGCTTATATATCCAAGAAAACGGGAATTTTAATTGCCGCCAGTGCGAAATAATAGTTGACGTTGATCACAAGACCTTGATTTTATATTTGAAAGAGACGGTATTTACTATGGATGTGAAGTAAAAAATGCTTTAGGTTATATTGAAAAAGTAGAATTAGACGCAAAAATAGAAATGTGTGAAATTCTAGGAATAATACCTCTTTTTATTATGAGATTTGCACCAAAGTCATATATAGAAAATGTTAGAAGAAAAGGAGGATTTTGTTTAATTTTTAAATATCAATTATATGAGTTGAGTCAAATAAATTTAGTAGAAAGAATAAAGGATGATTTAGGTCTTCCGGTTGGATGTCCAAAAGCAATAGAAGATGGCACAATAATGAGATTTAAGAATTGGCATATAAGAAAATTAAGTGTGAATTCAAAATAAAATCACAAATAAGATTATATAAATCCTATAGAATCAATAACATCCAAGTACCCCTATGAATACTGTAATGTCCCTTTAAATTTAATCCAATACTCCTTATCCCTAATAAATAAGCAAAAAATGGGGACATGTACTATGCTGCGTGTCCCTATTTTATTAACAAGAGTCTCTTTAAGTAAAGGTTTGCGAGCTCCTAATTTTTATCATAGAGGGAATAAGCGGTCAAGTTTGCTGAGTGCCCCTGGTAGGGGAGTATTGGAGTTTGAAGGGATAGGGGATTTGCAATCTCCCTTCCCAGGGACTGTAATCTCAAAAGACAACATCAGTGACCCAGCTCCTTGACAGAACCTAAGAAAGAATATAGCCTATAATTCAATAAAGAGTGCTAAAATTAGCATTCTTTTTGATAGCAGCAATGCTTGTTAGCATAATAAGGTGTGAAACTTCCATTTCAAAGAAAAATCAGTGCTAAGCTAGTACAAGATGTCCCCTAATAAGGATAAGTTCAACCTTGGTAGAATATTATATAAATAACATTAGATAATGATGGAATATTAATATTGTAAAATAATTTAGGGAGGTTGGTATGAAAGGAAAAATATTTATTATCGGATTGAGCTGCATATTTATTGCTTGCTGTGCTACGCTTTTTAAGGGTGGATTAGATGAAGTAAGTTTTAATTCTGACCCACAGCGAGCAGAGGTCTATTGTAATGGAGGGTTTTTAGGAGAGACTCCGCTTGCAATTAAACTTGATTCAAACAAATCTTATATGATTGAAATCAGGAAAGAAGGCTATCGCACTCATACTCAAAACATCACAAATCATGTTGGAGCTGGATGGGTTATCCTTGATATATTATGTGGGCTCCTTCCTGTGATAGTTGATGCAGCTACTGGGGATTGGTATTCGCTCGATCAAAAAAATATTAATGCAGTTCTACTTATGGAACAAACAAAAACAACGCAGGTAGAACCATTGAGGCTTCAGCAGCAGGTGAAACCTGTCAAAAAGATAAAGATGGAAAAAGCAGAGCCTGTAAAAAGAATCATAGAAGATGTTATTGAAACCGCAGAGCAAATCGATCATAAAGTACAAAAGCTAATCAGGCATGTAAAGATTATTATTGATAAAACTGAAGTCAGGCTAACCCCAAATCAGAATGGCCAGGTTATTGCAACACTAAGTTTCGGGACAATTATTAATGCTGTAGGAACCACTGGTGATTGGTATGCAGTTGAAATCCCTTCAGCACAGGAAGGAGTTATAATTTCTGGGTATGTCCATAAAAACAATACCCAGTTTGTGAAGTAATAAAAAAAGCACTAATACCCAATACAGTATATTATTTGGGTGTGTAAGGTTTTCTGTGTAAACTCCATTTCACCCTTACACATATTTGGCCAAACGATCTTGAAAAAAGATCACAGGTCAAGTAAACGAAAGATACCCCTTAAAGAAGCATGTTTTTTGTCCAGGATTTGGAGATACCCTCAAAGTCTATAATGGATTGGAGATGGTACAAAAAGTCTATTTTGGGCAAAGGGCTTGATATGGACAAAATGGAGATCGAGGTTTATAGACGATTTGAGGGCGTCTTTTTCTTGACAAAATGTAAAATACTATGAAATCATCTTATTTTAAAAGGAGACACAAATGAAAAGGTTCATGGGCATTTTGGGAATTTTTCTTGTTCTACTGCTTTCTGTTTCACTCTATGCAGGTATGGAGGGCAGGTTGCTGCGGCAGCCCCATATTAATGGGGACAGGGTTGTCTTTATGTATGGAGGCGATATCTACACTGTAGCCCTGAAAGGAGGAACAGCGGTCAAGCTGACCTCATTCAAGGGATATGAAGTATTCCCGAAGTTTTCACCGGATGGGAAATGGATTGCCTTCTCAGGTGAATATGCAGGAACCCGTCAGGTTTATGTTATTCCTGCTGACGGCGGTATTCCCAAACAGGTAACTTTTTATCCTGACGTGGGCAGCATGCCTCCGCGGGGTGGATGGGATAAACTCGTGTATGACTGGACTGCAAACAGTATAAAAATACTGGTGCGTTCAAACCGGACACCGCACGGGAATAGAATTGGTAAATATTTTCTAGTAGATCCTTTTAATGAAGGACTGGCTGAGCCGCTGCAGATCCCTGAAGGCGGGCCTGCTACTTATTCTCCTGACTGCAACAAGCTGGCTTATTCAATTAAGTCGAGGGAATTCCGTACCTGGAAGCGCTATAAAGCTGGATTTGCACCGGATGTCTGGGTTTATGATCTGAAAGAGGATAAGATCGACAGGATTACCGATTATGCCGGAACAGATAATTTTCCCATGTGGGTAGGCGATGAGATTTATTTCAATTCCGACAGAAAAAGTGTGTCTGACCGGGAACCTTATACACTTAATATTTATAAATATAATCTGAAAACAAAAGAGATATCTAAAGTTACAGATTTTACGGATTTTGATGTGATGCGTCCGAGCAGGGGGAAAGGCGGTATTGTATTTGAAAACGGCGGTTATCTTTTTCATCTCGATCCTGAAACAGATGAAATCGAAAAGATAAACATTACCATAAAATCTGATTTACCCTTAATAAATCCCTGTTACAAGAATGTCTCTAAATTTATAGAAAGTTATTTTGCATCGCCTAAAGCCAAGCGTGTTTTATTTGCTGCAAGAGGAGAGCTCTTTACTGTACCGGCAAAATATGGTGCGGTCAGAAATATTTCAAATACCCCGGGCATTCGTGAGATGTCTGTACAGTGGTCCCCTGACGGGAAATATATCTCATATCTTTCCGAGAAAACCGGAGATTATGAACTCTATGTACAGGAGTATGGAAAAGCGAGCAAGCCCAGGCAGCTTACCCATAATACCGGTTCCTGGATTACAGGCTATCGCTGGTCTTCTGACAGCAGGAAGATTGCATTTAGTGACAAGAAAAACCGGCTTTCAATAGTTGAGGTTGAAGATGCAAATGTAACAAAGGTTGATCAAGGTTTTTATTCGTCTGTTGCAGGTTATCACTGGTCTCCTGACAATCACTGGATAGCCTATCATAAGAGCGATGAAAATCTTCTTTCAGCGCTTTGGATTTATTCTCTGGAAAAAGGAGAAAAATACAGGCTCACTGATGAAAAAACCAGTGAATCTAATCCGGTCTTTAGTGCTGATGGAAAAACAATGACCTTTGTATCTTGGAGAGATTATGATTGGAACAGCCGTGATTTCAAGGCAAAACTCTATATCGTAAACTTGATAAAAAGCGAGAAGAGTCCATTTGCTCCTCGAAATGATGATGTAGAGCTGGAAGGGGATAAAAAAGGGGAAAATAAAAAAGACAAGGATGAAAAGAAAAAGGATGTTCAGGTAGAGATAAATATTAAGGGTTTTGAAAATCGGGTTGTTGCCTACCCTGTGCCCCCAGGAAGTTATCACGGGCTGGAACCGGTTGAAAAAGGTCTGCTTTATTTGAGAGCCGATACACTCTATCTTTTCGATATGAAAAATCGTAAAGAGGAGAAGGTCATCAGCGGCATCCGCGGATACGAGCTGACCGCTTCCAAAAAGAAATTTATTTTCAGAAAGGGCAGTGACTATCATATAGCCGCAGTGAGCCCGAAACAGGAAGCAGGAGATAAGCTTGACCTCTCTGATATGGAAATGAAGATTGATCCGAAAATTGAATGGAAGCAGATATATACAGATGCATGGCGTATTATGCGGGACTGGTTCTATGATCCTGATATGCATGGTGTTGTTTGGAAAGCCATGCATGATAAATATCTGCCTCTTGTTGATCATATTGCTCATCGTACAGATTTGGATTATATCATCGGCGAATTGATCAGTGAGCTTAATGCCGGACACTGTTATGTAAATTCGGGTGATGTGGAAAAGGTTGAAAGGATTCCGGTCGGATTGCTGGGATGTGAGTTTACCAAGGGAGAAAAATTTTATCGAATCAGTAATATCTATCAGGGTGAAAACTGGACAAAAGAACTGCGCAGTCCCCTTACCGAATCCGGTATCGATGTAAATGAAGGGGATTATCTGATTGGTATTAATGGAAAAATTATTAATACAGATGAGAATCCATATAAATATTTTGTTAACGAGGCGGACAAGCTTGTGACCCTGTTTGTAAATGATTCTCCTTCAGAAAAAGGTGCAAGAGAAATCACTCTGAAGACAATATCATCCGAGACAGGCCTGCGCCATTATCAGTGGGTAGAGCGGAACAGAGCCATTGTGGAAGAGCTTTCAGAGGGGCGAATCGGGTATATTTATGTACCCAACACCAGTTTCCCCGGATTCCGTGAGTTTTATAAGGGATGGCTCAGCCAGTTTACAAAGGAGGGTTTGATAATTGATGACAGGTATAACGGCGGTGGATCACTGCCTCATCCCATGACTCTTGATATGGCAAATCCCAAACTGCAGTACTGGACAAGAAGAAATCTGCCCCTTTATTCAACGCCTTTCCCGGTTCATGAAGGGCCTAAAGTGATGCTTATAAACGGCCGCTCCAGTTCTGGCGGAGATGCATTCCCTGATTATTTTCAGGAATTGGGACTGGGCCCGCTTATGGGACAGACAACCTGGGGTGGGCTGATAGGATATTCCCGCAGCCCGAGTTTTGTTGACCACGGTGGAATGGCAGTGCCGTCATTTGCCTATGTTAATAATGAGGGAGAATGGGATGTTGAATATTACGGTGTTCATCCTGATATTGAAGTATTCGATGATCCCACTGAAATTCAGGCAGGCAGACAGCCTATGCTGGATAAGGCTGTCAGCTATATTTTAGAACAGCTTGAAAAGAATCCTGTTAAAAAAGTGAAAAAGCCTAAAGGAGTAGATAGAAGTAAGAAATAAATATTTTAGGAATCCATGAATGGTCCATTACGTGTCAAGAAAAAAATGGGGACATGTAACTCGGCACGTGTCCCTGTTTTTTCTCTCAGTAATGAGAAAATATGAAGGTGTAAAAAATGGGGACATGTACTCCGCTACGTGTCCCTGTTTTTTAAAGGGTGGATTTCCTAAAAAATCGGGACATGTAACTCGGTACGTGTCCCTATTTTTTAGTCGTTAAAAGGCGTATCCTATCCCCCTGGATTAATATGTTCCTTCATGAACGCGAGGTAGTTGTTGAATTGTTGCTGATATATTTTGCGTGACCTTCCCGGTAAGTGTGGAAAGGGGAAAACGACTCTTGATAAGATATTTTCTGTTGGTTTCATATAAGCGAAATTCTTGCCATATTGCGCAGGTCCTTCATAACCCCAATAATTTCTGATCAAAATCCGTTCCTCACTTTTTGTCAAACAGTTTAATACAGGCTCGCCCAGCGGCAAGATGGGTACATTTTCAAATTCCTTAATTTCCTCTCTGAGCAAAGGAATCCAATAGTCTGCCGCCTTCCCAAAGAATTGCGGATTCTTTTTGATCATTGTATCCGGCGGTACAGTAAAGAAATTCTTTAAGAGATTTGTTGCATAAATGTTTTCATCAAGCTCAATATCCAATCCATTGCAGATATCCTCAATATATGTCCTTAGCCTGCCCGGTTGATTTAGAAGCAGTGCGACCTTGAGCTTTTTTCTGTGCTTGGGATTATGAACAGTAGGATCTTGTCCCAGTACAATTAACTTGATTTCACCTCTCCCTCGAAATGGATCGGGCGGAGTGAGGGAAGTATCGATGTACGAACTGATTTCAGAGCTTGCCAGTTTGTTAATGACCTTCTTAACTTCAATCGATAACTTATTATTATTCATTTCAGAAACCTGCTTTATTTAAAGAAAAATTTGCAGTGTTTTTAGCTTAGTAGCTGATTTTCACTACAATTATTACCATAGCTATGAGGATGCGGTCAAATTACCAATACTCAAGCCTATTCCAATACCTCAAAAGAGTTGGTACTATATTGTTAAAATTTTGCAGTGATAGTGATGGAATACTTAAAACTAATCCTCCGGCAAAAAATAATTTTTAATTTCACTGTGATCAATCAAGCACTAATACAACTCTGTAAGGAGAAAAAACCATGATTTCTGTCTATATAAATTATCCAGCACAAAGGATTTCGGTTCATAAAGATCCTAATTGTAAATGGATTCAAGTACATCACAAACCCTATCAGCGAGTGATTCACATAAATAATACAAATGTCGAATCCGAATTGAATAAATTGAGGAATAAAGAGATAACATTTGGAGCAAGTCGTGGCCTCAATGATGTTTGGTTTTACATAAATCTTGACAACGTTTTGATAGAAGAAAATCTTGTGAAAACAATCCATAAGATACTTGGCGGCTTTTACAAACGCCTAGCAAACGCAGAAATTAAGTACCATTGCTCACATCAAGCATATATGCCTTCACAAGGAAACCAAATTACTATTCCAGCTACACAGGAATTCAGACGTACCACACTTGGTAAAAGAGAAACAATTCCTGATCGAGCAAACAAAATTAATGCCGTCATAAATACAATCACGACACGAATTGGTGATATCAACTCTCAGTATAGAACCGGCCCAAGCCTATATTTCTATAGACGAATCCTTAAGCAACGCCGAAAGCATCCTAATGCAAGTGAATTCATCTCTTATGACTCTAACCTAGAACTCCTGTATGCAGTTCTGGTTTCATGGGATATGAACAGCCGGCGCGCAAGAATGAAGTATTTTGATGATTTCAAAAGTTCTATCATTTCATGTCGACCCCAACTTGAAGCAATTGAGAGCAAATGGGAATCTACTGAACTAACACAGGAAAATGAAATGTTAGCACGATTAAAAAATGCATATCTAATCCTAGAGCTGATGGAGACAAAAAGTAGACTTGTTTCGAATTCCAAATGCCTTCATTTCCTATTCCCTTCATTGTGCATGCCTATGGATGGAAGGAATACACTCCAATTTCTCTACAATAATACAAATGATTCCATTAACAAATATTTAGACGCAATCCGGTTTCAATTTGAAATCATGCGACAATCCATTCAGTTTGAAAAATATCTGGACAATCGCTGGAATCAAAGCATACCTAAGCTGATCGATAATGCTATAATTTTATTGAAAGGAGTTAGTGTAAAGCACAATACCTAACAGTTCTCATAATTCCAATTTGTTAGATTCCTTAAAAAATTAACAGGTTGATTGATGAATCTGAAGCAGCGGGCACAAGCCATCTTAAAACTCAATACTTTCAAATTAATCCTTTTCCCTTTGGGAAAAACATAGAATATCACTTATCGTTAACCCTCGAATGCTAGTTATGAAACAAAGCCAATATACGTCAGTTATTTCTTTTATATTTTTTTACTAGATTGACGGTTTCCTGATAGTCCATAAAGAATGTGCTGTCAAGTATATTAGTTTTTAAAAAAAGCGCAGCTTTGTATTTATCCCCAAGGTTTGCCCAATCTTTAAGCGCCCTTTGCAGCAGGCCATCATCTTTCAGATCGCTTTTAATATTGTAATTATCAAGAACAACTATGCCCTCAATATCTCTTTTTGAAACCTCATTTTTCGAAGCAATGTCACATTTGATTGGCTTCAATAATCCAAGCTTGACTTTTTGTTTCAACACCTTCTCATATGTTAATCTGAAATCTTCATACTTATCATAAACAAGATCTACATATCTCTTAACCTGATTAGTAAAGACATTTGCTATGTCTCCATTATTTTTATTCTTCAGTTCCAACACCACAAAAGTGAATTTGCCATTCTTTAATCTTTTAAGGCCTAAAAGATCGAGCCTACCCTTTTTACTGCCAGGATAAACCACCTGTCTGTCAATAACCAGAATCCCATTTTTTACTATAGCTCTATTGTCTATAAAATGGTTGATTTCGCTTACTCCTTCTGAAATATTGCCCTTTCTATGCTCGACTATTTTTAATATTATCGAAGTCATAATTTCATTAAAACTGTTGGGCTTCTCTTTTTCTATATCATCAAAATATATCCGCCATGTATATTGGCTATGATCCTTTACAATCCTTTTTAACTCGTCATTGAGGATTAGTTTTGGATTGAATCTATTTGAAGCAGAAAGATAGTATTCCTCTCGACTTCTTTTTACTTCGATGCCGTGACCTAGAAAATAAAGATCCAGAAAGTTGTTTCGAATTTCCACCATAAAAGATTTTCTATGTTTTCGCTCAAATTCTAAGATAGAATGTAATTTTCCTTCTATAAGTTCCTTCAAAAAATCAGAGTCTAATCCTTTAAATTCTCTGAATTGTTTCTCACTCATACTTTTCCTCCTTTTCTTGCTACTTTTCCTCAGAAATAGGGGATTTTTTTAATAGTTATGTTTGTCGTCAAGTGGTTTCGACCTTTTAAGCTGACCTTTGAAACTAAAGTTTTCGTAATTCATACTACATGTAATTGCTTTCATTTGGCAAGATACAATCGTAATTAGCTTTTTGATTTTTTCCTGCTTTTCAAGATCTCTATGTTTCTGCCGAAATATTTATTACTGGGAATGAAATTGTCCATGGCCTTGAGATAGCATATGAGTTCCTTTGCGACATACTGTTAAGGGCAAGGAGCCTTCCTATAGTTATGGAAGGGATTTTTACCATCGCCAAGGCAGAGGCGATGGCTCATCCCAAATATCACCCTAAATTGATATTGATTATTTTAGCTCCATGATGATAGGATATTATTGTATTTATCAGCAAATTTAATAAAACTTATTAATTTTTAGACGAGGAGGAAAACATAAAAAAAGCGAAGTCAATTTCTGAGCATGCTTATGATATCTTAAAGAATTAAGGAAAACCCTTTCACTACAAAGATTTAACAAAATTAATTATGAAAAAGAAAAAATTGAGGGGAAAAACTCCATGGAACACAGTTAATGCTGTTTTGTGTAAAAATTCGAAGTTCAAACACGTTGGAGAAGAGAAAAGCGGAACTTATGGTTTGTCAGAATTATTTGACGGCATACAATGACAAATATAAAAAAAGAGGGCTCCGTAAGTCATTCAATTACAGTTAGTTAACTTTTAGGATTAACTGCCTTCTAAGCAGCGGGTCGGGGGTTCGAGTCCTCCCAGGCGCGCCATTAACTCCTTCATTTTAAACAGTTTTCCTCAGAGTACAGTTTAAGCCGTATTATGATATTTTGGATTATTTTCAGCATAAAATGGCAAACGGATGGCAAATCTCTACCTCATGTTAGCGGTAGAGAAATGACAAATCTATGCTTTAGATATGGATGGATATCTCTGTATCCAAATAGGATTATTATATAAATCTTTCGTCTCCATGTTTTTTTTAAGATATTTTTGCTTAGGTTGTTTTACTATTAATTTGACACATATATTTTTTCAGGACATAATAATATTGAACATATTTAAAAGGGTGTTTAGCAGGGATTAAATATTAAGCCTGAATAAAATAGATTAGCAGCTTACATATTTGGGGAGGGCAATAAGGCATTTTTATCTGTTAGTAATCAACATGGATATCAAATCTACAAACTTTCATAAACATTTCCATAGCTTAAGTGCAAGGCTGAGATGCTATTGAAGTCATGCGATTTAATATGAATAGAAATATTTTATAAGGAATTTCTATCATGATAGAAAAAGCAATAGAAAATATTATTGAAAATGATTTATTGGAGCTAAAAGGAAATGAAGTGTTGGAGGGGAGAACACTTGAGTACAAGCAGGCTCTCCCAACAAATACAAGAGATGCAAAAATCAAATTTTTAGCCGGGATATCATCTTTCGCAAATACCAGTGGGGGAGATTTTATTATCGGGATAATCGCCAGACAAGGAAAACCAACTGATATTAGTGGAATTGATATAGAAAACGCTGATGAAGCAAAATTGCGATTAGAACAACTAATTAAAGATGGCCTAAAACCCCGGATTCCTTCTGTTATGATTCGCGATATAAGTTTGTCGAATGGAAATGTTGTTTTTATTTTGAGAATATTTCAAAGTTGGATGGGCCCGCATAGGGTGATACTTAGTGGCCATGATAAATTTTATTCACGTAATTCCGCTGGAAAATTTCAATTAGATGTGGATGAACTCAGAGATGCATTCATCCAGACAGAGGCAATCAAGAAAGGGATTGAAACTTTTAGACTAAAAAGAGTTTCAAAGATTTCAGCCCAAGAGACTCCAATCCCAATGGTAAAAGGCACGAAAATTGTGCTTCACTTTGTTCCGCTCATATCTATCAAGGAATCTGTAAATTATGAGCTAGAGAAACACTTTTCGAGAAATCAATATCCGAGAGGGATATTTAGAGGCCTAATTGACGCTGACTGGAGATTTAATTTTGACGGCTTCTTATATTATAGCCTTCGTCAAGATATAGAATCAGATATTTATGTGCAGATATTTCGAAATGGAACAATCGAATTTGTTGATGGAAGAGAAATACAGCCTAGGAACGGAAAGAAATTAATATATACTCTTGATTTAGAGAGAGGATTGATAGAGGCATTTACTCTATATTGTGAAATTCTTAAAAGCATTGCCGTTTCTCCACCTGTATATGCATTCTTATCAATTATTGATGTTAAAGGCTACTGCCTTGGAGTGGGACATAAAGATAGGATTTTTCCATACAGAGAAAAGCATCTAATTGATAAGAATGTTCTATTTTTTCCAGAGATAGAAATTGACAATTACTATGCTGAAGTATCAAAATTGCTGATGCCTTGGTTCAATAAGATGTGGAATGCTGGAGGATACGAAAAATGTCTTAATGTAGATGAGAACGGAAATTGGATAGACCAGGGATAAGAACTGTTTAATGATATGTAATAGTTACTTAGGTTTTAGAACAATCTTAGAAAGAATATGAAGACAATTTGATGTAAAATCCGTTGTCCTTGAAATAATAATGACAAAACCGGCCAAAGGGGAGAAGCCAACCAGAACAACACTAAATAGGTTATATGTGCGGCAAGCAAGGTCAATTCGTGAAATCGCCGAATCTTTAGGATGCACAAAGGATATGGTTTATAGGTCTCTCCAAGAATATGGAATTAAAACAAGGTCGAATAAACGTCGTTCAAGATTATTAAACATCAAAATTTCGACTTTAGAAAAGGAAGTTAAAAGAAAGGGAATCAGGGGATATGCACGAGAGTTAGGAGTGGATGAAAGCACACTCAGGCATCATATAAGAATTCGAAGATTGCCAGGGTAATATGCGGGAAATGTGACGCATAGCAGGCATTATGTAAACAACTGTAAATATAGCATTGGCAGCAACTTACGAAATGTTTAGTCGGGATCTTCATCCCGTTTTGGCCTAAAAGGGGGGGGTATTTTCTGTTTTTAAATATTTAAATCTGAGGGGAGTTGATCCTTTCTATGTGATTCTTACTTTCCTGCGGATTTCTTGTTGAAATATATGTTTTTCCTAGGTATTATTGTTAAGGTAGTCGCTTAGTGGGTGAAAATTTAATGAAATTGAGTGAAAATTATCATCAATAGAAAAACCAAATTCTTAAAAAAGAGGCTCTTCGATCTCCTCATCCCAGTTTAGGAATATCTGAGTGAGAGAATGAAAATCCCTTCGACGGCCATGAGTGCTTATTCGATGAACCACAGCAGAAAAAAATCCGGAGGATTCAGTCATATGATGAAATGTTAACTTGGGAGGCAGAGATCGAGGCTGAGAGATCAAAGAAGAATATTGAGGATGATGTCCGACTATTTTCATGTTGGGGTCTTGATTGAGTAAAGGAAAAACTAAATAATTCCTTTATTGACAAAGAAATTTCCTTTTTTGTAGAATATGGTAAAAGAAGAATGAGAAAACCATCGGGGGGTGAAAATTCTAGCAAGGCTAGTAATAGTTGTTATTCATCTGAAAAAATATTAGCAAAAGAATTTTGCTCTACTCTTGAATCCAGTAAAAGCCCATGGGGTCAAGTCGATATTGTAAGAGAGTTTAACTATATCCGTGGTCGAACGGACGTCGTTGCAATTGATAAAGATGAAAATGTATATGCTTTTGAACTCAAGTTAGATAAATGGTCGCAAGCATTACAGCAAGCCTATAGAAACACATGCTTTGCGCATGGTTCATATGTAGTTCTTCCTGAATCTAAAGCTCGATATGCTTATCGCTACTTACATGAATTCTCACGACATTCAGTAGGTCTGTGTTCGATTGAAAAAGGTACCATTGTCATTCTTGTCCCTGCAACATTTCAATCTCCTATTCAACCTTGGCTTTCAAACTCTGCAATCTCGAAGTGTAAGGAAAAAGGCAGTAATGACTCCAGAGGTTGATTTATCGGAAGTAGCTCGGTCAATATGCAATTCCAAAGATTTTACTTTTGTACGACCAGTTGGGGGGGGAACATATAAGCAGGTTTTTCAAGTTGAACGTGGGGAAAATGAAGTTTTTGCATTAAAGGTAGTAGCCGAGGCTACTACCCGAACAGCTCGCGAAATAGATGCGCTTAAATCATGTAATCATCCAAATATAGCTCACTTATTTGAAGTTGGAGAACATGACTTCCAAAGCACTAAATATGATTACTTGTTAGAAGAGTATCTTGGGGGAGGAACATTAACTCAAAAACTCGGAATTCAGGGCAATATGAACACTGAACACACATTGAGATTAGGTGAACAACTAATTTCAGCACTATCCCATTTAACATGCAAGAAGCTTGTCCACCGAGACATTAAACCAGATAATATTATGTTTAGAGATGATGGTTCCACACCAGTTCTTGTTGATTTTGGATTCGTTAGAGATTTGGGTGCAGTATCTTTAACTCAAACAGGACTTGGACAGCCTGGCACTCCATTATTTGCATCTCCTGAGCAACTTAATGGTAATAAACGATTAATCAATTGGAGGACAGACCAATTCGCTCTTGGTGTTGTTCTTTGCTATATACGATTCGGAGTGCATCCCTATCAATATAGTAATGACACATTGACTTATTTCGCAGTACAACGAGTTGCAAACGGCGAAAATCGTAACGTTGATACTCTTAATCTTATCCGTGATTCAGGATTGGAATGTATTGAGAAAATGACAAAAATTTGGCCTGTAGAAAGGTATAGGAACCCAGAATTACTAATGCATGATTGGATAGCACAAGGATAGAAAAATGACAGCATACTTACAAATGGGACATCATTCTCAAAACTTGTTAAATGAAAATGATCTTGCTCAGTATAAAGGTGCGGTTCTTAGTCCTGTTAACGAGGATGAAAATTGTATACAAGCCCAAATTAATGCACATCAAGGCGAAGGTTTTGAAATGATCTTTGATTCACAATTATACTACCCAAATGCTGAAAGAGGGAGATTACCGGAATGGAGCTATTTCCCTTCTGATGTTGAATCTGCCGATAGAACCTCTTTAAGATGGTGGAGAAGAATTATCACTGGACTCAAGCAAACAGCTCTTCGAATTCATCCTCAAGCTATATGTTCCCCTGCACTTGTTCCTCAGGTTTACAATGATAATTACTACACGTTAAATCAACAAGTTGCTGAGATAATGAAAGATAGGTTCACTAATACTGGAATAGATATTTTGCAAACATTAATAGTCAATTTGACAGATATTACAGAAGAAACTAGACCAGCAGAAATAGCTTCAATAGCCACCTCAGGACCTCTAGATAGAGTATTTTTGGTTCTCAAATCTGATACTGAACCACGTCGGGAACTCTCTGATACTGAGCAAATCAAAGGAGCTATGAAACTAATCAGATACTTAGAACAATCAGGAGTCCGAGTTTTAGTGGGATTTTCTTCAAGTGATCTAATATTATGGAAATTTGCTGGCGCGCAAGATTGCGCAAGTGGGAAATATTTCAATCTGCGTCGATTTACGCCCTCAAGATTCGAGCCTTCTCCTGATGGTGGAGGTCAAGTATGGTACTGGTTCGAAGAATCAATGATGGCTTATCTTCGTGAACCAGATTTACTTAGAATTAGGAGAGCAAATTTACTTCCTCCTGCAAGCATGACAAATCCATTCAGCATCAAAATACTCAACCAAATAGACACCCAACCTGAGGTAGCATGGTTGGGATTGAGTTGGAGACAATATCTCTATTGGTTCTCAGAATTCGAGCGCCGTTTTACTCAAGATGGAATTGATGCAAACAGTTTTTTAGCTAATGCAGAAACCATTTGGAATCAACTTGAGGATTTAGGAATTTTGATGGAAGAACGCCGAAATGACGGAAACTGGTTACGCTCTTGGAGAAGGGCCGTTTTAGAAGCTTTCAGAGTCCAAGGCTAAACAGACTTAAGTTTTGGTGTTTTTACCCTCACATATTTTCTTATAGATTTCACAAAAGTTTTTTAACTGCGTATTCCGGAGCAAAGTCCCACCTGAGAAGCACTAATGAAATACTTAAAAGCAACCACAGAAAGAGATATCACTCCAGGCATTATTGCTGTAATACAGTCGCTTGGGAGCCGAATAAATTTTCATCCACATCTTCATTTTCTGGTTACAGATGGAGTGGTAGATAAAGAAGGCCGGTTCCATAAGGTCTCAAGCTTCAATGATTCTCTTCTTTGCCGGTTTTTCACCCGCGAGGTTTTTTTGCTGCTTCTTGGCAAACAGTTGGTAATCGAGACCTTGTAGAAAATATATTGCTATGGTAGATGAGGAAAGATCAGAATAGATGAAACTCTAAAGTCCTGGATCAGGGATAAGGGGCGATCTCTATTATTTTTGAGCATCACTAAACCCAATTTTATGAGATCCTCTATTTTTTGCGGACCTTTTATTGACAGTATATGTTTTTCCTATGTATTATTGTTGATGTGGTTGATTAGAGGGTGGGAATTTGATGAAATTAAGCAAAAATCATCATCAACAGAAAAACCAAATTATTATAAAATTCTGCTAGGAGGGAAAATGAAAAAACTATTTATGATTATATCCTTGTCTCTGATTTTATGCTTTATGGTCAGCTGCCAGGACAAGGAAGCAATGGCAGAGCTTGAAGGGTGCAAAGCCCAGGCAGCGGTTAAGGAGCAGAATAAGGAAATAATAAAGCGTTGGCTCAGTGAGGTGGATAAAGAAAACTTCGATATTGTGAACGAACTAATCACTGAAGATTGTAAAGTATATTATGCAGGAGATACTTACGGACGAGAATGGTTAAGGGAGGCTTGTGAAGCATTCCCTCAATCTTTCTCTGATTCAGTGCACATCATTGATGACCTGATAGCAGAAAAGGATAAGGTTATTGCTCAACTGACAGTAAAAGCCACAAATACAGGAGAGTTCATGGATACACCCTCAACCGGGAAACAGGTTGAATACAATGCGTTTACCGTGTATCGCATTGAGGCAGGAAAGATACGAGAATTATGGATGGACCATAATGCATTTTTAGGTCTGATGATGCAACTCGGCATGGAGCTTAAGCCGAAGGAAGCCGAGAAATAGAAAGAACTTGATCTGACACCCTCTGTAAATTCTAGTCTCGGCTAGTCTAGGCTGAGGCATCGGAAGCCAGGCCCTCCCAGACTCCCCCAGGTTTACAGATACGACGCTGTGCAAAGCAGGGAGCGATGGATTGCATCAATAGATAGGCGAATCACCCTATTAAATATTCCCACTTGAAGCGAACTTTGCTGAATAGTTACAAATTACCTCACTTTTGGTTGTGGTCCGAATAAGTCTGTGACTTGCTGATTTTAGGCATATTCTCTCGGGGGGACTTTTGCTAAAAATGGGGTAGTCCTTATGTAAGTATTCAAATGCTGGTTTTGTGTGCTTTTTCAGGGAGGCTAGCACTTATCCTGAAAGCCTAAAATCCATATGTGGAATTACTAAAGTGTTAACCAGTTGGCAAAATGAGACCCATTACTCCCATTCCGTCAATTAAGCTATAATAATCCGCTCTCAGATACAAAGAATATTTTTAAAGCATATAAGGGGCCTTGATATTTATCAACAAGGCTAACTATATTATTCTTCCTTCCTTAATAGGCATTTTCTATGAGATTGTCTGTTTTCTAGGCGGATTTTTTGTTGAAGTATTTGTTTTTCCTAGGTTTTTTTGTTAGAGTAATTGTTTAGAGGGTGGAAATTTGATGAAATTGAGGATAAATCATCATCAACAGAAAAACTAAATTCCTATGGTACCGAACTTGCTTCTTTGAGGTCGCAAATTGTGACCTCAAAATGAAAGGGTGGGCGCCGATATCTTCCTTATACATTCACGAAACAGGGGGTGTATATGGTAAGAAGGGAATCAAAAGTCAAACGGAGATTTGGCCCGTTCATAATTTGGAATTGATTTAATGAAATTATCACTCGCACGATTAGAAAACTTTCTTGAAGAAGCCTGCGAAAGCCTTCGCGGAAATATGGATGCTTCTGAATATAAGGAATACATCATTGCCATGTTGTTTCTTAAAAGGGTGAACGACCAGTTTGAAATTCACCGTGAAACGAGAAAGAAAAACCTTGTCGAGAAACGGCAGATTAAAGAACCTGAAGTAATTTATGGTGAACTGGAAAAACAAAATGCACCAGAGTATGATTTCTTTGTACCATTGGCT
>Ga0114922_10002550_pt1 | contig 17056 bp, 15 predicted proteins | sample AartaG_FD_100975 | JGI IMG/M metagenome (GOLD analysis project Ga0114922, IMG submission 100975) | Deep subsurface microbial communities from Aarhus Bay to uncover new lineages of life (NeLLi) - Aarhus_00045 metaG | ecosystem: Environmental > Aquatic > Marine > Oceanic > Sediment | place...
ATTGGTATAACAGAATTTCACCCGTTTTAGATACAGCTGAGAATTTCCTGATTGTTGATGTTCAAAACGGCAGGCGGATTAAAGATGTGAATATCAACCTTGGTGAAAAATCGCTTTCTGATAAAGCTGAATATTTCAAAAAGCGCCGCATTAATGTTATATTATGTGGTGAGGTTTCAGAATACTTCCATAATTTAATTTTAGCCAGGGGCTTTTAATAGAAAGGAGCGATGAGTGAAAATCACTATTATATATGATAACAAAGCTTATAAAGAACATCTTAAAGCCGACTGGGGTTTCTCCTGCCTTGTGGAAGCATACGGTAAGAGAATTTTGTTTGATACCGGGGAAAGCGGTCCTATCCTTTTACATAATATGAGTGTCCTTAATATAGCCCCATCGTCTATTGACGAAGTATTTATTTCCCATACTCATTTTGATCATTCCGGCGGGTTGTCAGTGTTTCTTGATGAAAACAGTAATGTTGATGTTTATGCTCCTTCCTCATTAAGTGGAATTAACCGTGCCAGAGAGGTTGTTTATGTAGATGAGTTTAGGCAAATGCATGAGCGCTTTTATTCTACAGGCCTGCTGAACAATATAGAACAATCGCTTATGATTGAGACGGAGAAGGGACTGGTTATTATTGTCGGCTGCTCTCATCCGGGTGTCGACGTTATCCTGAATGCGGCTGCCCAACTTGGAACACCGTATGCAATTGTTGGCGGCTTGCATGGATTTAAAGATTTCGATCTTCTAAAGGAACTTGAGTATATTTGCCCCACACATTGTACCCAGTTTAAGTCTGAAATAAAATCGCTTTATCCTGATAAATATATTCAGGGCGGAACAGGCAGGAAAATAGAACTATAATTAGAAAGCGTTTGCACTGAAAACCGGTGGATGGCATTATGATTATTAGACAAGAAATCAGTCTTAACGGGCTGTTTGACCTTTTCGAAGCTGTTGAACCCTGAGCTTTGAATGACATGTTCCACCGTTGCACCTTCCTGGACTTCGACTTCTCTGGCGGCCTCGCCAAGTTTTAACACTTTGACTTTTATGGATACTCCTTTGGTTTGAAATGAAAAATCCCCGTGGGAAGGGAGCTTGGTTTGATTGTTATTTTACTTATGCCTAAAAAGGAGTTAATACTTATTTGGATTTATCTTGGATTAGCAGCGAGCCCGAGGTTGATGGATTTCTGAGATGGTACACCTTTCAACCGCCACCTGGTACACTTTTGGTCCGGCGATTACACTTCAGGTCTTTTCAGGGTATCACAGAGACTCAGTATCCATCCAAGGTAGGCAAGCTCAACATTGACGGACGGCGCACGCCCGAGCTGATGGACAGCCTTACAGCCTGACCACAGCCTTTTTGGCGGCTTGGCTTCAAAAGACCAGCTCTTGATTATTATAAGCTGGCCTTTTTTGCTACTTCACCCCTCTATGCCTCTTTTCTGATTTCCGGAGAGGCAATCCAGCGTGAGCCGATCCAGTTGATAAATCTAATCCGCTGGAGAAAGGGTTCACACATATGAACCTCAACTGTTCCGCCCCCAATAGTTGTACCACATTTTGAGTTAGTCCTGCCACAGCAAAAGTCAAGTTTGTTTGAGGTTTTATAGCTTCAGGAACGGGCGGGATAATTACTGGCCATATCAGGAATACTTGCCAATAAATGGTAAAACGGTCTAAAGAAGCGATTGGGAGAAAGGCTGCTTCTTTGTTAATATATATTGTGTTTTTAGTATTTTTGAACTAAGTTGAATCCAGTAGGAAGACAAAATGAAGAGCCGACTACTGTGTCGAAGTATGAAATGTCATATAAAGCGATTATAACCTGAAATCAAGAATCCAGGAGACATCCAATGAATATCAAGGATTATTCAAGGGTAGAAGTAGGTGCAATTGTTCTTGCAGTTGGTGCCTGTTTAATAATGATAGAGTGTTCCGGAGGAGCACCAGAGCTTCCTATGACAGCGAGTATCCCTGTTACAGACACGTACCATGGAGTCGAAGTAGTTGATAATTACCGGTGGTTGGAAGACGGCAGTGTTCCGGAAGTTATGCACTGGGACGAAGCACAGACCGCTTATACCCGCTGGTATTTGGATAAGTTGCCATTTCGCGATGCTATCGCTCAACGTTTGCAGGAGTTGTATATGGAATCATCACCGGATTATTTTCGTCTCCACTATCAAAGCGGTAAGCTTTTTGCTATCAAGGAACAACCACCGAGAGAGCAGCCAATGCTGGTGACATTATCAACACCATTTGACCTTTTAACTGAGAAGGTGATTCTAGATCCTAATGAGCTGGATACAACGGGATTAACTTCGATCGATTTTTATGAAGTCTCTCCTGATGCGAAGTTGGTGGCGGCATCACTTTCTAAAGGCGGAACTGAGGATGGAGATGTTTACGTTTATGAAGTGGAGACTGGGGAGAAATTATCTGATTTTGTTCCGCGCGTAAATGGGCCAACTGCTGGAGGCGATGTGGCCTGGAAAGCCGATGGTAGCGGATTTTTCTATACCCATTACCCGCGTGAAGGGGAGCGTCCCTCTGATGAAATGCGATTTTATCAGCAGGTGTATTACCACGAGTTGGGTCAGTCAACTGAGGAGGATACATACGTCATCGGCGAAGAATTCCCCAAGATTGCAGAAGTATATTTTGAATCCTCGGATGATTTCCACTACATAATTGCAGGCGTTGCCAATGGAGATGGCGGCGAGTACGCTCACTACCTCCTCGATCCTTCGGGCAAATGGACGCAAATCACCCGATTTGAAGATAAAATACCCGATATTCTCTTCGGCCCGGACAACTCATTGTACTTGCTATCGAATAAGGATGCGTCACACGGAAAGATTCTTTATTTGGCACCAGGTCAAACCAATCTTTCTCAAGCCAAAATGCTTGTGGCTGAGGGCAGCGCCGTGATCCGGTCTTTTCTGCCTACTCAAACTAGACTTTACGTGCGCGAAATGCTTGGAGGACCTTCGCAAATACGTGTCCTAGATATAAAGGGGCATTTCATTATGCAGTTGCAATTATTACCGGTATCATCGGTATGGGATATGACTAAAATGGATGGAGATAAAATACTTTTTAATAATTCCAGTTATACAGAACCTTCGGCGATTTACCAGTTTGATCCCGCTGAGGAATTATTACAGAAAACAGCCATGTTTACAACATCGTTAGCTGATTTTAGTGACGTTGAAGTTGTGCGTGAATTTGCAAAATCAAAAGATGGAACTCAAGTGCCTATAAATATCTTGCGTCGTAAAGGAATTATACTCGACGGAAAGAACCCTACAATTCTCTATGGCTATGGCGGTTACGGATCGAGTCAAACGCCTTGGTTTGATCGAGCTCGTAGTATCTATCTGGATAATGGCGTCGTTTTTGTGGTAGCCAACATCCGTGGCGGCGGTGAGTTTGGCGAAGAATGGCATCTAGCTGGTAATCTCACTAAAAAGCAGAATGTTTTCGACGATTTCGCTGCTTGCGCGCAGTACCTTATTGATACCGGTTACACTAATTCATCGCGATTAACCATCATGGGAGGAAGCAATGGTGGTCTTCTAGTAGGTGCTACTATGGCTCAGCATCCCGAGCTTTTCAAGGCTGTAGTGTGTATGAAGGGTGTATTGGATATGCTTCGCTTTGAAAGCGAACCCAACGGTGCTTTCAATGTTACCGAGTTTGGCTCGGTAAGTAATCCGGATCAATTCGAAGCCTTACTTGCCTACTCCCCGTATCATAATGTCAAAGAAGGAATTCGCTATCCGGATGTGATATTCACGGCCGATATTAATGATAATCGTGTTGGCGCCGGCAACTCGCGTAAGATGGCGGCGCGTCTTCAAGCGGTGGCAGATACGCACACTATGGTGCTGCTCAGGATGAGCACAGGGTCTGGCCATGGAATGGGTAGTTCCCTCAGTGCCAGCCTTGCTCAGAAGGCCGACATCATATCTTTTGTGTTTGATCGGTTGGGTGTGAAATAGATCATTCGTATGTCCTGCCTCCGATTATTGGCCCGCATCCTAATTTGATCCTGCCATAGCGAAAGTCAAGTTTGTTTGTGGTTGGATGGATTCAGGTGAGGGAGGCACATCCTGGGGCGCCGGGTAGCCGCGACAACAATACGATAATAAGATAAGGCCGCTCGGGGAGTGTGTTAATACAAACGGGATGGCTGCCATGTTTGATGAACTACCCCTCCCACGCAATCCAATCCCAAGTCCACAATAAATCCACACTTGGTGGCTACAACGTGGTAGTTTCTGGAGAAAGAGGAACCATAAAAGTCCCTTCTAACTAACGCAAATCTGGATTAATTAGGATTATCTGGGATTAATTATTGACATAAAATTGGCATAGTAGATTTTCACATTGCCGTATCATTATGCGTGTCAACGTGTTCGAAAAGTGGTGAAGCTGCCTGCTAAGCAGTTATGGGGGAAACTCCTTCCAGGGTTCGAATCCCAGTCTCTCCGTTGTAAGTTTATGTCTCACAACAAATTGCAATCGTTGATATAGCCAAAATAATATTAGCAAAAATGCTGAATTGGGACTATTTGGGATAAAAATGGCCAGAATTTGGTCATAGTCAAAAATACATTACGCCAGACCTTTAGCCATGGGCCGACTTGACTTGAAGAGTTCCCCGTGAGCCTTCGCTTTATCCGGGAACTGCATAAAGAACTAATGAAAGGGGCGCGGACATCGCATTTTTCTGACCCTGGCGAATTTCGGAAAAGCCAGAATCGAATTGGCGGCGCTTCGGCATCAAATGTCAGCTTTATGCCTTCACCGTCTTTATAGATGCATAAGGCCTTAGACGATTTCGAGAAGTTTCCAGATGCTGACAACAACATCTTGCCACTGTTTAAAGCCGGGTCGATTCACGCGCACCTATAACCTATCCAACTATAAACATCTTAGTTGCCAGCTATTTTTGTAAAATACTCGGTTTAATTTTAGGAGAGCTGTTTGTAATTTTAATGGACAAATATCGGGGCACACATTATCATTAAGGAAGTTTAAAAAAAACAGGAGAGGTCATGTTTGATGTTTTTATAAAAGGGAAGGCGATCGATCTGATCGTCCTTGATGAACAGACAGTAGAAAATTCTAACTGGTATAAATGGTTTAATGATGAAGATAACATGAAAATGATGCAGAAGCATTACTTCCCCAATACTAAATCAATGCAGATGCATTTTTTTAAAACTGAAATCGAAAACAACAAATCAAAAATTCAACTGGGAATAGTTCATAAAAAAGACAGTAAACTGATAGGCGTAATCTCATTAAACGATATTGATTACTTAAACCGCAAATGCGAAATCTCCGGATTTATCGGCGAAAAAGAATATCAGAATTTCGAGTTGTACACCGAGGCCAATAAGCTTATTATAAAACATGCGTTTGATAACCTGAACATACACAAAATTTATGGCGGGACACTCATTAAGGAAATATCGCTTATGTATTGCCGGGCGCTTGGATTTACAGAGGAAGGCATTAAGAAAAGCGAAATATATAAAAATGGCGAATATTATGATGTTTACCTGATTGGTCTCCTTAGAGATGAGTACTGTGCAAAACTTAAATCGGGTTCTTGAATTAATCTATAAAAAGTCTCCTTTTCAGAAAAAGAAGATTGAAAAACATTTAGCGAAACGAGATAAACAGTTTTTCGATGATGCGGAAAAGTTCATTGTCGATTATACCGGCTATCTTGAAAGTCAGGGTATATCCATAGATGAACTTGTTGACGCTTACTTGAAACTGTGCTCGGATATGATGAAAAGTCAGATTGAGTTTATGAAGACAGGAGAATATACAGTGAGGACATCCAGTGAAGCTTTCGCCGGTGTTTACAATAATCAAAAAACCATGAAATCTTACATGATCGGAGTTGCGTTATCTCAATTTCTATGGGATACCCATTATGATAATTTTAATTTTTTCAGTAAAATTATTAAAAACTATAGTCAGAATATTAATTCTTATATTGAAATAGGACCGGGTCACGGTTTGTTTTTAATCAAGGCTCTTAAAAATCTGCACAACAAGACAAAAGTTACCGTTGTTGATATAAGCGATACCTCAATAGCAATAACGAAATCAATAATCAATCATTTTAAACCCGGTGATGCTAATGTCGAATACCACAATGTTGATATTTCTCATTTCGATGATTCTGCCAGATATGATTTTATTACTATGGGAGAGGTACTTGAACATGTGGATTTTCCGGAGAAATTATTGAAAAAATTAAAAAGCTTACTCTCCGATAACGGCAGAGCTTACGTTTCGACATGCGTTAATTGTCCCGCTATTGACCATGTTTACCATTTTAAGACAATAAATGATATACGTAATATGATATTCAGATGCGGATTAGATATAGAGGACGAGTTGGTTTCACCCGTTGAAAATTTGCCAATGAATGAAATTGTCGATAAGAAAATCACTATCAACTATTGCACAATGTTAAAAAAATCTTGAGGTAATTGAAATTCGATAAGCGTGACTGTTATATGATTATACATAATCAAAGGAATAATATTGAAATACACGGAAATCCTAAAAGAAAACAGACAGCTTGGCGAAAGTTTAGAAAGCAGTAAATATAAAATATCAATCCTTTCGAATATAGTTGCACCACAGTTGAACGAGATACTGGAATACTATTTACGTAAGGAAAAGATCAATGCCTGCGCTAAAAGCGGTAATTACGACAATATCGTTCAGGACTCTTCAAACTGCAAAGAGCATAACCTTGTAATCATCTTCTGGGAAGCGGCTAATCTCATCGAGGGATTGCAGTATAAAGCAAATGTGATGGCTCAGCCTGAATATGACGCCTTGATGTCAAAGACAAAATCTGAAATCGATTTTGTCATATCTAATTTAAAAGATAATGCCCTTGTGTTGTTCAACAAATTTTCATCAATGATATTCAACAGTCAAACCATAAAGCCCAACAAGTTTGACGACCTGTGTTATACATTAAACGAGCATTTAAAACAGAAAGCACAATCGAATATCAAAATTGTAGATATCGATAAAATAATAGCTGATGTGTCAGTTCCCAAAAGCATCGATACAAGATATTTTTACTCATCAAAAGCGCTGTACACAGTTGATTTTTATAAGCGGTATGTCCAATATGCCAAACCGATAATTCTTTCGGCAACCGGTAAGACTAAAAAAGCGTTAATCTTCGACTGCGACAACGCATTGTGGAAAGGGATAATCGGCGAGGATGGATTCGACAAAATAGAAATGTCGAGCAAGACCGGAACAGGCGCTATTTTCGAGGAGGTTCAAAATCTGGCGCTTGAGTTGAACAAAAAAGGCATCCTTATCGGGCTATGCAGCAAGAACAACCCCGGGGATGTTGAAGAAGTTCTGCAAAACCATCCCGATATGCTGATAAGAAACGAACATCTAACAATTAAAAAAGTCAACTGGCAGGATAAGGTCACAAATCTTAGAGAAATTGCTAATGAATTAAATATCGGTTTAGATAGCCTGGTTTTTATCGATGATTCGAGTTTTGAGGTAAACTATATCAAAGAACAGTTGCCGCAGGTGGCAGTGTTTCAGGTGCCGAATCAACTTCATAAGTACCCGTCAATATTAAGAGAGAACATGGAACTGTTTTATACTCTTTCAGAGTCTCAGGAGGACATTAAAAGAAGCCAGATGTATAAACAGCGGGAAAAACGGGAACAGGAAAAAGGTAAATTCAGTAATCTCGATGATTATTTGAAATCACTCGATCTTAAACTGACAATCTATGTTGATAATAAAAAATTGATACCGCGAATGTCACAGATGACCCAGAAGACGAATCAGTTCAATTTAACCACACGTCGATATACTGAGGCAGATATCGATAAATTCGTAGGCGCTGATAGTTATAGAGTGTTTGCTTTCGATGCCTCTGATAAATTCGGCAGTTCCGGTGTAACGGGACTATGCATTGTTAGATTAAGTGAGAATAAAAAATGTCTCATCGATACATTTCTCATGAGTTGCCGTGTAATCGGCAGAAACCTCGAGTTTTCGTTCTTCGATTGTGTTGTGGAAACCATAAAAAATATGGGCATTGAACAAATTGAAGCCGGGTATTATAAAACAATTAAAAACAATCAGGTTGAGGATTTTTATGACAGGCTTGGTTTTCAAATCACTAAAAAGACAGATAATGAAAAGCTGTACAAGCTCCAATGTTCCCAATATAAACTTAAAAATATTTCCTACATAGGAGTTGAACACGGATAATAAAATTAAAAGCGTTATGAGCGCTATTTTGGATATCGGCAGCGCTCAAATAGATAATACGACCACTCCCGATACGCTCGAACAATGGGACTCTTTAAAACATATGAGTTTGGTTATCGCTTTGGAAGAGGAATTTGGCGTCCAATTCGATGAAGAAGAAATTGTTAAGATGTTGAGCTTTCCCCTGATTAAAGAGACTTTAAGCAGCAAAGGTGTAAGTTAGGTTTCTGAATTTCATCTTACATCCTGAGTTTTGACGTTCTTTCTGTAAAGGAAATCTCTTATGGCGTCAAATCTCCCTTTGTCTTTTAGATATGTATTGGATGTTTGAGTCTTGCAGCAGTGGATAAGATAGCGACGGAATAAATCCGCTGCAGGTACAGGATTGTCTTCATTGAGAGTTTGACCGGCTATTTGAGCAGCAAAGAGCTTAACCTCGAAATCCCATATTTTAGGAATAGATGATTGCCCGGTTATTATTGAAATCTATTTAGATTGAATTAAATCAATTTTCGCAGGATATCAGCCATCTCGCGAGCGGTCTGGAACCGCAGGTCGGGGTCTTTCGACAGGGCTTTGGCGATTATCTTATCGAATATACGCGGCACATCGAGGTTTATCTCCGACGGCGGCGGCGGTGTTGTATGCAGTATCGAATATATCAGCGCCGAAATGGTGTCGCCTTTAAACGGCTTGTTCTTGGTCAACATTTCGTAGAATACGACACCCAGGCTGAATATATCGCTGCGGCGGCTGACAGCCTGACCTTTCAATTGTTCCGGAGAAATATAATTCGGCGTTCCAAGGGCAACCCCCGACTGGGTCATATTCGACTGGTCGAGCCTGGCGATACCAAAATCCATAACTTTAATCCGGTCGTCCGCCAAAACCATAATATTAGCAGGCTTGACATCACGATGCACGACCCCATGTTCATGGGCAAAATCGAGCGCCTCGCATATCTGAATCATGATTTTGCAGAGCGTCTTGTAATCCCAACTAAAATCAGATGCCAAAATTTCTTCAAGCGTTTTGCCCTCTAAATACTCCATGGCGATATACTGTAAAGATTGTTCCTCGCCAACATCGTATATTGTAACTATATTGGGATGGGATAGATTGCCAGCCGCCTTGGCTTCACGGGTCAGTCTCTCTTTCAGTTCCTCAACCTCTTTAGCGTCGATTATATTATCCAGACGAATTGTTTTTAAAGCTACAAGTCTGTCGATTGCAGGATCCAGCCCTTTATAAACCATCCCCATAGCTCCCTGCCCGATCGATTCAATAACCTTATACCTGCCGAAATTCTCGGTTCCCGATGGCAACCCATTTGAGTCTGCGGCAATCGGCACAGTCGCTACAGCCGTTTGATTTCGGACTCGACCGCTCTGACTTTGGACTCTTTGCGGTTGAGTAACACCCGCGCCGGCAACAGAACCGCCGTCAGTGTTAGTTTCAACATCAATGCCCGCTACAGGCGTTCCGGCTATCAGGGCATCATAGTTTATCTCATCCTCGTCCTCAACATCGCCTTCCCCGGCATAACGTAAGATTTTCATAGTGGGAGCGGCAATTATGAAGAATATTATCATTATCATAGGATAAAAAACCTGAGTGACCATATCGAAACTGGTAAATAAAACAAAGCTTAAATTAGCCATAACAATAAGGAAAATAGACAGTACAATTATACGATATAAAAGCGAAATCCGCGGTAATATGATTGCCGATAAAATACCAATAGCAAGGATTAATAACAGGTTTATCATTTCCGAATCGCCGATGCCTTTAAGGAAATGGTTATGGATAATATTTTCAATTGTGTTGGCGGTTATCTCCACGCCATGCATAGTCTGATAGACAGGGGTCGAAAAGATATCGACAGACCCGGCGGCGGTATAGGCAACAATGACAACTTTTCCGGACAACTCCCGTTTGCCGATTGTTTCGTTTAGAACATCATGTGCGGGTATATTTTTAAAGACGCCCTGCGGCCCATTAAAATTAATCTTCACCCGGCTCTGACGGTCTATTGGAATCGTTCGCGGCCCCACCCGGATAGACTCGCCAACTTTTACTTTAATCTCTTCACGAAAGGAATTAAAATAATTCTGGGCAACAACAAATGCGGCTGACGGCAAATATTCACCGGCATATTCCAGTATCAATGGACTTGACCTTATATAACGATCGGGATCAAAACTCACCCCCTCAAAACCGAGATTTGAAGCGGCCTCTGCAAGCTGTTTTGTTGGAAGATGAATACTGCCGGCTTTAATCGGGGGCCATCTATCAAACATCGGCTTGTTATCAAATTGAACATAAGTATTACGCCGAACATAACCCGGAAGCGTCAAGCCGCCCGTAGTATAATCGGCAGGCGTATACCTGTACGGAAGAACAACGTTGCCAGCCTCTTTTATCTGAAAAGCCAGAGAATCCGTATAGCCAAGTGAATCCTCAAGGGGATCATCTCCAAAAAATAGGTTCAGATAAACAACTCTTGGATTTTGCTGTGAGATTTTTTCAACCAGTTGAGCAACAAGATTGCGATGCCAGGGCCATTTACCAACCAAACGAATGGAAATATCATCTATAGAGATTATCTGGATATCATCAGGAACTTCCGTCTTGCCTTTTAGCTGAAAATACTTATCATAAACCGTCATTTCCCATTTCCCCAGTATTTCCGGCTGGTCAAGGTAAATAGTTATGACAAACAATGTAATTAGAAGATATAATATAAGACCGGAAAATTTTTTCAGCATACGATTTCCTGACAGAATACCGGTTAATTACTAACCCTTATTACCGCTTATCTTTAATTAAATCGGCATCATTAAGGTAATACTTTACATACCCTCAGCGACCTTTTGTTAATTCACTCTTTTTTTCATAAACGGCATTATAGTTGAATACCGAATCAACCGTGATTCAAGCGGATATAAATAATCAATTTAACTAAACACAATTATTACCTTTACACTAATATAATAAAGACGGGACTATAGCTGGCTATAACAAATTGCTATTCAAGCAAGTGGCTTATACTGTTGCTATTTGTGACAGTAACTGTGCCCTCGTCATTTGAAATAAGTAAACCTGCCGCCAGTATCATCACAACCAGCGCCCCAATAAATATAATAAGACGATACTTCATATCAATTCCGGCCCATGCTTAACGCCCCACAGCTAATCTTTCAATTAGATATTCAGGCAATCCAAGTTCAGCCATTTGCTGTTGGGTTTCACTGAGATCGTAATCCACTCTTTTAAATCTTATCACTTTTTCATCTTCATCATAGATAACATAACCGCTTCTTGGATCGCTGTCACGCGGCTGCCCGACCGAGCCGATGTTAATCAGATACCGGCGGTTATCATAAATTTTTTCTTCGGTCTTATGTGAAATTATACAGTTGCCATCGTCATTCTGTGAGATGATAAAGGGTCGATGAGTATGACCGACAAGACACATTCGCTTGTCGAAATATTTAAAACTCTCTTCAACATCATCCATGTCAAGAATATAATGCCACTCTTTCGGTTCTTTGGGCGAGGCATGAACAATTACAAAATCATCGAGTTCCGCCATTAACTCGAAATCGCTTAAAATTTCTATCGTCTTTTTGCTTAATGAATTCCTGGTCCAGTTCATCGATTCGGCGGCATACTGGTTGAAATAATCAGTTACCATCAATCCCAGAGCGGCATAATCATGGTTGCCCATAAGTTTGATCTCTGAAATTTGATCAATTAATTCAACACACTCATTAGGATTGGGACCGTAACCAACGGCATCGCCCAAAAAAAATATGCGATCAACTTTCTCGGTTTGGAAATCAAGAATAACCGCTTTTAATGCCGCAAGATTGGCATGAACATCAGAGAAAAATGCAAATTTCATTTAAGATTTATTTTCAATATAACGAAAAACAGTTTTTCCAACTTGAACTAAGTCGTCATTTCTTAACATATAACGATCGATAGACTCGCCGTTAACCATTGTTTTTCCTTTTCGTCCCAAATTCACCACCCAGTAATCGGATCCATCCAGAACTATCTTGGCCTGGACACCGGAAACGAACCAGCCTTTTGCCTTGATATTGGCCAGTTTGGAACGGCCAATAGTCACCACAGCATGAGCCAGGGAATATTTATCCTGGTCAGCGCCTGCTTCTCCCAATAAAATAGAACACCCGGCTTCAGTTGTCAACTGTTTTGCCATTTTGTCTTTGGCCAGGAGCTCTTTTTGCTTCTTGGTCTTTAAGACCATGGTGCCGTCCATACCAAATACATTATCATCCTTTTGTTCCTGGTCATGGTAAATCAGGTTGTATTTCCCGATCGTTATTACGTCATTATTTTTTAACACTTCCTCGTTAACTTTACGGGAATTAACGAATGTACCATTTAAGGACTCGTTATCGATTATTATTACCTGCTTATCGCCAAACTCGATTATGGAATGACGGCGAGAAACTCCCCGGTTATCGAGTACAATGTCGTTATCCGGAGTACGTCCCACTGTCACTCTTCTTTTCTCGGTAATAAATTTTTCGATGATTTTGTCCTGGTACTTAACAATTATTTCGGGCATAACTCCCCCTTAATTATAATATTTAGGGAATGTAACAATAGATTCTCCAATTTTTTTAAAGCCTTTAATGAACCGGTCAAATGAATCAATTTAACTTGCCTTTAGACCCATTCGTATATATTTTCGGTAACATGCCTGCAAACTTTAAGATATATCGATGGATTATGCTGGCTCCGGCAGCCGGCATTTCTGATTCGATCACTCGCAGAATCGCCAGAACATGGGGTGCTGATGCCATTTTAACGGAACTGATCTCATCTGAAGGATTAATTCGCAACTGCAAAAAAACCATGGCCATGATGAGTTTCGAACAATCGGAAAGGCCAATCGGCATTCAGCTTTTTGGCGCTGAGCCCGACCATATGGCCGAGGCCGCCAGAATCGCCTCATCCGCAAAACCTGATTTCATCGATCTTAATTTTGGCTGTCCGGCCAGGAAAGTGGTAGCCAAAAACGGCGGAGCTTCCCTGCTTTTAGACCTTCCCCTGCTTGAAAAAATTATAAGAAAAGTCGTCAGGGCCATAAACCTTCCGGTAACCATAAAATACCGTTCAGGTTGGGATAATGCAAATATCGTGGCTGTTGAGGTCGCCAGAATTGCTGAGGCTAATGGAGTCAGCGCGGTGTGCCTGCATCCGCGAACCAGGATATCGGGGTTTACCGGCACAGCAGATTGGTCGCATATCGCCAAAGTTAAACAGGCTGTAAACATCCCGGTTATCGGTTCGGGTGATATTAACAGCCCGGAAAAAGCCAAACTGATGTTTGCCCAGACCGGTTGTGATGCTGTAATGATCTGCCGCGCCTCGTTCGGCAATCCCTGGATTTTCAAAAAAACAAAATATTATCTTCAAACCGGAGAGCTTTTGCCGGAGCCCGATATCAATACTCGTATTGCCGCGGCCTTAGAACATCTGCGATTATCAGTACAACGATATGGTTCCTGGCATGGCTTGATCCGTATGAGAAGCAAGCTTTGCTGGTATATAAAAGGATTTCCCGAGGCATCATCAGTCCGGGCAAAACTTGTGTTGCTGACTGCTGAAAAAGATGTTATAAATCTGTTTGAAAGTTATAAAATGGAACTTAATAGAGCAGGATATGGACCCACAGAACATAAAAAAGATTCTACAGGATTTGAAGTCCGGCAAAATTGATCCCGGCTCCGCCTATAAAAAACTGAAAAATCTGCCTTTTGAGGATCTCGGTTTTGCCAATTTAGATCATCATCGCGCCATGCGAACAGGTGTGCCGGAGGTAATATTTGCGCCCGGAAAAACATCCGCACAAATTGTGAAACTGGCAACGAGTCTGAAAAAGACCGGAATTGACGTTATGATTACTCGCACCGATAAAAATATCTTCAAACAGGTGAAAGCTAAGTTTCGGTCTGCAATATTTAACCCGGATGCCCGGATAGTTCAGATACCATGTCGCAAAAAAAAGATCATATTCGATGACATTATAGCGGTAATTTCCGCCGGCACTTCCGACATCCCGGTTGCCGAGGAAGCGGCCGCCACTCTTGAAATAATGGGGCATAATGTAAGCCGGATATTCGATGTTGGCGTGGCCGGTATCCACAGGCTTTTTGCCCATAAGAAGACGCTAAGAAAAGCAGGTGTGATTATAGTCGTTGCCGGCATGGAAGGCGCCCTGGCTTCGGTGGTCGGAGGGCTGGTTGATGTGCCGGTTATTGCTGTGCCGACATCGATAGGTTACGGCGCTTCATTTAACGGCCTGGCTGCTTTATTGGGAATGCTCAATTCATGCGTGCCGGGAGTTGTTGTGGTTAATATCGACAACGGTTTCGGCGCCGCCTGTGCGGCAAGTTTGATGATAAAAAGGAAAAAGCGGTAGTGTAGGTTTAATAAATTATGAAAACAGCCTTTTTCGACATAATCTGCGGCGCCGCCGGCGATATGATTATCGCCTCCATGCTCGATTGCGGCCTCGATTTTGAAAAGCTTAAAGCAGAACTGGCAAAATTACCATTAAGCGGCTACAGTTTATATATTGAAAAAGTCTCAAGGCATCATATCTCCGCAACTAAATTCAATGTCGAAATCGAGGAAACACACTCGCATCGCCGACTGAGCGATATCGAGGAGATAATCAACCGGTCCAGCTTTAAAGACGATTTAAAAGTAAAATCCATCAAAATATTTCAAAGACTGGCAGCCGCCGAGGCGAAAGTCCATGGTGAGACTATCGAGAATGTCCATTTCCATGAGGTGGGCATGGCAGACGCTATCATCGATATCTGCGGTGCGGTTATAGGGCTTGATCTGCTGGGCATTGAAAAAGTTTATTGTTCCGCTCTTACAGTTGGCAGTGGTCTTGTGGGAACTCAGCACGGCACAATGCCGGTCCCCTCTCCGGCCACAGCCGAGCTGATTGCTGGCTTTCCGGTAATACAAACTGATATTCAACATGAGATTTTAACCCCTACCGGCGCCGCTGTCCTGACAACGCTCTGTTCGCCGGAAAAACCGGCGCAATTTATTCCCGAGGCTGTCGGTTATGGAGCGGGCACAGAAGATCACCGGGCACGACCAAACTTACTGCGGCTATTTACAGGTGAAACCCGGTCTGAACTGCTAACCGATGAAATCATCCGGCTGGAGGCCAACCTCGACCGCACATCCCCGGAGCAAATCGGTTATATTATGGATAATTTGTTTTCTGCAGGGGCGCTTGATGTTTTCATTACTCCGATCCAGATGAAAAAAAGCCGTCCCGGCCAGATGCTTTCGGCACTCTGCCGTATTGAGGATGAGCCAAAAATGACCGGAATTATTTTTTCTGCCGGCGCTACTTTAGGTTTACGGCGCAGTCGGGTTGAACGGTGGAAGCTGCCCCGTAAGGAGAAGATTGCCAGAACAACATTTGGCGATATACCGGTAAAACTTGCATATTATGAAGAAAAAATATTATATTTCCCCGAGTATGAATATGTAGCTAAAGCCGCAAGGCAGGCCAAAAAGAGTTTTGACGAAGTTTATTTCGAAATAATCAGTCAGCTTAGAAAGGAGTCATAGATGGCAGGCGGAATTCTGGTGGCGGCGGAATTAAAGGGAACCGAAATAGCGCCCGTAACAAGACAGGCTGTTGGCACAGCTCGGAAAATGGCTGATGAAAAAAATATAAATGTGTCTGCAGTTGCGATAGGCAAGGATATCGGCAGCGCAGCGGATGTGCTTATAAAACTCGGTGCGGATACTGTATATATATGTGATTCACCGGAAGTGGAAAATTTCGTTGATGAAAGCTATGCTAAGATTATAGCTGATATTGCCGCGAAAGATTCCCCCAGGGTAATTCTCGGCGGGGCCAGTTTTTTTGGCAAAGAGTTATTCCCGCGCTTAGCGGCGATTTTAAATTCAGGTTTAGCGCCCGATATAACAGGGTTAGAATGGGATGGGGATAATATCCTGGCCACTCGGCCTGCATATGGAGGTAAGGCGATCTTAAAAGTTTCGCCAACCGGTCCCGGTCCTCAGATGGCTACAATGCGTCCGAAGGCTTTTGCGGATGCGGTTGCCGATGACAGCAGATCCGGCAATACAGAACAGTTCGCATTTGATTCAGCAAAACACGGAAGCCGCGCCAGAGTTTTAGAGAAGATTGCCGAGGGCGGACAGAGTATCAGCCTGACTGATGCCGATATAATTGTTTCAGGCGGCAGAGGTCTAAAAGAAAGTGACAACTTCAAACTGATTCGCGAGCTTGCAGATGCTTTCGGCGCCGCAGTAGGAGCCTCACGGGCTACAGTCGACGCCGATTGGATTCCCTACTCTCATCAGGTAGGCCAGACAGGCAAGACGGTCAATCCCAAGCTGTATGTCGCTTGCGGTATTTCCGGAGCCATCCAGCATCTTGTGGGCATGCAGTCATCCAAAGTAATTGTCGCCATTAACCGTGACGAGGAAGCCCCGATATTCAAAGTTGCTACTTTTGGAATTGTCGGCGACCTGTTTGAGTTCGTGCCGGCATTAACAGAGAAAATAAAATCGATGAAATAGAGTGTAAGTAAACTACTACCGCCTGAAGGCGGTAGCTTTTAGGTTCGGCTGCAAGCCGACTAAAGTTCATCGTCAACCTTGAAGTCACCATCAGGAGGTTCTTTACCTTG
>Ga0114922_10002551_pt1 | contig 17054 bp, 11 predicted proteins | sample AartaG_FD_100975 | JGI IMG/M metagenome (GOLD analysis project Ga0114922, IMG submission 100975) | Deep subsurface microbial communities from Aarhus Bay to uncover new lineages of life (NeLLi) - Aarhus_00045 metaG | ecosystem: Environmental > Aquatic > Marine > Oceanic > Sediment | place...
GGGATTCTCGAGTATCAGAAATCAGAAGTGTTACCCCGGTTATAAACCATGCCACTTATCCATCTATTATCTTCCTCAGATAATTCACCGCTTCGGATATGTTTTCGCCCTTACCCAGGTGTTCGGGAATGATCACTCCATTGTATCCTGCCTCCATCAGATTGCGCACGCACAGGGCGATATCCACGTCTCCCTTGTCGAGAGGCACCTCTTCATATTCCTGAAAGCTGGGGCCGTGTCTGATCAGGTTACGCGCGTGGCAGAAGAAAATTCTATCAATACCCCATTCATCAACAGCAGTGTGGGGATCCTCGCCGAAGATGTACATCCCCTGGCAGTAGGTAATACCGTTGTTAGGGCTTTCAACTTCGTCCCAGATGGCATGACCCATATCAACATCCCAGAGATGATTCGCCAGCTTCAGATCCACCTCATCCGCGACGCTCACTACCCGCTTGAAGAACTGTATTATCTCGTCCCATCCCTCATCGCCAGGCATTATTTCCAGCGGCCTTCCGGGATGATACTCGTGGAAATATATAAACTTGTCCAGAGGATAGTAAAGCACCGCCTCAATGCCAGCTTCGCCCATAGCCCCCAAGGTCTTGCAAAAAGCTGACAATTCGGCTTCATTGCGACCCAGCACAGCGTCTTTGGAAGGAACTGGCGCGATCATCCCGCATACCCGGATGCGGCGATCCATCAACTCATCCCTGAAAGCTTTTATATTCTCCGAACTCAGCCAGCCTCGCTCGGAAAACCCGGGAACCGCGCCGGTACTCAGAAACACCACGTCCACACCCGCCTGACGGCATTGATCTGCAATCTGGTCAGGACTGCCCGAGCCTGCATGTATACCTATTCTCACAATCTACCCCTCTCCAAAAAAGAAGCGACCAGCCACAAGTGAGCCGATCGCTTATTACTACATTACACCGCCCAAACTACAGTATAGGATAAACCCATTCCCTACCGGGATTTGATGTGCGACCAGGTGGTTGCCAGCTTGTCAGTGGCTGACACAGCGGCAGGAATCTGCGAACTCAGGATCAGATCGCCAAATCCTGTGCTCTGATCATGAGCTTCCAAACCTGTCCACGTGATCTGGAGATCCCTGGCGGAGCCATCACCATCGGCGTCATCCAGGCAGGGATGGAAACCGATCACCGCGTCTGTCGTGAAATTCAGCGACATCATCTCAGCATACTCTACAGATGCTTCTATGGTATAGCCACCAGCGACCGTGCTGGCTTTGACCACAACATAGTCCGGATATCTAGAGCCAGCGCCATCCATGTTGCACCAGTTCCACTGCATCTCGTTGGGCGTCAAGCCATACTGATAGTGCTCGGAATGGTCTCCGGTGGGTTTGGCATTCGTAGTCGCGAAGAATACCTCCGCAGCGTCATTCATCCAGATGTCGCCGCCAGTCTGCGCTGTGACGACCGTATCGTCCTTCGCATCCACTGCGATGTAGACGTTGGTGTCATCCCACATCGCATAGAAGATCCCGCTGCAGTCCGCAGCTCCCGTCCACGTCTCAACCCCCATGAAAACCTGATCCTCAGCATCCACCACAGCCGCGTCCAGACCTCTCCATTCGTCCAGATTTCCATCCAGAGTGGGCGTGCCTCTATAGCAAATAAGACTCAATTGGGCCGAAGCCGATGATGCGAAAATAACCATGACCAGCACCAGTCCCAGTACAACGACCTTTGACATTTGACTCCTCCTTCTCTGACATTTGAAACTCAGCAGAATAATAAATACACTTGAGCAATCCTATACTAAACAAATTTTCCTCATTTGTCAATAGAAAACTCTTGATAAATCATATTTCGGATGTTATGATAATCTGCATATAGACCGATACTATTGGCGAATCATGGGTCCTCCCTTAATAAAGAGGGATTTAGGGGGTTGTTTTCCCATGAATCGTTGGTTACACTATCGAAGCTTTGCAGGCTGTTCATAGCTTTTATACAACCCCCTGGCCCCCTTTTTTAAGGGGGAATACTATGCATCATTTCCCAGAACCGGATTCGCCAACAGTATAATAGACCTATAGACCTACCCAGGAGGTATATAATGCGTAGCGAATTATCCAAAAGGCTTGAGGCAGAGATAAGCAAGATGCCGGTTATCGACCCGCACACGCACCTGCAGCATAAGTCTCCGTCTGCACAATTCATTGGAAACATCTTCGGCTATCATTACATAAAAATGGAGCTATCCACGGTTGGAATGGACGTGGAAAGGCTGATGGACGAATCCCTTCCCCCGGACACGTTTCTGAAGAACGCTCTTCCCTTTATCCCCAGGATCCGAAACACAACTACGTGGTGGGGGTTTATGACAATATGCAATGCGCTGGGGTTTGAGGACGCAACGATTAACGAAGGGAATTGGGAAAAACTGTGCGAAGTGGCTGCAGAGACCATGGAGTCAGAGAAATGGTACCGAAAGGCGCTGGACAGCATAAACATCAAAAGGTCGTTCCTGACCAACCCGCCGGACGAGGCAATGGAAGGCTGCGACATGGAAGCCTTCGTGCCAAGTCTGAGAACTGACGAATGGGTGCTGAATATTCACGAAGATGCAACGCGCGAGAAACTCGAAAAACTGACGGACTCATCTGTAACCAGTCTGAAGGACATGAAAGTTGCCATCCATCAGGTCGCTCAAAGGTTCATAAGCTTGGGAGCCGCGTCTATGGCCATATCCCTGCCGCCGGGCTTCCAGGTCTTTCTGGTAGATGAAGCTGACGCCGTAGCCATATATGACAAAATTCTGCAAAAGAAACGCCTGAGCGACGACGAGTTCGCCCGGCTGCGCATTTACATGCTCTATAGCCTCTTCGAGATCTGCGACGAACTCAATCTGCCCTTCCAGATGATGTTGGGCGTCGACCGAGGGATACATCTCAGACTGGGCTGGGACGGGTTCTCCACAGACCTGGGCATGATGAAAACCTTCAGAGACGCGCTCAACCGGTTCCCCAACGTCAAAATGGTCTTCAGCATCCTCAACACTATCCTTACCCACGAGCTGGCCATATACGCAAAGACATTCGCCAACTGCTACGCCGCCGGCCACTGGTGGTACACGTTCTACCCGTGCATAATCAAGCCCATGATCCTGGAAAGGCTCCAGGCCGTGCCGTATCCAAAGCTTATCGGCTGGTACTCCGACAGCTACTACGTGGAATGGACTATAGCCAAGATCAAGCTCTATATCAGGACTCTGGCAAACGCTCTGGCTGAGATCGTGGAAGATGGATATATGGACGAGGATATGGCTCTGGAAGTAGCCAGGGCTTTGCTCTGGGACAATAACGCGGAGATCTTCACGCTGGATTGATATGCCTATGAGTCCACGGTGACGCGGATTGGGGAATCTTCGCGGTGATCTGCCGAATTACCAAAAAACGGAAAGGGCGGGTTTTCTCAATTAATAGAGCATTTTGGGGGAAGAAGACCTGCTGTCTCTGTTACCAAGGGCTTTGAGCGAGATAAACGAAACCCGCCCCTACAAAAGCGCCCACGGGCACGACAGATTGCGTCACCAGTGTTCTATCAGAATGAACCCTCAGATGCCCCCTGACTATATTCTTCGCCAAAATGGACGCCCACTATAACCAGATCAACGATATTCACTTCGCCATCACCGTTGATGTCTCCGGTTGTTCCCATGCCTGCCTCACCGAAGTGGCTGCCCACCAGGATTAGGTCAGAACTACCTACCACACCGTCGCCATCAACGTCGCAAATGGAACTCCATATACCCAGGCACTTCGATCTGGCCTCCTGCTCTGCCTGAGAGAAGAGATCCTGATACTTCACGTTAGGCGGAATGAAATATACCCGGGCGTAGCCATCCTGAACCAGTTTGAGATTGACGAATGTATCGTCTACATAGACATAGGCTAATGTACGATCATATTTATCTATCTTTACTACATCCATTTCCAGTTTCACATACTTGTCTCCCACTAACTGTCGATTGGCTTCCGTAGCCTCATTGTAATATGGCTCATCTATCTCAGGGGTATCTATTCCAATATACCTAATTCTCTGGCCATCTTCCAAAAGAATTGTGTCGCCATCGATGACCCAATCAACTTTGAGTTTGGTTTCCAGAGGTGGCGCCGTGCTCATTTGGAGAATTGAAAAGTCAGAAGTATCGGCTACATAAATATATCCATCCGATACATATACGCTCTCAGCCTTCCCTGATGTGTCATAGCTACCCACGGTCTCGGGATTATTCACATCTGAAATATCTATAACCTGCAATCCCATTTCGCTATCCGCCAAGTATACATAGTCTCCGGAAAGCCATAATCCATGAGCCTGCCCTGGAGTGTCTTCCCAGCCAAGGTAAGCAGGAAGCTCTGGATTTGATACATCGACTACACATAGTCCGCTGCCGCCGCCAGCCAGATAAGCATAATCACCAGAGACGTATACATCCCATGCTGCCCCAGGCGCGTCATCCGCTCCGTATGGAGTGCCAGGATTCACGGGATCTGAAACATCTATCACCTGCAAATCCTTCGAATAATCGGCTATATAGGCATAGTTGCCTGAAACATATATACCTTTCGCTGAACCAGGTGTTGGAACGCTCTTGCCTATACGTTGGGGATTCGCAGGATTGCTTATATCTATTATCTGCATTCCAGCGCCTGCATCTGCAATATAAGCATATCCGCCGGACAGAAATACATCCTTTGCGCTGCCTATTGTATCTGCCTTCCCGACGATATATGGCGCGTCCGGCGCTGATATATCTACTATTATCAGACCTTTAGAGCCGGCAGCCAGATACAAATACCCGCCAGCCGGGTAAATGCTGCATACTTCCCCCGGAACGGGGAGATGGTTCACCACCAGCGGCCGGGATCTATCAGATACGTCCACCGTCTTCATGCCGTCGTCGTGATTCGCTATATAGGCGTAATCGCCCCACACACATACAGCATACACGCTGCCAGGTGTTGGCAATCCGCCTATCAATGTCGCAGGCTCCGATATATCTATTACCTGCAAACCGCCAGAGCCATCAGCCACGTAAGCGTATCTGCCGGATACCTGAACGGCCTCCGCCTCGTAAGGCGTTTCGATGATTGACATAAGGATTCTCATATCGGCAGGATCTGACACGTCCACTATTGCCAATCCTTTGTCATGTGCCACGTAAGCGTAATTAACATACACGTCAACGTACTGCGCAGGTTTCAGTTCTTCAATACTACCCAACAGTTTGGGACTGACAGGATCCTGCACATCCAGAGCGTGCAAGCCGCCTCGCGTTCCAGAGGTGTAAGCCAGATATGCGTAATGCCCTGACACGCATACACCCTTTGCCGATCCCGGCAAATCCGAGATTTCTCCCAGCATCAGTGGGTGATTGGGATCTGATATGTCTATTATCTTCAGTCCACCTGTGCCGTCAGCTACGTAAGCGCGACTTCCGGATACATGTACGTCATAGGCATATTTGGTTTTCCATCCGGATTCCACCTCACCGATAATGCGCGGCATCGTGGGTATTGATAAATCCACAACCTGCAGACCTTTTCTATAGTCAGCTATATACGCATAAATCCCGGATACCTCCACCTTTCTGGCATCACCCGGGGTGTCCACGTTTCCTATAACCAGCGGGTTTGTCGGATCCGATACATCTATCACCTGCAAGCCCGCGTATCCATCGGCAACGTAAGCGTAATTATTGGATACGCACACACCCATAGCCTCGCCGATTGTAGGAACTTCGCCGATCCTGGTTGGGTCAGCGGGATTTGAAATGTCCAGAATCTCCAGACCCCACACAGTAGCAGCGTATGCATAAGGCTCCAGCACGGATATATCAGAATAATCGCTGCATATATGCAGGCTGCTTACCGGTTGAACGCCCACAGACCAGGAAAGGCCAGGTAGACACAGAATTAGAGCAGAAATTATCAAAATGCAGTATCTAATCCCCATTTTATCTACGCCCTCCTTTCAGCGCGTCCGAATTTCTATCAAATCGCAGACCGGGACATTCAGGATAATAACACCATAAAGATATTCCTGCAAGGCATTTCTCGTTGACGAAACCGGGAACAACTGGTAGAATACATGCGCTTTGAGATAATAAGATGTATAATGGACGCTCATTCAGCTACAGTGATTGAAGATCTCCAGAAGAGGAGTGAAAGAGAGATGAGAGCGAGAAAGCGACCGACAAGCGTGACCGTAATAGCGTGGTTTGAGATCGTAACAAGCGGTAATATTCTATTCAAAGTGATATATTACGCGAAGCCGGAGTTCAGACAGTTACTCGAGGCTTCTGGTAGGTCTGTGGCCACAAATGTTTTGTGGGGGATCGTTGGTGGAGTCATAGGCCTGGTCTCAGGTATAGCTATGCTCAAAGGACTCAATTGGGGCCGTTTGCTGTGCCTCTGTTATCCACCGGTCTCAATTGCCCTTACACTGTTGCTGTATGGATTCCATCGCTCGAAGTTCTTTATAGTGGGGGTAATGATCTATATAGCTGAACTTGTATTCCTCACAAGGCCTGCTGCATCAACATTCTTTGCGGGCGGGAGAGAATTATGAGTAAGGCAGAGAACAGGCAGTTATCTTACCAATGTATATAAGGAGGCAAGCAGTTGAATATTATTGTCATTATCACCGATAGCTTGAGACTTGATCACGTGGGATGCTATGGCTCGCATGTGAAAACTCCCAATATGGATAAACTCGCAGCGGAGGGCGCAAAGTTCCTGAACGCCTTCAGCGAAAACCTGCCTACTATGCCCACCAGGCGCGGATGGTGGACGGGAAAATACCATTTCCACGAAGCCGGATGGCAGCCTTTCACCGAGGATGATTACCTGATGGCGGAGATACTATGGGATCAGGGATACACTTCGGCCTTCATAACCGACGTATATCACATGCACAAACCCGTCTATAACTGCGGCCGCGGGTTTGATACGACGGTTTTCGTACGCGGGCAGGAGTATGACCCGTGGATAGTCGATCCTGAAGTCAAAGTCAACGTGGACGAATCACCTATACATCGCCTGAGAGGTGGAGCCGGACGTGAAAGCGATAAGCTCTGGAAGGAGCGATTCGAGCAATATCTGAAGAACTGCTCAGTGCGGAAAACAGAGGAAGATTACTACGTAGCCCGCGTCGCTAAAGAAGCCATCCGCTGGCTGGAATATGTTACGAAGCGACAGAAAGATAGGCTTTTCCTCTGGGTGGATATGTTCGACCCGCACGAGCCCTGGGACCCACCAGCGCCCTATAATCGCATGTATACCGACCGGAACTATACCGGCCCTGACCTGGTGGATCCCGTGCCCGGGGACGTGGAAGGCTATTTGACTCCAGAAGAGGTGCAGCACACGAAGAACCTGTACGCCGGCGAGGTGACCTTTGTGGATAAATGGGTTGGCGTGCTGCTGGACAGGATCAGGGAGTTAGGCATCGACGATAACAGCCTTATCATCCACAGCACAGATCACGGTGAGCCCTTCGGCGAGCACGGATATATCCGCAAAGCCCGACCCTGGAACTACGAGGAGCTGATACATATACCCTGGATCATCCGCCACCCGGATGGCATCGGTGCGGGAAAAGAGATCGATGCCATCGTTCAGACCGTGGATCTTCTGCCCACGGTTCTGGAAGCTGCGGGCATAAGATCCGATAAACTCACCATGAAGTTCACGGAGCCAGATCAATCCGGCAAGAGCGATAACATATTCCCGCAGGACCTGGTTACCCGTCAGGAGCGGCAGACTCTTGAGGGATGCAATCTGATGCCGCTCATGGAAGGCAAAGCGGATCACGTCCGGGACCTGGCGTTCGGAGGACATCACAACCGGGAGTGGTACGCTCGCAGCAAGGAATGGACGTATCTGCTCCCTATAGATGGAAGCCGACCACCAGAACTGTATCATCGCCATGAGGATCCAGGCGAGCAGAATAACGTCATCGACGAGTATCTCGATATAGCTCTGGGGCTTGAACTGGAACTGCGCCGATTTGTCGATGTACTTCAACGGAAGTGATCAGTGATCCGTAATCCGTGGTCCGTGATCCGTGATCAGTTTGCGTTTTGCACATTACGTTTGGTCAATGGGTCTATGAGTCTATAGGTCATTTGGTGCATCCATTTCCGGCGATTTTTTCATTACTTGATTACTTGGTGAAATTGACTAGTTGAAGTAATCATCTGGATTTCAGTTTTCAGTTTTTAGCCTTTAGTTTTCAGGCTTTCGCTATTTTCGGTTTCGATCGATGAGTAACGCATATAGTAGTGATTTGCTATCGTGTAAGTAATGCAAGTAATCATGATTTTTTGGTGAAAACGCTGTAAAACATTTGTGTTAAAGGATTCAGCAATCCATGCTTAGTAATATAAGTAATCAGCTTCATAAGGAGTACCTCGGATTTTGCTGACCCAACTCAACGTGCAAGGAAACTCAAGATTATCAATGTATCTCTATTATATATAACGAGTTGGGGTGGCAGAAAAGAGAAAGGCAATAGTCAATAGGCAGAATCCGGGAGCCAGGATAGAATCCTGGGCTACAGGGAAATATAACTGGCAGCATGTTCTGCTATGACCTACCAAACTGAAACAGCATCACTTGCTACTCTTTCATTGACTTTACCCCCATATTATGATAGATTGTATTACGCTGTTGAGTCGAGAATCACAAATCTCAAATCAGAAATTCATGTAAGGCCGAGATATTTCTAGGAGGATTCAGAGTTTATGAGATACCTGGTGACCGGAACTGCCGGCTTCATCGGAGCACAGGTAGCCAAAAGGCTGCTGGAACACAATGATGAGGTAGTAGGGCTTGATTGCTTCTTAAATTCTTACCCCCGCCCTTTGAAAGAGGACAGAATCAGATCCTTGATGGATCACGGAAATCTGGAATTTACAGAGGGCAACATTCTCGATGTGGATCTGCAGAAGCTAGCGGCTCGCGCGGATATTATCATCCACGAGGCTGCACAGCCGGGTGTCAGGTCAAGCTGGGGTGACAGCTTTCAAAGCTACAGCAGGAACAATATAGAAGCGACTCAAAGGCTCCTCGAGGCGGCAAAGGACTCACAAGTAAAGAAATTTATATACGCGTCGTCGTCCTCTGTCTATGGCAACGCGAAGCAAATGCCAACCAGGGAGGATTGTCCGACGAGACCCATATCTCCCTATGGAGTCACCAAACTGGCGGGTGAGCATCTGTGCCATCTCTACTGGGAGAACTTTGGCGTTCCTGTCATCATACTCAGACACTTCACTGTCTTCGGTCCGAAGCCCAGACCAGATATGGCTCATACTATTTTCTCCAGAGCGATACTTTCAGGTGAGGAAATTGAAATGTTCGGCGACGGAGAGCAGTCCAGAGGATTCACTTACGTCTCTGACATAGTGGATGCCACTATCAGCGCCGCATATAGTCAGATCGTGGACGAAGTTATCAATATAGGTGGTGGAGTGACTGCTACCATGAACGAGATGGTTGGAATCCTGGAAGAGATTATCGGCAAGAAAGCCAGAGTGCAGTACCTGCAAAATTGCAAAGGTGATGCCAGACATACCAATCCCGATATATCCAAAGCCCGGGAATTGCTGGCATACAATCCAAAAATAGGGCTGAAGGAAGGTCTCGTCGAAGTAGTCCGTTCGGTCAAAGAGTTTTACAAACTATAGAATGGGGGATGTTTTGAGCAAGATTCGGTTAGCGATTGTTGGTTGCGGTGTTATGGGAAACCGTCATCTGGCGGGGTTGGTGGAGCTATCAAAGGCAGGATTAAGCGAATTTGAGCTTGTGGCCGTATGCGATCCTGTTCGCGAAAGCGCCCAAGCCCTGGCCCGGAGAGCGGAAGAGCAGCTTGGCGGAAATCTGGTCATTGCTGAGAATTTGGAAGAACTTGCATCCGCCGGCGTTCAGGCTATAGACTCAACCACCGTTCCCTGGGTACACCATACAATAGCCGTGGAAGCCTTGCAGCGCAGTTGGTATGTTATGGTGGAAAAGCCTATGGGTCTGACTGTGCGAGCGTGTAAACTTATGCTGGAGGCCGCCGACGATTCTCAGGCTGTTCTAGGCGTGGCCGAGAATTTCCACTACGATCCTATGAACCGTATAGGCAGGGAGCTGATCCGGGCTGAAGCCATCGGCAAGCCCCGATTTATGATACATAATAGCGCTGGCGGCGGCGACAGGATCATAGTAACCCCCTGGCGGCATTATAAGCGTGGCGGCGGCCCGCTGCTGGACGTGGGCGTCCACAATGCCTACGTCATCGAATATCTTATGGGCGAAGTTGAAAGCGTCTATGCCCAGGCCTGTCTGCACGAAAAGATCCGCAGAAATAAAGACGGCGAGGAGATCGAGGCGGATGCCGAAGATGCCGTGTATGCGTCGCTTCTGTTCAGCAGCGGAGCAACTGGACAGTATATAGAAGATCACGCAGCGCATGGACAGGGATTGTGGCAGCGCATAATCTATGGTTCAGAGGGGTCAATGCACCTCCCCGGAGATAGATCAGGCAAGCCAATCACTTTAAACCTGGACGGGAAAGGCACTATCGCCGATGAGCGCATCCTCGACTTCATCCCTGATTTTCGGCTTGACGGGGTCACTGCGTCGCTCTTCGGCGGCGAAAGGATCTGGCGTTATGACCTGCCATTCCCTGAAATAGATCGCAAGCTTCTGGCAATTGAATACGCCGATTTTGCAGAATCCATTCTAAAAGGACGACCGCCCGAAGTTGATCTCATGGCAGCGGCCCGATCTGTCGCTTTGCCTTACGCCATGCTAGAATCCAGCAAGATCGGCCGCGCGGTTACAGTGAAGGAAGTGATGAACGAAGAAGTCAGCGCATATCAGGACGAGATCAACAGAAGTATCGGCCTGATTAAATAAAGAAAGGAACTCCCGCCATGAAAATCGCATACGGAACCTATGCCACGCCCATGTTGACCCTGGAAGAATCGCTTCAGATGATAAAAGATACTGGCTACGACGGCGTAGAGATATGCATCAGCCCCAGGCATAATTCCATGCCAGATGATCTGCTTCCAGAGCGGCGTCAGCAACTGAAGAAAATGCTGAAAGAACTCAACCTGGGAGTGCCGTCGCTCTTTATGCTAGGCTCTGTGCTAACTGAGGACAAAGAAGCTCATAAAAACAGGCTGGAACTGACCTCAAAGGTCATGCAACTGGCCAGGGATCTGGACATGGGGCCATCTCCGGTTATCAGCACAGGCATCGGCGGAAGAACCGCCTTATGGGATACGCATCGTGATCTGCTGGTTCAACTGCTGGAGGATTACGCTAAACTCGCTTCAGACGAAGGTTTCATCCTGGCAGTAGAGGCCCACTGCAACGCCATGATAGACAGGACAGAGCGGGCCATCTGGCTCATGGAGGCAGTGGACAATCCGCTCATCAGGCTGCACTTCGACATCGTTCATTTTTACCTGGCAAGAGAGCCAATAGCAGAGACAGTCCACAAGCTCGTCCCCTACACAGCCCACACACACGTCACCGATGCCCGGATATATGACGATAGGTTCGAGCTTCTCCTGCTGGGACAGGGAGAGCTTGACTGCGTTGAATACGTCAAGGCCATGCACGAAGCTGGATGGACGGACTTCATCACCGTCGAGGTCAGCACCATGGTATGGTCCAAGCAGGACTATGATCCGTTGGAGGCGGCATCTTTATCTTACAAAACTCTGGACAAAGCGTTCAAAGAGGCGGGGGTTACAAGGACATGAAGATTACTGATTTGAAATGCACTGTTCTAGGCCGAAACCCGGTGGTTCGTATAACTACCGACCAGGGAATCAGTGGGCTTGCGGAGGTGGAATCCAGCAAGTCCTACCTTAAATCACATATTCTCTTCTATAAGCGGCTTATTCTGGGAGAAGATCCCACAGATGTGGAGAGGGTTATGCTCAAGATCCGCAGATTGGGGAGCTTTAAGCCCTGGGGAAGCGCGGTCAGCGCGATTGAGATGGCGCTCTGGGACATTGCAGGCAAGGCGGCGGGCATTCCGGTTTATAAACTGCTTGGTGGCAAAGTCCGCGATAAGGTTCGGGTCTACAATGGAGGCGTGCGTTTCGGAATGGGTGGGTCTTCTCCTAAACACTATGCCGAGAATATGGAGAAGATGAAGGCAGCTAAAGAGGGATTTACCATCATAAAGCAGGGGATCGGTTTTCACAGCGGGATGCCCGGAGCGATCCCCGATTTCTTCTATGGTGAGCTGCAGAGAGGCGGCTTTCATGCAAACCGTGGGCCTCTGACTGAACGGGGCCTGAAGTACGTGATCGCCTGTGTTGAGGCCATGAAGGGTGTTCTGGGAGACGAGATCGGCCTGGCCCTGGACTGCGGACCGGGATGGATGGTGCCCGACGCAATCAGGCTGGCAAAAGCCGTGGAGCCGTTGAACGTTATGTGGCTTGAGGACATGATCACCGGAGACTACGTGCCTTACGTTCTGGCTGACGTCTACCGAGAGGTTACTCAGAGCACATCAACCCCGATACATACGGGTGAGCAGATCTACCTCAGACAGAACTTCAGAGAGCTTATAGAGAAGCACGCTGTGAACGTCATCGGGCCTGATCCATGCGATATAGGCGGTATAGCGGAACTAAAATGGGTGGCAGAATACGCAGACCTTCACGGCATTCTTATGGCGCCTCACGGCGTTGGCGACGGCCTCATAGGTCTTGCTGCCCTGGTGCAGATGTCAGCGACTTTGCCTCAGAACTACATAGCATTCGAGTATCCTGTTGGCAGTCCCGAATGGTGGTACGATATAGTGGAAGGGCTTCCAGATCCCATCGTTAAGGACGGGTTTATTGAGGTCTGGGATAAACCGGGTATGGGCGTGGAATTTAACGAAGAAGCCGCGCGGAAGTATCTGCCCGAAGGCGACGAAGACTTCTTCGACTGATCCCGGAAAACGCTTAGAATCATAAGGAGTGAGAAAAGATGGTGTCTGTTTTACTCTGTTGCATTGCATGTTGCGCTGACCAACCTGGCGAAACTCCTGAAGCTCGCAGGATGCCTATGGAGGAGCAGTTTGAGAACTCCCTTAAGCATACCTGGCTCTCAAAGAAGGTACATAAGTCCAGAGTGATCGATGACATGGAAAGCCCATTAGACTGGTCAACCGCGGGGATCGGCGAGATCAGCTATACCACTGACCGGGCAAGGAAAGGCTCCCGGTCGCTGCGCTTCCGGACATCAATGCGCGATGAGGAGTATATCAGGACTCATATCAAGGATGGCTCATTTGAAGGTGGCCAGGGAGGGCATACGAGAGCGACGCTAAGATTCAGCGAACCGCAGGATTGGAGTGACTATAACCGTATATCGCTCTGGGTATACGTCCATCCAACGTCAATGCTGACTTACTCGTTTAGCCTGAGTTTCAACTGCATGGACGCACCGACGGGTATTCTGGACCCATACTATTCTTCTTTTATCCAGGATCTGAAACCCGGGGAGTGGAACCACGTGGTCTGGGAGATTCCTAACCTGCGACGTGATAAGGTGACCGGCTTCTCTATCAACCAGACACTCCGTGGCCATGACCCTGAAGACGAAGGTATTGTAACCTACGACGTCGATCTGATAGAACTCCAGCTTGTGGATGCAGAGAAGTACCAGGGCTGGGAAGTGGCTCCGGGAAAGATCGCTTTTAACCACGTGGGGTACAAGCCCTGGCAGACCAAGATCGCCTACACAGGTGGGGTGGACGCTTCGGAATTCCAGGTGTTGGATGTGAATTCGCAGGAAGTGGTTGCGACCGGGCCGGTTGAGACAGTGGTCAATGAGCGAGGAACTTTCCAGGTGATGGACTTCTCCGACGTGCATGAGCCGGGAACATATTATCTCCGTGCAGGCGACACTTCAGGTCGTCCATTTATGATCTCCGATGAGTTGTGGATACGCCCAATCAGGAAGGCGATGAACTTCTTCTTCTGTGAGAGATGCGGCTATCACGTTCCCGGAATTCACCGCGTCTGTCACCGTGACTGGCAGGGAATACATAATGGGGTAAAGAAGGTAATCAACGGCGGATGGCACGACGCTGGCGATCTTTCCCAGGGATCGTTTCGCACTGGCATGGCTGTCTATGCCATAATGGAGATATTCGATCAACTGGTGAAGCGGAATATGAACCCTGATCTGCAGGAACTCGTTCTGGATGAAGCGCTGTGGGGGCTGGACTGGCTTCTGAAGACACGCTTTGGGAATGGGTATCGCATCACCTGGAGCATGATGCGCATCTATACTGACTGTGAGATTGGGACTATTGATGACGTGATTGCGCCGGCGAGAAATACGCCCTGGGAGAATTTCCTCTTTGCCGCTGTTGGCGCATATTCATACCAGGTGCTGAAAGACAGGAAGCCTGAACTTGTGGAAGATTGTCTCCGGGCGGCAGAGGAGGACTGGGAGGCTGCGGTCAGTTCACAAGCGGATTGGTCAAACGGTGGCTACCTGGAGGCTTCGTGGGGAGCTACCTCTTCAGCTAATCTCTACAGAGCCACAGGCGATCAGAAATACGCTGACCGGGCAGTTGAGTTCGGAAGACTCCTGATAAGCTGCCAGGAACAGAGTTTCCTGGACGGGATTCCCATCACCGGGTATTTCTATACAGACTCCAGCAGAGGCTCCCTGGTTCACTATAACCATGCCGCTTTCGAGGAGTCGCCGTTGCTCGCGTTGAAGGCCCTATGCGATGCATTCCCGGAACATGCAGACTGGATGGAATGGTATGGAGCGGCGCTGCTCCACTCGGAATATTTTCTCAAGCGGGGGTCAGGTATCTCCTCGCCTTATGACCTGATACCCAATTCCGTCTGGCGAAGGAGCGAGATACTTGGGGTGAAGGAGCCTGAGCAGCAAGAGGATATGCTGCGCCAATTTGAGGAGGGAACTCTTCTGAACGATGATTATTGCCTCCGCACCTTCCCCATCTGGACCAGGCGCATATTCCACGGCAACACTGCGGTTCATCTGTCGGGCACACTTGCCCTTACAAGTGCTGTGAAGCTTCGGGACGATCTGGTCGGAGAAGGCCTGGTTGATAAGCAGTTGCAGTGGGTGTTTGGCGGGAACCCGTTCTCCCAGAGTTTGATGTATGGCGAGGGATACGACTATGCTCCGCAATTCGCGTATTGCCTTAAGGACATCGTCGGGGCGCTGCCTGTTGGTATGGACTCTATGAGCAACGATGAACCCTACTGGTCCGGTTCTAACTATGCCACATATAAGGAGATCTGGGTCGTTCCGGTCAGCCGGTTCCTTTCGATCATGTCAAATCTGGGTATGCCTGCGTTCATGGAAGGCGCTGTTGCCGACGCGGATGTTAAGACGGTATACTTCCATGAGAGTCGGACAGGACAACGAGTGTCTGCGGCTGTCGATGCCCAGGGTGAGTTCCGGATGATCCTGCCGGCTGGTGATTACCAGATGGAGTGGGGTGGCGCTAAGAGGTCGCTTAGAATGGTTTCAGGCGGCAACTATCACGTCACGCTTGATTCAAGGCATAACATTGATTTCGCTGTTAGTGTGGAGAAATATGACACCGATGCAGATATGGTGAAGGCAGTGGTCTCTATCGAGGGAACAGGAAAACATAAACTAACTATACGCACGTTTAACGGAGCCGTTGAGGAATCGGTGAAGTCTGTTGATCTGGGCGGTGGGAAGAATGAGACCCTCCACTGGGAGATCCAGATTAATAACCGGAATAAACCCTGGTCGGCAGTTGTTGTGTCGGATGACGATATTACGTGGAAACAGGAGGTGACTGGAGCCAGGAAGAATCTGAAGACTGAAACGAGAGAAAAATAGGCTTATATAGGAAGCCGTTGGCAGAAAACCTTGATCAGGAGGTACCTATGTCTGAAAAGAGAAATTTTGAGAGTTCGTTGTGGGATAACTTTAATATGGATCGCAGGGATTTCATCAAAAGGACGTCAGTTGCTGCTGTTGCGGCCGGACTGGCGTCATATACTCTGTCCGGCAATATCCTCGCGGAGGAAGCTGCCACTGCGCCCGGGATGAAGTATCGCACCCTGGGGAAAACGGGCTTGAAGGTATCCGAGATGAGCTTCGGGGCTATTCAAATCCATAACTCTGGCGTCGCTCCACTCTACAGGGCCTTTGAGCTGGGAGCTAACTACATTGATACGGCGTCCGGCTATGGACGAGGCAACGGTGAAAGACTGCTGAAAGACTTCCTGGAGGAGCACAGGGATGAGGTTTACGTGGCCACAAAATGGAGCGGCCACGTTGGCTATGACGCGGAGAAGGAGCCTCATATTACCACCACAAAGGAAGACTTGATCAAGACATGTGAAGAAAGTCTGTCCAAGATGGGAATAGATACCGTTGATGTCATTCAGTTGCATGGTATGAGCAGGCCTGAGCAGTTGGAATATCCCATAGTCCTGGAAGCCTTTGAGGAACTGAAGGAAGCCGGCAAGGCGCGCTTCCTGGGCGTTTCAACACATTCTAACGAAGCTGCGATCGTCAATAAAGCTGTGGAAATGGGCTACTTTGACATGGTGTTGACTGTCTATAACTTCATGGCATCCAGGGAGCTTCGCAGGGCGATAGAGAACGCTAAGAAGGCTAACGTGGGTGTTGTTGTAATGAAAGCTCTGAAGCCGCTCACAGGGTTTGCGAAACATGCTGATAATCCTGAGGAGATCTATAAAGCGTCTCTGAAGTGGGTGCTTGCTGACGAAAATGTCACCAACATAATACCTACCATGAGAACCGTTGAGGAAGCGGAGCAGGACGTTTCTGTCGTGGGAAAAACAGTATCTTTTAACGATATGAATCGGCTGGAAGAGTATGCTCAATTGCTGGACAGGGATTATTGTCGTATGTGCGGTACGTGCTCAGGTGCCTGTAATCAGGGAGTGGCTACAGATGATATTATAAGATACGCTTCCTACTATACGGATTACGGCGATAAGGATAGAGCTGTGGA
>Ga0114922_10002552_pt1 | contig 17044 bp, 11 predicted proteins | sample AartaG_FD_100975 | JGI IMG/M metagenome (GOLD analysis project Ga0114922, IMG submission 100975) | Deep subsurface microbial communities from Aarhus Bay to uncover new lineages of life (NeLLi) - Aarhus_00045 metaG | ecosystem: Environmental > Aquatic > Marine > Oceanic > Sediment | place...
GTCGCACAGTTTGATGGGACGCAGGTTTAAGACGAATAGAATTTACTGCGAAAACCCGAATAGAGGAATGAACCAATCAAATCAAACTATAGACTTGACAGGCCTGGCTTCATAGAGGATTCAATGGCCGTTTCGATTTCATTCCATATAATAATCACAAACTAATACCTTGCAGTAAGTTATGATTTTGGAGCGCGGTCGCCTCATTGGAAAACAACTACCGAAACTACAACTAAATCATGATTATCTGTAAAAAAACCATCACTATTTCTTAAGGAGATAGGACAATGAAAAGTTTAAAACGAAAGACCCGTGTAGACAAATTTCCTTTGACTCTCCATCCCACAAGACAGTACTGCAAGAAGATTAAAGGAAAAATTCGTTACTTTGGGACCGACAAGAAAAAAGCACTCGAAAGATACTTGGCTCAGGCGACATATTTGCACGGAGGTCAAAGCTTAATACAGAAAACTCACGATAGATAAATTAACCGCCTTCGGTGGAACCTTTTTAGCCACATTACTTATTTTCGCTATTATTACAAATTCCTATACTATCGAGTTAGTCGGCAAGGCAAAGCATTGATGGCTAGTGCTTACAGGGTAATTGAAAATAGTAGAAAGTATGTAATTCAGTTAATGAGATAGCACATACATGATCAGGTTGATGCCCATCTTGATGGCCTCGTTGTAGCCATGGATACCCCTGCCCCCAAATCGTCTCTTTACGTGGGGCCCGAACCATGTCTGAGTCCGGTCTGCCCAGCCGCAATGTATATCTGTAGAAGTGAGAAGTACTGCCAGTCGGTCTTCGATGAATATGCCGCGCGGCCCCCAATTCGTCCCCTGAATGTATGGGAGTCCTACCTGGCTGAGATCGTAAATGTTGTGAAAAATCTCGTGCCCTGTGCTTATCATTTTAACGGCCCCCTGGCCAAACAAATGCTCCAATAGTTGATAGGAGCTATGGTAGAAGAAGTCACCAGGACCATGAGCGACGCAATCATCCATCAAAACGAATCCGCCCTGCTCCAAGTAGTGTTTGAAATTCTCTTTCTGTGCGTCATTGAATGAGTAATGTCCCCCTGCCGTCATGAAGAGAAACGGGAACTTGTGCAGATCGTCGGCATAGTTGAAATCAACCACGGCATTGAAATGGTTCACACCGCCATGAACGGGCCTGCCCCTGCTCAGTCCCGGAATGAGTTTCACCTGGCATCGGACGGCCTTGCAGAGCTCATCAAGCAAGTAGTTGTCACCCGCGGGTTGAATATTCCATCCGTCAACAACGCTCCTGTCGCAATCGAATTTCACTCGGGCCATGAAGAAATCGTAGTCATGGAGATCGGGCGGAATAGCATGGCCTGACGTTGTTGACCGACCGGCCGGCAACGCAGGAGAGACCGCCGCTGCTCCCAGTATGGTTCCAGCCATGTTTCGCAGGAATGTTCGTCTGCTTCTCATGTCGTTCCTTATCATTGACCTCGTGGTTGCTCTGACATCCGGACACAAATCCTTGCACTCCACTTAGAAGGTCAATGAGATAGCACATACATGATCAGGTTGATGCCCATCATGATGGCCTCTTTGTAGCCATGGGTGCCCGTTCCAAACCGTCGTCTTACGTTAGGACCACCGAACCAGCTATGAGACCGGTCTACCCAGCCGCAATGTAAGTCTGTAGAAGTGAGGAGTACTGCCAACCGGTCTTCGATGAATATCCCGCGAGTCGGCCATTTTATCCCCTGCATGTACGGTATCCCTACCTGGCTGAAATCGTAAACGTTGTGAAAAATCTCGTGCCCTGTGCTTATCTCCTTGAGTGCTGGCTTGCCGAACAGATGCTCCAGTAGTTGACACGAGCTGCGGTAGAAAAAGTCACCAGGGTATGGGTGACCAGAAACACAATCATCCATTAGAATGAATCCACCCTGCTCCACGTAGCTTTTGAAATTCTGTTTCTGCGTGTCATTGAATGAGAAATGCCCTGATGCCGTCATGAAGAGAAATGGAAGCTTGTGCAGATCGTCGGCATAGTTGAAGTCGACAATGGCATTGAAAGCATTCACGCCGCCGCGGCCGGGCCTCTTCACCTTGCATCGGACGGCCTTGGAAAGTTCGTCAAGCAAGTACTCTTCACCGTTGGGGCACATATTCCATGGGTTATCACCAGCGCTTGAATCGAACTTCACTCGGGCCATGAAAAAATCGTAGTCATGGAGATCGGGTGGAATAACGTGCCCTGACGTTGCTGAACGACCTGCGGGCAACGCCATTGAGGCTACCCCAGCTCCCCCCAGCATGGTTCCCGCCATGTTTCGCAGGAATGTTCGTCTGCTTCTCATATTCTCCATTATCATTCACCTCGTGGTGGTGCAGTCGCCTGTGTTTGTCTGAAGTAGAATTGTGCGGCCCGGGCCCCATCCTTACCGCTCCGGGCAAACAGCCAGGGCTGCTGACTGGGCACACCGTCGCCGTCGTCTTCCAGCAGGGCGTTCTCAGACTTGTAACACTTCTCTTGCTCGTAGTACGCATCCAACTCTCGACACGTAGTTTGGAACGCCTCCAGCAGCGAAAGCCGGCCGTCGGCATCCTCATCCGATTTCCATTCCAGTAGTGCAGGTATGAAGTACTCGCTGAACCTTGGGCTGTCGTATTGATCGCTGCGTGCGGAACAGACGACGATGTTATTGGGATCTGTAAGGCCTTTGAGGGCTAGGCCGGCGCAAGGGCAATCCAATACGATCAATCGCTGCTTTGCCTTAATAGCTCCCAGCCACTGCACAAGCTCTTCGTGGATGATGTCTTCACCTCGCACATTCAGCCGTAGTGTACTTGCTGCGCGGTTGGCTTGTCCGGTGTAGTAGAACACGAATCTGTCAATGCGCCGCGTGTCCGAGACCAAGCCCATGAGTGTCCTTTTAAGGCTCTTGCGCGTGCACGCGGTTACGCCTGGACCAAAGGCCAGTGATTGCTTGTCACAAACAATATCAATGGCCTCTTGGTTGACTCCGAGCTGGTCCCCAAAGAAGTGGGAAAGGCCGGCAATTACGTGCGCCTCGGCCTGACTCGCCTGAGGATCTTGCAGAATGCCGCCACATATGACAATATGCCACGGCTCATCCTTGGTCCGCGCGCAGCACTGGTTCATGTTTGCACTGACAACCATCAGAATGCCCAGTATGCATAAAGTATTATCAGCCATTTTCTCAGTTACCATTTGTTCAATCACCAATCCCAGTTGCGCCTATATGAGTCCTTTTGCTCGCCTCAGGAACCATTGCAAGACCAGTATCGAACACAAGAACGCGAACATCCGCCATCTTGGCCATATACGCTGGAGTTGTCGGTCCAGTCCGCCGGCGCGATACGACTGGAACCGATTAAATGCCTCTGCGGTTGCGCTGATTTCCTTGGCGTCAACGTACTTTGCGCCGATATGATCACAGAGCGCTTGCAGAAATTCCTTGTCACAGCGAGTATCATCCATTTCGTGTCTAACGTCAGCAAGTTCTACAGCGACCGCCTTTTCTCCCAGGTAGAAGCCGCGATGTTCCACACGTACCCGGGCGAAAACCGAGGTGCCCTGGAAATCCGGTATCGATGCCATGTATGTCCCCGGCCAAGCCTCTCTCATGCTAGTGATGAGGTCGCCGAATTCGAGCAGGACGGTGGCCCGCTGCGCCGGGGCATAGGTCTGATCCTTTACGCAGGTTTCAAAGATGAGACCTGTCGCGTCACCGGTTCGCCTGACAAATACTTCGATGCGGCTTTGTTTGCTATGTGGGCCCTCCACGTCGGTGACGATGTCGCTGAGCAGTTGGAATAGGGGGCCGCCCTCCTCGTCCTCTCGGTAGAGTTGATAGATGTTACGGCTGTTGAGAATGGCGGTCCTTCCTCGGCCGATGCGTTGGGTGCACAACAGGGCCTGCTGTCCGCATCGCAGGACAGTGGACGCGGCAGGTTTCTTCCTTAAGCGTGAATAGGCCACGTCGATGTCGTCACCTCTACTTTCGTGACAGACGGCCTCTGAGTAGCGTTGGTCTCGGCCTTCCTCGGTGATACTCAGACCGTGCGTGGGACCCGTATCCATCGGACCATCGAAGTCCACGGGAACCAGCGTACAGACCTTATCGATCCTACACCCCTCCGGTCCGAAGGGCCGCTTGCCCGGCAAGAAAACGACGGAGCCGCCACGCTTAGTGACGAAGTCATACAGTCCTGCGATCTGCTCGTCGGAGAACTGGTCAAAGCGACAGGGGCCCAACACGATCAGGTCGTACTGATTGAATTCGGCGGCGGATCCCGGAAAACGTACGAGTCTATCGGCGCGCTCCTTCTGCAGCTTGGGGTCTATTATTGCGTCGTATATGAAATCGAGCTGTACCCTGGCATCTCGCGTGAGGCACTGTCTGATCCTGCCGATGTCGAAGCTGGCCACTTGTGAATAGAGCAGTACCCGCAGGGCATCGTCCGCCCGGACCTCGACCAGACGCATCCGGGCGTTGTTGTGCACGTTCAGCTCCCCAACCACTGCGTTGGCCACCACCTTGACTTCATCAATGCCGGGCGCCAAAGCATGTGCCGAGAAGTAGACGTCGTGCCGTTTGTCTTCTTGAGGGACCCTGGCGGCTATGCGGTCGGTCAGGACGTCGTTGATCCACAATTGCACTTCCACCGATTGCCCATCGAGGTTCCGCGCGGCGATCTGTGCCACGATGTCGTATCGCTGCTCCACATGGACCGATATTGGGGCCTTTACGGCTCCTACGACAACGTCTTTGAGGGGCCGGTCGTCGCCGCACCCGACGATCACCAGCGGACAATCACTGCGTTGCAGTTTCACATAGGACAACACCTGCTTGTTGTCTACCTGTCCATCCGTGAAGACGATGAGCCCACAGATGCTCGACTCAACATCCCCACCGGTTCCATGTTCTGCCTGCGCGTGGCCGGCCAGCTTAGCCAGGGCCGCTTCGAGGTCGCTTCGACCACCCCACCGCTTGCCGATGTCCTGTCTCGAGATGGCCCGGCAGTCGCTGTCGAAACCGTACCATCGACAGCGTGGTCTGTCTGTCCGCCCATTGACGAAGTGTTGGTCAAACGCCACCAAGGCTTGGTCCAAGCGACTCTGCCGCTGGTCGGTGACACTCATGCTCTCACTGGTATCAAAGCACACCAACAGGGTGTTCTGCTCTTTTTGCTCAATCGTGCGCACTCGGGAGGGATTCCATGTCAGTACCATCAACACCAGAATGACAACAAAGCTGAGTGCTCCGAGTACCCAGCGCAAGACCGGCAGGCTGCGCAGCGCGCTGGTTCGAAACGAGTACAACAATAGTATCGCCGCCACGCCCACGAGTAGGAGCGCTGCGCTGTGGCCCGGATAGTCAGTAAAAACAATGCTATTCATCGTTATTCATCACTCTGGGCGGCTTTTGGCCGCACGTTCGAAGAAGTCATTTTCCTGATCATAAAACCTCAGGCTCCCGCCACTGGTCATACGTACGCGACTGGTTGCCCGCTTGGTGACTTCCATGTCCTTTGACAGGAAATGTCGGGCGGCAAACCGAGCGGCTTCAACGATGTCCCCATCGCCGCCGCCTTTGATGGCGGATACCGCCCCGAACGGCCGCCCCGAGCGGTCGCCGGCAACGCCCGCATTGACAGGAGCACCAAAGGAGGACATCGAATTGAGCTGGGCAGTCGCGGCCGCCAGGTCGTTCAATATTTGCCTGCGCTGCTCTGGTGTGACGGACTTGTCGTAGGCGTTGGCCATGTCCTCCAGGTGCAGAGCCATCTGTCTGAGCCGTTCCGCGTCGTCCTCCGCATAGGAACTGGCTTCCTGCTGTATGGCCTGCTTGGCCATCCTGAGTTCGCTGTTGATCGCACTGAGCATGGCCGGGGCCTCCCGAGCCAACTGCTCCGGATCGTGGCGGTCGTAATACTGCTCGGCCAGGAATGCTTCGAAGCGATCCATGGCACGTTTGGCCTGGTCCATGTGGGCCCGGGCGGCCTTTCTGGCCTCGACCGGACTGGGGCGATTGCCATCTTGGTCCGGGCCGGTAGGCATGCGCGCCAGTTGCTCTTCCAGCGTGGACAGCTCGGCTCGCAACTGCTTCTGCTGAGCCCTGAGAACCTTCATGATCTCAGTGAAGTTCGCCGGCATAAAGCCGCTCGCCGCTCCGGTGGCCGCTGGCAACGCCCCCTCTACGGTTCTGTCTTGCCTGGGCCCGCGCCCACCCGACCCCTGTGCGGTCCTACAGTCCTGATCCGAAGGGGGGCGATCAGTGACCCAGCTTCTCTCATCGTTGACCTGCGCTCGCCTCTCCTGCTTCGGCTGATCGTTCAGAAAGTGCAAGAACGTTCGGTTGAGTTTCTCCTGCCCCTTTGCCACCTCGGCCAACCGGTGATACAAAGTCTTTAGCTGCCATTCCACACGGGCGCGTTCCAGCCGGGTAAGATGTTGCACGTCCTTGAGTTCTATTTTGTCCGGCTTATCTTTGGTGGTGGATCCGCCCCCCTTAGGATCTCCCTGGATCATATCGTCGACGAGCCGGCGCAGGGCTCGATAGGCACGTGTCTCCGGGGGAATCGCGTTTTCCACACGGTTGGCCAGCAGTTCGTTTCGAGCCAGTTCAAAATCATCCAACACGCTGTTGATGACCTTGATGTCCGTGCTGTCGAACCCGTATCTAGGATCATCTCGAATAAGCTCCAGGTTCTCGGCCGCATACTCGATATCATCAGCGATGGCGACCTGTTTGGTCCTGTCACTCTCATCCGGCCTATCCTGGTTGGCCAGGCGCCATGTCTTCTTGAGAAAGGCCCGGGTGTATTCGAGGATCTCAATCAACCGGTCGTGAACCAGTGTCTGGTCCCGCTGCTGCATCTGCCGGCCCGGGTAAGGAGGAGCATCGGGACACTGAACCCATTTCCTCCGATAGGGCTTGATCTCCAGTATCATTACATCGCTCTTGGCCGGCCGGGGGCGCGGTGTGGATCCTGTGGTGACGTCTGTAGCGCTCGCGTAGAAGAGTATGGCGTCGCCCACGTCAAGATCGTACTGCTCCAACTCAAGCACGTGATCGACCTTCGCCGTGCGCGTGTCGTCACTGATCGCTGCAGGTATGCGTTCGCTGCGTCCGTCACCGAACTCCAGGAACAGGGTCGCATCGGCGATGCCGAAATCATCCTTTATCTCGAATCGGATGGGCACGCTGGCCACGTTCGTGGCCAGGCAGTCTCCATCGGGATGGAGCAGGGAGAACTTTGGGCGTTTGTCCTCTGTGATCTTCACCGTCAAGGGAGGCAGCTCTCTACTCCACAGGCCCTCGGTGTCTTGCAGGCGAAACTCAATGAGTCCTTCTCGGTCGAGTGACGTCACGAACGTGAAACGGTCACTGCCGTTGACCGCATAGGGATATGTGCGATCATCGAGGTGTTTCACCTGAACACTCTCGAGCGCGCAGCTGGCCTCCACGGTGATCTCGGCAGTCGAACCTGCGAGGGCACTTAGCACAAAGTCTGTTACGGTCTCGGTGCTGGTCAGCTGCCGTACGCCGGCATCGAAGGATATCCTGGCGGTGATTCTCTCGATTTCCGGAAGAACGCATACTCGGATGGTGTGCCACTGACTCTCCGCACCGGTTGCCGTGAACCGGTAGCGGTAGATACCTGTATCCTCAAAACGGCACTTGCCCTTGAACATGGGGTCTTCATCGACCGCTCCCTCAACGGGCTGCAAGATGAGCGCCTTGAGCGGGTCATACGCAGGTTCGATGAGGAGCTCACTTGTCTCTGCCTTTGTCTGACGCTGCGCTTTCGCCTGTGTTTCGATGACCAGTTTGCCTGTCTGCGGTAATCTGCCTTCAATAGCTGCCTGTAGAACAACAGTCTCATTGGGCTCGGCGATAATATCCCCGCTCAGTGACTTGAGACGTGTGGCGGGCAGAGGCTCCAGGGCTGCGGTCGGTCTGCCCAATCTGGCGGCATAGCGTGCCAGATACGCGTAGTGATGCCGAGCGAACAGACCCGTCACTACCAGCCCTACGGTGATGACGGCCGCGCACAACCACAGCTTCCAAGCGGGAACGGTCGTGGAGAAATCGTCATCCTTGACCTCGACCCAGAACTGACGTACCATTCTGCGCGCAAGCGGCTCTGAATAGGGATAGTTTGCCTGTTGCTGGTAGTATTCAACGGCCGCCAGGAGTTGCTGCTGGTAGTGTCTGACGGACTCGATATGGCTTGCAGTATGTTCCAGTCCAAGGTTGATGAACATCCGTCGGAAGAAGGCCAGCAGCAGCCCGACAGTGATTGCGACCAGAATCACCAGAGCGACGCAGCGTGCACCTGTGCCGAAATGAGTGCGATGGTCCAGCCAGGCAAAGAGCATGATGTAGACGCTGACGGAAAAGAAGATCAGTGCCAGTGATCTTAGGAATACAAGGCTTACGAGCCGTTTTCTCACTTTGGCGACGCGTGTCACAAGCTCGCTCAGTATATGGGCGGCGTTGTCGGGCATCATTTTTTCATCCGATTAACTACCAAGCTTTCTACCAGTACGAGCCCTATGATTATCCATGCCAGCAGTCTCCACAGGGGCCGGCGCGAATCATTGCTCATAGTGGCGCGGTCCATCTGGTTCGATCGTCCTTCATCACTGGACAAGCCAGCCAAGAACCGGTCTATCTCGACTTGCTCGGGGGTGTGCAGGTCTGTTTCACCGACCGCGGGATTGATCCCTGCATAGCGAACCGGCTCAGATAAGGTCTGAAGCCAGCCGGTCTGCTCCGGATAGCGTCCCGTCAGACTCGGGCCAGTGACAGGGACCTTATGTCTATTGCCGGCTGGGTCCAACACCCAGATGCCCTGATTGGCCTGGGCCAGGGCCCGCTCGAACTCGAAGACCGGCAACGTTATCTGTTCTTCTACCCGAAAACCGTACCCATAGGCGGCACTGCCGCAGCCCAGTATCAACCGGCACAAGGGTACGACCACGGCCCGCTTGGTCAGGCTGCTCATGGTATCGTCCATGCTGGTATTGATCAGCAGGCTCTTGCCTGCGCCTTTGGCCAGAGTGTAGACCAGGCTGTGCCCCGTTTCAATGGGCCACAGGCACCTGGTCTCGGGGCCTTTCCGGCATGCAAAATGGCTCCACAGCGGCAAGTTGCCCAAAGTGTAGTTCCTCGCCGCCCTTGCCGTCTCCACATCGAGGCCCGCATAGGCGAAAATACTGTCGGACGGCCACGGCCCGGACAACACGTGGCGTTCGTCGATCAACTCGATAGGCTCGGCACCGATAACGCCCGCGTCATACAGGCGCTGCGCGGTGGGAAGGTACATGTCCCGGCTCACGAAGAATACCGCCGTACCTCCCTTGGCGAGGAAACGCTCCAACTCATCGATGTCCTGGCCAAGGCCCTCGCTGATGTGTCCGCAGATGAGAATGTCGCTATTTTCCAGCTTGGCTCGGTCAAGCGTCGGCCCTTGGTTTTGCCGAATGATCAGATTGTTGTCGAACTCTGCCCGGGAAATCGCTTCCAGGGCCTTCTGGACCAGAAAGCCCTGCCTCTTGGTCCTGCCGGTAATCAGAACACGCTGCTGCGGGCTGCGTTCGATCTGCACTCCAAGGAAGTACGTATCGTCCGCTGCCAGTGCGTCCGGGGGACTCAGCGCGATCTCGACCGGTAGGAAATCGTCGCCTATCATCTGGCTGTTGGGTTTGAGTTTCAGTACGTACTCGGCCGATCTTGCCGGCTCCAGCTCAATCGCGGTATCATCAATAGTCACCACAGCGTTTTTGCTCTCCGCCGATGCACCCAGCAGGCGTTTCTGGGTTACGGAGCCTGAATTTTCGACCTCGACGAGGAGTTCAACGATACCTTCCCGGTATCGCAGCACTCTGGCATCCTTGACCAGTGCATTCGCCGGCTTGCGCGCAGCGATGATATCGTAGTTGACATCCTGGAGTCCGTCGATGGATTGACATTGCGCAAGGGCCTCCACCGCAGCGGGGGTGAAATCACTGACTATGTACACAAAGGTGTCCTCATGTTCCTCGATCGCGACACGAGCAGCAGCAGAGAAGTCCGTCATATCCGCCTTGTGGGCCGCGGCCGTGATCCTCTTTAGGGCATCCACCGCTACCGCAGCCTCCAGTTTGCTGCCACAGCAGCCCCCGCAGAAGGTGTACACATCGAACACTGCCGGGGCTGCTTGATGATCTCTGACGTACTGGATGGCCTTTTCAACTCCCCTATCGAGGTGGGATTGTCCCTGGTCCTGATATGTCATGGAGAGCGAATTGTCCACCATGATGAAGTGATGGTCCGGACGATCGACCTTATCACCCTGGAGCCTGAGAAAGGGCTCGGCGAACATGCACGCCATCAGAGCGACGATGGCACACCGCAACAACAGTATCAGCAACTCGCGCAGGCGTCTGGTCGCCCGGCTCTGCTTCTGGCTGACCTCAAGGAAGTCGATCATCGTATACGGGATCCGCTTGAACCGAGGCCGAATGAGCAGATGAATCAGGATGGGTCCGGCAACAGCCGCAATCCCCAACAAGAAGAATATTTGTCCAAAGCCCATAGTTTATCCCATGACCTTGCGCTTCGCCAGGTAGGCCATGAAGGCTCGATCCAGCGATTCCGAAGTATTCATCAAATGGTAATCAATGTCGTTGCGGTGCGCATTTGTCCTGACCTGTTCCATGAACTGCCTCACGTTTTGTCTGAACGTGGCTTGTATGGACTTGGGAAACACCCTGACGACGCGGCTACTCTCCAGGTCTTCGAATTGCACGAGTCCTTCATAGTCCAGATCGAGCTCCTGCCGATCCATGAGATGAAACAGGATCACGTCGTGCTTGAGGTATTTCAGGTGGGCAAGTCCACGCTTCACATCGTCGACGTCGTCCAGCAAGTCGGAGATGAGAATGACAATCCCCCGGCGCCGTGTCCTCTCTGCCAGGTTGTGCAGGACGTTTGCAAGACGCGTCCTGCCGTCGGGCCGGTTGTGCTGTAGTGTCTTGAGCACCACACTGAGATGCGTTCGTCGCGACCTGCCCGGAATCCAAGTGCGTATGTCCTCGGCAAACACTCCCAAGGCGACACAATCGTTCTGTATCAGCATGAGATAGGCCAGGGCAGCCGCCAGATAACTGCCGTATTCCAGTTTCGTGACGCCGTCTCCTGACGCGAACGACATGCTGCGGCTGCTGTCCAGCATGATGTACGCGGTCAGATTCGTCTCCTGGAGAAACTGCTTGATATACAACTTCCTGCTTCTGCCGTACATCTTCCAGTCCAGGTACTTCGGGTCATCTCCGGCCTGGTAGGCCCGGTGGTCGCTGTACTCCACACTAAAGCCGTGAAAGGGGCTGGGATGCATCCCGGTAAAGAAGCCTTCCACTGCGCAGCGGGCCACTAGGCTCATATTCTTGAGCTTGCTCAACAGGACCGGATCAACGTACTTGTGTTTTCTGTGTGCGGTCACGTGTCATTCACTGTCTTGAAGATTTCGTCCTTACTTTGGCGGGTGTACCTTGGTGATCAGGTCGTCCAGGACCGTATCGGCAGCAATGCCGTCTGCCTCGGCATTGAAGTTCACCGTCACCCTGTGCCTCAACACCGGCTTGCACACGGCCCGGACGTCATCATATCCCGCAGTCACGCGCCCATGGATCAAAGCCCGGGCCTTGGCCGCAAGCGTCATGAACTGCCCCGCCCTGGGCCCGCCCCCCCACTTGAAATACTGGCCCACCATGTCCGTGGCCATGGGATTCTCCGGACGCGTTGCCCGTGCCAGGTATACGCCGTACTTGATGACCGCATCGCTCACGGGCGCCAGTCGGACAATTTCCTGGAACTGGAGCATGTGCTTGGCGTCCAGCACGGGTTCGACGTTACTGCCTCTTCCCGTGGTCGTATGTTTGACAATATCGCACTCGTCGTCCAGCGGCGGATAGTCGATGTAAGTCATGAACATAAACCGGTCCAGGGCCGCCTCAGGTAGATTGTACGTGCCCTCCTGCTCGATAGGATTCTGGGTAGCAAGCACGAAGAAGGGCTCCGGCAACTCATACGTCCTTCCTGACGTGGTGACCTGTCTCTCCTGCATGGCCTGCAGGAGGGCGGCCTGGGTCTTCGGAGGGGTGCGGTTGATCTCGTCGGCCAGGACAACATTGGCAAAAATCGGGCCCCTTACGAAGTTGTAGCAAGGCTGCATCGTCTTTGGATCCTGCTGGATGATGTCCGTCCCGGTGATATCCGACGGCATCAGGTCCGGCGTGAACTGGATGCGATTGAACGTCATGCGCAACACTCGGCTGAGCGAAGTGACCAACAAGGTCTTGGCCAGTCCCGGCACGCCCTGCACCAGGCAGTGTCCACCGGCCAGCATGCAACACAGTACGCCCTCGATGACCTCATCTTGCCCGACAATAACCTTGTGTATCTCTCGTGTCAGCGCCGAGTATCCCTCCACGAGTTGGTTCAACACTGCTTCTTCGTCAGACTCTCCGTCTCTGAGCACGGGGAGTGTCTCTTCAGATCGCTGCATACGTTGCTCCTTTATTCGCTGGTTACTAGTCATATTGTCCTATGCCTGCTTGGCCGGCATACGCGTATGTTGAGATTGGGTTACTATCCCCTTGGACATCGCGGCTTGCGAGCCAATTAACAGACCACTAATACTTGCCATTCTTCCTCATTGCCAGTAAAACTGAAAGAATACAGAACGTGGAACACAGGATTCAGAGGATTTAAAAACAGCCTTTACAAAGCTTAACACTTTAAACTCACGAACTCCGCTCGCGCATACTCCGTCCCCGTCAGTTGCACACTGACTGAGCCAGTAAACAGACAAAGACCCCTGTTCAGCAAGTTTGCGCACGTGCTATTATTCTCTCGGGAAACCTCGCTGTTGCCTCATCTCTGAGATGCTAACGTTCCTTGAGATTCAATATCAGTACGACTGAAATTACCCATATCATATGCTTGGCTACGCAACCAAACATTCCAATTCCAGAGACTGTAGCAAGATTACAGAGTATCCTGCTTGGTGGACAACGGTTGCTTGCAGCAAAATCGCATCAAAAAATGAATTTAACGTTTGAATTTACAACAAAAGTAGGTCGGAAGCTGCAATTAGCTAATTTGGATATTATATAACTCATTGTAATCAAACGTCTTAAGTATCACTTGCTCTGTAATGCTACTACAGTCTCCAAATACGGTTCATTATTTAGTCAAACTTGGAGCCCGTTATTTGCTCGCGATGTAAGTTTAGACGTACGTTGCATTAAAACGTTACAGATTTTTTTATACTTTTGTCAATATTTTTCTCTTAATCCTCCCAATCATTTGTGCTAAAATCTCGAGCCAAATCAGCTCAGTAGAATTTGTTTCCCAGGTGAACTCAGGGCTGTAATACATGTGCTCAGTTTATGCTCAAAAGCTTCTTACTTCTCTTTTAATGTCTTTATTTTCTCATCCAGCTCATTAGTGCCGAATCCTGCGGCCCGAACGATGTGCTTGCGATCCGTCAGAATGAGCCACGGAAGTGAGCGGACGCCTCCCCATGCAATATGGGTCTTCTCCTCGTCGCCTTGAATCATCCCAACAGGGAAAGAGATGCCCTGCTTTCTCACCCATTGATCGAGCTTGTCTTTATCAACCTTTGAGGCCTGGATTGCTATGATAGTAGCACCTTTTCGTTTCAGTTCATCAGCCTGTTTTGCCAGTTTTTCAATGCAATTTCGTGACGGTCTCTGGTTCATATCAAAGAAAAAAAACAATACAATCTTACTTTGCATACTTGTCTGCGATAGATCAATATTAAATGGCTTCAATTCAGGCAACGCCTTACCAATCAGCCAATTCGGTTTTTTCTCAGGCCCTCGTATCCTTGCCACTCCAGCATTGGCCTTGTTTGTGGCAAGAAGGTCTTGAGCAAAAACATCCTCCGCCAAATAGGCCCTCCTGTCAATATATGGAGTTGAGACCATAAACCAGGCTTTTCCTGACTGGAATTGTTGGTATTGCTCCTGAGATAAATAAATTTCAAAATAACCTTCATCATCAAATTCGCCGTTTATTATGTTACGAATTTCACCTTCTCCCATAACACGTATTCTTGTCCTTGCTCCCGGCCAGGGTTCCGGTTTAATAACCACCGGGCTGCCATCTTCGAAGAGGATGCGGCCATAATATAGTTTGTTTACTCCTACCGTGACTTTTTTCGTTTGTCCCAATTTAGCGTTTACATAAGTAGGTTGTAACGAGTTTCTGCCATGTCCCCTAATCAGGTATTCGCTGCTTAGCAGTCCTCCTATACTGAATGCACCATTTTCGTCTGTAGTGCAGACAAATCGATAAAAGAAAACGCCTGATCCCGTATATACAACCGCGAATTTTAATCCGGGGATTCCTTTGCCTGTATCCGGACCGACTATTTTTCCTTCAATACGTGCTTCAGCGGGCAGGACTACTTTTATATTTGTTTGCCCTGTTTTAAAGATATGATTTGGTTGTTCCGTTTGATAAGTGAAAATCGTAGCCTTCCCTTCAGCGATACAATGCAAGTCCACATCCAAATCAGCTGGCAGGTTGTTTATGAGAAATCCGCCCCGGCTGTTGGTTTGTGTAATCAGTTCTCCCAAAGGTGGAATACCCGGCAGCCATTCTTTTTTTTCTTCGCCTTCGGTACTTTCTACTGTCCTGTACAGATTAGCACGGACTTCTGCACCAACAACAGGCTTGCCCGCCTCATCTACAATCACACCTTCAAGTTTTTCAGGCTCACCGAGTTGAATGTTGGACTCTATATCTTCGCGCACAGTCCATACAGCCCATCCCAGAGCCAAATCCTGCTTAATGGCAACAATATAGCACTCAACGAACAGGCCTCTTACAGGCTTTGGGTCAGTTGTGAAAATGAATGCTCCATCTCCTGCTGTTGTTACTTCATCGACCTGATGCAGGAGCATATTTCCTGCAATACCGTCCGAGTGCATTTCATACGCAGTGACTTTCGCCCCGGCGATTGGCCGGCCCAGGTCATCAACTACCTTACCAGTGAAGGCGACTTGTTTTGTCTGTTGGGCGGTTGCATGATTTATAAAACAAACCAGAAACACGAGAGACATTGCTACTATTTTTTTAGAGCACATTATCATTCTCCTTTACGATTTCTTAGTGCTCAATTTTCTCATTCAGTTTATTAACCGAAAATCCCTCGGCGGTGACAACGTGCTCTTTATCAGTCAGAATCAGCCAAGGCAGTGACTTGACGCCCCAATTAAATTTGGTCTTCTCCTCATTACCCTTAATCATTCCGATGGCAAAAGGGATTTTGTATTTTTTCGCCCATTCGTTGAGCGTGTTTTCATCAATCTTTGAGGCCTGGATGGCGACAAGGGTTACGCCTTTTCGATTCAGCTCTTCTGCTCGTTTTGCAAGCTGCATAATGCAATTCCGCAACGGCCGCTGCTCATAATCAAAAAAGCAGAACAACACCGCATTACCCCGCGCCAGCTGGAGGCTAAAATCAATCTTAATCCCAGATAGAGCAGGTAGGGTCTTGCCTACTAAGGGGGCCTTGTATATATAAGTAATACGCTGACCAGACCGTTCATCGATCACCTTGACGCCATCTTTTAATTCGATTCTAAATAACTCATTAGGCAACTTCTCATTAATCCGTACATTAAGCATCTTTAAGTCTCGATGGCTCCTTAAATAGTATTTGCCCTCGTTGTCAGGATCATGGATGTCGTAGCCCTGGATCATCGGGAACCAGCACCCGGACGCAATTTCGCGGTAACATAGTGTGAAGTGCTCAACACCCACTTGGCCGCCACGTAAGGTTGCCAAACCGTAAAGACGCCTGTCTTTTACTCCAACGTACCAGCGTTTTGACAGATCTGACGCAGCATAAAGCCCCTCCTTCGGCTTCCAATCCAAAACATAGCAGTCAACACCTCGATAGTTCTGCTGACCAATTACAATAAAGTCTTCAGGATACCCGTAATACTTCACGCGTTCGTTTACATCCCGTGGATCGAACCAAAATGAGTGCGGCTGCGACCGCAGCCAACTTATATTAGCAAATAAATTCTCAAATATCTGCTTAGATCTGGACCCAAGGTAGTAGTGATCCCGCTTGCTTATGGAATCCTGGACGTATGAGAAAACTTCTTTACCATCCCATATCCTTAAGCTCCGCGATCGGCCCGGCTCTTCCTTGAGAAAGTACAGCCGATCCCGCTCTATCGCAAATTCGAGGAAATCTTCATGGCGAGGCTTAAGATCCCAGAAGCGATTTGGGGCCAATTCTGCATCGCTGTAGTGCTGCTTTAACTCAGCTCGCTTCACCGCTATTCCTTTTGGCGTAATCGTCCATTTGCTCTCGGCACATAGGAAAAAACTTTCAACGTGGTGAATCCAGTTTTCACTTTCGCGAACCGCACGAACCAACTCAGCGGCAGTAGGCTCGGCGCTCTCGGCTCCCGCTATACAAGATGAGGTTGCAAACGCATAAGCAAGTGTCACAAATACATTTAATTTTTTCGCGTTCCACATCAGCTGTTTCTCGTATGTTCTTATTTGACTCCTTAAATCAAAATCCCTCCTCGGTCATTAAGAAAACTTTATCTATCTGGTGGACGCTAAAAACACGAATTCGTTACAGTAATTTTCTAAAGAACCAGAAAATTTTCTAATTTAAGCAAAAACTGCCTTGTGTCTTAACATAATTGAACAATTTAGCTTGTTTTTGCCGACATCCTGAATGAGGGACAAGTGGTTGTCTCATAAACAGTTAGCATTGAGGAGGCGAAACAATGCAAGCTCTTTCAAAATTTTGTTGTCAGAATAAGAAGACAAATGGTTATACACCTGTCTTGATCCTTTCGATTCAGGAGGAAAATCAGGGTTTGGATAGAAAACCGACTGTGGAGCTCATGATGCGCTGCCGAAGATACTCTTGCTGCTTGCCTGTCTGCTGCTCCTGAAGGTCCTTGAAGCTGGCACGAC